>OVEP010000003.1_pt1 | contig 11204 bp, 10 predicted proteins | sample 1779801 | NCBI WGS metagenome assembly OVEP01 (sample SAMEA3914791, study PRJEB12502) | metagenome | biome: forest; material: soil | place: Canada | collected 2011-07-03 | depth 0.1 m
GCGCCTTCGCGATCGCGATGAACAGTCCACACGCCTACACGGCTCTCGGCTTTTTCATCGCGTGGCCGCGGCGCGATCTGGCGGCCAAGCTCGTTCTCGATAAACGCGATATTTGGGAGGGCCGGCATTACGGTCTGCTCGGCGAGGCGGCATCCGTCCTCTCAGAGGACTTTCCGGCGGCCGCGACCGTCCTCCTCCGCGCGTTGCTGGACGATGTCCTCGAGCGCGGAAAGTCGGCCGCCTATGGCCACGGTGTGCGCTATCTGGAGCGACTGGACGAACTGTCGCCGCGCGTCATCGATGATACGGGTCTGACGTTGCACACAGACTATATGGTACAGCTCAGAAAAACCCACGGTCGGAAGTATGGGTTCTGGAGCCTTCTGGCTAACGAGCGCCGACGATAGGCAAACAGGGATTTGCCTGGTGCAGGCGCCCCATATGTCTCACAAGCGTGAGTCACTCCAGGAAAAGCACCTCAAAATTATGGTGTGAAATCAATATTTTGAGAAAATTTATGCCCCACGGTCTGTTGCTCGATCGCGAGGCGACCTATCGTCATGACAAGAAGCTGGTGCGCAGGCTGCGATATGCACTGCGCGGGGGCTCGACCGTCGTCTGTTCCAAAGCATGGTCTTGGGAAAATGGATCGATGATCACGACAATCTGATCATCTGCGGCCCGACCGGCGTCGGCAAATCCTGGCCGGCCTGCGCGGTCGGCCAGAAGGCTTGCCGCGATCAGCGTTCCGTTCTCTATCAGCGCACCAACAAGCTGTTCGCCGATCTCGCATTGGCCAGGGGCGATGGCCGATATGCCCGCGTCTGCCGCGCGCTGTTTGGCGTCCAGTTGCTGATCCTCGATGACTTCGCCTTGGAGCCGATCGACGCTCAGGCTCGTCACGATCTCCTGGAAATCGTCGAGGAACGCTATGGCCGCCGTTCGACCATCTTTACCAGCCAGATCCCGGTCGATCATTGGCACGCCGTCATCGGCGACCCGACCTATGCCGACGCCATCCTCGATCGCGTCATCCACAACGCCCACAGAATCAACCTCGAAGGCGAAAGCCTTCGCAAAACCAAATCCAGACCCTTGCAGGAGAGTTGACCGGCACGCCGGATCAATGCCAAATCTGAACCGCCACAGAGGCTCCTGACACGGGCGAGATCATCCCGGAACGGTGGGCGACTTTGTCGGAATCCGCACAACTAATCCTGCTCTTTTGAGAAACCGGCGATCGAGTTTGGTTTTAGCCGCACTTTGGCCTTCGGCTCGCTAATGCCGAGTAACAGAACGAGAGATTGTTCGGTGAAATGCGCCTTTGTACGGGGGCGTTCGCCGACACCTTTTCCGTAAAATTTCCGTACACAATGACTTACGGCCGCCCGAAGGCGGCCGTAAGTCATTGATTTGCTTGGCGTCCCCACGGGGATTCGAACCCAGGTTACCGCTGTGAGAGGGCGATAAAAATATGTTCTACACCGTCCATAGCCGTCCATAGACGTAAACTAACTTACTGATATAAATCGTTTTGTTTGACGGCATTATTCATAAATGCCACTGTCGTCCACAGCGCATACGGCAGAAAGACGGCAGAAAATAGCATGCGAGCCAAATCATCCCCATTGGCTGTAAAGGCAAAGCGCCTCGCCTTGCCGATAGATAAGAACCCCGTGTTTGAGCCCCTCGGTGACGGGATAAGCGTCGGCTATCGAAGGTGTGCCGGAGCAGGCACGTGGGTCGCGCGACGCTCGGATGGTAAAAGCGGAAAGATCGTCAAGCGGATCGGGCTAGCCGACGATTTCGAAGACGCAGACGGGCAACGCGTCCTAAGTTGGGCGCAAGCTCAAGCGGCTGCCCTCGCGTTCGATCCCACCTCCAAAGCGTCGACCCAACCTCCTCTGACAATTGGGAACGCCCTTGATCGGTATGAGACGGACCTGCAAATGCGCGGGGGCGATGCGTCGAACGCACACCGACTGCGCCTGCATATCGGTCAATCACTTCTCGACAAGGCGATCTTAGCCACTACGGCGGCAGAGTTGAGAGATTGGCGCGACGAGCTTCTCGCCGCGAAGCTGGCGCCAGCAACAGTGAACAGGATTTCGACCGCCTTCAAAGCAGCTCTCAATCGCGCCGCCGATTCGGATGAGCGGATCCATTCACGCGCAGCCTGGGAGAGAGGCTTGAAGGCCCTACCAGACGCCGACGAGGCCAGAAACATCATCCTACCGGACGCCGATGTCCGGACGATCGTGGCAGCATCCTACGGCGTAAGCCGTGAACTTGGCCTACTGGTAGAGGTCGCGGCAGTAACGGGCGCGCGATACAGCCAGGTAGCCAATTTGCTTGTCGGCGATCTCCAAGACGACCGAACAGAACCTCGCCTGATGATGCCGAGTGCAAAAAAGGGCAAGGGAGCTAAGCGCGTACTGCGGCGCCCAGTCCCCATTTCGCCGCTCCTGGCAGAGAAATTGCGCGAGGCGGCAGATAACAGACCAGACGACGCCCCGCTCCTGCTTAAGCCACCCAGCCCCCAAACGAATGAGGAGAAAAAAGCTGGAATCCAACCTCCAGCGGGACCATGGCGTAAGTCTGACCATTACCGCCCATTCAAGCGCGCGGTCGCGGCAGCATTTCCGATTAAGGAAAAGGCAGGCGACGCCCCGGGCGAAGAAGATAGCGATCCGATCACGATCTATGCGCTGCGGCACTCCAGCATCGTCCGCCAGATCCTCGCCGGCGTGCCGATACGTGTGGTTGCGGTCATGCACGACACGAGTGTCCAGATGATCGAAAAAAACTACTCGAAATACTTGGCCGATCATGCTGACGCGATAGCGCGCGCCGCGCTCCCTGATTTCAGCGATCGAAAGGCAACGTTATGAAGCACGGGACAATGATGACTATTCCGCCGCCGCTTCCTGGCGCAGCAAACATAAGTGAAAATGGCTGGGCGCTGCTAGAAGCCGCAGGAAGACGCGCGCTATCGCAGCACATTCGCTGGCAAGTGGATGGCGCGATCGCCACCTACCTCAGCGTCGCAATCCACCATCAAATTGACAATGCTCAACCCGGCAAGGGCTTGTCGAGCCGCCAATCGATGAAGACGGCGGCACAATTGAGAAGGTTAGCCGCAGCGTTGAGCGGTGAAGCAGCAGCCAATGCGCTTGTATGCGCGAAAGCCATTGAGAGCCAAAAGCCTTGGCCGCGCGGCCGACCGCGCGGGTGGACCGCATATCCAGGCCTTGATGACCTGATCTTGTCTCTGACCATGATTTATCGAGGATTGTCAGGATCCGCGCGGTCGATGGATTGGCTCGCATTTCTACGGTGCGCCTGTCACCAGCTCGCGGGAATGCCCCTGCACTCGCCAGAAGCCTTCGCAAAACGCGCGGAAACGGTCTGCCAGGGCCTCACCCCGGCAGCATTAACCCGAGCCCGAACTAAACACCTCAAGCTGCACGCGACGCGCCTAAAATCCACGGCCCTCGGCAACTACATCGCATCGAACATGAAATACATCGCACATGCCTTCGGCCAATTCGCCGACGATGTCGAGGCGATACGCCGTTACGGCGCCTCCCCACATTGCGGCGAGGCCCAGCACTCCTTGCCGGGCAGGGCATCGAGGTAACGCATCGGCAAGGATGAGTCGTCATTTTTGCTGTATTGCACCTACAGCATATTTTTGCCTTGACCGACAGGGCTGGCTCGGATACATCTGTAGACGCACTACAGGATATTTTTCATGCGCCTTGATCAGATTTGCCAATTTCAGTCCGGCTACACGGCGCGAGGCAGGCTTGAGCCGCTGCCCGAAGGCGGCCAACTTGCCATGCAGCTGCGCGACCTTCGCGATGATGGCTTTGTCAATTTGTCGGAGATGCAGCGCTTCGTCCTAGACCTCCAGGGTGATCGCTACACTCTGAAGACTGGCGACGTCGTGTTCCGGTCGCGCGGGCAGCCGAACCAAGCCTACGTGATGCCGCATAGCATGTCGGAACCCATCGTGGCGTTGCTGCCGCTGATCATCCTTCGTCCACATCCCTACCTTGTCACCCCGGAATACTTGGCCTGGGCGATCAATCAGCCTGATGCACAGCGACAAATCGACGCAGAAGCACAAGGGCAGACCTTGCGGATGATTCCGAAGGGCAGCCTTGAAGGCATAACGATCCCAGTGCCCGACATTCCCACGCAGCGCATCATCGTTAAGGTTGCCGAACTGGCAGCCCGAGAAGCGACGCTGCTCCACCAGCTTGCCGAAAGGCGAACCAATTTTACCGGCCGCATGCTTGCCGATCTTGCGCAGGCCGGTGCCCAGCAGAGAGGTTTCTAGCCAATGACCGACCAACAGATTCAGCAGCAGGTTAATCAGACGGCCTGGGCCGCGTGCGACACCTTCCGGGGGGCCGTGGATGCCGGGCAGTACAAGGATTACATCCTTGTGATGCTGTTCCTGAAATACATCTCGGATTTGTGGAAGGAGCATGTCGAAACCTATCGCCAACAGTTCGGTGGGGACGAGACCCGCATCCGCCGCCGGCTTGAGCGCGAACGCTTCGTGCTGCCCGAGGGCGCCAGCTTCTACGACCTGCACGAGCGCCGCAATGAGGCCAACATCGGCGAGTTGATCAACGAGGCACTAGAGGCGATTGAGAGCACCAACATCGCCAAGCTGGAAGGGGTGTTCCGCAACATCGATTTCAACTCCGAAGCCAATCTGGGCCGGGTAAAGGATCGAAACCGCCGGCTTAAGAATCTGCTGGAAGATTTCGCCAAGCCTGCGCTCGATCTGCGGCCCTCGCGCGTGTCGGAGGACATCATCGGTGAATGCTATATCTATCTGATCTCGCGCTTTGCCTCGGATGCGGGCAAGAAGGCGGGGGAGTTCTATACGCCCTCGGCCGTGTCGGGCCTGCTGGCCAGGCTCGCCAATCCGCAGCCGGGCAACACGATCTGCGATCCGGCCTGCGGCTCCGGTTCGTTGCTGATCCAAGCGTCGCAGCAAGTGGGGTCCGACAATTTCGCGCTCTATGGGCAGGAGGTGAACGGGGCGACCTGGGCGCTGGCGCGGATGAACATGTTCCTGCACGCCAAGGATGCAGCGCGCATCGAATGGTGCGACACGCTCAACAGCCCGGCGCTGGTCGAGGGCGATCACCTGATGAAGTTCGACGTGGTGCTGGCCAACCCGCCGTTCAGCCTCGATAAGTGGGGCGCGGAACATGCCGGCGTCGATCCGTTCAAGCGCTTCTGGCGTGGCATCCCGCCCAAGTCAAAGGGCGATTATGGCTTCATCACCCACATGATCGAGATCGCCAAGCGCCAGACCGGCCGCGTGGCGGTGATCGTGCCGCATGGCGTGCTGTTCCGTGGCGGGGCCGAAGGAGCGATCCGCAGGGCGCTGATCGAGGAAAACCTGCTCGATGCCGTGATCGGCCTTCCCGCCAACCTGTTCACCAGCACCAGCATTCCCGTGGCCATTCTAGTGTTCGACCGAAGCCGTGAGGTGGGCGGGGCGAACGAGGAACGACGCGACGTGCTGTTCATCGACGTAAGCCGCGACTTCACCCCAGGCAAGACGCAGAACCTGCTGGAGCCAACGCACATCGACCGCATCGTCGAGACCTACCGTGCCCGCGCCGAGCAAGCGAAATATTCGTATCGCGCCAGCACAGAGGAGATCGCCGAGAACGACTTCAACCTGAACATCCCACGCTATGTCGATACGTTTGAGGCGGAGGAGGAGATCGACGTCGCCTCTGTCCAACGGGAAATCGACCAGATCGAGGGCGAACTGGCCGAGGTGCGGACGCAGATGCAGGCCTACTTGAAGGAGTTGGGCGTCAATGCTTAACAACCTATCCGTCATAGCGAAAGGGCGCGATGAGCGGACCAGGGCGCTATCCCCTTTGAACCCCGGTCGAGTGCCGGACGGTTGGCTGAGTGCGGCTATTGGTTCCCTTGCCCATAAGGTCACTAATGGCTTCGTTGGCACCTCTCTACCGCACCAAGTGAACGAACCTGGCATTCCATATCTTCAAGGATTTAACGTTCGCCCCTCGAAGATTGATCTCTCGAAACGCACCTATGTCACGCCCGATTTTCATCGAGCAAACAAGAAGTCCCAATTGAAGGAAGGCGACATCTTGGTTGTGCAGTCTGGTCACATTGGGACGGCTGCGCGAGTTCCTGCCGATTTTGGAGAAGCGAACTGCCACGCATTAATTATCGTCGACGTTTATCGTGATGTGCTCGATCCAGACTACGTAGTCGAGCATCTGAATAGCGCAATCGGGCAAGCGCGCATGAGAGGCCTGCACGTTGGGTCTTCGATGCTGCACATCAACACCTCAGAACTGGCTGCCTATATTCTGCCGTTTCCCCCGCTCACCGAGCAACGCAAGATCGCGTCAATCCTTCGGACGTGGGATAAGGCCATCGAAAGACTCTCCGCCCTGCGCAAGGCCAAGGAGGCACGCTTGAATGCGCTCAGGGCGTCTCTGCTGTTCGGCATCATGCGGATGGGGGCAGCTCACTCCAACTGGCCGACGCGTCGTCTGGGGGAAGTAACCCGCGAGCTGACCAAGCGCAACGCCAAGCAGGTGTTCGATCGCTCCGCCGTCATGGGGGTCAGCAATGCGCGTGGTATCGTCCCAATGCGCGAGCAGACGGTGGCTGGTGATATCAGCCGGTACTTGCTGCTGCCTCCGCACGGCTTTGCCTACAATCCGATGCGTATCAACGTGGGTTCCATCGCGATGAACAAGGCCGAGCAGACGTTCCTCGTCAGCCCGGACTATGTCGTGTTCGCCTGCCGCCCGGACGGCCTCGAACCTGACTATCTAGACCACCTGCGACAGACCCGGTGGTGGCTGCACCACATCAATGCCGGGGGCTCCGGCAGCGTTCGCCAACGGACCTACTATGACGACCTCGCCGCCCTGCAGCTGCGGCTGCCAGCAATCGAGGAGCAGCGCTCCATAGTCGAGGTGCTGAATGCCGCCAAAGCCGACGTCGATTTGACCGACAGCGAAATCGCCGCCCTCACCCGCCAAAAGCGCGGCCTGATGCAGAAACTGCTGACCGGCGAATGGGCTGTGCAACCCGCTCAGGAGACCGCCCATGCCTGACATCAAACGTACCGCGATGATTTATGATTTCGACGGCACATTGGCCCGAGGCAATCTTCAGGAAACGACGTTCATCCCTAACGTGGGAATGACCAAAGAGGCGTTCTGGGGCGAGGTTAAAAGCCGGACCCGGAAGCACGATGCCGACGAAATCCTCGTATACATGCACCTGATGCTGGAAAAGGCCCGGGAACGTGGGGTCGAGATCAAGGACAACGATCTCAAGGAGCACGGTCAGCAAGCGCCTCTTTTTCGGGGACTGGCCAATGGTGAATGGTTTAGTCGGATAAATGCGCACGCGGCCGAACGTGGCCTCGCGCTTGAACACTACATCGTTTCCTCTGGTATTCAGGAGATGATAGATGGATGCCCGATCCGAGATCAGTTCAGGCAAGTCTTCGCCTCTAAGTTCATCTACGTGGATGGGGTAGCTACGTGGCCTGGCGTGGGCATCAACTACACCACGAAGACCCAGTACCTGTTCCGGATCAATAAGGGCATCGACAATCATTGGGACAACGCCTCGATCAACAAATTCATGCCGATGAACGAACGTCCGGTGCCATTCGACCGGATGATTTTCTTGGGCGACGGTGACACCGACATCCCGACAATGAAGATGTTGACCTATCAGGGCGGGCATTCTGTCGCGGTCTATGACCCCAATCGCACCGATCGCGACCTTAATAAGATCCACACGCTGATCTCCGACGGTCGGGTCGAGTTCGTGGCACCAGCCGACTACGAAGAAAAATCCCAGCTCGACATTATCATCAAGGGCATCATCGGCCGTATCGCGCGGAAATACGGGTACCGCCCGAATGCCTGATTTTTCCGACTTCATCGTCTACGCCGATGAAAGTGGCGATCACGGGATGGTCAGTATCGACCCTCAGTATCCCGTGTTCGCGCTTGCGTTTTGCGTCATCCGCAAAGCGGATTACATGGCGCAGGTCGTACCGGCGATGCAGGCGTTCAAGTTCGGCATCTGGGGACACGATGCCGTCGTGCTGCATGAGCACGAAATCCGCAAGAGCACGGGTCCATTTGGTCTGCTTCGCACGGATCGGGCACTGAGGCAACGGTTCATGGATGAACTCAACGCTCTGATCGAGTCTGCGCCGATCACCATCTTTTCCTCAGTCGTGGACAAGGAAAGGCACCGGGCACGCTATGCCAATCCCTGGAATCCCTACGAGATCGCCATGCACTTCTGCATGGAGCGGCTGCATCAGATGCTGAGCGCGCACGGCCAACAGGGTAAGACCGTTCATGTCATTTTTGAGAGCCGTGGAACGAAGGAAGATGAGGAACTTGAGCTAGAATTCCGCAGGATCGCCAGCAACAGCAGTCATTGGGGATGGCGCCGCGAGGATTTCAGTCAGTTTGATTTCCAGCCCGTGTTCATGCCGAAAGCGGCAAACTCTACCGGCCTGCAACTGGCTGATCTGATGGCACGGCCCATAGGGCTTTCTAGCCTGCGCCCTGGCCAGCCCAACCGCGCATTCGACATCATCAAGCGGAAGCTTGGAGGGCTGAAATGCTTTCCCTAACGCGGCGCATTGGCTGGAAAAACAAAAGGGCTCCGGAATATCCAGAGCCCCTTCGTCGACCGGGAAATGCCCAATCCTTGCCTCAGCTTGTCGCACAGACACCTGAAAATTTCAATCGCTTTCCCCATCCGGAGGTTCGGCCGTGAGTTTTGAAGCCGCCGAAAAGCACCAATCCCAGATCCCTGCACTGCAAATGCTCGTGGCGCTCGGATTTAAGCCGCTATCGCAGAATCGGGCACTCGAACTACGAAGCGATCGCCTGCGCAATGTGGTGCTGGATGATATCGCGGTCGAAAGCTTCATGCGCATCAATCGGTTTACCCACCGGGGGCAGGAATACCCCTTCGATTTGGAGGACGCGCATGAGGCATTGCGCCGGCTAAAGCCCACGCCGGATCGTATAAGAGGGCTGAAAGCGACCAACCAGGATGTCTATGACACGCTAGTGCTAGGCACGACGATCACAAAGGCGATCGACGGCGATTCCAAGAGCTATTCTTTCCGCTTCATCGACTGGGACAACCCGACCAACAACACGCTGCATGTCACCGCCGAGTTCGCCGTTGAGCGCACCGGCAGCACGCAAACCAAGCGGTGCGACATCGTGGCGCTCGTTAACGGCATCCCGGTGCTGGTGATTGAGAACAAGCGGCCGACCGAAAACCTGAAGAAGGCGGGCAGCCAACTGATCGGCTATCAGAGCGAGGACAATATCCCGCAGTTATTCCACTTTGCCCAAATCCTGCTCACGATGAACCGCGTCGATGCCCGCTATGCCACAGTAGGGACGCCCTGGAAATTCTGGAGCACCTGGCGTGATGAAGAGGATGCAGACGAGGTCATCGCACCTTTTGCCAATCTCCCGCTGACTGATGCCGAAAAAGATGCCGTTTTCTCTGGTGATTTCGCCGGCGCGCGCAGCTACTTCGACGCTATGGCCGCCGAAGGGACGCGCGCGGTTTCGGCGCAGGATCGAGCGCTGTTCGCCCTGTGCCGCCCAGAGCGGATGCTTGACCTTATCCGCCGCTTTACCGTTTTCGATGGGGGTGTGCGCAAGGTCGCGCGGCATCAGCAATTTTTCGGCATTCGCAAGGCTGTCGCGCGAGTGAAGCAACCTCGTGTGGGTGATGCGCGCAAGGGCGGAGTGATCTGGCATACGCAAGGGTCCGGCAAATCCCTGACCATGGTGATGCTGGGTAGGGCCCTGGCGCTGGACAAGGCCATCGTAAACCCCAGGATTATCATCGTCACCGACCGCGACGACCTCGACAAACAAATCAAGGGCACATTTAAATCCTGCGATATGGAACCGGTACGGGCGACAACCGGGGCCAATCTGCTTGAATTGATCGAGCACAAGAAGCCGCTGATCACGACCATCATCAACAAATTCGACACGGCGCTACGCGGTAGCGCACAGCCGGATAAGGATGCAAACATCTTTGTGCTGGTCGATGAAAGCCATCGCACCCAGACCGGTAAGCTGGGCGGGCATAGTCAATTCGCGAACAAGATGCGGCGCCTCATCCCGAACGCGTGCTACCTGGGCTTCACCGGCACGCCGCTGCTGAAGAAGGACAAGAACACCCTTTCGACCTTTGGCGGCCTTATCCACAAATACGCGATTAACGAGGCAGTTGGTGATGAGGCGGTCGTGCCGCTGCTCTATGAAGGCCGCATGGTCGAGCAGCAGATTTCCGGAACCGTGATCGATAAATGGTTCGAGAAAATCAGCGAAGGGCTAACTGATCAGCAGAAAGCTGATCTGAAGCGGAAATTTTCGCGCATGGACGCGCTAGCCAAGACCGGCCAGGCGATTAAGGCTAAGGCCTTCGACATATCGGAACATTACCGTCAGCACTGGCAGGGAACCGGGTTCAAGGCACAGCTGATCGCGCCGTCGAAGGCCGCCGCGATCCGGTTCAAGGACATGCTGGACGATATCGGCCATGTCACCAGCGAGATCATCATGTCGCCCCCGAATGAGAACGAGGGCAACGAGGAAGTCGACAAGGAATCGAAAGATCTGGTCCGCAAGTTCTGGGACCAGCAGATGGCGCGTTATAAGACCGAGGAGGAGTACAATCGGCAGATCATCGACGCCTTCAAGGGCTCAGGCGATCCGGAGATCCTTATCGTTGTGTCTAAGCTGCTGACCGGCTTTGATGCCCCCCGCAACACAGTGCTGTATGTGTGCAAGCCGCTGAAGGAGCATAACCTGCTGCAGGCGATCGCGCGGGTGAACCGGCTGTTTGAGGAGGATGGCACCGAGAAGCAGTTCGGCTTCATCATCGATTATGAAGGGCTGCTCGGTGAACTGGACAGCGCGCTGACCACCTACAGCGCCTTCGACGGGTATGAGGACGGCGATATTGCCGGCACCGTCCATGATGTGCGGGAAGAGATCCGCAGACTGCCACAATTGCATGACCAGCTGTGGGATCTGTTCAAATCGGTTCGCAACAAAAAGGACATGGAGGAATTCGAACGGTTCCTGGCCGACGAGGCG
>OVEP011218070.1_pt1 | contig 11197 bp, 8 predicted proteins | sample 1779801 | NCBI WGS metagenome assembly OVEP01 (sample SAMEA3914791, study PRJEB12502) | metagenome | biome: forest; material: soil | place: Canada | collected 2011-07-03 | depth 0.1 m
AGGCCGTGGGCGGCGGCGACGGCCCTGACCAGCTCCACCACGCTGTCGGCGACCTTGGCCCGCGCCTCGGCGGAGAAGGTGCGCACGGTCGCCTCGAACCGGGCGGTCTCGGGGATGATGTTGCGCTGGGTGCCCGCCTGGAGCAGCCCGACGGTGACCACCACCGGATCGAACACGTCGAAGCGGCGGGTCACCATGGTCTGCAGGGCGGTGACCATCTCGCAGGCCGCCGGGACGGGGTCCTTGGCCCGATGCGGCGCCGAGCCGTGGCCGCCGGCGCCGTGGACGGTGACGTTCAGCGCGTCGGAGGCGGCCAGGATCGGCCCGCGCCGGGACCTGAACTCCCCCTGCGGCATGGCCGACGCCACGTGCAGGGCGTAGGCGGCGACCGGGCGTCGGCCCGCCGCGTCCAGCACGCCCTCGGCCAGCATGGCGCCGGCTCCGTCCCAACCCTCCTCGCCGGGCTGGAACATGAGGACCACGTCGCCGTGGAGCTGCTCCCGCCGTGCGGCCAGCAGGTGCGCGGCGCCCGCGAGCATGGCGGTGTGCAGGTCGTGTCCGCAGGCGTGCATGGCGCCGTTGCCGGCGGCGAACGGCAGGGGGGCCTTCTCGGCGATCGGCAGGCCGTCCATGTCGGCGCGCAGCAGCACCGCCGGACCCGGTCGGCCGCCGCGCAGCACGGCGGTGACCGAACTCAGCGCGGAGCCCAGGCTCACCTCCAGCGGCAGTCCGTCGAGGGCCTGCAGCACCCGCTCCTGGGTGCGCGGCAGGGCGAGGCCCAACTCGGGGATCCGGTGGAGGTCGTGGCGGAGCCGGATCAGGTCCGGGGCCAGCCCTAGAGCGTCGTCGTACAGGGACACGGGTACCTCCGTCGAAACCGCCGGTGGCGGGAGTTTGCGCAGAGCGATCTTGTTCCGTGATTCTGGGTGTTACGGCGGGAATCTCCCGCGATTTCGCAGGATCACACCATGAAGAGGCCCTCCGATGAACGAATCCACCGGCGGTCGACGGTGACCGGCGCCGATGTGACCGTGGACGAGCTGGACCTCGCCCTGGTGAACGCGCTGCAGCTGCGGCCCCGGGCACCCTGGTCGCTGCTCGCCCAGACCCTCGGGATCAGCCCGGTCACCGCTGCCCGCCGCTGGCGACGGCTCTCGGAGGCCGGGATCGCCTGGGTGACCGCCTACGGCCTGCCGCACCCCGAGGACCGCGGCTGCGTCGCCTACCTCGACCTCGACTGCGCTCCCGACCGGCTTCGGCAGATCGCCGACGACCTGGCCGAGGACCCGCACGTGATGAGCATCGAACACCACTCCCAGGGCTGCGACCTCGTCGTCACCGCGGCCTTCACCGACCTGGCGGCGGTCTCCCGGTACACCACCGAGCGGCTCGGCCGGCTCCCCGGCGTCAACGCCGTCCGCGTCCACCTGGCGACCGGCTTCTACGCCGAGGGGATCCGCTGGCGACTGGACTCACTGGACCCCGCCCAGCGCGTGGAGCTGCACGGCGATCACCCGTCGGGCGCCGGGCCACTGTCCGGAGCGCGAGCCGAAGTCCGGGAGGAGGACCGGGAGTTGCTGATCAGACTGGGCGTCGACGGCCGCCTCGACCAGGCCGAGCTGGCCGCCGCCACCGGGCTCAGCCCGTCCACGCTGCGCCGCCGACTGGACCGGCTGGCCGCCACCGACACGATCCGCTTCCGCTGCGAGATCGCCGCCCGCGATGCCGGCCGACCGGTGATGGCGACCTTCCGGGCCGACCTTCCCCCGGACCGGTTCGAGGAGGTCGGCCCCCAACTCGCCAGGCTCCCCGAGATCCGGCTGTGCGTGTCCGTCACCGGCGCCCACAACCTCATCCTCTCCGTCTGGCAGCGCTCGCTCGCCGACGTACAGCGACTGGAGTCCGCCCTCGCCCGGAGGTTCCCCGACCTGCGGGTGGCCGAGCGCCGCGTGTCACTGCGCACCGTGAAGCGGATGGGCCGGATCCTCGACGCGGACGGACGCGCGCTCCGCGCCGTCCCGATGGACATCTGGCGGGACCCGACCCCGGTCCCCGCGCCGCACCCCGGTCGGGACCGGAACGCGTGAGGCCCCGACCGTCACCGGTCGGGGCCTCACGTCTGTCCTGCTCAGAGCGGTAGCGGTGGGATTCGAACCCACGGTGAAGGTGCCCCACACACACGCTTTCGAGGTCTGCACCTGGGTTCTGCGGGCGGTTCGCCATGATCTACAGCTGTTCGCCTCGGTTCATTACCGCAGGTCAGGCGGGCTCGGCTCGACATCAAGGCCGTAGCCGGACGAGCGCGGACAGCGGCGGATGAGACTGCAGACAGCCAAGACCGGCTCGGCTCAGCCGATCACTGCCTCGGGCCGCTGTTCACGACGGCCAGGTGGACCATCGCCACAGGATGTACGCCGCTGAGACGAAGAAGATCACCGCCTCGACGTCCACGGCGCGCATCCACTTCCAGATCCTCCTCAACGGTGCACCATTCCCTGCTGTCTGGCCGACTGTGCCAGCGGGGTCGCGGCACGGATTCCTCGGACGAGGACGCGCCCGCCGGCAAGGGGGGCGAACATGAATGCGACCGGGGCTGCGCCGGTCCGCCGCCGGGCCCGGTCCTGCGCGGACGCGGTGGGCGGCAACCGCGCACGCCTGCCGGGCTCCGGGCGTGGGCGGGGTGGCTAGGACGCGTCCTTCTCGCCGCGCACCAGCCACAGGCCGACTCCGGTGGCGAGGGCGACCACGCCCGACACAGCCCGGCTGATGATCTCGGTGGTTCCGCTGAGGTCGGCGAAGTTGGTGAAGTAGACGGCCGCGCAGAGAGCGATGACGAACAGAATCCAGAGCGTGGCCTTCATGAGGTGGTGCCTCCTGTGCTGAGCTGAAAAGTGATCGGCAGCTTTGGTCTGGGGGCTGCCTCCCTTACGTCATCCACTCTGCCCGTGTGCTCGGGCGCACGCATCAGAGCAGTCCCCCCGATCAATGGTGTAGCCCGCTACACCCCGCTCCCCGCGCGGGTCGCCTAGCCTGATCCGTATGCGCGAACCGGTCCGTAGAGCGGGAAGGGCTTCGGTCCAGCTGCTGGTCGGAGCGGGAGTCAGCGTGGCCTGCTATCTGCTGCTCGGCATGCTGATGGTCACCACGGTCCTCTCGCTGACCGTGATCGGCGCCGGTCTGCTGCCCGAGGGCGTACTCACGCTGCGCCGGCTGGCGGGCTTTCAGCGCCGCCGTACCTCCGAATGGACCGGGGAACCGCTGCCGGAGGCGTATCTGCCCCTGGCCGGCTCGCTGACAGCGCGGTTGCGGACAGCAGCCAGTGATCCCGGCACGGCGCGCGACCTGTTGTGGATGGCTGCGGACCTCGTCTACGGCATGGCGCTGATGAGTGCGGCGCTGCTGCTGTGGGTGCGATGCCGGAGAACGCTTCGACGCGGATGTGGTTGAGCCGGAAGACGTGGTCGGTGCCGACGTAGCGTCGGCCCAGCAGCGTGTAAGCGGCGTCGTGGACGCTGTCGGTGGCCGCGTGCACTGGCTCGGCGAACCGGTCGCTGCCCTGGCGTGGCAGCAGGTAGGAGGCGGTGGTGGCGTCGTGTCCGGCGAAGGCGCCGAGGCCGGCGGCGGCGGTGCGGCCGAGGACCTGCTGGAACCATTCCAGGTGATCGGCGCTCTCGATATGGCAGCCGGAGGGCTGCTCGAACCGTGGGTCGTCCCGTTCGCTCTGCGGTACCTGGATCCCGGGAGCGATGTTCTCCTGCTTCGGTGGCTGGTTCAGGCCGGTGCCTGGCCGCGTCGGTGCGATGAGCCGGCCGCCGTCGCCGTCGGCCTGCAGGAGGTGGACGCGCAGCGGCCCGTCGGAGGGCAGCTCGGTACTGAACACCAGAGCCGGAGTCTGGTTCCACGGGCCGACGTGCACACCCTCCACATGCACCGAGGCGGCGGCAAGCTGGGTGTGGGAGGCGGAGGCGCCGCTGTGGTTGCCCCGGACGGAGATCGGTATGGCGCGCGAGGGCTCGCCCGGCTTCCAGAGCTCCGCGAAGAAGTCAGGCCGGTACTGGTAGCCGACGCGGCCAGGAGTTTCCCCGCCCGGATTACGTTTCTTCGCCGCGTCGGCGGAGGTCAGCACGAACCCGGCCCGCAGGACGATGTCAGCGGGCGTGAACGACACCAGATAGCCGGGGTGCTGCGCCTGGAGCAGGTGTCGGGCGGTGGTCAGGGCCAGGCCGATGCCCAGCTCCTGTGACTGCAGAGCCTTGTAGTACTTGGCTGTGCCGAGCCCCTCCGCCGTCAGCTGGAGGAACTTCTCGGGTGCGCCCAGAGCCTGGGTGTATTTCAGGCAGGCCCAGTGTTCGGCGAGCCCGCGTCCGGCGCCGCGCTGGGAGAGGGCAATCGCGCGGGCGAGGGTGTGCAGGACCTCCCAGAGCGAGGCGTCGAACCTCAGCGATTCGCGGTCTTGGACGGCGTGGAGGCCGGGCTTGCGCCGAAGTGCCTCGCTGCCCTCCTCCTCCCGCTTCTCGTCATCGTCCGACACCGCCGCCTCGACGTGGCCTTCGAGCTCCTCTCCGGCGTCGACGGCCACCGGTGATAACTCTCCGAGACCGGCCAGAAGGCCATCGGCAGGCTTCATGTTTCCCCCCACAGTGCTCTGACGGCTTACTGGCCCAGGACGCTATCCCCACCCCGGGGGCGCACACACGGTGCCATGCGGGCGCGTCAGCCGTAGCCGCACGCGCCCGTCGCTTTCCGGTCAGCGTTCCCAGGATCCACCAGCTCCAGGTGTCCGGCTGTTGCGTCGGGGACGGCTGTCCCGGGCAGGAACTGGGGGCGGCCGCCGCCAGCGGAGCCGCAGACGGATACCGGGCCCCAGACCTTCGTCGTCCGCGTTGAACGACGGGCCTGGGCCATGGTGCCGCCTTTCCGAGGGAGCTCTCATCAGCACAAATGATGAGGAGCTGCCTGGCCGCCACGCTTAGCCGACAGATGCGACGAAGGCCATGATGTGCGACAGCACTTCTCTCCAGCCGTCGAGGACGGGTATTCCGGAGGGGCGGGGCGCGAAATACTGGCCGCGCGCCCTGAATATGCACAGCCACGCCCTTGCAGCAGGCGATGTCCGGCTGGGACGGTGGTCACACGCGCGCTACAGAGGGAAAGATCGGTGACGCGGGGGAGTCGTTTCCCTGAATTGAGCCGATGTCGACGGATTGACAGAGATGACCATGAGTAACCACAGGACCATGAGATCGACATCGGCTCAACAGCCGTTGGATTAGTGCGATGTGGTAGAGTGCAGCTGTGCTGCGGCTCCAGTACCTTGACATTGGAATAGATGAAGACGCGATGGCAAGGGCCATTCGGGTGCGTGCAGGTCGTGAATGACGTGTGGGCATCGGATCTCCAGGGACCAGCCAGGGACCAACTGCTCCGAGCGCTGGTGCACGAAACGCCCAGTATTGCACGTATCGAACGTGACTGACGTGCGTTAATGCACATTTCGTGTGGGAATAGACCTCCACTACCTATCTGGGGGTCAGGGGGTCGCAGGTTCAAATCCTGTCGTCCCGACAGTGAACGCGAGCCCTCTGGCTTGGACATAAGTCCAGGTCAGGGGGCTTTTCGCTGCCCTCGTGCCGCTGGACCCAACCTGTAGGGCTCATTTATTCGTCGCTGCTGGTCAGGCGGCATAGCGGTACTCGTTGATCGCGCCTCCGAGTACGCGGGTGCGCAGTAGTCGGCGGTTGTGGATGTTGGTGGCGGGTGGTGTCTGCTGCGAGGTGTCGGGCGGAAGTTGCCTGCGTGATCGGTGGGGCCTGTGCCGGTTGTAGTGGTCGGCGAACTCGGTGAGGACTTTCGTGGCGTGGGACGCGTTCATGACCAGGACGTGGTCGAGGGCTTCGCGGCGTACGGTTCCGATCACGCGTTCGCAGTGGGCGTTCATCTTGGGTGCCCGTGGGGCGCTGAGGAGGACTTCGGTGTCCTCGGCGGTGAAGACGGCGTCGAAGGAGGCGGTGTACTTGGTGTCCCGGTCGCGGAGCAGGAACCGGATATGTTTGCCGTGATCGGTCAGCGCGGTGGTGAACTCGCGGGCCTGCTGGACCGCCCACTGCCCGGTGGGGTGCGCGGTGACGGGGGTGAGGTGCAGGCGCCGGGTGCCGTGTTCCAGGAAGGCCATGGCGTAGAGGCGTTGGCCCAGCGCCGTGTCGATGTGGAAGAAGTCTGCCGCGACGATGCCTTCGGCCTGGGTGGTCAGGAACTCAGTCCAGCTCGGTCCGTGGCGTCGCGGTGCCGGGTCGATACCGGCTGCATGCAGGATGTTCCACACCGTGCCCGAGGCCATCGGATGCCCCAGTCGTGCCATCTCGCCCTGGATGCGGCGGTGGCCCCATCGTGGATTCTCGTCGGCCAGGCGCAGGACCAGCTTCTTCAGGGCCGCGGACGACGGAGGGCGTCCGATGCGCGTGCGGCGCGCGCTGTAGTCCCACTTGCGGGCGATCAGTTTGCGGTGCCAGGCCAGCAGGGTGCCCGGGGTGACGGGGAAGGCGCGGGCCCAGCGCTGCCGGGGTATCAGCGAGGATAGGGCGGAGAACCAGAACCGGTCCGCCGGCTCGTAGCGCACGGGTGAAGTCAACTGCCTACGCAGCACTGCGTTCTCGTGCCGCAGGACCAGCACCTCCGCCTCCACCGATACCTCCTGCCGGAGCAGCAGCTCCGGCAGTGCCAGTAGTCCCCGAACAGCGCGATATACCAGCGACACGATCACGGGCACAGCCTCGCAGATCCCCGAGTCGCACGTATCTCACCTGCAGCGATGACTTCTTGAGCCCCTCAGGGAATGCCGAGGGGTGAGTGTGGTCAGTCCTGCCAGGCTGCGAGGAGGTCTTCGGGTCCCCAGTGGGCGGCGAGGGGGAGGTTCGCGTCGACTCCGCAGCGCGATACCGCGACCAGGGGTGTGTCGTGGTCGGCTCCGGGGACGGCGGTGAGTTCGCGGGCCAGGGCGTCGTACTCGCGGCGGCCGAAGGGCTGGGTCTCGAGCCATTTGACGGAGCCGAGGAAGTGGATCTGTCGGGCTACGGGGTCGCGGTCGGCGCCGACCAGGTCGATCTCGGGGTTGTTCTGGCGGTTCCACCATCCGCCGATGGCCTCGGTGTGCGGCCAGCGGTCGTTCGGTAGGAGTCGGAGCAGTGACTCGCGGATCACGGGTTCCACGGCTCGTCCGCGCCAGCTCGTCCAGGAGGCTTCGATCCTGCGCAGGGCCACGTCTCCGCGTCCGCGTTCGATCAGGGGGATGCCGCGTTGTAGGAAGGCCAGCCAGAAGCGGAGGTAGGGGTCGGCGACGCGGTAGCGCTTGTTCTTGGTGTCGGGCTTGGTCGACAGTGGGCTGTCGGTGGCCAGGACCCGTTTCTCCAGGAGGGTGTTGAGGATCGGTGAGAGCGTGCCGGAGGCGAGTGGGGAGGCTCCGCCGGCGCCGTTGGCGATGGCGGTGAAGGTCCGCTCGCCGCTGCCAACCACCTCCAGGACCGCGCGGGAGTGCGAGGCGTCGGGGAACTCCGCGAGCAGTGACAGCTCTCCGGCCATTAGTAGCGGTGACAGGGGATTGGCTACGGCTGCCCGCAGGAAGTCGTTCCGGCTCATTCCCGGTTCCCAGGCCTGGACGACTTCGGGGAATCCTCCTGTCACCAGGAGGGCGTCCACCGCGCCGGCGGCACCCAGTCCGGTCATCCGCGCCACGTCCGCCAGGTGCAGGGGGCGGACCGTCATCTTCGCGGCCCGACCGAAGAACGGGCGTCCGTAGGACTGGAGCGCCTCCATCACCGACATGTCACTGCCCACCAGGAGCAGCAGCACCGGCTTGGTCGCCAGGTGGCGGTCCCACACCGTCTGCAGTGCGCCTTCGAACTCGCTGTCCTGTTCGACCAGCCAGGGCACCTCGTCGATCACCGCGATGCTCGGGACGTCGTCGGGAACAGCCAGGGCCAGGGTCCGCAGCGACTGGTTCCAGTCCGAGCTCTGCAGCCCCGCGACGGCTTCCCTTCCGGGCAGGCCGGACTGGGCCAGTGTCGCGGCGAACTCGGCGCGCTCGGCCGCCGGATTGCGTCCGCGCGTCGCCTGGAACACGACGTAGGGTGCCCCGGAGCGGTCGCAGAACTCCTGGACCAGACGTGACTTCCCCACCCGCCGCCGTCCTGTGACGATCACCGCGCGGCCTTGGGTCCCGCCCTGCCCCAGAGTGATCTGGCGTAGCTGGCCGTTGAGCAGCTCGAGGTCCGAGGTTCTGCCTCTGAAGTCCACTCTCGCCCCTAAAACATAGTTTCGATCATACGTAGATTGAATCTTACATAAAGCTATCGTCTATTGCGAGGGCCGACAACAGCTGAGGCTGCCGAAGCGTCTCCCGCTCGGAAACACGATTTTGGCCTGACCTGCAGGCTCCCAATGCGCCGCGTGGCCTGCACCGCGTCTGAGATGATCCCTCGATGCCGTTGTCCATCGTCACCGCGCTGGTCCGAAATCTGATCTCGATACCCGCCGCCGTGCTGCTCAGTCGCGCGGCCAAGGACGCGGAGGTGCTCGCACTGCGCTGGCGCGAGGTGTTCGCGGTCACCCCCACCACGCTGCTGGCCTGGCACCGACAACTCGTGGCCCGGAAGTGGACGTTCACCCAGCGCAACCGTCCTGGACGGCCCTCGATCTCCCCCGTGGTCAAGCAGTTGGTCCTGCGTCTGGCACGGGAGAACAGCACCTGGGGCCACAGACGGATCCAGGGCAAACTGGCTCGGCTCGGCTACGCGATCGCGCCGTCCACGGTGTGGGAAATCCTGCACGCCGCCGGCATCGACCCCGCCCCGCAGCGATCCGGCCCGACCTGGCGCCCGTTCCTCACCGCCCAGGCGCATGGCATCATCGCCGCCGACTTCCTCCACCTCGACTGCGCCATCACGCTCAAGCGCCAGTATGCCTTGGTATTCATCGAGCACGGCACTCGACGCGTCCATCTCGCCGGCATCACCGCCAACCCCAGCGCCGAATGGACCGTCCAGCAGGCCAGGAACCTCACCACAACGCTGGACCGCCGCATGGACCCGTGAACCCCGACCACTTTCGTGGCAAGGCTGCGAAGTTAGGCGATCGTGGTCCTGGTCAAGGGGTTGCGCCAGTTGAGGGCATGTCGGGACATGGAGGCGGGACCTCTGGTAGAGCGGGGGATCGACCAAGATCTTCCAGCCGCCAGAGGTCCCGTTGCCCCGTCAGTCTGCCACCGCCGCCCTCGCCCGCACCGTCACCGTCGCCGAGGGGGTCTACGCCCCGGGCCATCTGGGCGAGTTGACCCAGCACGTCCCCTTCGACCTGGTCGATGCCGCACTGGAGGAGACCGGGACGGTGGAAAAGCGGCTTCGGGACCTGCCCTCGCGGGTCGGGGTGTACTTCCTCCTGGCACTGGGCCTGTTTCCGCACCTGGGCTACGCCCGGGTCCGGGGCAAACTGGTCGCCGGCCTGGCGGGACTACCGGTTCCGGACCCCTCGGAGAAAGCACTGCGCGATCTGCGCCGCCGCCTGGGCCCGGCCCCGGTCAAGGAACTGTTCGAGGTGCTGGCCGGCCCGTTGGCCCAGCCCACCACGCCCGGCGTGCGCTACCGCCGACTGCGCACCGTCGCCTTCGACGGCTGCAGCTCGCTCAAGGTTCCCGACGCCGAGCGCAACCGGGACTGGCCGGGCCGGATCCGCTACCGACTGGCCTGGGCGGGCTACCCCGCACTCATGCTGATGGCCTTGGTGGAGACCGGCACCCGCGGCCTGGTCGGAGCGGTGTTCGGTCCCGCCCCGACCGGCGAACCCGCCTACGCCGGACGGCTGTTGCACCTGCCCGGCAGTGACACGCTGGTGCTGGCGGACCGCAACTTCGACGGCAACAGCCTGCTGCAGGCGATCGCCGCGACCGGCTCGCAGTTCCTGGTCCGCGGCAAGGCATCGCGCCGCCCGCCGATACTGGCCAAGCTGCCCGACGGCTCGTTCCTCTCCAAGCTCGACAACCTGCCGGTCCGCTTCATCGACGCCGACATCACCGTCACCACCGCCAACGGCCACCGGATCCGTGGCCGCTACCGACTGATCACCACCCTGCTCGACCACCGCCGCGACCCCGCCCCCGCCCTGATCCGCCTCTATCACGAGCGGTGGGAGATCGAATCGGCGTTCTCGGCCCTGCGCCACACGCTCATGACCGGCCGCAACCTGCGTTCCACCGACCCGGTCGGCGTCGAGCAGGAGATGTGGGCACTGCTGACGCTCTATCAGGCCCTGCGTATCGCCATGGTCGCGGCCGTGGAATCCCGGACCGGTACCGACCCCGACCGCGCCGCCTTCACCACCGCCCTGGAATCCGCCCGCGGCGACCTGCTCATCGCCGCCCGCGGCGTCCTGCCCGACAATCTCATCGACCCGGTCGGCGACATCGGCCGCGCCGTCCTGGCCGACCTCCTGCCCGCCCGCCGACCCCGCACCAGTACCCGCCGCGTCAAATGCCCGCTCTCGCGCTACCAGTCCCGGCCCGTCGACCCCCGCCCCGAGACCACCCAGAAGATCACCACTGTCACGATCACCGTGCACGAGCCGAACGACATACCGCCCCTGACCGGCAACCAGCCAGCCCACTCATGGAGCGCCCAAGCCCGTCGGCTCCAGGCGGACCCCGGGACGCCACCGGGGTCCGCCGCCCGCACCAGCACCCGGGAACGCGTGCTCACGCTCCTGCGAACAGATCCCCAGCGGGACTGGCGAACCCGCGACATCGCCCAGACAGTGGACATAGAGGCGACAGGGTTCGACGCCTTCCGGAAGCAGATGCTCCGCTGGAGCAAACAGGGCATGATACGCAAAACCGGCCCAGGGACCTACAGGCTCACCGAACCAACCACCAGCCCTTGACACCGCCACCAACCGCTTAACTTCGCGGCCTTGCCACGAAAGTGGTCGGGGTCCACTCGCCGAGGAGACCGGTATCCGCCCCGAGCTCGTCGTCCCCATCCAGGACACGCCGCGCCACATCGACGTCCACCCCATCCCCGCCAACCCGGCCAAGGGCGAAGGCGACCACCAGCACTTCGACTTCCGCTTCGCCTTCTCCACCAACGCCGACGTCGCCGAACTTCAGGCCGAGGAGGTCACCGACGCCGCCTGGCGCGGCATCGAGACCATCACC
>OVEP010054075.1_pt1 | contig 11172 bp, 9 predicted proteins | sample 1779801 | NCBI WGS metagenome assembly OVEP01 (sample SAMEA3914791, study PRJEB12502) | metagenome | biome: forest; material: soil | place: Canada | collected 2011-07-03 | depth 0.1 m
TCGCCGGGCTGCTGGCGGGCGTCGCCACCGCGGCCGAGGCGACCGGCGCGAGGACCGCGATGACCGGTCAGGGGCTGTGGCCGCCCGCCGACGGCACCGGCCTGACCCAGTCGCTGATCAAGCGCTTCGACGTGGTCGACGTACGCGACGCCCCCTCGGCCGGGTTCGCCGGGCTCGCCCCCCGCGCCGACCACTGCGACGACGTGTTCCTCGGCTTCGGCCCGCACCTGCTGGACACCGACGAGGAGGCGCCGGAGGTCATGGTGAGCGTGCAGTCGCTGCTGACCGAAAGCCAGGACGCGGCCGAGGAGACGGTCCGCTTCGTGGCCGAGGTGCTGCGCGCGTGGCGGGTGACCGACGTGGGCCTGCTGGAGTGCGCCCCCAACCAGGACCAGGGCGTGCTGGCGGTGGCCGAGAAGCTGCTGCCCGGCGCCCGCCGCTACCCGCTCGACCAGGTGCTCGCGCACGGCCTGCCGGTACGCGCCGGACAGTGCTGGATCAGCACCCGCTTCCACGCGCACCTGGTGGCCGCCGCGGCCGGCGCCTCCGGCGTGGCACTGGACGTGCGGGCCGACTACTACGGCACCAAGCACCGGTCGCTGATCGACGGCGGCTCCTCCTGGCAGCTGCTCCAGCGACGGGAGATCCCCGAACGCCCCGCCGCCGGCGGCTACCGCGCCGAACGGACGGCGGAGCTGCGCGCCGCCAAACTGGCCGTGGCCGAGCGGATCTACCGGCCGTCGCCGTCCGTGTCGAGCAGCGCCTCGATCTGCTCCGCCGACGCGGTGGAGTAGAACTGCTCGGCCCACTTCCGGTAGCGGCCGATCGGACCGTCGCCCGGCGCCAGGCGCGGCCGCTGCTGGTACCTCTGGTACTGCCACACCGGCAGGTCCTGGTAGCTGCCGTGGGCGTGGACGATATGGAAGATGTCGCGGACCAGCCGGGCCGAGACGGCGCTCAGCGGCTTCGCGAGCGCCGGCGGCAGCCCCCTGAGCGGCTCGACCGACGCCGAGGTCGCGAACCGGAAGTCGCTCAGCCACGGATCGACCGGGGTGGGCAGGGCGAAGAACCTGGTTCTGGCCCCGGTCCCCGGCAGCTCGCACTCGACCATGGTCAGGCCGAGCCCGTGGACCGAGAAGGTGTAGTCCGCCGAGACCGGCCCGATCCCCGGCAGCGTCCTGGTGAACCGGAAGTGCCCGGTGCAGACCCGGCCGTCGAAGGAGACGTCCGGAGTCCGCGCGGGGGCCGCTCCGTGCAGCTGCTCCAGGTGCCCGAAGTCGATCACGTTCTCGGTGATCTGCTGCGGGTGGCTGGCGACCTCGAACGTCCGCCCGCGCGGGGGCTGCCAGCCCGCGGCCGGGATGGCCGGCGGCTCCCAGGTCGGCGGCGAGCCGTCCTGGGCGGCCCAGACCAGGACCAGGCCCCCGGTCTCCCGCACCGGCAGCGTGCCGAGGGCCGCCCGGGGCGCCGGCTGTCCGTAGGACGTGCGCTCGCAGGGCCCGTCCAGGCTGAACACGAACCGGTGGAACCCGCAGGTGATCTCCTCACCGGAGACCGTGCCCATGACCCCGAGGTGCGCGCCGAGGTGGGGACAGTGCGGGCGCAGCGCGCGCAGCTTCCCGCCGGCACCGCGCGCCAGCACGACGTCCCCGCCCATGAACCGCCGGGTCACCACCGCGCCGACGCCGACCTGGTGGCCGAAGCCGACGCAGAACCAGCCGTCCGGGTAGGGCAGCGGCGCCGACGGGAACGCCAGGTTCGCCGGGGTGGCCCCGGCTCCGTCCCTGAACAGCCTCAGATACCGGCGATTGCCGGGGGCCTTCCACGGCATGTGCTTGCTCCTTCGCTACGCCGGATCGGCGTACTTCCCCAGCTCGCTGGCGCGCAGGGCCACGTTGTCGTGGACCCCGATGACGTAGCCGTCGGGGTCGCGGAAGTAGAACACGCGCTGGCCCACGTCGTCGGTCAGCGGGCCCTTGACGACCCGGGCGTGCCGGGAGACGTGGTCGTGGAACCCGTCGAAGTCCTCGACGCCCAGGTACAGCGCCCCGGCCAGGCCGATCGGGGTGTCCGCGAGTTCGGGCAGCCAGTCCTTCAAGTCGGCGTTGCTGTAGAGCATTCCGCAGAAGGCGTCCTGGTGGAACAGCAGGTGGATGTCGTCGCCGGGGCGCGCGGTACTGGAGTCCACCACGAATCCGAGCCGCTGGTAGAACGCGGTACTGGCAGCGGTGTCCCGGACGCTGATACACGGTGCGAACGGCATGCGATCCTCCTGCGGTCACTGACGGTCGGGGCCTTCGTCGGTCTCACCAGCGCACCAGCAGCTCGGCCAGCCCGCCGGTCACCGCGTCCGGGCGGGTGCGCACCGCGTCCCGGTCCACGGCCAGGTCCAGCGTCGGGAAGCGGGTGACCAGCTGGGTGAACACCGCCTGGAGCTCGATGCGGGCCAGCGGCGCGCCGAGGCAGTAGCGGGCGCCGTGGCCGAAGGTGACATGGGCGGTGGCGGAGCGGGTGACGTCCACCCGGTCCGGGTCGGCGAAGGCGGCCGGGTCGTGGTTGGCGGCGCTGTTGTCCAGCAGGACCAACTCCCCGGCGCGGATGGTGACTCCGTCGATGCTCAGGTCGTCCCGCGCGTAGCGGGGGATTCCGCCGCCGCCCTTGCCCGGGGCGCGGAGGATCTCCTCGACCGCGTTGGCGACCAGGCCGGGGTCGTCCACCAGGGCCCGCCACTGGTCCGGGTGTGTCAGCAGCAGCAGCGCGCCCAGACCGATCTGCACCACCGTGGTCTCCTGCCCGGCGAACAGCAGCGCCATCGACAGCCCGGCGATCTCGTCGTCGGAGACGCCCTCGGTCGCGCACAGCCCGGAGATCACGTCGTCGCCGGGGTCGGCGCGCTTGCGGGCGACCAGCTCGTGTCCGTAGCCGAACAGCTCGCGCAGCCCGCGCTGGGAACGCTCCGGGTTGCGGACGTCGCCGGCGTCGGCGGTCCAGGCCCGGAACTGCTCGCAGTCCGCGTACGGGACGCCGAGCAGTTCGCAGATCACCAGGATCGGCAGCGGCTCGGCGACCGCTGCCTGCAGGTCCGCCGGCGGACCGTGCTCGGCCAGGTCGTCCAGCAGCCGCGTGGTCAGGGCCTCGACGTGCGGGCGCAGCGCCCGCATCCGCTTGGGGGAGAAGTGCGGCTGCAGCAGCGACCGGATCCGCGCGTGGTCGGCGGCCTCGGTGGCGTAGTCGCCCAGCACCGAGTCGAACAGCGTCTCCCCGGTGCGCGCCGCGGTCTCCGGGGAGGGATGGGACCGGCCCAGCCTGTCGTCGTCCAGCAGCTGCCGGACCTGCGCGTGGCCGATGACCAGCCAGGCCTCGTCCCCCATCGCGGTGCGCACCCGGTGCACCGCGCCCTCGGACCGCAGCTCCCGCAGCCGGGGCGCGATCTGCAGCGGATCCCGCTGCTCGAACGGCAGCTGAGCCGTGACGGCCATGGCGCTCAGTCGCCCTGCGGTCGCCGCGCGACGACGAGGAAGCAGCCGAGCGCGGGAACGTTGATCACGGCCTGCGGATTGAAGTAGCACGCGGCCTCGGTGTCCCCGAGCTTCAGCCGCAGCCGCTCGGCGCGCTCCGCCAGGACGGCGAAGGACCGGGGCACGGTCTCCTCGGTGATGTCCAGCATCTCCACGAACTGGAGGCCCGACGCCCGGAGCATCGGCGGGTAGTCGTCGACCGGCAGGGTCGTCGAACCCATCGTCTGCCGCAGGGCGTGCGCGGCCGTCGAGGCCGCCGACTGCCGCGGGTCCCCCGGGTCGGGGTCGGACGGCTCCCGCCGGTAGAAGTCGGTCAGCACGATCCGGCCGCCGGGGCGCAGCACGCGCCGCATCTCGCGGAGGACCTGGGCCCGGTCGGGCATGTGGACCATCGACTCGATCGCCAGCACCGCGTCGAAGGAGGCGTCGGCGTACGGCAGTTCCATGGCGTTCAGGTGCTGGAAGACCAGGCGGTCCGGCAGCGACGCGGCCCGGGCCAGCTCGTTGGCGTGGGCGACCTGCTCCTGGCTGACCGAGATGCCGGTCACCGCCGCGCCGGTGCGGCGGGCGATCCGCAGCGCCGGGCCGCCCACCCCGCAGCCGACGTCGAGCAGGTGGGATCCGGCGCCGATCCGCAGCCGCTCCGTCATCACGTCGGTGAGCCGGTCCGTGGCCTCCTCGAAGCCGAGCTCGCTCTCCGGGGTGTCCCAGTAGCCGAGGTGCCCGTTGTAGCCCTGCCGCGCCTCCTCCTCCATGAAGGTGGCGGCCAGCTGGGTCATCCGGTCGTACAGCCGTCCGACCTCCTCGGCCACGGGGACGCTCGGCGTCGGTGCTTGGTTCAGCATGTGATCCTCCTGAAGGCGACGGGCGCCTGGGTCTTGGCGGTCGGTCCGGACCGTCCGCGGCGGCGGGCTATCCCACCGGCTGCGAGGTCGTGCGGTCCGGGAAGTCCAGTCCGGCGGACTCGGCCGGTCCCACCGCGCGCCGCCGCTCCCGCAGGGTCATCGGCAGCGACCGCTGGGTGGAGGAGAGCCGCGGCGTGAGCCGGTCGTGCGCGCGGGGGAGCGCGTCGAACTGCCAGCGGGCGACCAGCGAGGCCAGCACCAGGGTCGCCTCGGTCATCGCGAAGTCCTCCCCGATGCACTTGCGGGCACCGCCGCCGAAGGGCGTGAACGCGCCCCGGGGCGGCCGGGCGCTGTCCTCCAGCCACCGGTCGGGGTCGAAGCGCTCGGGGTCGGGGAACAGGTCGGCCCGGTGCTGCACGATCAGCGGGCTGTAGATGACGACCGAGCCGCTGGGCAGGTAGTGGCCCGCCAGTTCGGTGTTCCTGGTGGTCCGCCTGGTGAACAGCCAGCCCGGCGGGTGCAGTCGCAGCGACTCCATCACGACCCGGCGGGTCAGCGGCAGGTTCGGGATGTCGCTGTGCTCGGCGATCCGGCCGTCGAGTACGGCGTCGACCTCTGCGTGCAGCCGGTCCCGGACGGCGGGGTTGCGGCTGAGCTGGTACAGCGACCAGGACAGCGCGGGGGCCGTGGTCTCGCTGCCGCCGAGGTAGAAGGTGAAGACCTGGTCCTGGATCTCGGTGTCGGTCAGGCCCTGGCCGTCCTCGTCGCGGACGGCCAGCAGGATGGACAGCAGATCCCCGTGGTCCACGCCGGCGCGCCGGTAGTCCGCGATCAGCTGGGTGACGTACTGCCTGAGCCTGATCCGGGCCCGGTCGTAGCGGCGGTTGCTCGCCGTCGGCATCCGGTCCAGGATCTTCCAGGGCAGCAGCATCCGCCGCATCATCCCGGTCAGGGCGATGTGCAGGCACAGCCGCAGCTCCTTGAAGGTGGAGCTGTCGAGGTCGGCGGCGAACAGGGTGCGGGTCGCGATGCTCGCGGCGAGCTGGTTCATGGTGGCCAGCACGTCGACGTTCCGGCTCTCGGTCAGGCCCTCGAAGGTCGCGTTGACCTCCGCCGCCATCACCCGGGCGTACCCGGGGAGGCGTTCGTGGTGGAAGACCGGTTGCAGCAGGCGGCGCTGCCGGCGGTGGTCCGCGTGCGGGCAGGTCGCCAGCCCGTTCCCGGCCACGGTCCGCACCTGGTCGAAGATCTGACCGCCCTTGTCGTAGGTCCGGTCGTCGACCAGGACCTGGTGGACCAGCGCCGGATCGCAGAGGACGTAGAGCGACACCGGTCCCAGCTTGATCGTGACCAGGTCGCCGTGGGCGGGCAGCGAGGCCAGGAAGTGGAGCGGCCGTCGGCCGAGCTGCCAGGCGTGCCCGAGCACGGGCAGGGCTCCCGGGGCTGAGCCGATTCGCGGATGGTCCGTCATAACTCTCTCCTTGGGGCTGGGAGCGGTTCGGTCACCCTCGCTTTCGAGCAACCCAGCACCCCATGATCACTTTGCCCTGCTCACAGCCGTCGCGGAGCGCGGGCAGCGACCCGGCCAGCAGGGTCTCGAAGCCCTCCGGCGTCCGGCCCGGGTCGCCGTCGGCCCGGCCCGCGACCGGCGCGCAGACCTGCCAGTTGGGACCGATGTCGCCGTGGTCGCTGTACCGGGACACCGACTCGACCTCGAAGCCCGCGGCCTCCAGGTGGTCCTTGACCGCACCGAACGGGATGACGTGCGGGATGGCGAACCCCTGGCACATCGGCTCCACCCAGCGCGCGTAGTCCGCGTCCGAGATGTCGTCGGCACAGAACCAGTCGACGCCGACGAAGCCGCCGCCGGGGACGAGCACCCGGGCGATCTCGGCGTAGGCCCGCTGCTTGTCGGGGGCGTAGGCGAGCGCCTCGATCGAGAAGACACCGTCGAACGCCCCCGCCTGGTACGGCAGTGCCATCGCGTCCGCCTCGACGAAGGTCAGCTGCTTCGCCACGTCGCTGTCCCGGTGCAGCTCCTGGGCGACCTTGACCTGGGGCCCGCAGATGTTCACGCCGGTCACCCTGGCGCCGGTGTACCCGGCGATCGCCGCGGCCGGGCCGCCGATGCCGCAGCCGACGTCGAGCAACTCGTCGGCCGCGGTGAACCCGCCCTGGTCCGCGAGCCAGCGCTGCAAAGCCAGTTGGGCCTCACGCAGCCCCTGCCCCTCGGCGAACCAGGCGAGGTGGAACGAGTCCGACCAGACGTCGCGGCACATCGGAGTCACCAGCTCGTAGTAGTGCTCGATGACGCGCGCGTAGTGATCCTCCCGGTCCGCGGGGGTCTCTACCAGCTGGAGGTACTCGGCGTTCTGCATGGGATGTCCATTTCGGCCATGGGGATGACAACTGACGTGAGACGGCTCAGCGAACGGCCTTCTCGGTGTCCATTGACGTGGCCGCGCCGACGTCCTCCACACTCATCGACAGTGATCGGTCCCGCAACTCGGCGCCGGGGAAGGCGGCCGTTCGTGTACGACAGCGCTGCCGCCGACCCCGCGCCGACCGGCCTCAGCGGACCTGGGCGACCCCCTGGGGAGCGGCGGCCGGGGTCAGCGTGAAGAAGCGCTGCTGCCACAGGTCCTGCAGCTCCGAGCGGAGCTGTTCGGTCAGGCCGCCGGTCGCGGACGCGAGCGAACCCAGCGTCCGCCTGCCGTCCGCCCGCTCCAGCAGCGCGAACAGCTCCGGTGACACGGCGGCCCTGGGGCCGGTGGCGTAGTCGAGCAGGATCTCGTGGGAGACCGCGTACTCGCCGGTGGGCGTCGCCCTGGTGCTCCGGCTCAGCTTGGTGACGGGCCGGAAGCCCAGCACCAGGCCGTCGAAGCCGCGGGCGTGCCCGGGGCGCCGGCGGACCACGAAGTCGTCGACCACCAGGCAGTCGAGCTCGGTGGTCAGCAGGCAGGTCAACGCGTCCTCGACGCTCTGCACGACGGGTTCGGCGTTGTTGTTCATCGACGTGTTGAGCAGCACCGGGGTGCCGGTGAGCTCGCCGAAGCGGGAGACCAGGCGGTGCGCCCGCGCGTTCACCTCCGGGTCGACGACCTGGATCCTGGCGGTGCCGTCGACATGGGTGACCGCGCCCAGGGTCTGCTGGTGCTCGGGGCGGACCCGCACCACGAACGACATGAAGTCGTAGTTCGCGACCGTGTCGGGCAGTTCGAAGTACGTGTCGGCGGCCTCGGGCACGACCATGGGGGCGAACGGGCGGAAGCTCTCCCGCTTCTTGATCATCGCGTTGATCCGGGTCCGGTTCGCCGCGGGCCGGGGGTCGGCCAGGATGCTGCGGTTGCCCAGCGCCCGCGGGCCGAACTCGGAGCGGCCCTGCGCCCACCCGATGACGGCGCCCTCGGCCAGCAGCCGCGCCGCGGTCTCGACGAGGTCCGCCGGCTGCTCGTACGCGACCAGCTCGCCCCACGAGGCCAGGGTCTCGCCGACGGCGCGGGTGCTGCCGAGGGCGGGGCCCACACTGGCGCTGCGCAGGCGTTCCTTGAGCCGGATCGTCCCGCCCAGGGACTCCTGCGCCAGCAGCGCCGCCCCCTCCGCCGTGCCGGCGTCGTGCGAGGCGGGGTGCACGAACACGTCGGTGAAGAGTCCGGAGCGGAGCACGACGCCGTTCAGGCTGCAGTTGTGCGCGACACCGCCGCTGAACACCAGGCTGGTGTGCCGGGTGGACAGGCTCCAGTGCTTCATCACGTGCAGCACGATCCGCTCCAGCATCACCTGGAGCCCGGCGGCGAAGTCCTTGTGGTGCTGCTCCACCGGGTCGGTCGAGCGCCGGGGCGGCAGTCCGAGGGCGAAGAACGTGTTTGCCACGAAGTCCATGGACAGGGCGTGCGCGGGGAAGTCGTAGTCGCCGTTCGGGGACAGCGTGTACATGGAGTCGAATACCTCGCGGAATACGCCGGGATCCCCGTACGGCGCCAGGCCCATCACCTTGTACTCGTCACCGAAATGGAACCCGAGATACCTGGTGGCGCCCAGGTAGAGAAGCCCGAGCGACTTGTGCATGGGGAATTTCACCAGGGTTTCCAGCTGGCCGCCGGCAGCGCTGAAAATGGTCCCGGAACAGTCGTCGCCCATGCCGTCGAGGACGACGACCAGTGCTTCCTCCATGCCGGATCGGGTGAATCCGGAGACCGCGTGCGCCCGGTGGTGCGACGCGTAGAACAGCTTGTCGTCGGGGAGTTCCCAGCCCAGCCCCTCGCGCAGGCGCTCCTTGATGAGCTGCCGCGAGGAGCGGGCGGGAACAGCGGGATTGTCGACGTAGAGCCCGTTGAGCATGCCGTCCAGATACTGCTCGGGAAAGTAGTAGCCCACCCCGTCGATGTCGGCGGGGGTGACCCCGGCGGTCTCCAGACAGGCCCGGACGGCATTGATGGGGAACTTCGTCGTGTGCTTGATCCGGTTGACGCGCTCCTCTTCGACCGCTGCGATCAGGACGCCGTCCCTCACCAGAGCCGCGGCCGCGTCGTGATACATGTACTCCCGAAGGCCGGGCACGATATCGGAGTTCTCCGGAGAGAAGTTTCCATTCAGTCCGATCGTCAACATGTTCGACAACGTAACGTCGAGGTCAGGGGGTCGCAACGGGCGCAGCGAGGAACGCGGCAGCTCCACCCTTTCGGCTGCAACGACCGGCCCCTTCCGCCGCCGGGCCAGGGGACGCTAGCGGCGCAGCGCGCGGCGGGCCAGCCAGTTGCCGAGGAACTGGCCGACCTGGACGATGACCACGATCGTCGCCACGCTGATGTAGACGACCGGCCAGTTGTAGCGCTGCGAGCCGTAGGTGATCGCGAAGTCGCCGAGACCGCCGCCGCCGAACAGCCCGGCCTGGGCCGACATGTCGACCACGGCGATGAAGATGAACGTGTAGCCGAGGATCAGCGGGCCCAGCGCCTCCGGGATCAGCACCGTCAGCAGGATGCCGACCGGCCGGGCCCCGGTCGCCCGGGCGGCCTCCACCACTCCGGGGTCGACCGTGAGCAGGTTCTGCTCGACGATCCGGCTGATCGCGAACGCCGCCGACAGCGACAGCGCGAAGGTGACCGCGTTGGTGCCGATGGTGGTGCCGATGGCGTGCAGCATCAGCGGCTGGATCGCGGTGATGAAGATGACGAACGGAACCGGACGGACCACGTTCACCAGCAGGTTGACGGTCAGGAAGACCGCCCGGTTGCCGAGCAGGTGGCCCGGCCGGGTCGCGTACAGCACCAGCCCGAGGACCAGGCCGAGCACCCCGCCGACCACCAGCGAGATGCCGACGATGTAGAAGGTCTGCCCGATCGCCTCGCGGTAGACCGGCAGGTTGGTCAGGAAATCGTGCATCTCAGGCTTCCTCCTCGACGAGCTCGACGCCGTCCGCGCGCAGCGCGTCCAGCGCCGCGTCCACGGCGCCGTCGGGGCCGGTCAGTTCGAACGTCAGGCTGCCGACCGGACGCTCCTGGATCTCGCTGATACCGCCGAACACGATGTCGGCGGCCACCTGGTGGTCCAGGAACCTGCGGGCCAGCCGGGTCTGGAACCCGGCCTGGCCGCGCACCTGGACGGTGATCAGCCGCCCGGCGTGCGCGGCCCGCAGCCGGGCCAGCGTCCGCGCGGACGGGCGGTCGCGCAGCGCGGTGCGGACGAAGCGGGCGGCGGCCTCGCTCCGCGACTGGGCGAGGACGTCGTAGGCGCTGCCGGTCTCGACCACCCGGCCGCCGTCGAGCACCGCGACCCGGTCGGCGACCGAGCGGATGACGTCCAGCTCATGGGTGATGATCACGATGGTGATCCCGAGGTCGCGGTTGACCTGCCGCAGCAGAGCCAGCACCTCGCTGGTGGTCTCCGGGTCGAGCGCGCTGGTCGCCTCGTCGGCCAGCAGCAGCGACGGTTCGGTGGCCAGCGCGCGGGCGATGCCCACCCGCTGCTTCTGGCCGCCGGACAGCTGCTCGGGGTGGTCGTGGGCGCGGTCGAGCAGCCCGACGAAGTCCAGCAGCCGCGCCACCCGGCGGTCGCGTTCGGGCTGCCGCACCCCGGCGACCTTGAGCGGGTAGGCGACGTTGCCGGCGACCGTGCGCGAGCGGAAGAGGTTGAACTGCTGGAAGACCATGCCGATGTCGCGCCGGACCTCGCGCCGCCCGCGCTCGCCGAGGGCGGTCAGCTCGTGCTCGCCGACGTGGACCAGGCCTGTGGTCGGCGTCTCCAGACCGTTGATCAGCCGCACCAGCGTGCTCTTGCCGGCCCCCGAGTGGCCGATCACGCCGAACACCTCGCCGCGGCGTATCTCCAGGTTGACGTCGTCGAGCGCCACCTGCGGCGCGGCCTTGCGTCCCTTGCCGGGGTAGCTCTTGCCGACGTTTTCGAAGCGTACGTGCACGGGTGGTTCGTCCGGGGGCATGGGGTTTCCTTGTTTCTGTGGCCGGCGTTTCCGCGGCTGACGTCTCTGCGGCCGGCCCGGCGGCGTGTTGGCGCGCCGCCGGGCCGGACCGGTCTGCTGGGTGCGGGTGGGGGGCGGTCAGTTCTGCGCGGCCTGGGCCTGCCGCTGCACGGTCGCCAGTTCGGACTGCAGCGCGGCGGCCGGGACGTCGCGGAACACGGCGGTGCCGCCGTTGGCCGCCTGCACGCCCCGCTCGACGGACGGGTCGTGGTAGAGCGCGACGAGCTTGAGGTAGAGCGGGTTGTTCACGTCGGCCTTGCGGGCGACGAAGATGTTCACGTAGGGCGCGGCGCTGGGGCTGGCCGGGTCGTCCTGGAAGATCGCCTGCGAG
>OVEP010000974.1_pt3 | contig 11171 bp, 12 predicted proteins | sample 1779801 | NCBI WGS metagenome assembly OVEP01 (sample SAMEA3914791, study PRJEB12502) | metagenome | biome: forest; material: soil | place: Canada | collected 2011-07-03 | depth 0.1 m
CTATTGAAGCTGCTGGTGGCAAGGCGCTCCCGCTGGTTGTGGATATTCGCGACGAAGAACGCGTGAAAGCCGCAGTTGCCGAGACCGTTGGGTTATTCGGTGGCATCGATATTCTCGTGAATTGAAGGTATTCTCTGGACGGCAAAAAACCATTCAAAAACTTTGGGCCTTCAATTATGAACATCAGGCGACAAGGCGCGGGCTAATGGGCGTCTGAAAATGACTAAACAACCTTCTCTGACGCTATATATCGTCTGATGAGAAAACGCAGGAGTTGTCGTTGAAAAATGTTGTCGAGGTGGAAAGTACAACCTAAACTCAGTCAGCAGAGATAGCGCCCTCCGAGCAACACTTCCAGTCCGCGTAACAACAAGTGCGAGAACAGGCATGGATAAAAGGCAAGAGTCAAAATTCTGGGCGCTCTTCTGGACCTATGAGGGGCAATCAGCTGATATCGATCAACTGGTGCGGTCGCGTGTTCTGAGGACTTTGCCTGAACCCGGCACCCGACTTCGAGCCGATGCTGCTTATTTCCTTTTGGTGAATTTCGACCACATGGTCGGACGGGTGATGGCCGAACCGTTTGTCCCCAAAGACACCTATAACTCGCCGGACGTCAATCATGTGCTTCGCCCTATCGATCAAGCACTCGATGCAATTCTCGGTAAGTTAAGCGACTCGCCAAGCCAAGACCTCGACGGTTACTCCGGGCATCAACTTCTGCGTTCGATAGACGAAGTCTGGGACGACCTTGCGTTTTTTCTTGCGTGGGCCTAGTCGAGAATGCCTGCTAAAACCAAAGCAGATGCGCTACGTGTGGCGATCGGGGCGCGAGTTGACGCAGCCTCTAAATCAATTCAGGTGAATTGCAAACAGGCGTGGGGGCAAACGGCTTCATCGTTGACTGAGGCTTCGGAAATCCTTGACGTCTCAAACCGTTTGAGCGAAGTGTGTGACCAAGCGACGACAGAACTCGCTACCGTGTCTGAAGCCAATCTTCCGGCCTTTATCGCAACGCTGGGAAAAGGCCTTTCTGAAGCGACTCCGGTTCCGAACGACGACCGGAAGACTGCGGCGACATTAACGGCGGAACTGCCCAAGCTGTTCATTACTATGGCGTTGGCCGTTATTGCTGCTTTGAGCATACTTTTGCAACTAGGTTGGAATACGTTTGTGAAGGACAATACCGCCGCCATATTTTGTGGGGTGTTTAGCGCATTGCTGGCATTCTTCAGTATGGTGTCTGGAGTGAGAGCGATTCGCGACCTCGCTTATAGCGGATTACGATACCTGAATCGATGGAATGTTTCCGAAGCCACTCGAAAGAAACTCAACCGGCAGGCTTGGCTCGGAATCAGTTCAATCTTGTTCTTCCTGGCTACAATCATTCTTGCTCAAAACCGGCCTACTTCTGCTGACTTACTCGTGACGCTTCCTGCGAACTTTTCATCAACCGGCAGCAAGTCTGTGAGTCTCACGGGAACTTGGTCGCGGATGCAGATGATCGACTCCAACGGAACGAAAGTAGAGTTCCCTCCGATTGCCTCCGGAGCGAGCGCCACTATAGTCGTGCGAAGTGCCAAGTAGCAACATCGCGTCCAATCTCCGTCGCCTCTTGCAACCAATCGTGTGTGTCCGCGATCAACGGACGCAACGGTGACGCCTGCGCTCACAGCCCTACTCATAGAGCCGGCGGTCCGGGCAAGCGTATGAAATTTTCGATTAGCCTTAGCAGGTCTATCTCGTCGGGTCGGGTGCCCCAGCGACTGTGCCCCGAAACAGATGCAATGGCAAACCACGAATGCGGTGGAAACCATTCTGCTCGCACTGTGATGCCGCCGATGATTCGTAGCCGTCCCGTATCGCAGAGAAATTCAGCTTGAATCCTTTCGCCGCCTATGGTTTTGCTGGCAATAACTGGGGTGGACCGAAACATAGTGTCCTCCTGGGGGTTTCTGCTGCTGAAACGAACGCTCGTGTGATTGCTCTCCCCAAGAAAACGAACAAGGATTCAATGTTTTCACCGGCCCTCGAATCGACGCGGGACATGAACCAAACAGATAAATCCTAACGGGGAAGAGGCAAGTTACATGCCGGGTTGAGCAAACGACCAGGAATCGGTCTTTTGACCATTTCGGCGTCCAGCGTAAGCCCCTTTCGGGAGCAGTTACCCTCGGTAGCGCACTAGGTTGAAGAGCGAGGCACCTGTTCCGTGCGGCGTCGGCCACCCATCAACCCTCTTTAGATTATTTTTTTACACTTGCGCCGACACTCCGCGGAGTCCGATACTGACTTGGCCCGCGTCGTCTCCTCTGTGGGTGCATCAGTCTTGGCCCGTTCCACGCGGGCTTCTTTTGAGTGATGCCTGCGAACGCTGGCCAACGGGCCGGACGCGTAATTCCGGAGGCGCCATGGAAGTCTGCGACGGATGTGCCGACATTGACGGGCGGCCCGTTGACGTTCAACGGCAAGAAGTTACTTTGATAGGGGTGGCTGAACGTAACGGCACGCTCGCGCTCGAACATTATCGCTGCGATAAATGCCAGGCGATTATTGCCAGACGATTTACGGGCGACTCCGATGAGCGTGTCTGGAGCGTAATCGAAGCCGCACACTAGCGACCAACCGCCTCCGAATTGCGAGCGCCTTCGCGCGCGACCATACCCTTCGCGTAGGCCCACGACATCAATTTCCGACCGAGACTGCCTATATCCTTCCGAGGCCTGTGCGATGGTTCATGCGAGGAAGTGTTCTGCTATCCAGTCGATGAAAACTCTCAGTCGGTTGCTTAAATATCTATTGGGCGGATACACAACGTAGAACGGATAGGGTGCAGGGCGCCAGTCCTCAAGAATCGGCACGACGTCACCTGCTTCGATATGCGATTGCGCCGTGTACAGGAACGTCTGAATAACGCCGAGGCCCGCCAGACCCGCCGCAAAGTGTGCGTTGCTTTCGTTCACCCCTATGACATGGGGTACAGCAAGTTCGATTTTCTCTTTGCCGCGAGCGAAGTACATTGGCGTCGGTCGACCGGTTCGTGTCGATATGTAATTCACTATCGAATGGCCAGTTTCCAAATCGCGAGGTTTGCGTGGCACGCCGTGCTTTTCAAGGTAGCCGGGGGTTGCGCAGGTCACCCTCGGCGCATTGCCAATCAACCTGGCAACCAGCGAGAGGTCATTAAGTTCGCCACCACGGATAACACAATCGACGTTGTCGCTAATCAGGTCGACCTGTCGGTCGCTGACTCCGAAGTCAATGCTGATGTCCGGATATTTCGCGAGAAAGTCGGGAAGAGCGGGGATAACGACCAGGCGGGCAAACGTGCCGCCGATGTCGACACGCAGGTGACCGCGCGGCTTACCTTGCGCGGATTGGAAGCTTGAGTCGATGTCTTCCAAACGTTGGAGGAGCGCCGCCGTTTTCTCATAGTAAGCCGCGCCGTCCGTGGTCACCGTAACACGTCGCGTTGTACGAAGCAGTAGCTTCACGCCGAGGTGCTTTTCGAGGGTGCGCACAAGCTTGCTCACGGTTGCCAACGGAATCTGCAGCGAGTCGGCCGCCTTCGTGAAAGTGCCGGCTTCTACCACACGGGCAAACGCCCGGATTGCGAGTAACTGGTCCAACGATAGCGCCCCTTTGAGCAGATGCCGATGCCGGGCTTCAACGATTAGCCGCTTTGATTATCTACGATAGTAGATAAAGCATTCGCATTTCGCTACTTTTTCTAATGATTCGCGGGCCGTACATTGAGCCCCATGGTCACCGGCAATCGCGTAGAGGTCTACCGCTAGCGCTGAGGTCACCAGCGGTCGGATAGAACCCTACCACCGCCTCACTAAACGAACTGGAGTCAATCATGACGACGCGCAAACTTGAAGGCAAAGTAGCTTTGGTCACTGGCGGTACGAGCGGTATTGGTCTGGCATCCGCTCAGGAATTCGCGGCGCAAGGCGCGAAGGTGTTCATCACCGGCCGCCGGCAGGCAGAACTCGACGCAGCGGTCGCGGCAATTGGCGACGCCGCGGTAGCCATTCGCGGCGACGCTTCGAATCTGGATGACCTGGACCGCGTGTACCAGGAAATCGCGGCAAAGAGCGGTCACCTCGATGTCCTGTTTGCGAACGCCGGCGGCGGCGACATGCTCCCGCTCGGCTCCATCACCGAAGAGCAGTTCGACCGGATTTTTTCGGTGAACGTTAAGGGTGTGCTGTTCACCGTTCAGAAGGCGCTTCCACTTTTGCGCGATGGTAGCTCGGTAATTTTGATGGCATCGACGACGTCGGTGAAGGGCACGGCCAATTTCAGCGTCTATAGCGCTAGCAAGGCCGCGGTGCGTAACTTCGCCCGCTCGTGGTTGCTCGACCTGAAACCCCGGAACATCCGCGTAAACGCAGTGAGCCCGGGACCGGTTCGCACGCCGGGCCTCGGTGAACTCGTTCCCGCAGAGCATCGGGAAGGCCTGTTCGCCCATCTGTCCTCGATAGTGCCGATGGGGCGTTTGGGCGAGCCTTCTGAAGTCGCAAAGGCCGTCACATTCCTCGCATCTGACGACAGCAGCTTCGTGAACGGCATCGAACTGTTTGTCGATGGCGGTACCGCACAAATTTAAGCCTTCCGCGTAGGTTCCGGCACGCGTTCGTGCGTCCTGGAACCCACGTGATCATCACTGAGATTCCCATGATTACGCTACACACCTGGACCACGCCCAACGGGCGGAAGGTCTCGATTATTCTGGAAGAACTCGGCATCGCTTACGACGTCAATGCGGTGAATCTCGGCAAGAACGCGCAGTTCGCCCCCCCAGTTTCTCGCCATCTCGCCGAACAACACCGTGTTCGCGATAGCGTCTCTTGGTTGCGCAGCCGCACCTGACCTTAGCCGGCTCTGGGCTTTCCGGGTAATGCAAGGCGTCTCTGCAGGCGCGGGAACGGTAGTCATTCGAGCCATCATTCGCGACGTGTATGCGGGTCCGCGGGCAGCTCGCCTTCGGATGTATTGGACTAGCGTTATGGTTGTTGCATTCAACCAAACGAATCAAGGGGAGTAACACCGCGTTTTCTACGTAAGCGTATGCTGCTGAAAGTCATCAGGAGACGACCATGAGCCTTGCTGGCAAGACACTATTCATGTCCGGTGGCAGTCGCGGCATCGGACTCGCGATTGCACTTAGAGCCGCACGCGACGGCGCGAATGTCGTGATTGCCGCAAAGACAGCCGACCCAGACCCGCGTCTCGAGGGCACGATTCACACGGCGGCTGCAGCTATTGAAGCTGCTGGTGGTAAGGCGCTCCCGCTTGTTGTGGATATTCGCGACGAAGAACGCGTGCAAGCCGCCGTTGCCGAGGCCGTCGCGTTGTTCGGCGGCATCGATATTCTTGTGAACAATGCCAGCGCGATTCGACTGACGGGCACGCTTGACACACCCGTCAAACGGTACGACCTGATGCATGGGGTCAATGGCAGAGGCACGTTCGTGTGCGCGCAAGCGTGCCTGCCGCATCTCCTCAATGCGGCGAACCCGCACATCCTCACATTGTCCCCACCACTGGTCCAGGACGCGAAGTGGTTTAGCGACTTTCCGGCATACACCATTGCAAAATACACGATGAGCCTGTTCACGCTGGCGCTTGCCGGCGAGTTTAAAGATCGTGGTGTCGCCGTCAATTCACTATGGCCCCGAACAGCTATCGCGACCGCCGCTGTGCGAAATGAGATTGGCGGGAAGGACATGATTGCAGCGTGTCGCAAGCCTGAGATAGTCGCTGACGCGGCCCACTATATCCTGACGCGCCCAGCCAGGGCGTGTTCGGGAAACTTCTTCCTCGACGACGAAGTTCTGCTGGCAGCCGGGGTGCGCGACTTTGCACAGTACGACGTGCAGGCAGGGGCCGCGTTGCAAGCGGATTTCTTTGTTGAGGCCTTGCCGGGCATGTTGCCGGCGGACAATATGACGAAGCGAGCATCCCGCAACCCACTCCGCTAGCTTGACGAGGCCGATTCGGGCATTGCGCCTATCGGCAGATTGCGAGAAGGCATCGTATCTGTTCACCTTCGCGGACCACGTTGTGGCGGAGCAAAGACGGGCGGCCAGTCACCCGCCAGCCCCGCCTTTGCCCCGTTTTGTAGTCACGTGTCGCTAGCACGGACCACATCTACATCATAGTCACTGCGTCGGCGCGCGGCGGAGATTTTCACCGGCGGCGCAGCGCATCAGTCGCCGGCGTCTGGCGTCCGCTGCGAGATGCGCGGATTTGCCAGATCGCTGCCAGCGACTGCTCGGCCCCCGTTTTCTTCTCCCATTCCCTTCTGTACTGGCCGCGGCGCGCGTATCGGCAAGCCGAGTGCGCCTCCGCGCCAGGCCGGCGATGGGTTCTGTAGCAGTAGGGCGGGTCGGCTATGACACGCGAAACAACCTGTACGGCATTATCAGGTTGGGGGGGCGCGTGAGATGGCGCGATGACGAAATCTCAATCGCCCTATACGCGGCGACCTTCGATCGGATATCCCGGATCCGTGTAGCCCGGGGTCGAAGCGTGGCCGGGCGGCACCAGACTGTCTACGAACTTCTCGTCTTCGGGTCCCAGTTGCACGTTCAGCGCCTGAACGTAGCTGTCCCAATGAGCCTCTGTGCGAGGACCGGCGATCGTCGAGCTGACGAGTTTGTTCTTGAGCACCCATGCCAAGGCGAAGGCGATCGAGGTTGTCCCGCGTGCCTCGGCGTGGGCGGCAACTTGTTGCGCGATCGCCAGCGATTCAGGCCGCCATTCCGTTTGCTGGATGCGCTTGTCGCCGCGCCCTGCGCGCGAATCCGGCGGTGGCGCACCATCCAGTGCGTATTTGCCGGTCAGCACACCGCGAGCCAGCGGGCTATACGGCACGACGCCGATGCCGTAATGTGCGGCCGCGGGCAGTTGCTCGACCTCGGCGGTACGATCCACCATGTTGTAGAGCGGCTCGCTTGCAACCGGCCGATCGATGCCGAGTTGGTCAGCAAGACGCACGATTTCGGCAATGCGCCAGCCGCGGAAGTTGGACATACCGAAGTAACGAACCTTACCCTGGCGAATCAAATCGCCAATCGCGCGGACACCTTCTTCGAGCGGTGCGTCGAGCAGCGCGCGATGGAAGTAGAGGATATCGATGTAGTCCGTGCCCAGGCGTTTGAGGCTGGCTTCGACTGACTGGATGATCCACTTGCGCGACTGGCCTTGTTCGTTCGGACCCTGAGTCGTCGGATAGCCAAACTTCGTGGCGATCACCCAACTGTCGCGCCGCTCGGCAATCGCTCGGCCGACGATTTCCTCGGAACGGCCGGCGTGGTAAACATCCGCCGTGTCGATGAAATTGACCCCCTGATCGAACGCCTTATCGATGATTCGCTTCGACGTGGTTTCGTCCGTTTCTCCACCGAACATCATCGCGCCGAGACACAAGGGCGAAACCTTGAGGGCGCTACGGCCCAGATATCGATAATCCATTACCTTTCTCCATACAGGTTACCTCTGCGATTCATCACGATCTCTTATCACGCTGTGAAGCGGCCATCGACTGCCCGCGCGTGACCGACACCGAAGCGGGCTGCTGGACTGCAAAGCCACAGGCCACATCAAATGATAGACATTCGCCGTCTATAGATTAAGTCCATGAAACCGCAAGACGTTATGAGTGTGGTTCATGAATACGTTTGCGCATTTGCGCAAACGGGCGGCGTTCGGGGGCCATGTTGATGAAGACAGGCAAACCGCCAAGGTCCCTTGTCATTAATGAGCCCGTTTCATAGGTGTTTGCGGATTCTGGCGTCTAGTCACGCGCGCGCGTGACGGTTAGATTGGCAAGGAACTCGCAATCATCACCCCGAGAACTGCCGGTCCCATGAGACAGGCTCGATTCGCCCATGCGCGCATCCACAGTACGGAAACGAAAGATGAAATCTCTCGCTGTAGCGGCTGCAGCGCTGTTGTTGGGGCTTGGTGCCTGTTCGCAAATGGAAAGGACAACCAATATGAACAATGCAGATTCTCTCCCGCCGACATCCACGCTCGAGGCTATGCACACGGTCTCGCCTGCGCTTGAGCATTACACGAAAGGCACACTGCTCGGCGATCTGTGGAAGCGTCCTCAACTGTCTTCGCGGGATCGCAGCATCGTCACTTTGTCGGTACTGATTGCACGAAATCAGATAACCGAGATGCCGTATTACCTGAATCTGGCGCTCGACAGTGGCGTGAAGCCAGACGAGATCTCCGAGATCATTACGCATCTGGCGTTTTATTCCGGGTGGGGTAACGCCGCGTCTGCGGTCGTGGCGACAAAAGCGGTGTTCGACAAGCGCGGAATCACGCTGGCGAACCTGCCGGCTGTCCCGGCCGAACGTCTTCCTATCGACGAGGCTGCCGAGGCTCAACGCGCAACCGCAGTCGATAAAAACTTCGGCACTGTGGCGCCAGGTGTCGTGCACTACACCACGGAGGCGCTTTTCCATGATCTCTGGCTGCGCCCGGGGCTGGCACCTCGAGACCGAAGTCTGGTGACGGTCAGTGCGCTTGTCGCCACAGGGCAGGTCCCGCAGCTGACTTATCACCTGAACCGGGCGATGGACAACGGTTTGACGAAGGCGCAGGCCTCCGAGGTGATGACGCAGTTGGCGTTCTACGCGGGTTGGCCAAATGTGTTCTCCGCGTTGCCGGTCGTAAAGGATGTGTTCGAGAAACGGCCGAGCTAGTCCATGTGACGTTCCTCGCGATTGACCTTGCGAAATTAACCAGTGCGCGCCTGCGTGACTAGTGGTTAAATTCCGCAAACGTCTATGAGGTCAGTTCATTAATGGCGCGCGAAAATTTCAACGACCTGCTTGCCTTCATTGCGGTTGCACGCGAACGCAGCTTTACCCGCGCGGCCGCTCAGCTAGGTGTGTCCCAATCAGCTTTGAGCCATACGATCCGCGCGCTCGAAAATAGACTCGGCCTCCGGCTGCTGACGCGGACCACGCGCAGCGTAGCGCCGACCGAGGCAGGCGAGCGCATCTTGCGGACGGTGGCGCCGCGTTTCGAGGAGATCGAAGCAGAACTGACAGCGGTCACCGAGCTTCGCGATGTGCCTGCCGGCACGATTCGCATCACCGCGACAGATTACGCGACGAACACGATTCTCTGGCCCAAGCTGTCTAAAGTGCTCCGCAAGTATCCAGAGATCAAGGTCGAGATCATCACCGACTATGGTCTCACCGATATCGTGGCGGACCGCTACGACATCGGGATCCGTCACGGGGATCAGGTCGCGAAAGACATGATCGCGGTTCGCATTGCACCGGCCATGAAGATGTCGATCGTCGGCTCGCCGGCATACATCGAAAAGCAAGCGCTGCCGAAAACACCCCAGGACCTGATGGCGCACAACTGCATCAATCTGCGTCTGCCGACACATGGGGCGTTTTACGCATGGGAACTGAAAAAGGGCAGTCGAGAAGTTCAGGTTCGCGTGGAAGGCCAACTCGCTTTTAACGGCACCTATCACATGCTCGACGCTGCGTTGGCAGGCTACGGCCTTGCGTACCTGCCGTCTGACCTGGCACAACCGCACGTTGCCGCAGGGCGTCTCGTTCGTGTCCTCGACGATTGGTGTCCGACGTTTCCGGGCTTGCATGCGTACTATGCGAGCCGCTCCGAATCCTCGCGAGCCATGGCACTGGTTATCGATTCGCTGCGCTATCGTCCGAAAACGAGCTAGATCCACAGCAGCTTTCCGCGATTCATGATTCTGGTTCATGACCGTTTGCGGATTCGTGGACTTAATCAATCGGACAACGCTCCCTATCATCTGGCTAACTAAACGATCGAAGCGAGCCGGATATGAACATTACTTTCGAAGGTCAGGTTGCACTTGTGACTGGGGCGGGCTCGGGCATGGGTCTAGCCACTGCCAGGGCATTTGCCGAGGCCGGGGCAGCGGTCGTTCTCGCGGATTTTAATGAAGAGACGGTGCGTGCCGCCGCGGCGGGACTCGTATCGGAAGGCCACAAGGCCATCGCGGTGCGATGCGATGTGGCCGATGAGGCGCAGGTCAAGGAAATGGTCGATCTGACGATGTCTGCCTTCGGCCGCCTCGATGCTGCGTACAACAATGCCGGTATCAATAGTCCGGTTGCCGAGACCGCCGACGCCAGCAGCGAAGAATACGATCGCGTGATGGCGATCAATCTGCGTGGCGTCTGGAACTGCATGAAATACGAATTGCTCCAGATGCGCAAACAGGGCAGCGGCGCGATCGTCAACTGTTCATCACTGGGTGGCCTGGTGGGGATTGCCGGCCGCGGTGTGTATCACGCGTCCAAACATGGCGTACTCGGATTGACCAAGAGCGCGGGACTCGAATACGCCGCCCGGGGCATTCGCGTCAACGCGATTTGCCCCGGCATCATCGCGACGCCGATGGTCACCGGCATGATCGAGCGTGAACCCGAGGCGATGGATGCGTTGATGAAAGAGCAGCCGATCGGGCGACTAGGCCGGCCTGAAGAAATTGCGTCCGCGGTGCTCTGGCTTTGCAGTCCCGGCGCCAGCTTCGTGATCGGCCACGCGCTGGCTGTCGATGGCGGTTACACGGTGCGGTGAAGCAGAATGCTTGACAAGCTAAGTGGCGAGACGCGCCTGTTTCCGATCATTGGCGATCCGATCGTATTCGTGAAGTCACCGCAACGCTTGACTCGCGGCTTCGCGGCACGGGGCCACAACGGTATCTGCATACCCATGCAGGTACCGGAGGGTGATCTGGACGTCGTCATGCGAGGCCTCACAAGCACGCCAAATGTCGACGGGCTGCTTGTCACCATGCCGCACAAATTCACCGCTTTTACGTACTGCGCGACCCGTTCCGAGACGGCAAGGCTGCTAGGCGGTGTGAGCGTGATGCGTCGCAATCCTGACGGCACATGGCATGGCGACATGCTCGACGGCCTCGCCTTCGTCAAGGCTCAGATCGACGAAGGCGCCAGGCCGGAGGGGGCGCGCGTGCTGCTGGTCGGCGCCGGCGCGGCAGGTAGCGCGATTGCCATCGCCTTACTCGAGGCGGGGGTTCGCGAGTTGATCATTCACGACGCCAACGAATCTCGCGTTGCGCAGTTGATGGCGGTCGTAGCCGTTCTGGGCCGCGGCCGAGTGAGCGCCGG
>OVEP010005339.1_pt6 | contig 11164 bp, 15 predicted proteins | sample 1779801 | NCBI WGS metagenome assembly OVEP01 (sample SAMEA3914791, study PRJEB12502) | metagenome | biome: forest; material: soil | place: Canada | collected 2011-07-03 | depth 0.1 m
CCGGCGGCGCGGGCGGCGCGAACGGCAATGGCGGGACCGGGGGCTCCGGCGGGGCCGCCACCCAGGGCGGCACCGGCGGCATCGGTGGCGTGGGCGGGGTGGGCAACGCCGGTAGCGGCATCGCCGGCGGCGTTGGCGGTAACGGGGGCGCCTCCACGGCCGGCGGCACCTACAAGGGCGGCACGGGCGGTGCCGGTGGCGCGGCCAGCCCGGTGTGCCCCGGCAAGCCCGGCGGCAACGGCACCGCCGCCACCCTCACCGCGAACGGCACCACCGGCGCGACCGGCGCAGCCGGGCACAGCACCCTCCCCTGCTGAGCCTGCTCACCAGCCGCCGGTGGGAACCGATCCCTCTCGGTTCCCACCGGCGGGACCGCCGCACCTTCGCGAGGATCATTCACGCAATCGCGGCCGGATTCGAAGGTGCACCACCGGGACGGGGTCAATTCTGATGTGTCCCTGACGTCCCGGACGATGGGTCCTACACTGTCGATACCTTGGGGATTCGTCGGAAGCGGGGGGCTTCTGCCATGTACGGGGTTTCGAAGTGGCGCCGTGGGCTGGCGTGGCTGATCGACTTCAGCCTGGCGATCGGCCTGGCGGTGCTGCTGGGCCATCTGACCTTCCAGCGCATTGTCGCCCAGTTGCACGGATCGGTTCTCTCGGGAGCCGACGGGCTGGGGGCCTGGCAGGTGCTCAGCTCGCACGGTCGCGCGCTGAGCGGCGGCCTGCCGGGCATGGTGATGCAGATCTGGCACGGCTGCCAGCACGACGTCGAAGAGGCGTTCATCGCCCTGACCCTGGGCGTCTTCCTGTACCAACTGCTGACGGTGAGGCTGCTCGGCCGCACCCTGGGCAAGGCGCTGCTCGGCCTGCGGGTGTCGGACGGTGGCGAGGAAGGGCTCAGGCTCGGCTGGCGTCCGGCCGCGGTGCGTGCCGCAGCCGCGTCCGTGGCGGACGTCGGCTGCTACGCGGTCGCCTGCTGTCTGTTGGTGGCAGGGGACTTGACGTTGGCGGTAGTGCTCTGGCTGGGGGCCGTGGCGGCGCTCCTGGCCAACGCGATCTCCGCGCTGCAACCCTCGGGGCGCTCGATCTCGGACCGTCTGTCCGGGTCGGCGGTGCGCAGCGTCCGCCTGCCCGAGTCTGCGGTCCAGGCCGTCCAGGCGGTGGCGTCGGGTACCCGCGAAGTGGTGGCCAATGCTCCGCAGGCGATCGCCGAGGCGGAGGCGACCCGCCGGGCGCTGGAGTTCGGCCGGTCCACCGCCGACAGCGGGCGCAAGGCATGGGAGAGCGTGCGCCAGGGAGCCCAGGACGGCACGCTGACCCCGGCGTTGCAGGAGAGGCTGCGGCAGGCGCGGGAGTCGGAACTGAGCCGGGTGGCCGCCGAGCGGGGCCGGGTGGCTGCCGAGCGAGGGCGGGTGGCCGCGGAACGGGGGCGTGCGACGCTGGGCCGCGCCCGCTCGCGCTGGGCACAGCGCGGCACCCCCCGTCCCCCGGTCCCGCAGGTCTTCCCCACTCAGCAGACATTCCCCGTCCCCTCGGGCTATCCCGTCTCCTCGGGCTATCCCGTCTCCCCGGGCTATCCCACGCCGCCGGGCCATCCCGTCCCGCCGGGCTATCCCACGCCGCCGGCGTATCCGGCCCCGCAAGGGTTCCCTGGCCCGCAGCAGGGGTTCGGGCCGGTTCCGGTCACGGTTCCGGTCACGGACGGGTACGCCGCGCCTGCGGTGACGGGCGGCGTCGTGCCGCCGCCGCCCGTCCCGGAGGGTTCCGCGCCCGAGGGCTTCGGGCCGCCTCCGCAGATGGGTCCATGACCGAGTCGGCCGAAGTGTCAGGCCGATGCCGCCTGCCCCGCAACTCGCTGCTGCTGCGCCCGGCGCCGACGGGGCCCGGACCCGTGTCGAGGGTCAGAGAAGCTCGCGGCCCTACCGGTTTCCCGTCGGGCCACGAGTCCGACTGCTCGTCAGCAGCAACCGCCACCGATTGAGTTGACGTGGCTGACGGCAGGCTGGACGGGTACAGCCCCGGCTGTCGCCTGTGTGACGCCGACCAGGGTCAGTGTCAGGCCGCAGACGATGCCGGCGGTGATGGCAGCAATGCGCTTCATGGTGCCTCCTATGTGGCAACGGTGACATCTCCACCAAATCACGGCCCCACCAAGCGATCACCGGGTTTCACCGAACCAACGATCACCCCTCCGCTTCGGATGCGAACCACGACCCCGCCCCCGGCCGCGTAGGCGTGCCCGGAGCCGTACCCGTAGCTGCCGTTGACGTTGGCGAGTGCGTTGGCGTTGGCGTTGGCGTTGGCACGGTGCGACGTGTAGCCCCGGCCCACTCGAAGTGGGCTCGGGTGTAGTCGATGGCCCCGCAGACCATGAACTGCTGCTCGACCTGACCGGTTGCAACACTGCCTGCTCAGCGGACGTGGGGGCAGGGCGGGAGCGAGGCGGGGGCATGGCGGGGGCGTGGCGGGCAGGAAGTGGCAGCTCTTTCGTCCGCTCCCGCTCGGAGCTACCGTCGAGTAGATAGAGGTTCCACCGAGGGGGATTCATGATCCACAAGCTCTTCGCCGCCGCCACGCTCACCGCGGCCGTCACACTCACCGCAGTGGCGACTGCGCCGCTGCTGGAGACCGGCTGGCCGTCCCAGGCGCACCAGCTCAGCGCCGAACCCGACTACAGCGGCGGGATTGCCCGACAGGGATCTGCTGCCGCTCTCGACTTCAGCGACATCCCACAGTCTGCACGTCCCGCCGGCTGGGTGGACACACCGTTCGCCGCTGAAGCCCCTGGAACTTTCCCCACCTGAGTTCGCGACCCCGACGCCGACCGACCCGTCGACGACACCGGGGCCACACGCGCCCGACGCAGGTGAGCGGCGGTCGTCCCCGTACGTCGGGACGGCCGCCGCTTTCGCGCGTTCTCCGGGATCGACTGCCTGTCGGCCTGGGTGCGCACTTCCGAAGCTACGGCGCGGCACTGACAGTCCGGCCCCGGCCTGTTTCGGCGCCGCCCTTCGGGTTAGGCGGTTGGGGTCCGTACTGTCGCCGCTTGGGAGTATCCGTGCTGCAAGCCGTCCTGATCCTGCTGGTCGCCATCGGTGCTGCCGCTGCCACTGCGCTGTGGGCGTGGATCGATCACGTGCGCACGCATCCGCAGGCCGTCCGGCCGCTCCTGGCTGTCGAGCGGGCTGTGGACTGGTGGGAGCGGCTGATGATCCGCGCCGCGCGGAGTGTTCCGGCGCTGCGGCACCCGACCGACTGAGCAGCACGGGGCCGCTCCGGACGACCCCGCACGAGGCAGCCCCGGCCGCAGCGCAGCCACGGCGCCCGCCGGCCTTGCAACAGGGCGGAGCCGCAAGGGAGATGCGGCGCTGACGTGCTCTTGGACGCGGCCGTCGGCTGATCTATCCTCGCTGCTTATGGAGGACAACGGCTTACCGGCGCCGGCGGACACGGTCGGCATGCTCGCGCTGGCCAACTCGCTGGAGGACGCGGGCGACTGGGCCGGCGCCGCGGCCTGGATCGAGCACGCCGCGGAGGGGGGCGACCCCTGCGGGATGTTCCGCTGGGGCGCGCTGCTTCGGGGGCGGGGGCGGACAGTGGAGTCCATCGACTGGTTGTTCCGCTCGGCAAAGGCCGGTGAGGTCCGGGCGGGGTTCCTGCTGGACGACTTCATGACTGAGGAGGAGTCCGAGTTCCGGGCCGCTCCTCGGGCGAGGAAGATGGCCCGCATGGCCCGTCGGGCAGTCGGGCAGTCGGGCAGTCGGGCAGTCGGGCAGTCGGGGGCGGCGTACTGGGGCGTGCCCTGTACCACGAGGCGGAGCGAGAGCGCTCGGGCACCGTGATATGGAGCAAGTGGGCAGCCCGCCGCGGCCACACTCGCGCCATGTCGCAGATCGGGACCGAGGAGTGGCTTCGACGTGCGGCGGAAGCCGGCCTCCACCATTCGGCGGAAAGGCTCGGGTATCTCCTGCGCATGGAGGGCCGGTTCCGCGAGGCGGAGGAGTTGCTTCGCCCTGCCACCGAGGCGGCCCTGGTGGACGCGTTCAGCGACTACGGCCTGGTGCTGGAGCGGATCGGTCGAGTCACCGAGGCGGAGGTCTGGCTGCGGCGGGGCGCGGCGAGCGGAGAGTATCGCGCGATCCACGCCCTCGGTGCGTACCTCGAACGCAACGGACACGACACGGAGGCAGCCGAGTGGCTGGCTCGGGCCGAATCCCAGGGCAAGCCCCTGAACATCTCGCGGTCCCCGGAGAAGCTGTCGCGCAAGTCCTGGCGGGCTGCGGCCGACCTTCACCTCGGGATACGGATACTGACCGGGCAGATGTACCAGAACCCTGCGGTGCAGCTCTACCACGCCTTCGAGAACGGCATCGTCCTGGTCGGGAAGCGCGGGAAGTTCCGATCGGCCCACCGCTGGGAGGAGTTCAGCGAGGTGACCATCCGCAGCGAGCGGAGCGTCTTCCCCGAGCCGGAATGGAGCCAGGTGGTGACCCAGGACTTCCACGTCGTGGGACTGGTCCTGGAGGGCGGGCAGACGCTGAAGCTCGAAAGCCGGGACTCCGTCGTGCTCACCGACTACTCGGCCTACACCAAGGACGGTCGCCGCGAGACCGAGGCCCCCGCGATGGTGCAGCTGCATCAACTCATCACGGAGAAGAGAGCACAGCGCAGCGCCGAGTAGCCCGGGCCGGTTGAGGGGCTCGCGCCGCGGATGAACGCGAGCGGGCCCCTCCGCCCAGCAGGGCCGCCGGGGTGTTGTGCGTCGATGACGGTGCCCATGGTGGTGCCCCGTTGTCGCCTGAAATTGTCGCCTGAAGAGTCAGACCCCGGATGGTCGGACCCCGACCCGTTCCGGCCCGGCTTCTCGCCCCGTCCCTGGTCCGGCACTGGGACGCACAACCAGTCCGTCCCGCCGAATCCGACTCCGGGGCGGACGGTCGGGCTCGCCGCCCGCCCGCATCAGGTGTCGGAGTAGCTGAGGTCGCCGATGGTCCAGCTGCTGATGTCTTCGATGGCGATGCGGTACATGCCGCCGGTGTGGGGCAGCCCGAAGTCGCCCTGCAGGATTTTCGCCCGGTGGAGGTGGAGGTGGGTCGGCCGCGCGGGCGCGCCGTCGGCGGGCGGGGCGAAGAGGGCGGCGAACGGCTTCAGGTGGTCCGAGGCCTGGAGGACCTCCGCCACCCGCTCCCACCACAGGGACACCGGCGCCAGCCTGCCGGTGATCACCGCGCCGGGGACCACCACGGTCAATGACATCTGGTTGCTGTTCTCGGACTCGACCATCGCGGCGATGTCGACGAGCAGCCCGTCAGGGTTCGACATGACATCCAGATTAGGCCATGGCGGTCGGTCTCCGGGAGCCCGCCCCGAGGCGATGACGGCGGGCGCCTCTGCACGTCGCTGACCACTCGTCCGGGCGACGACCCACAGAACCCGCACAGCCGTCGTCCCGGATGCGCCAGGATGGCGACCATGCGCCTCTGCCTTGTCGCCGCCGCGACCGCCCTGCTCCTCGCCGTCGCCGGCTGCACCACCGCCAAGACCGGCACGTCCGGCGACGCCGCCACCAGGAGCCCGTCAGCCACCGGGGCAGCCGAAGGTCCGCTGGCGTACGGCCCGGGCCCGCAGTCCCGCTACACCGTCCAGCCACAGCCTGCTGCCGGGTCCTGCCGCTACGGCTCGCACGACGGCCAGCCGCTCCCCGATCCGCACTGCACCCCGGGTGCGCTCTCCTCCGCCGTCACCCAGGCCACCCTGGGAACGACGATCTGCCGCAAGGGCGGCTACACCGGAGACATCCGCCCACCCGCAGCGATCACCGGCAAGGAGAAGAAGGCCAACGCCGAGGCCTACGACTACACCGGATCCCTCGCTGACGCCGAGTACGACCACCTCGTCAGCCTCGAACTCGGCGGCGACCCCAACGACCCGCGGAACCTCTGGGTCGAGCCGCCGAGCCCGGGCCACAAGCCCGGATCCGGCGTCGACAACCCCAAGGACAAGGTCGAGTCGACGCTCCACACTGCGGTCTGCACCGGGCGCATCACCCTCGCCGCCGCACAGCAGGCCATCGCCAGTGACTGGGCCACAGCCGACCAGGACCTCGGGCTCACCACCAGCACGAGTACGGACGGAAGCGACTGAGCTCGGCGCCGACCGAACTCGACTGGGAGCACCCACCCGTAGTCCCTCAGCCCCAGGTGTGGCAAGGGCGAGGGCGACGGGCGGCCGAATCAACGCCCTGAGCTGCCAGCACGTCGGCTGAACACCCCGTCTGCGGGTAGCCGCCCCACATGACCTGCGACCGTCCCAGCCGCCCCGCACGCCGACACGCTCCGTTCTGGCGGATCCACCACGCCGTGGACCAGGTGAGCGCGCTCCTGGGGCGGCTGATCGTATTCGGGTGCGTCCTCGGGATCCCACTCGTCACAGGGAGACGGTGAGACAGTGAGACAGTGAGACAGTGAGACGCATCATGGTGGGCACGGCAGCGAAGAAGGTCGAGCACGCCGCCGACAGGGACAGCGTCCTGACACACTGGATCAAGAGCGCCATGAGGGCGTGTGGAGGCTGACGACATGAGCGACGCCCTGGTGGCCTGGCTCCGCGCCCAACTCGACGCCGACGAGGCTGCCGCAGCGCAGTCCGACCCCGCATCGTGGCTGCCCGTCGGCATCTCCCCCAGCAGCCGGATCGCCGCCGCCTACGACCCGCGCCGCGTGATCGGTATGCACCGCGCCGCCCTGGACGCCTGGCAGGATCCAGATGCGAACGACGTGCGGGACCAGGCCGCCTACGACGCCGCCTGCGAGGCCGACTGGACGGTGCGGGTCATCGCCGCCACCGCCTACTCCGGGCGGACCGGCTGGCGGGAGGAGTGGGCACCAGAGGCGTGAAGGTCGCGTGAACCCGATCCCGCCCGCGCCCCACCCGGCACACACCGGCCCTGCTGCCTCACCCGCAGCGCCCCCGGCCGCGGTTGAGACTCCCCTCGACCGGGCCCGCGTATGCGCGGGCTGAAATCGCGCAAGCCGGGTAGGCGCCGACCATGGGCCATTTCCTCGCCGTACTCGCCATCATCGCCTGCATAACGGGCATCGTCCTGCTCGACAAGCACGACCAGGACCGGCGCGGCTCCACGGCCGCGATCCTGCTCGTCGCACCGATCGCGATCCTCGGGTTCTACCTCTTCGAGACCTGAATGTCTGAGCAGGCGACGGCAACCCGGGCGCATCATCGGCCCCATGGACCCGATCGTCATCACCCGCGCCGTCGAGACCTGCGGCGGCTGCCCCGCACAGTGGGACGCCTGGACCGGCGACGGCCAATACCTGTATCTCCGCTACCGGCACGGCATCGGGACCGTGGACGCCGAACCGAGCTCGGATCCAAGCGCCTGGACCGAGGACCATCAGGTAGCCGAGTTCGACACTGACGACGGACTCGGTTCGATCGGGATCGTCGAATTCTGCCGCCGCGCGGGGATCGCCCTTGCGGACGGGTTCGAGTACGTGACGTACGCGCAGTACGTGGCCGAGAGAAGGGAGCGATGATCGACGATGCCCGACGGTCTCGTGCCGTTCAACCTTGGCTGGTCCCTCTCGGGCCCCAAGCAGGGCCTCAGCTTCAGCCCTGGGCTCAGCCTGCACGCTGACCATCGCCGTGCTCATGAACACCATGGTGACTGACCGTCACTCTGTTCGAAGGAGGAACGCCGGAAACGGGTCCGCAGTCCGGCTGATCCTGATGTACGGTGGGCGGCGTCCAGGTGAGAGGGCAACGGATGCTTCACCTTGCGGTGGACGAAGCCCGGTTGCCAATACTCGTCGCCGGCCTCGTCTCAGCGGTGGGTGAACAGCAGCGCGCGTACGTTTCCGTGGCCGACCTCGATCTCTGGATACACAACTTCACCTGCACCTCCCGGTGCGAAGGCACGCGGCTACTTCTTGGAGTCACCCTCGGGTGGCGGTGAAAAGACCATCGCCGCATGCCGCCACTGATCTCGGGAGGATGTGCATCGGGGTGCCCGGTGCGACGGCAGTGCGGATACTTCCACCAGGTACGACCCGTCAGGACGGGAATCTTGACCCGGCCCATGGCCGCGTCCCGGGGTAGCGGGGCGACTCCGCCGGCCACTTCGATCTCGGGCACCCCGACTGCAGGTCTTTCCCGGCCCGCGCCCAGGCATGCGGACCCCTCTTCGGGGCAGGCGCCTGACACGACCTCAGGGCCGCTGCCTCTGCCTCCCGCGCCGCACCAACGACGCGGGAGGCAGACTGGCCCATCGGCGCACCGTCCGCGCACGTCCGCACTCCCGCTACGGCTGGGCAGCCGACGTGGCACCGTTCGTCCCTTCCGGGTGGCGACGGTACCGGAGCGCCTCCTGAAGGTGTACGCGCACGGCACCCAGGAGTAGCGCGCTTCCGGCAGGCCCACCACAGGATCCCAACAGGCCTGCCAGAATCGTGCCGACGGCGCGGGCCGTCCTCGCGCGGGCACGGTCCGGTCCGGATCAGACTCTGCCCAGCACGGCGGTCTCCCAGCCGTAGCCCACCACGATGCGGTCGTCCGGGGCTGCGATCAGCGTGTGAACCACGCCCGGGAACCGCAGCTCCGGGCCGATCTGCCGACCGGTCTGCACGTCCCACATCCGCACCCCTCCGAAGTGGTCGCCACCGATGGCGACGCGGCGGCCGTCAAGGACGGTGGCCACCACCAGATTGGGCGCACCCCCGCGTCCGCCGCGGTTCTCCACTGCCGGGCCGCGTTTGTGCCAACCGGGCAGCTCCCACACCTGCACCGTGTTGTCGATGTTGGTGATGACCGCGACCGGGCACCCGAGCAGTGGCGCCACCCCTGCCTCCACGACTGCAGATCTGTCGGGGCCGATCAGCGGTTTGCCGACCGGCTGCCGCGTGGCCAGGTCCCAGACCCGCACCTTGCCGCCGGCGCCGGCGGCGACGACGATCGGGCTCCCGTCGAGCTCCGCCGTGACCAGCTTCCTCACTTCGCCCATGTTGCCCCGAAGTGCCCCGCCGATCTGCTCGCCGGTAGCCAGGTTCCACACCCTGATCTCCGAGTCGGCACTGGTGACAGCCACCGGACGACCGTCGGCCATCGCCGTCGCCACGTTCGAGACGGACAGCGTGCCGCCGCCCACCGGCTCGCCGACCCGCTGCCCGGTGGCCAGGTCCCACACCGACGCCGACCAGTCCACGCCGTTGGTGAGGACAACGGGACGTCCGTCGAGTACCGCCGTCTGCGTACGCCAGTCACCGCGACCGGTCACCGGCCCACCGACCGAACCCTCGGCGGTCAGGTCCCACACTCGTACTGTCTTGTCCTTGCCACCGCTGACGACGACCGGGCGGCCGTCGATCATCGTCGCAGCCACCGTCATCACCCGGCCGTCGTGGCCGACCAGCGACTCGCCGATGGGCTGACTCGTGGTCAGGTCCCACAGTCGCACCGCCCCGTCGTCGGCTCCGGCGACGACGATCGCGCGGCCGTGGAGCACCCCCGTGGCCAGGACGGTCGCGGGGGCGGTGAGGCCGGTCATGGTCTCGCCGAGCTGCTGCCGCGTGGTCAGGTCCCACGCCCGGACCGTCCGATCGGTGCCTCCGACGACCGCGATCGGGCGGCCGTCGAGCATCCCTGTCGCCAGCACGGTCACCCCCGTCACCAGCGCGGCCTCCTGGTCGATGGCACCGGTGAGGCAGATGTGCCGCATGGTGGCCACGTCCATCACCAGCGCAGTCCCCTGGTCACTGCGGGAGGACGGGCTTCGACGCCGCATTCGCCCGTCGAGCGCCGTCAGAGTCACGGGCGTCACCGAGTCGTCGCGATGTGCCGTCAGGTCGATCTTCCGCGTGCGGAAGTTCCACTTCACCTCACCTCTGACCGTCCGGCGCGGGACGACCTGCCGCCGGGTGGCCAGGTCCCACACGCACACCGTCGGATCGTCGCCGTTGTCGTCGCCGTGGACGATGACGACCTCTCGACCCGCGAGCAGCCCCGCAGTCAGCGACGCCATCTTTCCCCTGCCGCCGGTCATGGGTGCGCCGACCTGCTGCCTCGTGGTCAGGTCCCACAACCGCAACGTCGCGTCCTCGCCCCAACTGACCGCATGGGGACGGCCGTCGAGCACGACCGTCGCCACATCCCACACCTTGCCGGTGTGACCGTTCATGGGCTCACCCACCTGCCGCCCCGCCGCCAGGTCCCACAGCCGCACCATCCGGTCCGAGCCGCCGGTGACGGCATGGGGACGACCGCCGACCGCCGCTATTGCCATCCCGAACACCGCGCCGGCGGAATCGGTCAGGTTGCGCAGCAACCGGTGGTCGACCCGGTTTCCGGTCGACCACCGCACACCCCACTGCTCGGCGGGCTCGTCCTCCAGCGCTACGGCGGTGATCCGCGCCGACAGCTCCCGATCCCCCCACCGGGCCGCGTCCACCGCCAACAACTGCCGGCGCACCCCCGCTACGGCGTCACGATGCAGGTGCAGCGAGCTCCGGTACACCGCTCCCGCCAACCGCGCGGCAGGGCCGGACGCACCGTCCAGCACCGCCAGAACCCGGTCCGGCTCCCCGCAGACCAGGAAGTCCGGATCAACCCCCCACTCCCCCGCACCATCCGAACCGGCCTGGACTCCGTCACTTGTCGCACCGTCAGACATGACTGGCACCCTACTGACCCTTTCAGCGCGGCGCAGCGGTACAGCGACTCGAAGCGGACACGCACTCGCCGACGAACACCGCACTCGTCGACGGACGCGGGGTCAACACCGGCCTGGCCTTCGGAGTCGTCCTCAGAGGGCGTCAAATCCCGTTGTTGGTCCACGATCTGCGGGAGGACCCGGGGGAAGGCGGCCTTCGCGGCGTCTCCGGCCTCTCCGGACTTGGTGCAGCTCGGGGGCTTACTACGGCTGTGGGCTACTGGTACTCATCCTGGTCGCGTGCCTGCCCGGCGTGTGGTGCCTGCAACTCCGTCGGGGTGCTTGTCGGAGCTGGACGCCGGGCAGGTCGCCGACCGGGTCCCCCTGTCAGTCGAGGCCTTCGATGATGCGGAAGTCGCGCTCGACGCCGTCGGAGAGGGCGACCAGCGCCTCCTGGTAGGCCTCACTCTCGCGTGCCGCGACGGCCTGTTCGAAGCTG
>OVEP010005451.1_pt4 | contig 11162 bp, 8 predicted proteins | sample 1779801 | NCBI WGS metagenome assembly OVEP01 (sample SAMEA3914791, study PRJEB12502) | metagenome | biome: forest; material: soil | place: Canada | collected 2011-07-03 | depth 0.1 m
GGGGCGGCGGGCGGCGGGGGATGTCAGCTGAGCAGCCCGCTGGCGTACCAGTCGTCGGCGTCGGCGACTCCGGGCAGGGCGTAGAAGTAGCCGCCGCCGAAGGGCTGGACGTAGTCGATCAGGGGTTCGCCGATCAGCCGGGTCTGGACGGTCTCGAACTGCCGCTCCAGGTCCTGGTTGTAGACCACGAAGACGTGTCCGGCCTGGATGTCGCCGTTCTGGTCCAGGCCCAGGTCGTAGTCGTAGGAGCGGCGGATCAGGCGCTGGTTGGCGGTCTGCGGGGTGCGCGGGTTGGCCAGGCGGATGTGCGAGTCCAGCGGGATGACGTTGCCCTTGGGGTCGGCCTGGTAGTTCGGGGTGTCGAACTCGGCGTTTCCGTCCAGGGGCGCGCCCGAGTCGCGGCGGCGGCCGAACATGCCCTCCTGCTCGTTGATGGACACCCGGTCCCAGAACTCGACCAGCATCCGGATGATCCGCAGCACCTGGTAACTGCCGCCCTTGGCCCAGGCCGGCTCGCCGGGTCCGGCCCACACCAGGTCGGAGGCCAGCTGCCCGGCGGGGTTGGCGGTGCCGTCCTTGAAGCCGAGCAGGTTGCGCGGGGTGCCGCTGGGGCGCGGCGGGGCGCCGTAGGCCTCGATCTTCCAGCGCAGCTGCATGGAGCCGCGGGTGTGCTTGGCGATGTCGCGGATCGCGTGGTGGATGGTGTCGGGGTGGTTGGCGCACAGCTGGATGCTGAGGTCGCCGTGCATCCAGGCCGCTTCCGGAGAGTCGTTCGGGAAGATCGTCATCGGCTTGAGCTTGGCGGGCTTGAGCGCGGTGAGCCCGTAGCGCTCGTCGAACAGGCTGGCGCCGACGCCGACGGTGATGGTCAGGCCGTCGGCGGGCACGTCGGGGCCCAGCACGTCGCTGTCCGAGGGCGGTTGGCTGATGCCGAGGTTCTCCGGTACGCCGCCGCTGGTCAGGAAGCGGGCGCGGGCGGTGAGCGTCTTCATCAGCTCGGCCAGCTCCGCCCTGCTGGTGGCGGTGGAGTCGAACGCGGCGAAGCAGGAGAACGGCTGCTTGTCAGCGGGGCCGGGGGTCAGGATCCCGGACTGGTTGGCGCCGTGGAAGGGGTAGGACTCGACGGTCGCGCTCTGCCCGGACTTCGCGGCGTCAGCGTCCGCGTGGGCTCCGCCGATCAGCACGCCGCCGGTCACCGCGGTGCCCACGGCGCCCACGGCGGCGCCGCGCAGGAAGTTGCGCCGGCTGGCGTTGAAGGGTTCGTGCTCTGTCATCGTGGGAGGACCTTCGGTGTCGGGGCGGGCCGGGGGGCTGCGGGGGGCTGCGCGCGGCGGGTCACGCGCGGCGGGTCACGAGGCCGACGGGGGGACTTCGAGCAGGTCGGGGACGGTGGCCAGGGTCTCCAGCAGGGCGCCGATGGCGGCGTCGACCTGCTGCCGGGCGGCGAGCGGGGTGTCGGCGGGCGGCTGCCACTGACCGCTCGTCCTCGCGTCGTCCAGCGCCTGGTCGAGCGCGGTCAGCTGGGCGTCGGCGGTGGCGACCAGGCCCGGCGAGCGGGCGTCGATCAGGGAGCCGAGCTCGCCCAGCACCACGCGGTCGACCTGGGTGTCGGCGTAGGTCATGGCGTAGGCGGCGCCCGCGCCCTGGTCGTCGATGCCGGACAGGTGGTCGCGGATCGCGTCCTCGATGATCTCGTGCGCGCGGATCGGCAGGTTCGTCGGGTCACCGGCGATGTCGTCGCTGGTGAGGTTCTTCTGCACGCTGGTGATCTCGCCCGCGAGCTGGTCCACCGACGGCAGCAGCTGCGCGGCGCCCTGGCCGTGGTAGAGGCCGTACTCGATGCGGTGCAGCCCGGTGAAACCGGGGTCGTTGACGCCGAGCGGCAGCCCGTCGGGCAGGCCGTCGACCGCGGTCCCGGCGTCGCCGAAGCTGTCGTAGGAGGCGCCGACGCGCTCCCAGGTCAGCTGTGCGGCGAGCCAGTCGGCCCGCGCGGCCGCGACGTCGTTCGCGGCGATGTCCCGGCGCAGCGCGGCGACCTGGGTCTGCAGGGTGACCAGGTCGGCCGCGGCGTACTGCTGGTACTGGGTGTTCGGGCCGGTCAGGTCGGCCAGGGTGACCGGCTTGACGGCCAGCGGCGCGCCCGCCGGGGCCTTGCCGGCGACCTGGACCGCGGCCGAGGTGGTCGCGGCGCCGCCGGACATCAGGCAGTGGAAGGAGTAGGTGCCGGTGCCCAGGGTGGCGCTGAGCGCGGCGGTGGTGGCCGGGCCCAGGGTCTCGATCTCGCCGACGATGGCGCCGGAGGAGTCGAGCAGGGTGATCTCGCCCGCCTTGCCGGTCTGGTTGTCCACCTCGAAGGTCTGCGATCCGGAGACCGCCGAGCTCCAGCCCGGCGCGCAGGCCGAGCCGGTGACCTTCACCGTGGTGGTGGCCGCGGCCGCGGCGGTCGGCAGCGCCGTGATCGTCACCGCGGCGGCCACCACCGGCACCACCACCAGCGCCCCGGCCACCGTCCACGGACGGTCCCCCGCCAGCTGCTGCCACCGCCCGGCCGCCTGCGGCTCGGGCTCCGGCCGCGCGGCGGCGGCGACGTCGGTCCCGGTCCGGGGCCCGGTCTCGGTCTCGGTCGCGGTCTGATCCGCGGTCTGGGTCTGGGGCTGGGCCGGGGTCTGGGCCTTGGCGGCGGCGAGGCGGGCGGTGGCGACCCGGCCCGCGTGGACGAACGCGGGCACCACCAGGGCCAGGTAGCCGATCCACGCCACGACCTGGAGCACGGTCATCTTCGGCGACAGGTCGGTGACGCCGGTGAGGATCGAGACCCACCAGGAGTTCGGGTCGATGTGCGCGGTCAGGTCGAAGGCGATCCACTGCTGGCCGGACAGCCATCCGGCCTCCTGGAGGTCACCGAGGCCGTAGGCCAGCACCCCGGCGGCGATCACGATCAGCAGGATCGCGGTGCGGTTGAAGAACACCCCGATGTTGATCCGCACCGCCCGCCGGTACAGCAGCCAGCACAGCACCACCGCGATGGCCAGGCCCAGACCGGCGCCGACCAGCGGGGCCGCGGTCGAGCCCGAGGCCTTGACCGCCGTCCACATGAACAGGGTGGTCTCCAGGCCCTCGCGCCCCACGGCCAGGAACGCGGTCAGCGTCAGCGCGCCCGCGCCCAGCACGGCCGCGCGCCGCACCTCGCCGCGCAGCTGCGCCGAGAGTGTCGCCGCGGTGCGCCGCATCCAGAACACCATGGCGGTGACCAGGGCCACGGCCAGCACGCTGAGCAGGCCGCCCACCGCCTGCTGGTCCTGGGAGGACAGCACGCTGGTCGAGTAGGTCAGCACGGCGGCGAACGAACCGGCCAGCATCACCGCGCCGAGCACGCCGAACCACACCGGCGCGGTCGATACCGGCCGGTCCTGCCGTCCGGTTCCGGCCTTGCGGAGGGCGGCCAGCAGGATGCTGACCACCAGCCCCGCCTCCAGTCCCTCCCGCAAGCCGATCAGCAGGTTTGGTGCAGCGTCAGCCCAAGTCATGGAGCAAAGGTAAGGCATACCTTATGTTGGTGTGAAAAGGGGGTGGCCTCTGTTCCGTAGGAACCGCCGACCGGCGGCCCGCACCGCTGATCAAGCCCGGCCGCGATGGTGCGGTCATCAATCACCGACACGTCGCTCTGACCGTGCCCATCGGTGGCGCATCGGTTCGCGCGGGGTCCAGGATGGGCTTCGAGCTGGACGCCAGCCGGGGCGCCAACCGGACGGAACCGATCCTGGGATGGCTGTGATGGGCGCGAAGACGGGCGACACGACGTTGCGGGGTATCCGGCTGCTGGAGTCGCCGCTGGACAATCGCGGTACCGCGTTCAGCTTGGCGCAGCGGCGCGAGTTCGGCCTCGTCGGGCTGCTGCCGGCAGTCGTCGAGACGCTTCAGGAGCAGGTGGACCGTGCCTACGACGCGTTCCTGGCCTATGACAAACCGATCAATCGACACATCTACCTGCGGCAGTTGCAGGACATGAACGAGGTGCTGTTCTACCGGTTGGTCACCGATCACCTCGAAGAGATGCTGCCGGTGGTCTACACACCGACGGTCGGCGAGGCCTGTCAGCGGTTCAGTGAGATCTACCGGCGGCCGCGCGGGCTCTTCGTGTCGTATCCGGACCGCGACCGGTTGCGGGAGGTCATCGCCAACCGGCCGAATCGGGAGGTCGACGTCATTGTCGTCACCGACGGCCAGCGGATTCTCGGCCTGGGCGACCAGGGCGCCGGTGGGATGGGCATCCCCATCGGCAAGCTCGGCCTGTACACAGCGGTCGGTGGTATTCATCCGGCGCGGACGTTGCCGATTCTCCTCGACGTCGGCACGGACAACGACGAGCTGCTGGCCGATCCGCGCTACATCGGCTGGCGCGAGCGCCGGGTCAGCGGCAAGGAGTACGACGCGTTCGTCGACCGGTTCGTCGAGGCGGTCAGGGCCGAACTGCCGGAGGTGCTGCTGCAGTGGGAGGATTTCGCCACTCCGCATGCCCGGCCCATCCTGGCCCGCTACCGCGATCGGTTGCTGACCTTCAACGATGACATCCAGGGCACCGCCGCCGTGGTGGTCGGCGCGTTGGCCTCGGCGGCCACCGTGACCGGGCGCGGCCTGCGCGAGCAGCGGGTGGTCATGCTGGGTGCCGGGTCGGCGGCCATCGGGGTCGCGGACATGATCAGGGCGGCCATGGTCGCGGAGGGTGCCACCGACGAGCAGGCCGGGCAGAACTTCTGGGTCATCGACGTGCGCGGGCTGCTGGTCGAGTCGCGGGACGATCTCAGTCCGGAGCAGCGCCGCTACGCCAGGGACGGGAAACCGGTCTCGCTGGAGGAGCTGGTCGAGCAGATCAGCGCCGACGTCCTGATCGGACTGTCCACGGTCGGCGGCGCGTTCACCGAGTCGGTGGTCAGGACGATGGCCTCGAAGGTGGACCGGCCGGTGATCTTCCCCTTGTCCAACCCGACCTCGCATTCCGAGGCGGCCCCTGCGGACCTTGCCGAATGGACCGGCGGCCGCGCGTTGATCGCGACCGGATCGCCGTATCCGCCGCTGGAGATCGACGGACGTCAGGTGCCGGTCGCGCAGTCGAACAACGTCTACATCTTCCCCGCGATGGGCCTCGCGGTGACTGCGGCGCGGGCCACCAGGGTCACCGACAACATGCTGGTGGCGGCGGCGAAGGCCCTGGGCACCGCGGCGGCGGGGCACGGCGCCCCCGGGACACTGCTGCCGCCGGTCGGCACGATGCGCGAGGTCGCCCAGGAGGTGGCGCTCGCGGCGGCGCTGGCTGCCGTCGCCGACGGGGTCGCGCCGTCGGCGAGCGAGGACGAACTGCGCGCCGCGCTGCGCGCGAACCAGTGGCAGCCGGCCTATCCGGACTGATCGAGGCGGCGCCTGCCCCGTGGTGACCCGGGGCCGGTGATCACGGACGCAACCAGCCACCTCCACCGGTCGGTTGGCAGGCCGCACGTAGGCTGCGGGTATGGGCGTAGTGCGTTTCGCGGGAGCGGACAGGACGAGCAACCTGCCGCGCGGGTACTGGTTCCCCGCCGGCTGGTTCCTGTTCGGGATCGGGCAGGGCCTGGTGGTCGGCGAGGTGTGGCCGTCAGCGATGCCGGTCGCCGTGACCTCCCTGTTCATGACCGGCGACCGGATCGTCGCCCGCCGGGCGTGGATGACCGCGGACGAGGAGGGCATCGCCTGGAGCGTCGGCCTCGGGGCGCCCCGGCACCCGCACTGGACCGGGGTCGACCGCGTCGAGGAGCACGTGGTCGACAAGCGGGGCAGTCTCGTCCGCAGCGTGCGCGTCACCGGCCGCGACGGCGCGACGCACCGCCTGCCTCTGCCCCGTTCCCATTCCTTCTTCGATCCCGACCCGGACTTCGAACGTCAGGCCGCACTGATCATCGATCTGTCGCAGGCCCGGCTGAGTTCCGTGAACTGATTCGGCTCCCGGACCTCCGGCTGGGGCTAGTGGCCCAGGGTCGAGCCGGGGCGGACGATCATGATGATGGTCACCGCGACCCACAGCAGGTTGAAGATGCCCGCGTACATCGCCAGCTGCTTGCTGTCCTTGACGGCGGTGTCCTTGGCGGTCGCGCTGTCCGCGGTGAGCAGCGCCGTCTGCCGGGGCAGCACCAGCGCGCCGAGGACCGCCGCCGCGATCACGGTCAGGATGATGGAGACCACCACCCAGGTCTGCCCGGTGACCTTCATCACACCGGCGGCGGCGAAGCCGAACATCGGCACCGCGATCGCCACCAGCGCGTACACCTTGCAGATCCGGTTGAGCACGCCCAGCGTCGCGCGGGAGTCGCCGTCGCCCGAGCCGGTCAGGGCGCGTCGCGCGACCGGCGGGAACATGCTGGCCGCCACGGCGACAGGGCCGATCGCGACAATGGCCGCGACAATATGAAGGATCAAGAAGAGCTTCGTCACGGGGGCGAGTCTAGGCACGCTCCATTCGCGGCCGGTTGGCGGGTGCCCCCGCTACCGGACGCCGCTCGCGGAGCGGTCCGCCAGGGTGCTTCGCAGCGTGCGCAGGTCGTTGCTGATGATCGCGTCCACCCCGGCGGCGGCCAGGGAGGCCATCGCCGGGGCGCGGTCGACCGTCCAGGTGGAGACCTTCATCCCCTTGCGGTGCAGCCGGGCGATCCGGCCCGCGGTCAGCCAGCGGTAGTACTGGTTGAAGTAGTCCGGGCGGACCTGCCGGACCAGCTCCGGGCGCGGCGGCAGCGGGGACTCCCAGCTCATCGCGATCAGCGCGGCCGGGGCGTCGCGGCGGATCTCCGCCAGCGCGTCCGGCGCCCCGGTGAAGACCACCCGGTCGAGGCAGTCCAGCGTGCGCGCCAGCGCCAGCGCGGCCCGGCCCTCGGCGGGGGCGGGCAGGTCCAGCATCAGCGGCACCCCGCTGTCCAGGGCGAGCTCCAGCGCCGCGCGCAGTGTCGGGATCCCGCCCTCGCTCAGCGCGCTGACCTGCTCCCAGGTCAGCGCGTCGATCCGGCCGTCGTGCCGCCACAGCCGGAGCAGGGTCTCGTCGTGCAGCAGCGCCGGCACCCCGTCCCGGGTGAGCCGGACGTCCACCTCGACCCAGTCCGCCCCCTCCGCGATGGCCGAGGCCACGGAGGGGAGGGTGTTCTCGCGGAACCGCAGCGGATCGCCCCGGTGCGCGACGGCCAGGGTCACCCTAGGGCTTCCGGGCCACGGCGCAGGCGGTCGGCAGCGGGTCGGCCGGGACCGGCCCGTCCTCGGGGTCGGGGCGCCACTGCGAGCAGTAGACGACGCCGGGATCCAGGATCTCGAAGCCGTCCAGCAGCCCGGTGACCTCCTCCAGCGAGCGCAGCTTCATCGGGGCGATGGTGCGCGAGTACTGGTCGGCGGCCGGTCCGACCCGCTTGGCCGAGGAGACCCGGTCGCAGGCGTGGGAGACCACCAGGTAGCTGCCGGAGGGCATGGCGTCCCGGTAGGTGGCGACCAGCGCGGCGGCCTCCTCGTCGTCCGGCACGAAGTGCAGCACCGCGCTCATCAGCACCGCCATCGGCTCGCCGAGCCCGAGCAGCAGCAGCCGGTTGACCTCCGGGTCGTCCAGCACCGCGGCCGGCTCGCGCAGGTCGGCCCGGATGGCCATGGCGCGGTCGTTGCCGTTCAGGATCTCCCGGCTGTGGGCGACCGCGACCTGGTCGTTGTCGACGTAGACCACCCGCGCGGTCGGGTCGACGGCCTGGGCGATCTCGTGCACGTTGCCGACGGTGGGGATGCCGGAGCCGAGGTCCAGGAAGTTGCTGATCCCGCTCTCGACCAGGTGGCGCACGGCGCGCCGCAGGAAGGCGCGGTTGACCCGCATGATCTCGGGCAGCTCGGGCGCCATCTCGACGACCTGGCGGGCGGCCTCCCGGTCGACCGGGAAGTTGTGGTTGCCGCCGAGGTAGAAGTCGTAGATCCGGGCGATGCTGGGCCGCTCGGAGTCGACGTCCTCCGGGATCCACGTCTGCTCGGTCATGGTGTCCTTCCTGGGGTGCGCTGGGCGGGGGCGGTACTCCGGGTGACGGTACCGCGCTCGGGCGCGCCTTCGGTGGTGCCGGCCGGTCCGCCGCTGGGTTCGAGCTCGAACCAGACGATCTTCCCGGTGTCGGTGCGGTTGGTGCCCCAGCGGTGCGACAGCGCGCTGATGATCGACAGGCCGCGCCCCTTCTCGCTGAGCTCCTGGGTGGTCCTGGGCAGCGGCAGGGTGTGGCAGTCGTCGTGGACTTCGCAGGTCAGCGTGTCGGTGTAGAGCAGCCGCAGCCCGATCGGCCGCGAGGCGAACCGGATGCTGTTCCCGATCAGCTCGCTGACCAGCAGCTCCGCCAGCGGCGCGAGGTGCCCGAGATCCCAGCGTTCGAGCATGCCGCGGACCAGCCGCCGGGCCTGCCCGGGCGCCCGGGTCACCGGCTCCAGCGCCCAGTGGGCGACGTTGCCGTGCGGGATGCCGTCGAACCTGGCCATCAGCAGCGCCGCGTCGTCCGAACGCGGCGCCGTGTCCAGGGCCGCCAGCACGCTGCCGCAGGCCTGCTCCAGCGGGACCCGGGGGATCGGCAGCGCGGCCCGCAGGATCTCCAGGCCGTCGCTGAAGTCCCGCTTCGAGGTCTCCACCAGGCCGTCGGTGAAGAGCACCAGGGTGTCGCCGTCCTCGACGTCGAACTCGACCGCGTCGAAGGCGTGCCCGCCGACGCCGATCGGCACGCCGGTGGGTATCTCCAGCTGCCGCGCGGGCTCGCCGGGGCGGGCCAGCACCGGTGGCAGGTGCCCGGCGTTGGCGAGCGTGCAGCGCCGGGTGACCGGGTCGTAGACCGCGTACAGGCAGGTCGCCAGGTGGGTGTCGGACAGCCGCCGGGCGGTGTCGTCCAGATGCCGCAGCAGCTCCTGCGGCGGCAGCCCGAGCACGGCGAGGGTCTGCACCGCCGTGCGCAGCTGGCCCATCATCGTCGCCGAAGCCACCCCGTGGCCCATCACGTCGCCGACGACCAGGCCTATTCGCTTGCCCGGCAGCACGATCGCGTCGAACCAGTCGCCGCCGACCTGGATCACGTCGTTGCTGGGCAGGTAGCGGTAGGCGATCTCGACGCCGGGCAGCTTCGACGGCAGCTGCGGCAGCAGGCTGCGCTGCAGGGCGGCGGCGAGCTCCAGCACCGACTCGGCCTGGCGGGCGTCGTCGGGCTCGTCGGCGCGGGCATGGCTGGCCGGCGGGTCGGTGGTGACCCCGGGGGCGGTGCGCCTGCGCGGGTGTCCGTCCGGATCCGTGTGCGGGAACAGCTCTAGCATTGCCGGAACTCCTCCCAGCAGAGTCCTGAACAGCGGGCCGGTCCAAGGTCCGTAAGGAACACTCTACTGATGTCGGCGGGTATCACGGGAAGTCGGGGGATGAAACTGTCCTGTACATGACTCTCTGCTGACCGGAGGTAACGCTTCCGCTGTGTTGTCGACACCTGGCGTACGGTTACCGGGTGGTTCGGGGGCGGATGAGTGCGGTGGCATCCGGGTGGGTAGCGGATGAACATGACAAATCAGCCCCCGGGTCCGGATGACGAGTCGCCGGAGGACGGCTTCCGCCGGCACCTCGGTTTCTGGCAGCTGACCGGCATCGCCTTCGGCGGCGTGATCGGCTCCGGCTGGCTGCTCAGCCCGATGCACGCGGCGGCCGCCGCCGGGCCCGCCTCGCTGCTCACCTGGGTCGTCGGCGGCTCGGCGCTGGTCCTGATCGCGCTGGTGATGGTGGAGTTGGGCGCGACCATGCCGGTCGCGGGCGGGCTGGTGCGCTGGCCGCTGCACTCCTCCGGACGGCTGGTGGCCACCCTGGTCGGTACCGGCATCTGGATCGCGTACGCCACCAACCCGCCCAGCGAGTCGGCGGCGATGCTCCAGTACATGAGCAAGTACGTTCCCGGCCTGTTCAGCGGCGGACGGCTGACCGCCACCGGGGTGCTGCTCGGCCTGGCGTTCATGGCGGTGTTTGTCGCCCTCAACTGGTTCGGCGTCAGACTGTTCGCCCACGTCAACCTGGCGGTCACCATCGCCAAGTTCGCGGTGCCGATGCTGACCGTGGTGCTGCTGCTGGCCACCGGCTTCCACGCGCACAACCTCAGCGGCACCGGGCACGGCGGGGTGGCCCCGTACGGCTGGTCCGCGCCGCTGTCCGCGATCGCCACCGCCGGGGTGATCTACGCGTACACCGGCTTCCAGGGCCCGATCGACCTCGCCGCCGAGGCCCGCGACCCGCGCCGGGACATCCCCCGGGCGGTGCTCACCGCGCTGCTGCTGTCGATGGTGGTCTACCTGGCCCTGCAACTCGCCTTCCTGGGCGCGGTTCCGGGCGCCGACCTGGTGCACGGCTGGCACGGGATCGACTTCGACTCGCCGTTCGCGCAACTCGCCACCTCGCTCAACCTGACCTGGCTGAGCTGGGTGCTGTACGCCGACGCCATCGCCTCACCGGCCGGATCGGCCATGGTGTTCACCGCCGAGACCAGCCGCGAGGTCTACGGCCTGGGCCGGAACCGGCTGCTGCCGGGGGTGTTCGCGACCGTGCACCCGGGCACCGGCGTGCCGCGCCGCGCGCTGCTGCTCAACTACCTGGTCGGCGTGGCCTTCCTGCTGCCGTTCGGCAACTGGCAGTCCATCGTCGCCGCCACCAGCGTGCTCGGCCTGTTCGCCTACTCGGTCAGCCTGGTCGCCGAGGCCTCGATCCGCCGGGCCGACCCCGGGCGGATGGCGAACTGGGTGCGCGGCACCCGGGCGATCGCGCCGGTCGGCTTCGTCATCGCCACCCTGATCTTCTACTGGGCGGGCTGGCACAACCTGCGGATCGCGCTGCCGCTGCTGCTGCTCTCGGTGCTGCTCTACGCCTACCAGCAGCTCCGCTACGACCGGGACCGCCGGGACCTGGCCAACGGCGCCTGGCTGGTGGTCTACCTGCTGGCGCTGCTGCTGCTCTCGGCGCTGGGCAGCTTCGGCGGGAACCACGCGCTCCCGGCGCCGTGGGACTCGGTGGTGGTCGCCCTGGTCGGCGCCGGGGGCTACCTGCTCGGCCTGCGCGGCGCGGCCCGCCACCTGGCCGCCCACCCGCTGCCCGACGCGGGCCCGGCCGGGACCGGCCCGGCCGC
>OVEP010002603.1_pt1 | contig 11160 bp, 9 predicted proteins | sample 1779801 | NCBI WGS metagenome assembly OVEP01 (sample SAMEA3914791, study PRJEB12502) | metagenome | biome: forest; material: soil | place: Canada | collected 2011-07-03 | depth 0.1 m
ACCCAGGCCAGGGCGACCTGCGAGGCGGTGCTGCCGTAGCGGGCGGCGACGTCGGCGACGCCGTCGGCGAGCTTCTGGTTGGCCTCGATCGCGGCGGGCTGGAACCGCGGGTTGCCCAGCCGCCAGTCGTCGCTCTCCAGCTGCCGGGCGGCGGTGATCGCGCCGGTGAGGAAGGCCCGGCCGAGCGGCGAGTAGGCGATGAAGCCGGCTCCGTTGGCCTGGCACCAGGGGACGACCTCGTCCAGCTGGTCCTGGCTCCACAACGACAGCTCGCTCTGGACGGTGGACACCGGGTGGATCCGGTGGGCCGCCTCCAGCTGCTCGACGGTGGCCTCGGACAGGCCGATGCTGCCGACCTTGCCCTCGGCGACCAGCTCCACCAGCACGCCCCAGGACTCCTCCACCGGGACCTCCGGGTCCACCCGGTGCAGCTGGTAGAGGTCGATCCGCTCGACGCCGAGCCGCCGCAGCGAGCCCTCGGCGGCGGCCCGCAGCTGCTCCGGGCGGCCGTCCGGGACGATCTCGCCGTCCCGGACGACCAGGCCGCACTTGCTGGCCAGCACCAGTTCGTCGCGGCGGCCGCGGATCGCCCGGCCGACCAGCTCCTCGTTGGTGTGCGGACCGTAGACGTCGGCCGTGTCGATCAGGGTCGCCCCGAGGTCGATGGCCCGGTTGATGACCCGGACCGATTCGGCGTCGTCCCGGCGGCTGCGGCTGTAGGCGAAGCTCATGCCCATGCAGCCGAGACCGATCGCGCCGACCTCAAGTCCGCGGCTGAGCTCTCGTGTACGCATGACCAGGGGTCTCCTTGCTGTGGTTGCGGTAGAGATGAGTTGACGTCGCGTCAGTCGTGGGTCAGCTCGCGGTCGCGGACCACCGCGTAGGTGGTGACCGCGCCGAGCAGGGCCAGTACCGCCAGCACGACGAAGGTGGTGTGCATGGCCGTGGTCAGCGCGTGCCCGACGGCCGCGCTCGCCGCCGCGCGCCCCGGGGCGGGGATCGCGTCCAGCGATCCGCCGAGCCGGCCCTGCACCGCGTCCCCGGCCAGCGACTTGACCTGACCTGCCGTCAGATTGCTTGCGCGGTGCCGCAGGTCGCTTCCGGCGAGGCTGGCCAGCAGCGCCCCGGCGCCGGCGATGGCCACCGACTCGCCGGTGATCCGCATGGTGTTGAAGATGCCCGAGGCCATCCCCGAGCGCTCCACCGGGACCACGCTGACGGCGGCGTTGTCCATCACCCCGAAGGCGCTGCCGACGCCGATGCCGAAGGCCAGCAGCGGCCCGGCCAGGGTCGCCCAGCCGTCGCCCGGTTGCAGCACCACCAGCCACAGCGAGCCCGCCGCGATCAGCGCCGAGCTGGCCGCAAGCATCACCCGCAGCGGCAGCCTGGCCGCGAGCCGCCCGGCCAGCAGCGGCAGCACCAGTACCGGCAGGGTCAACGGCAGCAGCAGCGCCCCGGCCGCCGTGGAGCTGTGGCCGCCGACGCCCTGGAAGTACTGCGGCAGGTAGACCAGCAGCACCACGAAGCCGAAGGTGATGGTGAAGGGCTGGCAGACGACCACGATGAAGGTCGGCCGACGGAACAGCGAGAGGTCGAACATCGGCCGCTCGACCCGCAGTTCGACCAGCACGAAGAGCGCCATGAAGACCACCGCGCCGGCCACCGAGCCCAGCGCGGCGGCGCTGGCCCAGCCCTGCCCGGGCCCTTCGACGAAGAACATGGCGACCAGGAACAGGCTGCCGCTGAAGGTCACCAGCCCGCCCCAGTCCACCGACCGCGCCTCCGGGTCGCGCGATTCGCGGACCTTGGGCACCAGCAGCAGCACGACGGCCCCGAGCACCACGTTCATCAGGAAGACCGACCGCCAGCTGATCGCGCTGACCAGCGCGCCCGCGACCAGTGGTCCGAGGGCCAGGCCGAAGCCGAAGGAGGCCCCGAGCACCCCGAAGGCGCGGGCCCGGGCGGGACCCTCGAAGGTGGCGGCGAGGATCGCCGCGCCGCTGGTCAGCACCCCGGCCGCGCCCACGCCCTGGACCGCGCGGGCGACGTCGATCAGCACGATGTTCGAGGCCAGGCCGCAGACCAGGGACATCGCCAGGAAGATCTCGATCCCGATCAGCAGCACCCGCTTGCGGCCGAAGCGGTCGCCCAGGCCGCCCGCCGCCAACAGGCAGGCCGCGAAGGTCACTCCATAGGCGTTCTGCACCCACTGTCCGGCGCCCACCCCGGCGCCCAGGCTGGTCGCCAGGCTCGGGAGGGCGACGGCCGGTCCGGTGACGGTCAGCGGCAGCATCACGCTGGCGAGCGCCACCGCGAGCAGGGTCGGCAGCCCGCCCGCCGCGCGACGCTCCCGGGGTTCCGCCCCCGGGCGGGGTTCGGCTAGCACGCTCATCGCTCTCCCCAATCCATCAAGAATCTGAGTACATCACGAATCGCTATGACTGTAAGATATCTTATGCTCAGCGTCAATCTTCAACGCTGCGTCCTTCCCCACGCTGTGGAGCCGTGCAACCCACCTCACTCACCGAGGAGTCACCGGCATGTCCCAGGAACCCAACACCCAGTCCGACCTGGACGTACTGATAGTCGGCGGCGGCCCGACCGGCATGATGGCCGCCTGCGAACTGCTGCGGCGCGGTATCCGGGTGCGCATCGTCGACCGGGCCCCCGAACCCACCGCGTTCCCCAAGGCACTGCTGCTCTGGCCGCGCAGCCTCGACCTGCTGGAGGACCTGGGCGCGCTGGACGCGGTGCACCGGGCCGCGCTGCGGATCAACGCCTTCGCCTACTTCTCCGACCGCAAGCCGCTGGCCACCTTCGAGTTCACCGAGGACCTGGCGCCGCTGTGCCTGCCGCAGAGCGAGACCGAGCGGGTGCTCCGGGACCGGCTGCGGGAGCTCGGCGGCAAGGTGGAGCGCGGCGTGCGGCTGCTCTGCTTCGACGGCCTCGACTTCTCCGGCCGGATCTCCGCCACCGACGGCGTCACCGCCGTCCTGGAGCACACCGACGGCCGGATCGAACGCCTCCGGGCGCCCTTCGTGATCGGCGCGGACGGCGCGGGCAGCGCGGTTCGCGCACAGATCGGCACCGACTTCCGGGGCAGCACCTACGAGACCGCCTTCGCTCTGGTCGACGCCCGGATCGACGGCGAACTCCCGCCCGACCAGGCGCTCTACTACCAGTCCCCGAAGGGCGCGCTGGTGGTGGTGGCGCTGCCGGACGGCGTGTACCGCTTCTTCTCCAGCCTGCCGCCCGGGCAGCAGGTGAGCGTGCCGATGATGCAGGCCGTCGTGGACGAGCGGGGCCCGCGCGGGGTGCGCATCGCCGACCCGGTCTGGCAGAGCGTCTTCCGGGTGCACGCCCGGCACGCGGGCGAGTTCCAGCTCGGCCGGGTCTTCCTCGCCGGCGACGCCGCCCACGTGCACAGCCCGGCCGGCGGCCAGGGGCTCAACACCGGGCTCCAGGACGCGCACAACCTGGCCTGGAAGCTGGCGGCGGTGATCCGCGCCGAGGCCCCGGAGGAGCTGCTGCTCAGCTACGGCCCCGAGCGCTCGGCGGTGGCGCAGAAGGTGGTCCGCGACACCGACATCCAGACCAGGGCCTGGCTGGTGAACAGCCCGGCCAAGGTCCGCGCCCGGGACGCCGCCTTCACCCTGGCCGACCGCTCCGGCCTGTCCCGGCTCTACGGTCCGGTGATGGCCGGACGCCGGCTGGCCTACCCGGCGCAGCGGCCCAGCCAGCTGCCCGGTGGCCTCCCCGCCTGCCGGGTCCGCGGCCAACTGCCCGGCGGCCTGCGGCCCGGCGCCGTGCTGCCGCGGCCGCTGGCCCTGCACCACGGCCTGGTCGGCCCCGACGCGGACCCGCTGAGCTGGACCATCCTGCTCACCCCGGGCCCGGGCGACCAGGAGTGGACCACCCAGGCCGAGCACCTGGCCGCCCGGCGCCCGCAGGTCCGGGTCGAGCGGGCCGCGCACGGCCTGGCACTGCGGCACACCGGCTGCGGCCGGGCCGGGTACTACCTGGTCCGCCCGGACGGCCACATCGCCGCCCACGGACACTCCGGCGACCTGGAACGGCTGGAGAGCGAACTCGTCACCGCGCTCGGCCCGATGCCCGCGTACACCCTCGACTCCCCCTCAGGAGAAGCCCGATGACCGAGCTCACCCAGCCCCAGAGCGCCACCCTCCCCGTCCCCGACCCGCACGGCCCGGACCTGCACAGCCCCGACCCGCACGGCCCCGCTGTCCCCTTCGTCGAACCGGTCTTCGCGCTGCACCGGGGCGGCAAGCTGGAGGTCCGCTCCACCGTCCCGCTGCGCGGCGCCGCCGACCTGGCGCTGGCGTACACCCCCGGCGTCGCCCGGGTCTGCTCCGCCATCGCCGACCGGCCGGAGCTCGCCCACCAGTACACCTGGACCGGCAACACCGTGGCCGTGGTCTCCGACGGCACCGCCGTGCTCGGCCTCGGCGACATCGGCCCGGCCGCCGCGATGCCGGTGATGGAGGGCAAGGCCCTGCTGTTCAAGGAGTTCGCCGGGGTCGACGCGGTACCGATCTGCCTGGACAGCACCGACACCGACGCGCTGGTGGAGACCGTGCGCCAGCTGGCGCCGAGCTTCGGCGGGATCAACCTGGAGGACATCAGCGCACCGCGCTGCTTCGAGATCGAGGACCGGCTGCGGGCGCTGCTGGACATCCCGGTCTTCCACGACGACCAGCACGGGACCGCGATCGTGGTGCTGGCCGCGCTGCGCAACGCCGCCCGGCTGACCGGGCGCCCGCTGTCGGCGCTGCGCGCGGTGGTGGCCGGCGCGGGCGCCTCCGGCGTGGCGGTGACCCGGATCCTGGTCCAGGCCGGGATCGGCGACATCGCGGTCTCCGACAGCAAGGGCCTGCTCCACCCGGGCCGGTCCGGGCTCAACCCGGTCAAGGAGGCGCTGGCCGCCGACACCAACCGGAGCGGCCTGCGCGGCTCCACCGAGAGCGCGCTGCGCGGGGCGGACGTCTTCATCGGCCTGTCCGGCGCCACCGTGGCCGAGTCGGCGATCGCCTCGATGGCGGCCGGGTCGATCGTCTTCGCGCTGTCGAACCCGACCCCGGAGATCCACCCGGAGGCCGCCCGCCGCTACGCCGCCGTGGTCGCCACCGGGCGCAGCGACTTCCCCAACCAGATCAACAACGTCCTGGCCTTCCCCGGGGTCTTCCGGGGCGCGCTGGACGTCCGCGCCCGCACCGTCACCGAGGGGATGAAGCTGGCCGCCGCGTCGGCCATCGCCGGGATCGTCGGCGACGACGAGCTGTCGGCCGACCTGGTGATCCCCAGCCCGTTCGACCCGAGGGTGGCCCCGGCCGTCGCCGCCGCCGTGGCCGCCGAGGCCAGGGCGGGCCGGGTGGCCCGGGCCTGACGCGCGGCACCGCCGCGACGCCGGACCGCCCGCCGACCGCGGCACCGCCCTCGGGCGGTCGGGTCGGCGGGCGGTCCGGGGTCAGGCCGCGGCCGGCTGCCTGGTCCCGGACGCGGCGACCACCTCGACCGACTCCTGTGCCTCGTCCAGCACCCGGCTCAGCGTCAGATGGCTGTCCAGTACGCACTCTTTGATCCACTCCACCTGGTAGCGGTCGGCCCGCAGCCCGTCACGCAGACTCACCCGCACCTGCAGCCGCTCGGTCGGCAGCCCCGCGTCCAGCACCAGCACGTCGGCGCGGTCCACCCCCTCCACCGACAGGGCCAGCTCGGCGAGTTCGACCCGGCTGAACCTGGCGCCGCGGAAGCTGAGGACGTCGTCCAGCCGCCCCAGCAGCCGGACCGCGGGCGCGCCGGAACCGCACGGGCACGGGGCGAACTCCCCGATGTCACCGGTCCGGTAGCGCAGCAGCGGGGTGACCGCGCGCTCGTGCAGGGTGCTCACCAGCAGCTCGCCGTCCAGCAGTTCGACGTACTGGTGCCGCAGCGGGTGGAACACGTTCCGCCCGCAGTCCGGGCCGTTCCCGGCCACCGCCCAGGACTCCACCGAGCCGTACAGGCCCCAGACCCGGGCCTGCGGGACCACCTCCGCGATCAGCTCGGCGGTCGCGCTGTCGAGCCCGGTGCCGAACCACAGCAGGGTGCGCAGCCAGCCGAGCCGACGGTCCGTCAACTGGCAGAAGCGCAGCAGCTCGCGAATGGTGGGGGTGTCCGCCGCCAGCGCGTTGGCGCCGCACTGGCCGAAGAAGTCCACCCACCGCGCCAGCTCGCCGCCCTCCGGGCTGCCGTACGGGATGCTGGACGAACCACTGAGCGCGGCAAGCGAGTTGCACAGGTCGTGGGCGGGCCAGAGCCGGGTGCCGCGGGACAGGTTGAGCAGCATGTCCTGCGGCCCCAGCGGCTGCCAGTCGCGCAGGATGTCGGCGGCGAACAGGTCGGCGGGCACCAGCGTGGCCGAGGGACGATCAGTGGTGCCGCCGCCGAGGTAGAGGACCGAGCCCCGGTCCCGGGTGAGTCCGGTGCGGATGCCGCCCCAGACCGCCCCGCGCAGCTCCTCGCCGGACAGCGGGGGCACCCCCTCGAACCCGACCGGCCCCTCGTCCACGGTCAACGCGCGGTACTTCTCGGCAAGTTCGGGAAAACCGGCGGCGCGGTCCAGCAGCGCCCGGACCTCCGGGCCGGTCGGGCGCACGGGGGCACCCGGGTGATCGACGTGCTGCAGGGTCATGCGATGCGTCCTTCCACGGGACCCCGGCGGGGGTCTGCCAGTGCATTGCACATTCCGTCAGACTCGATTGAAGAACCGACCGGACGGTTTGTCAAATGAACTCGGCGTTTCGCCCGACAGCATCCGCGAACTCCGCTTCGGCCAGCATCGGCAGCACCGTCACCCAGAGCTGGGAGACCGTGCCGGCCCGGGAGCGGCCGGGGTTGCTCTCGCACAGCGCCAGCCCGCCGAGCGCCAGCACCAGCAGCGCCGAGGCGGCCTCCCGCGGCCGCACCCCGGCCCGCAGCTCACCGCGCTCGGCGGCGACCGCGAGCAGCGCCTCCACCGGCTCCATCCACTCCGCGTAGGCCTCCCCCACCGGCATCCGCAGGGCCGAGCAGCTCAGTCTGATCCCGGCCCTGCAGACCGGGTCCTCGTCCAACTGCCGTGCCACCGCAGCTCCCAGGCCGATCACCGCGCGCAACCCGACCTCCTCCGCGTCGACCCGGGAGTACCCTGCCACCAGCTCGCCGAGCACCCGTCTGGCCTCCGCGCCGACCGCCTCCAGCAGCTCCTCCTTGGACTTGAAGTGGTAGTAGAGCGCCCCCTTGGAGACCCCCGCCGTCCGGCTGATCAGCTCCATCCCGGGCAGCGGGTCGACGCCGCCGAGGGCGTCCGCGCCGCCGTCGATGACCTGCGCCGCCGCGTGGATCAGCCGCTGCCTGGTGCACTCCGCCCGCTTCTGCATGGGCATGACAGTTCTCTCCTTACGAGCAGCACGTTCCCCCCTGACACCCCAGGGAGGGACCAGGAAGACCAAACTGATCGTGCTGTTTTATTGTTTCACGCAGGTCTTTCGCGCAGGCCCGGGAAACGTTCGGGCCCAGATCACCCTACGTCGACCGGCTGCGGCGCGGACAGCCGCAGGTCCTGTGTGGTTCCCGGGACAGCGAGCCCGGGCAGGAGGAACTCCCAGAGCTCGACCAGCCGTTGCTCCAGGTCCTGGCGCCCGGTGAACACCTGGGAGACGATCTGGGCCCCGGCGAAGGAACTGATGATGAACCGCGCCGCCGCGTCAACATCCAGGTCCAGCCGGACCGTTCCCTCGCCCTGGGCCCGCAGCAGCAGGATCCGGACCAGCTCGATCGCGGCCAGGTAGGGCCCCGGCGACGGTTCGGAGAAGGAGCTCTCGATCGACAGCCTGATGCTCGCCCGGACGATCGGACTGTCGCGCAGCGCCTGCGCCATGGTGTGCGACAGGTCGATGATCGCCTGCAGGAACGGACCGGACGCGTTGGTCAGCGCGGTCAGCGCGGCCACCTCCGAGCCCTCGATCTCCTCGGCGATGGCCTCCTTGGACGGGAAGTGGAAATAGAGCGCTCCCTTGGTCACCCCGGCTCTGGCCAGGATCTCGGAGACGCTGGCTCCGGCGAAGCCGTGCTGGTCGAAGACCTCCGCAGCCGCTTGGATGATCGTCTGACGTGTCTTCTCGGCCCGCTCCTGTCGCGCCATCAGGGGACCTCCATCTGCTCGCTTCGGCATGGTGAGTGGCAAGGGCAGGCCGAGATCAAATCTCAGAAACAGCCAAACCTGTATGTTTGTGGGGTAGCCGGACTCTGTCCCCGCAGGCACAGCATCTATGTTCCCCAACAAAGAGACTAGATGAAACAAACGCTTCGGTCTTGTTAACCGACTCGTTTCCTCCGCTAACGATCTGCCCTGGTCAGCGTCCGATGGTAGGTTCCTACCAATTCCCGGTGCCACCAGTCCCCGGTGGCCCGCCGCTCCGCCCGGGTGGTGAACCGGTAGCGGTAGAGCACGGCCCGGATCCGCTCCGGCGGCCGGTCGGCGAAGGGGTTGCCGCGCAGCAGCCGCAGCACGTCCCGGTCGCCGTCCAGCAGCTTGCGCAGCAGCGGGGCCAACCAGGGTCGCGCGTAGCCGGAGTTGAGCGCGGCGAACCACATCAGCCAGTCCAGGCGCAGATGGTAGGGCGCCCACTGCCGGGGGCGGCGCGACGGGTCACCCGGCTTGCCCCTGAACTCGTAGGCCAGCCAGGTCAGTCCGTCGGCGCTGCCCTCGATCACCACCTCGTGCCGCAGCCTGGTCACGCTGCCGAAGGCGCCGTAGCTGTTGACCAGGTGGAGCGAGTCGAAGGAGCGGTTCATCACCTGACGCCGCGACAGCAGGTTCCGTGCGGGCCGGTAACTGAGCCCCAGCACCAGCGCGGTGTAGCCGAGTACGCAGACCTCGAACCAGACCGGCGTCGCCGGATACGCCCGGACCGAGCCGCTGCTGACCGCGCCCAGCGCCAGGGTGATGGTCAGCCAGTTCAGCCAGGCGAAGTTGCCCGAGCAGATCAGCCACAGCTGGGTCAGCACGATCAGCCCGGCCGCGACCGTCGCCACCGGCTGCGGCAGCAGCACCGCGACCGGCGCGCCCAGCTGCACCACGTGGTTGGCGGCGGCCTCGACCCGGTGCAGCGGGCGCGGCAGCCGGTGGAACCACCAGCTGAACGGGCCCGGCATGGGCTGGGTCTCGTGGTGGTAGTACAGGCAGGTCAGGTCCCGCCAGCAGCGGTCCCCGCGCAGCTTGATCAGCCCCGCCCCCACCTCCACCCGGATCAGCAGCCAGCGGACCAGCAGCAGCACCGGCCACGGCGGCGCGACCCGCCCGTTGCCCAGGAAGACCGCCAGCGCCCCGGTCTCCAGCAGCAGCGACTCCCAGCCGAACCCGTACCAGGTCTGGCCGACATTGACGATGGACAGGTACAGCGCCCACAGCAGCAGCCAGATCAGCATGCCGCCCCAGAGCGGCGCCGCGTCCGCAAGACCGGCCGCCGCGGCGGCGGCCAGGGCCACCCCGGTCCAGGCCACCGCGGCGAGGAAGCGGTCGGAGTAGTGCAGCCGGAACAGCGAGGGGCTCTCCCGCGCGGTCGAGTGGGCGAGGTACCGGGGCACCGGCAGCAGACCGTGCTCGCCGATCAGCGCCCGGCCCTGGCGCGCGGCGGCGAGGAACCCGCACAGGTACACCCCGGCCAGCGCCCGCTGGAGGAGCAGTCGGCCGAGCCAGTACCCGGGGGCGTCGAACCAGCTCATGCGCACCACTGTGCCGCAAGCGGGAGCGCGCGCCCCGCTGCCGCGCGCGCCACCCACCGGTCAGCTGTGCGGGCACCGGCCCGACCAGCGCCCGCAGTCGCGTGTTGCCCAGCTGTGACATCAGGCGGACGGTTCGGGGACCTACGGCTGACAGGCTTCTCTCATCGCACCGACGCGGCTGGCGCAGCGTGAGGGCGCGGACCACTGCTCGACCAACGTCCCTGGGGGGAAACCACCATGCTCAACCGTCTACGCACCGGCGCCGCCGCCCTCGTCGTCTCCGCCGCCCTCAGCGGCGCCGCCCTGATCGGCGGAGCCGGCACGGCCCTCGCGGCCACCCCGGCCGCCGCGCCCGCCGCCGCGCACGGCGAACTGACCGTCAGCAACGGCAGCCACTCGGTGCTGATCAACGGCCACTGGGTGAACTTCGGCGTCACCGTCCGGGACCTCGCCTGGTCCCCCGACGGCAGCAAGGCCGTGTTCATCGACGGTTCGGGCAACGTGGTCACCGCCAACCCGAACGGCGGCGACCGGGTGGTCGTCGCGGTGAACCCCGGCCACCAGACCTGGTCCCACCCGACCTTCGAGGTCGTGCACGGGGACGCGGTGGACGGGATCCCCAGCCGGAACAACATCATCTTCACGGTCGACGCCAAGGGCGTGGACCGGCTGGACTACGTGTCCGCCACCGCCCACCACGCCAAGCCGCAGCTGCTGCCGCTGGGCCGGGAGTCCGGCGAGGGCACCGTCGCGCCGCCGATGACCGGCAACAACTGGGCGAACGGCGCCGGGACCTTCGGCACCACCGTCTACGAGAACACCGACGGCCACGTCTACTTCCGCGACGACTACACCCGGCAGCAGGGCGGGGAGCTCGCCCGCGGCTCCGAGCCCGCGCTGTCGCCGGCTCCCCTCGTGGAAGAGGTGGTCTTCGTGCGCTCGGTCGCCGGGCACGACCACATCCTGGTCGAGAACGCCGAGACCGGTGCGGTCAAGGACCTGACCCCGCACGCCACCACCGACTACACCGAGCCCGCCTGGTCGTCCGACGGCGGCACCATCGCCGCGCGCACCCCGACCGGCATCGTCACCCTCGCCGCCAACGGCTCCGGCCACCCGGTCCGGGTCACCAGCGCCGTCGGCCTGCCCGCCTGGCGCGCCTGACCGACCGCGCGCCCGACCGACCGCGCGCCCGACCGACTGACGCCGGAGGGCGGTACCGGGATCCGGTACCGCCCTCCGCGCGTTCAGCTCGGCTCAGAGCCGGCCGGTGCCGACCAGCAGTTCGGCGGCGGCCACCCCCGAGGCGATGGTGGCCCCGTGGGTGGCGATCTGCAGCACCTCCGCGTCCGGGGTGCCGGGCAGGCCCATCTCCACCACCACCGCGTCCGGACG
>OVEP010020001.1_pt1 | contig 11159 bp, 12 predicted proteins | sample 1779801 | NCBI WGS metagenome assembly OVEP01 (sample SAMEA3914791, study PRJEB12502) | metagenome | biome: forest; material: soil | place: Canada | collected 2011-07-03 | depth 0.1 m
GCCGTGCTCATGAGCGCCATGGTGACTGACCGTCACTCTGTTCGAAGGAGGAACGCCGGAAACGGGTCCGCAGTCCGGCTGATCCTGATGTACGGTGGGCGGCGTCCAGGTGAGAGGGCAACGGATGCTTCACCTTGCGGTGGACGAAGCCCGGTTGCCAATACTCGTCGCCGGCCTCGTCTCAGCGGTGGGTGAACAGCAGCGCGCGTACGTTTCCGTGGCCGACCTCGATCTCTGGATACACAACTTCACCTGCACCTCCCGGTGCGAAGGCACGCGGCTACTTCTTGGAGTCACCCTCGGGTGGCGGTGAAAAGACCATCGCCGCATGCCGCCACTGATCTCGGGAGGATGTGCATCGGGGTGCCCGGTGCGACGGCAGTGCGGATACTTCCACCAGGTACGACCCGTCAGGACGGGAATCCTGACCCGGCCCATGGCCGCGTCCCGGGGTAGCGGGGCGACTCCGCCGGCCACTTCGATCTCGGGCACCCCGACTGCAGGTCTTTCCCGGCCCGCGCCCAGGCATGCGGACCCCTCTTCGGGGCAGGCGCCTGACACGACCTCAGGGCCGCTGCCTCTGCCTCCCGCGCCGCACCAACGACGCGGGAGGCAGACTGGCCCATCGGCGCACCGTCCGCGCACGTCCGCACTCCCGCTACGGCTGGGCAGCCGACGTGGCACCGTTCGTCCCTTCCGGGTGGCGACGGTACCGGAGCGCCTCCTGAAGGTGTACGCGCACGGCACCCAGGAGTAGCGCGCTTCCGGCAGGCCCACCACAGGATCCCAACAGGCCTGCCAGAATCGTGCCGACGGCGCGGGCCGTCCTCGCGCGGGCACGGTCCGGTCCGGATCAGACTCTGCCCAGCACGGCGGTCTCCCAGCCGTAGCCCACCACGATGCGGTCGTCCGGGGCTGCGATCAGCGTGTGAACCACACCCGGGAACCGCAGCTCCGGGCCGATCTGCCGACCGGTCTGCACGTCCCACATCCGCACCCCTCCGAAGTGGTCGCCACCGATGGCGACGCGGCGACCGTCAAGGACGGTGGCCACCACCAGATTGGGCGCACCCCCGCGTCCGCCGCGGTTCTCCACTGCCGGGCCGCGTTTGTGCCAACCGGGCAGCTCCCACACCTGCACCGTGTTGTCGATGTTGGTGATGACCGCGACCGGGCACCCGAGCAGTGGCGCCACCCCTGCCTCCACGACCGCAGATCTGTCGGGGCCGATCAGCGGTTTGCCGACCGGCTGCCGCGTGGCCAGGTCCCAGACCCGCACCTTCCCGCCGCTGTCACCGGCGAAGGCGACCAGGCGCCCGTCGAGCTCCGTCAGAGTCACGGGCGTCACCGAGTCGTCGCGATGTGCCGTCAGGTCGATCTTCCGCGTGCGGAGGTTCCACTTCACCTCACCTCTGACCGTCCGGCGCGGGACGACCTGCCGCCGGGTGGCCAGGTCCCACACGCACACCGTCGGATCGTCGCCGTTGTCGTCGCCGTGGACGATGACGACCTCTCGACCCGCGAGCAGCCCCGCAGTCAGCGACGCCATCTTTCCCCTGCCGCCGGTCATGGGTGCGCCGACCTGCTGCCTCGTGGTCAGGTCCCACAACCGCAACGTCGCGTCCTCGCCCCAACTGACCGCATGGGGACGGCCGTCGAGCACGACCGTCGCCACATCCCACACCTTGCCGGTGTGACCGTTCATGGGCTCACCCACCTGCCGCCCCGCCGCCAGGTCCCACAACCGCACCATCCGGTCCGAGCCGCCGGTGACGGCATGGGGACGACCGCCGACCGCCGCTATTGCCATCCCGAACACCGCGCCGGCGGAATCGGTCAGGTTGCGCAGCAACCGGTGGTCGACCCGGTTTCCGGTCGACCACTGCACACCCCACTGCTCGGCGGGCTCGTCCTCCAGCGCTACGGCGGTGATCCGCGCCGACAGCTCCCGATCCCCCCACCGGGCCGCGTCCACCGCCAACAACTGCCGGCGCACCCCCGCTACGGCGTCACGATGCAGGTGCAGCGAGCTCCGGTACACCGCTCCCGCCAATCGCGCGGCAGGGCCGGACGCACCGTCCAGCACCGCCAGAACCCGGTCCGGCTCCCCGCAGACCAGGAAGTCCGGATCAACCCCCCACTCCCCCGCACCATCCGAACCGGCCTGGACTCCGTCACTTGTCGCACCGTCAGACATGACTGGCACCCTACTGACCCTTTCAGCGCGGCGCAGCGGTACAGCGACTCGAAGCGGACACGCACTCGCCGACGAACACCGCACTCGTCGACGGACGCGGGGTCAACACCGGCCTGGCCTTCGGAGTCGTCCTCAGAGGGCGTCAAATCCCGTTGTTGGTCCACGATCTGCGGGAGGACCCGGGGGAAGGCGGCCTTCGCGGCGTCTCCGGCCTCTCCGGACTTGGCGCAGCTCGGGGGCTTACTACGGCCGTGGGCTACGGGTACTCATCCTGGTCGCGTGCCTGCCCGGCGTGTGGTGCCTGCAACTCCGTCGGGGTGCTTGTCGGAGCTGGACGCCGGGCAGGTCGCCGACCGGGTCCCCCTGTCAGTCGAGGCCTTCGATGATGCGGAAGTCGCGCTCGACGCCGTCGGAGAGGGCGACCAGCGCCTCCTGGTAGGCCTCACTCTCGCGTGCCGCGACGGCCTGTTCGAAGCTGTCGAACTCGATCAGGATGGTGCGCTCGGCGATTCCGGCTTCGTGTGCGACGACCCGACCGTCACGGGCGAGGAGCCGCCCGCCTCCGGCCCGGACGGCCGGACCGGCGAGCTTGTTGTAGGCAGCCAGCTTCTCAGGGTCTGAAATGGCGCGGTAGACGCTGACCCAGTAGCCCTTGGCCACGGAACCTCCAGTGTTCGGATGAGCACATTTGACTTCGAATCAACAGTTCAGATCGATCGTAACCAACGAGGGGTCACCGGCGTGATTCACAGCACGCGCCGGTCAGCCGGTTCAGGCCCGGCGGTCGCCGCTGTTCGGCGGGCGCTCGTCGGCCGGCCTCCCTCGCCGAGTGCCGGACCCGGGTCGAGTTCAGGTCGGAAGATGCATAAAGGATTCATATAAATAGTCTATGCTTCTGGCATGAGCCGTCAAGACGTCACTCGTGGCGCTTCCACTGCAGTCGGGTCAGCCCTCTACGGACTGGCCACCAGGGCCGTGAGGCGTCTTCCACGCGACCAGAGCCTCACCTCCGCCGCCACCCTGGCCACCCTGGACAGGACCGGCCCACGACGCATCACCGATCTGGCCGTGATCGAGGGCGTCACCCAGCCCGCGATGACCGTCCTGGTTCGGGTGTTGGAGGAATCCGGGCTGGTCGAGCGGAGGAGCGACGCGTCCGACAAGCGGGTCACGCTGGTTTGTCTGACCGAGGCCGGCGCGTCCTATGTTCAGACACGGCGCCAGGCGGGCGTCCAGGCGTTTGCGCGGTTGATCGACGAACTCACCGACGACGAGATCGAGGCCCTGGTGGCAGCCCTTCCGGCGCTGCAACACCTCTCGGAGCTCGAACACCAGGATCGAGAAGGGGCGAAGCAGTGACAGGGTGCCCACTCGGCGAGGTCACCGTGGACTTCGACGCAGACCTCGTTCGGATGCGGGAGATGGCCGCCGAGACCACCGGGCTCGCCCCGGTGACGATCAAGCCGTTACCGGCCTTCGGGACGCTACTCGTCAACGGCGCCGCGCTTCAGGCCGCCGCGCTGGACAAGCCGTGGGCGCAAGGAGCCAGGGCTCGCATCCGTCCCGGCCCGTGCGCCCGCACCACGACCGGGGCCGGCCGATGACCACGACCCCGGAGCGCACCGAGGCGCCGCTGCTCGTCCCCTCCCTGATGTTCATCGCCCTGGTCGTGGCGGCAGTCGCCAGCCTCGGGACGCCGCTCATCACCAGCGTGGCGACCACGTTCCACGTCTCGCTCGACAGCGCGCAGTGGACGCTGACCATCGCTCTGCTGAGCGGCGCGATCGCTACGCCCGTCCTCGGCCGGCTCGGAGCCGGCCCGCACCGACGAGCCACGATTCTCGCCACGCTGGCGCTCGTCGTCGCCGGCAGCGCACTCACCGTGCTGCCGCTGCCGTTCGCGTGGCTGCTCGTCGGGAGGGCCGCCCAAGGCGTCGGGCTCGGTCTGACGGCGCTGATGATGGGCGTGGCCCGCGACCATCTCTCCGAGGAGCGCAGCGCGGCCACCATCGCCTTGATCTCGGTGGTCTCCATCATCGGGGTCGGCGTCGGCTACCCGCTCGCCGGGCTGCTCACCGAGTTCGGCGGGGTGCGCGCCGCCTACGGCCTCGGCCTGTTCGTCACCGCCATTGCCTTCCTGGCCGCCTGGCGCTCCATACCCGTGGCTCCCGAGGGCCGTTCCGCCCACGTGGACCTGGCCGGCGCGCTCCTCCTGGCGGGCGGACTCTTCCTCGTCATGTTCCTTGCCGGCGAGACGAGCCTGTGGAGCCGTCACCTCGCCGTCGCCGTTGTCCTCGTCTTCGTCGCCGTGCTCCTGCTCTGCGCCTGGACCGCCTCCGAGCTGCGCGGCAAGACACCCCTGGTCGGTGTCCGGGCGGTACGGCACCCGGCGGTCGCCGGAGCGAATATCGCCATGTTCGTCGGCGGGATCGGCATGTACCTCCTCCTCACGCTCATCACCCGGTACGCGCAGACGCCGCACAGCGCCGGCTACGGCTTCGGGCTGAGCACCTTCGTCGCCGGGTTGGTCCTGGTTCCGTTCTCCGTGCTGGGGTTCGTCGCCGGCAGGCTCACGCCCCGGATGCGCGAACGGATCGACGCCCCCTTCCTCTTGGCCGGCAGTGCCGTCGTCGTCGGTGCCGGGTTCGTCCTCTTTGCGGTGGCCCGGTCGAACCTGGCCGAACTGTTCGTAGTAATGGGCGTGCTGGGCTTCGGTGTCGGCAGTTTCTCGGCCGCCATGCCCGGCGTCATCCTGGCCGTCACCCCCAGGAGCGAGACGTCGAGCGCCATGAGCTTCAACTACGTCGTCCGTAGCGTCGGGTACTCCCTGGGCAGCGCCATAGGTGGCCTGGTCCTGGCCGCCGGCACCAACACCGGCCATCTCTTCCCGAACGACGGCGCCTACACCACGGCAGCGCTGGTCGGCGTCGCCGCGATGGCGATCACGACGATGACCGGCCTCGCTCTCGCCCGCCAACGTGCGCCCGAGACCAACCCGGCCGGCGCACCGAGCCAGGAGCGGTCAACTCGATGACCGGGAGGTGAGGCAGGCCGGGAGTTGACGCCCGGACAGCGGCGGGGAGGGCGCGTCCTGCAAGGCCGTCCCGACGACAAGCCCTACCCGACCACCCGTGACACCCACCCGCCCCACCGCGCCCGATGGTCCTGAGCAGCCACCAGAACTGGTGGACGCCGGCCTCCACCAGCCACAACCTGACCGGTGACCGGCCGGCCACGACCAACCCCCGCACCCGGCCAGCTGAAACGCCCCAGCTCGGCAGCACCGAACACTGACCGTGATCACCAGGTGCGGGCACTCCTCGCGTTGGAGGAGTTCGTTCCGCGATGGGGCTACTGCGTGAGAGCGGGGCTGGTGCCGGGCCGCATGGGCTCCATGGTGGTGCTGGCTTCGTTGGGACCGTCGGAGAGGTCCAGGATGTCGTTGCCGGCACCCTCCCACGCGACTTCGTAACCGACACCGGGTATGGCCGTTATGGCCGGGCTGGAGCCGGGTGCCACGGGCTCTTCGTTGGTCGCCGCGCCACTGGGGGTGTAGGTCTCCAGCAATCCGTTGCCGGACTGGAAGGCGACTTCGTAGCCGCCGCTCGGCATATCGGCGATGCTCGGGCTGGTGCCGGTCGCTACGCTCTGGCCCGTGTTGATCGCGCCCGTGGAGGAGTTCCACACCCAGAGTGTGCCGGTGTGGCGCGCGCCGATAGTCGCGTTCGAATTGGATGCAGCGGCCCTGGCGGGCCCTCCCCTGAGGGTGCAGACGCGCGGATCACGAAGCCATGCGCCTGCAGAGGTATCGGAAACGGACGTCCTTCAGCTGCTGACGTACTCGTAGACGCCACCGTCCGGATGGCGCAGCACGGCACGGTGTCCGTTCGGGGTGGGTCGAGGAGGCGCAATCAGGGCGGCGCCAGCCGCCACAGCCCCCGCTACGGCCTGGCCCAGGTCCGGCACCGACAGCGTCGCAGCCACTCCCGCGAACCGTCCTGCTGTCTCATCCGACCCGCTGAACAGCAGGAAAGGGCCGACAGAGGCCAACTCCAGGCCAGCAAACCGAAACCTGTTGGCCGCTTCCCCAGTGAGCTGCTCGTAGAAGGACACGGCCGCTTCGAGGTCATCCACGCGCCGACGCAATGTCACCGAAGTGATCGACATATGCACATCCTCTCACCCGCTCCAGGGAGGCCGACACCCCGCTCACCCGGTGAACGTAGTCGGTTACAGCACTGGCGAGGGCTCTTTCGCGTCGCGCCACTTCGCTGTCGAGACCGCCTGCCACGGTGCTCTCGGGTTTCTCCCCGGTTCCGCAGGGCTGCCCGACTCGTCCACGGGTCGCGGGTTGCTCGCGCTCTGCGAGGACTTCGGCAAGGAGCTCGTCACAACGATGCAGTGGCTCCGCACGACGGGTCACCAGCGATCGCGCTTCCGGGCCCGTGGCCGAGCGCATGTACTGACCTGGGCGCTTATCGAGCCGTGGTCAACGAGCTTCCCTGGCAAATGACCTTTCTGACGCCTGGTCATCCAATTCCGCCTGCGCGTCTGCGCTTTCGGCGGCGGACTACCAGCGCTGCAACAGTGAGGTAGAGCGCGACAAGGACAGCCGCACCGGCCACCATCAACCAGCTCGACAGCGTCATCGGGCCGCCGCCTCCGTCGATGCCTGGGGTGACAGGCGGAACGGGGGCCGGCGAGTCAGCGGTGAGAACGCCCCGCATGAGACCGATCATGGCGCTGCCCCCTTGTTCGACGGGACTGCTCGGCCCCGGGTCGTGAAGGTGCCTCGGACGCGCTCGCAGCCCCTCCCAAGGCCCGTCCGGGCCAGGCGGCGCCGCATTCTCAGTGTGACAGCGCGGGTGGCCGCACGGTAGACGCCCGTGACCCTGCCACTGCAGGGGCTGCACCGTCAGAGCAGCGGTCCCGGAGAGGCCGGACCAGGCCGCCGACCGGAGGTCACAGATCGGCCTCAGCCTCGCCCGGACGCCCCCTGGCGCCGCGTACCCGCGCAATGATCTTGCCCTGAGCGAACATCGACCGAGCCACCGGAGGGCCCATGAGGACGCGCTGGGAGTACCTCCTCGTCAGGTACCAGGTCGCACTGGTCGACGTGGACGGTGGTCGCCAGGACTGGCGCGAGGACTTTCTGCTGACTTGGCCCGGGAACGTGCCACCGGAGACGCGATCCGCGAGCGACGTGCACTGGTCGGCGCTGCTGGCCGAGGTCGGGGCGGACGGCTGGGAACTGGTCGGCGACTCCATCCAGGAGACGGCGATCTTCCCCAGCCGGAGGGGCATGCTCGACATCAATGCACCGATCAAGATCGTGTTCACGTTCAAGCGCCCGGTCGAGTAGTCCGGCCTGCGGACACACCCGGGACAGGCGTGGGCTTCCATCTGTTGGTGGTGGCGCGCGCCGGCCCTCGCGGGGTCCGAGGGTCTCGCTGGCGTAGGAGGGGGGCGCAGCGGGCTCCAACAACCCGAGCGAGCGCACCAGTTCCGGGTTCGAGTCGGCCAGGTGCAGCGCGGTGCTCGCGCCACCGGCGTGGCCCGCCACGTGGGCGCGCCCGGTCCCGGCGGCTTGCAGGATTTCGGCGAGGCTCGTTGCCGCCATCAACGAGTGGCCGTCAGCGTCGCTCTTCCGTCCACTTGGTACCGATACGGTCGAGCAACTGGCGGATCGGGCAGGACAGGTCCAGCAGATCACCGCGCTCACCCGGCAGCCGACTGGGTTCGCCGGGCCTCCTCGCCCTGCGCTACCCCGGTCTCGTCCGACGCCTGGTCCTCATGGAGTCCCTGCTGGGCGGGCTGCCCGGCGCCGAGGGCTTCCTTGCCGGCGGGCCGCCCTGGTGGTTCGGCTTCCACACCGCCGCGCCCGGCCTCGCCGAGACCGTGCTGGAAGGCCACGAGGCCGCCTACATCGACTGGTTCCTGCACGCCGGCACGCTCGGCGACGGACTGCCCCCTGCCATCCGGGACGCCTTTGTCCGCACGTACACAGGCAGCCACGCATTGAGCCGCGCATTCTCGTACTACCGGGCTCTGCCCGAAAGCGCACTGCAGATCTCGCAGGCCGTCACCACTGCCCGCCTGACGGTGCCAACAATGGCGCTGGGCACACACCCTGTCGGGGCCGCGCTGGAACGCCAACTCCGCCCCGTCACCGACGACCTCACCGGACACGTCATCAAGGACTGTGGCCACATCATTCCTCTGCACCGACCGCACGCCCTGCTCATGCTGTTGAATCCGTTCCTGGCCAGTGAGGACGCGATTGCAGCGTGACCTGGGCAGCGTGCGCCCGTGCCCACCTGTGCGCCGACCGAGTCAGCCCGAAGATCCCGACCGGGCCGGCTTCACCGTCGCGCTGGAGGTCGCCCGCGACTGCCACTTGAGCGGCGTCCGTGGCCGACACCGCGCAGATCCCTCGACATGACCGCGCTGTACGGCTACGGCCAACTGCTGTCGGTCTGACCACGCCCGCCGGGCGACGGCGCGCGGGCCCGCAGACATCGCCCTGCACGCGATGTCCACGGTCCGGCAATGCAGGGCGGGGCTCCTTCCCGATCGGTGCCTGTACGTCCGCGAGCGCGAGCACCGCCATGTGACCAGCAGCGACGGACAAATGAGCCCTCCCGGGTCAACGGCCCGCGAGCCAACGCCTTCACCGCTGCGGTCGTCGGCGTCCTGGTCACCCTGTCCGCCGTCCTCGCCGCCCCGGTCCTGTTCCCGAACATCGCCGACCGCGTCTGCCTGGGAGGACACGGTCTGGATCCCGGACGGGAACGAGCGCCTTGGCAGCTGATCGCAGCGGGGAACGGTCAGCTGTGTGAGACGGTCAGTGCGTAGAAGGCGACCCGAGCGCCCTTGGTCGTGCTGTCGGAGGACGACTGGTTGTAGGAGCCGGCCTTGAAGTAGACCTTGTACGGGTTGAAGGACGAGGGGATGGTGTAGTGGGTGGTGGTTCCGTTGATCGTCAGGTTGAGGGTGTGGGCTCCCGACTCCCCGATCATGTAGGTCCACCTCGTGCCGACCGCCACATGGCCCACGGTGTGCGGGGTCTGGCCCCCCGAGGGCGAGTTCTCGATGCCGACCGTGATGTCACCGTCGGCGTAGTAGTAGAGCTCCAGCAGGGGCTTGGTCGAGGACCCGCCCGTGCCGAGGTGGATCTGACCGACCGTGACATGGTCGGTCACCGACACCACGCGCAACGTCGCATTCAGCTTGTTCGTGCCGCCGAGTGACCAGTCCGCCGCGCTGCCGTTGGCGTTCATCTCACGCAGCTCGGAGCGCGCATGGTCGGAGTTCGTTGTGGTCACACCCTTCTCCGGCGCCCAGAACGTCATCGCACCATCGGACTTGTCGGTGTAGAAGTACGAGTCCTGGAACCCGTTCGCACCCTGCAGCTTCGAGGAGGAGATGGTGATCGGGGAGCCCGGGGAGCCCACTGGCTCCTGCAGCTCCCAGACGGACAAGTTGAAGTTGCCGCCCGGCGCGACCGAGGTCTTGAGGTTGCTGGTGACGGCCCCGGCGGCGGAGGCCTGCGCGCCGGCGGTGCCGAGCAGGCCGATCGTGCCCGCGAGGGCTGTGCCCGTGGCTGCCGCGAGGAGCTTGGTACGACGCTTCATTGGGGGTCCTCGAACTGTGGGGGTGACTGTGCGGGAATACCGGGTGGTGACGGGATCTCTCCGTGCCGGGCGGGCAAGCGGCGGCGCCGGACCGCCCTCGGGGTGGAGCCGTTGCCATTTGAGCACGTGACACGGTGTGGCGCGGCGGTCGGCGCGCGGGGCAGCTCGGTTTTGAGGCCTTCGAGCGGACGGCGATCGCGTACTTGCTCCCCGGCCTGCTCAGCGCGTCGTGGACGGTGACTTCGACTCGGCCGGAAGACAGCGAGCTCCAGGGCGTCGGGCCCTGTGCCGGGCTCGACACCCGGGGCGGCCCGCAGCTCTTCGCGGGCACGATCGGCCCACTGCCGGGCACCCAGCTGGCCCGACAAGCCCGCTACCCCCGCCGGCTCCCATGCTCCCCGTTCCGTGAACCGGACACTCCCCGGCCCAAGATCACAGCCGCCGCACGTGGCGAGGGGGCGATCTGAATCACCCCGGGTTTGATGGAGACATCGAAGACCCGGAAGGATCCGATCGTGGCTGCTCCCCGTGAGTACCCCGACGAACAGCGTGAACATGCGACGCGTCTGGCGGTCGAGGCCCGCAAGGACCCGGTCGGCCAGGTGGGCGCGATCAAGCGCATCGCCGACCAGCTCGACGTTCACCCCGAGGCCCTGCGGGGGTGGGTCCCCAAGGCTGCAGAGATGCGTGAAGTTCCTGGGCCCGGACGCCGGCAGGCTGGACGGCGCTCCCGGCTGCCATTTCCACGGCCTCGTGCGCCGGCCGGCATGCCCCTGCCGCCAGGGGGCAGACCGTAGGTCTCGGGTGTCTGGCGGAGGGAGTGGTCGTGGGGAAGATGCTCGGCCGGGAGCCGGTGCTGTGGTTGGCGCTGGTGGAGATCGCGATCAAGTCGCTGTGCGCGATGGCGCTTCACCTGTCGCCGGATCAGCAGTCGGTGGTGAACGCCGTGGTCGTGGCTGCGGCTGGCGTGCTGGTGGCGGTGTCGACGCATGATGGTGTGTCGGGCGCGATCCTGGGCCTGGTCCAGGCAGTCATCGCCTTGGGTGTCGGGTTCGGGCTGCACTGGTCGGCTGATCAGCAGGCGATGGTGATGTCGCTGGCTTCGGCGGTCGTGTCTGCGTTCGTGCGGACTCAGGTGACGGCGCCGGTGTCGTCCACGTCGATGCCGCAGCCGGCAGTCGCGGCCAAGCTGGGGTAGACGCGGAAGAGGGGACTCCCAGGGGCGCTACGCGCTCCGCCCTCTTCGCACCCTGGCGCTATTCGGCCATTGCTTGGATTATGGGCTGTCAGTGCTCGCTCGGACGCGACCCGGCGTGCCCGGCTCGGAC
>OVEP010010980.1_pt1 | contig 11149 bp, 8 predicted proteins | sample 1779801 | NCBI WGS metagenome assembly OVEP01 (sample SAMEA3914791, study PRJEB12502) | metagenome | biome: forest; material: soil | place: Canada | collected 2011-07-03 | depth 0.1 m
GCCCGGACCTGCTCCCGCACACCGACCGCCACCGACATCGACCCGGCCGCCGGCACCCTGCAGCTGCGCGGACGAGCACGACCGACCGTCCCCCTGCCCGCCTGGACACAGCCGTTCCTGCACGCCGAACGCGCCTTCGCCAGCCTGCACACCGGGCAGCCGCCCCACGACGGGCACACCGTCTACCGGCTCGCGTTCGCCTACACCGAGGACGAGTTGGCGCTGCTCGCCCGACGCTGCGACCTGACCCTGCCCACCCCAGCCCAGAGGGGGCGCTCATGACCGTACCCACCAGCGACAGCCTCGACCACCTGCGCGAAGCGCTGCCCACCTGGGCCAGCGACACGGGCCTCCACCTGGTCCCCGCCGCGTCCGACCCCGAATTCGGCCCCGAGGTGGCGATCGACCCCGCCGACATGACCGCCCGCCAGTTCACCGACCTGGCCGGCTCCGTCGCCGACCCGCGGATCCTCTACACGCACACCAGCACGTTCGACCCAGACCCGCACCGGGCGGAGCTCGAGGACGCCTTCGCCTCCCACCGCCCCGACGCCGACGCCGACGAGGACAGCCCCGCACACCTGCCCGAAGCCGCCCTCGCGCATCTGGCCGCGGCCGAACCGCACCGCGGCCGAACCACCAGCCTCGAACTCGCCTTCTACGCTTGCCAGGTCCTCCACACCTGGCAGGCCACCGCCCCCTGGTACACGGACTGGCTCGCGGAACGAGACACCCTGCTGCCCGAACCCGACGAACAGGAGGAGGCCATCGGCGAGGACGAAGCGACCGTGGACCGACTAGCCGACCACCTCGCCCAAAACCCTGAGTTCCGCGCCGCCACCGCACCGCGCCGCCTGCGCCTTGCGGTATCCCTGCTCACCACGGCCACGGCGGCCGGACCGGTATCGGCCGAGACCGCGCGCTGGGCCGCCCAACGCGCCTCGCGGCAGGTCGACGAGGAAGCCGGCGATTACTTCAGCGACCTCCCGGAGAGCCGCCTGGAGGAACTCGCCCAGGAACTGTCCCTGGACCCCGACTACCGCAAGGCGACCAAGGCCGACATCCGCAGGCACCGCGCCCAGCAGTTCCTGACCACCCGCACCGGATGGCGCCCGCCCTCCATCACGGTGGCCATGCTCCTGGACACCCCGCCCCTGCAGCGCGGCGCGCCCCGCACCATCCCGCCCGGCGACCCCCTCTTCCCCTGACCAACTAGCCAGGCCCTGATCCCGGACCCCGGCTCCGGCAAGACCTCGGTCACTGGCGGCGAACTGCCGGCCAAGGGCCGCCTCAGGCAGGAAGCCGCCGGGCAGGCGGGCGTTCTGGATGGGCGGTCCGCGAGCCGCGTGGCATCGAGGACGGCGCATCCACCCCGGTGCGATCCGCCCGGGAGTGTCGGTGGAGGCTGAGACGATGTCGCCGTGTCAGACACGGACAAGCTGTTCGACAGCGCGGTGCGTACCGGGCGGAGCAACGCCCACATAATCGAGATGGCTCGGCGTCACTGCCTGCGGATGGAGTTCATCCAGTTCGGCGGGCAGGGTTATGCAGAGGAGGCCACCGGTCTGCCGATCAACATGCGGCGGATCAGCTGCCCGGTCGCTCACGGCGGCACGGCCATGAACCTGGCACTGATCGTGGGGGAGTTCTACGACACGCACTGCGTGGGCTGCGAGTTGCGTCAGCCCACCGGGGACGTACCGAACCTGGCCACGCTCATGGAGGAGCAGAAGGCCAAGGCGGCCGCTGCGCGGGCGGCCGACGACGAGCGCACGCAGCAGTTGCACACGGACTGGGCAGGGCGGGCCGAGCGCAGGCGTGCCGTGCGGGTGACCGCCGACCCTGTCATGGCGAGCGCACTGGACGACATCGGAGTCCTCGACTCCGATCCTGCTGCGGAGCGCGACGAGGGCGCGCCTGCTGCCCGCCGACGCCTTGCCGTCCTCGCGGAGCGCCGCGCCGCCCTGTTCACCGATCCGGTGATCGCCCTGGCCCTGGATCTCGTGCGGCAGCACACAGTCATCGGACTCCTGACGCCGCTTCGGCACCTGGCCCGCAACCGCCCCGAGCACGCCCCGGCGGTGCTTGAGGCGGCCGCGGCCGTCCTGCGCCGGGCCCTGGTGCCCGATGCCGGCCGGTGCCTGGCCGACCTCCTGCCCACGACAGGCGCGGCAGACCTGGACGACCAGGTGATCGAGGCGCTGGTCCATCTGGCCGAGCCCCCGCAGGACAGGTTCGCCGTCCCGCGGCCCGGCGGAGCCGGGGACGCGAGTGGACTGCGCGCGGCTGTGGACCTCGTATCCGAGCGGGTGACCGCTGTGCTGGAGGGCATGCTGCCCAGGCCAGCCGCCCCCGCAGCACTGCTCCTCCCGGTAGGCGGCAGCGCCACCCCACAGCCAGACGTCGACGGCCGACGCTGCGCCGCGGCCAGCGCGATCGCCGCGCTGGCGCAGACCCACCCGGGCACGGTGACGCCGCTGGCCGCCCCGCTGCTGCTCAGCCTGGGCGTGGACAGCGCCGACCCCTACGACACGGCGCCGATCGGAACCGGCCAGCATGCGCTGGCCGCCCTCCTCGTCCTGGGCGAGAACGAGGTGGCCAACCAGATGGAGGCCATTGGCCGGAGCGCGGGAGCGCAGCTCCGCGAGCGCCTGCTCGGCGTCCTCGAACGCGCAGCGAGTGTGCTTCAGGCCGACGACCGCCGCCGCACCGCACACGAGCTCGCCCTCGACCCCGGCCGCCGGCAGAGCCTGTTCGACTACCTGCTGACCACCGCACTGAACCGCGCCGGCGGGGACTGGGGCACCGACTGCCGGGCGGCATCGGCACGCCTGATCGAAACCCTGGCGCAAGAGCACCCTGCCTGGGCCCTGCCCAAGGTTCCCGCGATCCTGGGCGTCGCCCTGCTCACGGTCGCCGACCTGGACCAGGCGCCCCAAGCCTCGGCCGCCGCGGCCCTGACCACCACGGACACCACGCCTGCCGTGCTGCGGGCCATGGAACGGATGAACCATCAAACACTCCTCGGCTCCACCGTGCAGTCGCTGGTCCGCACGGTCGAACACAGCGCGCACACCGACGCGGCCTCGGTCTGCGAGACCGTCATCGCAACGGTGGCGAACGAGCGGGCCAGCCAGCACGGCGAAACCGTCACCTGGTACCTGCTGCGCAGCCTGGGGCAGATCGGTGCACGGCACGGCCGGCAGCCGCAGGTCCTGCACACGATCGTGCCGACGCTGCACACCTACCTTGTCGACGCCGACGCGTCGCTGCGCGCGGCGGCGCTGACCTCCTGGACTATGATCGGCGCCCGCCACCGGCTCCCCTCCAGCGTGTCCGACCTCCTGCCCGCGCTGACCCAGGACACCTACATCGTGGTGATCGACGCAGTGCTCGGCGCCGCGAGAGCCCTGGAGTGGAGCGAGAGCGACCGGATCCGGCTCCTCGTCCACGCCCTCACGGTCTGCCAAGGGATCGACGCCCGCAAGCACCCTGCGACGCTGAAGAACGCGATGGCCGCGCTCTTGGCGCTGATCTCCTCGGACAGCGACGCCCAGCAGGCCGCGATCGAGCAGACCATCCTGCAGCATGCCGCGGACCTCGACGGATACGACCTGCGTGACATCCTGCGCCGCACCTGGCAGCCGACGACCACGCGCACCCACGCGATGGCCGCCCTCCGCCTGCGCCAGGCCCGTGACCAGCGGATCAACGACCGCTTCAACCAGGGCGACGACGAGGAACTGTGCGCGCTGCTGGAATGCGGCCCGGGCCTGGCCAGCCTGCCGACGGCCGACCTGGAGCGCGCCGCGCTGGAACTGGGACCGGACCGCCCGCTGGCCGCCGGCGAGTTTGCCGAAGTCGCCTGGCGCGCCGCACGCCCCGCCGACGCAGCCACGATCTTGACGGCCGTCGTGGCGGCCACACCGGATGTCCCCGCCTACCGGACCCACCGCGCCCTGGTGAGCCTGCTCGCCGCGGCCGCCGCCTACGACGACGACGCCTGGGCCCGGCCCGGTACCGGCCCGGACGCTGCGGCACTGGCCGCTGCGGCCGACGCTCTCGACGCCGCACACGCGGAGGAATCGGGCCTGTCCCAGCAGGCCCGGCTCCGGATTCGGCTACGGGACCTGCTGGCTCCCCGCCGCCCCGTTGACCGCGGAGGCGACCCGGCGGCCGCGCTGCGCCTGCGTGCCGCCCTCCTCAAGGAGGCTGCCGCGGAACTGAAGTCAGCGTCCGTGCAGGCCACTGCGACCGCTGCCTACCTGCGCGGTTACGCGGACCTGTGCGACCTGGCCTCCCGGCTGCTCCAGCTGGACGCCGCCGAGCTCGACGCCGACCACACCGCCGTCGCCTCGCTGGGCGCCGCGGTCGGCCGCAGGGCTGTGCTCCTCGCCGATGAACTGCGCGACCGATTTGACGAGTCCGACCCCCTCACCGGCCCTCTGGTGGCGGCCGTCCAGCAGGCCGGGGAGGTCGCCGACGGCGGCGCGGTCGCCGACACTCTGACCGCGTGGGCCCGGCTGCCGCTACCCGTCCCCGTCGTTGCCGGACCGCGACACCGACCCCAGGCACCACGTCCGGCGCAGGCCGGCCAACCAGTCCCGGAACCGGACGTGGCCGTCGTCCTGGCCAGCATCGACGACCAACTCGTCACCGGCCCCCAGGTCCTGCGCCCGTCCACTGTCTACGAGCTGCGGCTGGACGTGCAGCCCGGCCCCTGGCCGGACTGGGCCCAGACGCTCGAGGCGGACCTGCTGAGCCACTTCACGCCCACCGAGGCGCAGACCCCTGCCTACGTGTGGCTGCGGCCGGCCCAGCCGGGCGACGAGGAGACCTTCAGCGGCGTCGGCACTCTCATCCTGAGGTTCGGTCTGCCGGCGGGCCGCCCCGCTCCGCCGTTCCTGGTCCGGCTGCGCTGGCGCGGCGTCAAGGACGGCCGCGAGGTCGTCGAGGACCTCGACGTCGCCGGGCACCGAGAGATCCGCTGCCGGCCCTTCGACGCCTCGCGGGACTTCCTGACCGAATTCCCCGTCTTCGACGAGCGGCTGCTGGCCCTGTACGAGCGGCTCCACGCGAGCGGCTACGACGAGGATCACCTGCAGGCGTTCTGTCGCCTGTTCACGGCGATCTGCCGCATCGGCTTGAGGATGACCTGGAACAAGCAGTACAAGCGCGGCACCCACGTGACCGAGCGGAAATTCCATGACGACCTGTACACGGACCTGCAGGCCGAACCCGAGCTCGGCGGACGGCTCCAGCGCGGGACGCCGCTGGCGCTCGGCTACCTCGACGTGCGCCACGACAAGATCACCGCGGAGCTGAAGGTCGAGCGCAAGACCCCGGTCACCCAGACCACCGCGCCCAAGTACATGGGTCAGCCCACCCAGTACGCGGCGGCCGACGGCGCGTGCCTGTCGATCCTGTGCATCTTGGACATGAGCCGCAAGACCTCGCCCATCGGCGTCCCGGAGAACTACCTGTTCACCCTGGACCCGGCCCTCCACGGGCTCACCAACCCCGAGGCGCCGTCCCTGGTCGCGGCGATCGTCGTCAACGCGAACCTGCCGACCCCCAGCTCCTGGTCACGGCGCCGTACCGCCACCCGGCCGGCCCCGTAGGGGGCCGTCCGGGCGGCGGGACATCCCGGACGCGGTGGCCTGGGACACGGCAGCACCATGGGCCGGCCCTTGTCCAGGCAACGGCGGTGTCTCGGTTTGTGCCGGTGCCGGGCCTCGGCGCGATGATCGCGCTGCTGCGGCGACGCGGTATCGTCGGTGGCCGGTGGCCCCCTGCCTGTTCCTAGCGGGCAGGGGACCGCCGGACCGTGTCTACCGCCACAGGTACGGAGTCAGCATCTCTCCGTTCCTGAGCCAGCGGCAGAACTCCTGGGCGCCGCGCAGGACGCCGGTGCCAAGGGCCTGGCCGCGGTCGGCGTCGAAGCTGTCGACCTCGAGCAGGACATGCGCACCGACCTGGGCGGACCTGCCCAGGTCGAGCAGGATCCGGCCGTTGCACTCCGCGGGCAGCATCCAGGGCCGTGCCCATGCGAAGCCCACGCCCGAGCCCTGCCGGAACAGCCGCAGCCGCCCGTCGTGGTGCTGGTTGATCGCGCAGAACAGCCACAGCACGCCGGCGGCGTGGGCGCGCTCCTTCGCGGCCGCCACCCACCTGGAGTCCGGGGAGAGCTGGAACTCGACCCGGGTGCCGTCCAGGGCCAGCGCGTCCACCCGGTGCCGGCCGCCGTGGGTGACCACCTCGGACCGCGCGGGGCTGACGCAGCGCTGGTAGCACAGCGTCCACGAGCGGCGCTGACCGGCGGTCAGCATCGGGGCGTCGACCAGTTCGACGTACGGGGGCAGTGCCAAGGACGTCACCGGCCCGTCCCGGGGCGCAGACCGGACAGGAACTCGCGCAGCTTGCGGAAGTTGAGCCCGTACACGGTCAGCGCGATCTCCTCCCCGCGCACCACGTCCTCGACCGTGGCGGCCTGCGGGTACCTCGGCCGCAGCTCCGCGACCTTCTCCAGCAGCTCGTAGTACTTGGCCGTTCGCTCGCGCTCGCGCCGGGTGTCCCGCTTGTCGTTCCTGCGTGTCTCCACCCGGCGCCTGGCCTCCGCGACGTCGTCGGCCTTCTCCTCCCACTCCAGCTCCTCCAGGCGGCGGTCGCAGCGGCGCACCTCCTCGAAGACGTAGGTCCGGGCGTGGTTGATCAGCACGGCGAGCTCGTCGACCGGCGGCTGCGGCTCGGCCTTGCCCTCCTGGCCGACGACGACACCGATGACCACCTCACCGGTCTGCGGGTCGACCATCTCCCGGCCCGCTTCGGGCGAGAGCGTCTCCGGCAGGGGAGTGGGCTCGGGAATCTTCTTGTCGGGCTTGAGCCCGGCCTCGAAGCGCACGTGGGCGGCGCGCGCGGCCTTGAACCTGCGCCCCTCCGCGGTCAGGTAGCTCTCCATCACGTCCGGCAGCCACGGGGTGCTCGGCCTCGGCTCGATCCGCACCAGCTGCATCATCTGGCCGACCTGCCCCACCATGTTGGCCGGGTGCTGCCGGTAGGCCGCGTCCCACTGCCGGAACAGCACCAGGGCCTTCTTCTGGTCCATGCGCTCGTAGTCGGACGGCCCGACGTACGTCGTGCCCCTGTCCTCGATCATGTGAAAACTCGTCACGCTGCTGAGACTCCCTTCCGATGGACTGCCCGCTGGGCCGCGAGCAGGTGTTGGTGCCACTGCGCGACGGCGTCGCACAGTTGGTCGACGGCACTGAACTGGGCCGGCGCGAGGGCCGCCACGATCTGTGCCGGGTCAAGGTCGAGGGGCTTCTCCAGCGCCCTCATCGCGCGCTCGACAGCGCGCAGGATCACCTCGAGGACGTCGGGCCCGGGGTCCGCCCCAAGCGCCGCGTCCTCCAGTTGCCGGGTCCGGGCCTTCACTGCGCGTAGCGCCGAACCAGCCGCCGCCAGCGCCTCCAGGCCGCCCTCCTCGGCGAGGAACGAGAAGAACCGGGCGGGCCCCTCGGGGTCGTTGACCGCCGCCTGCAGCACGGATCGGGCGACGTCGGGGCTGCTCGCGACGGCGGTCCGCGCCTCCGCCTCCCGGGCCAGGTGGTCGACCACCTGCTCGGGGGAGGCAGGCTCCCCGTCCCCGTCCGTCAACTCCCAGCCGGTGCGCAGCCCCAGCGCCGTGCGGAACCGCTCGCGGGTGACGCGTCCCTCCCCGGCGCGGTGCGCATGGTCCACCAGGTGGTCCAGGACCGTCCAGCGGTCGGCCGGCCCGACCAGCGGCCGGTGCGTCGCGGCCTGCCGCAGCACCTCGAATGGCACGGACACCCCGGTGCTGGCGATCTTCTCGCGCAGGGTGGCCGGGAAGCTCACCGCCACCCACCGGTACTGCGCGGCCGTAGCCGGGGACAGGCCGATGCGTGTCGCGAACGCCTCCAGGGCCGGCTCGCACCGGCCCGCGCCGTCCGCGGGGAGCGGGGCGACCCGCGCGAACAGATCACCCAGGGCCACCCGGCAGGAGCGGTCCACCGCGACCAGGCGCATGCCCTCTCGGACGTCCTGCTCGGTGTAGGCCCCTAGTTCGACCCACTCGGCTGCCTCCAGCATGTTGGCTCCTGAGGATTCGTGAGATCCGATGCTCCGGAATCTAACCGGCAGCCACTGACAAGCAGCCCTCGCCGAGGGTCAGCCGCCTGCAAGAAAAGGAGAAAAAGAGCAGAACAGGACGGGAGGTCGAAATATTGAGCGAATCGAGATGAAGGGGAGGGCTGCTCATCCTTTACGCATGCAGGACCCCTGAGCTGCTGGTTTGACCCTGATGGGAGGTTTGACGGCAGCTTGCGCATGACCGCTACACCCAATGCGGTGAACGTGTCGCGGACGATTTGACTGGCTCTCACATACTCGCTGGCATGGCTTGGATGAGGGTGCGAACAAAAGGCCGATGGGCATATATATAATTGCCTGGAGCGATATTCCGCTGCCAGCGGAGCCCCGCAGGGGCGCGGAGCGCAGGACGGCCCCGCGGCCGCAAGGGCTGACGGGTGACCCCGGCCGATCGCGGGGGTCCGGCCACCGACTGGCCTCTACACGCTGACGTAGAGCGTCAGCAGCCGAGTCAGCTTGTCGCCACGGACCAGCCGAACGGGCGGACCGCACACGGTCCGCCCACTCCCGCTTCGGCCCTTCCCGGTTCCTGCGAACCGGGCGGCGATCGCCCCTTGTCGGTCCTCAGCGGCATCCGCTGCAGCGGCCGTCTTCGATGTCGTTCGGGGGCGCAGTCAGGTAGCAGTGGGGGCAGAGCGCTTGGGCCGCGTCGCGTCGAGGGCAGCGGCATTCCTTGCACTGAGGGCAGTGGATCTGGCCACATGTCTGGCACGGGTAGCCCCGCGCGATGCCGTTGTACCCGCAAGGACAGTCCAGATGCCCAGCAGGGCGGGATTGGGTTTCGGTGCGGTCGGGGTGGAACTGGCTGACCTCCCACAAGTCGTAGACGGACAGGACGGCGTGGATGCGCCGGCTGCCGGACTCGGCGTCGAGGTAGTAGCTCTGGCGACCGCCCCAGGGCGACTGCCACCACGACTTCTGGCGGACGCTGCTGTACTGCCCGAGCCTGCGCAGCGGGTGGTGGGCTGCAACCTCCTGGCGGGGCCACGGATAGGCCACGGGCCACTTGCCGTCGGCGGTCGCGGCCACGTTGGCATAGCTGACGGTGTCCGCACCGACGTCCATGATGATCACGGCTCCCTGGGTCGGCAGCCGCTTGGCGAGGGTGATCGCGCACACGGGCTCGCTGGCGGAGCTGGCCTCGTACAGGGCTTGGAGGTGCGCCGCACGCGGGGGCTCTCCGGCGAGGACGTCGTCCACAAGCGCCTCCGGCATGAGCAGCACGGAGGCAATGTGGTCACACAACTGCTCCAGATCCCTCCCGGGGTCAGGCCGGTCAGCGATCCAGTTCAGGGCCGGAGTGTCATCGTCGACCAGCTTGTGCGCGAGCTCATGGACGAGGGTGAAGTTCTCCCGCCGGCTGTAGGGGGAGGGGGCGTACAGCACGACGCCGCTATCGAGGAACGACAGGCCGTCGCACCAGCCTCCGGCCCCGCGCCGCTGGCCGAGCGCCTCCTCCGGACGAACGTGGAGCCCGAAGTGCTCGGGCAGGGCATGCAGCGGATCCTGCGCCACGGCTGCGCGCCACGGGGCGGGGATCCGCGCGACAAGCCGGGAGGCGTGCCGCTCCACAGCATTCATCGCCACCGGTCGCCCTTCCCCGCCTCCACCAGCTTCTCGAGAACGCTGAGCCACTGCTCTGCATCGAGGTGGTCTCCACGACGCGCGGTGGCCAGGGTCATGGTCTGCTGCAGGGACGCTCGTGCGGCATCCAGCGGCGTGCCCACCTTGGCAGCCCAGCGCTCTGCAAGACGTGCGAAGCGAGGGGAGGAGAGGGCTTTCTCCACCTCCACGTCGGCCGGCCGAGTCGCCGGCTTGCTGTCGACCAGCCGGTCCTCTGCGACGCCCACCGTATCAGCGAGGGCGGTCAGCAGCGCCGGGGCGATGTCCGCCCGCGACGCCATCTCCCACCGCACCACGGTGCTTGTGGTGACGTCCCACCCGCGCAAAGCGAGCGCGTCTGCGACCTGGCCGGCGTTCAGGCCGCGCGATTTACGCGCCTGCGTCAGCCTCTTCCCGTCAAGACGGCGGCCGGGGTCCGGGACCAGGCCGAGCGCCACAGCAAGCGGGTCCTGCGCGAGGGGGGGAGGAACATACGCCTCTTCAGCGCGCCAGACGGCTTGAAGGATCCACCGGTTCGCTTGGGCTTCCCGTCGTACGTCGGGCTCCAGGCCAGCCAGATCGGGAGCGGCGTCCCGCGCTCCGGACAGGTAGTCCAGGTACTGCTCGGCGAGGGCGCCGAGCTGCTGCTGCTTGTCAGTCACCGGTGTCCCCCTCATCATCGGACCAGATCGACCGGACGGTCGGGTGATCCCGCACGGCCACGGTGATCGCTTTCCATCCTGCCGCCCACAGCTGAGAGACCCGCTGCGGGGTCACTCCCAGCCGCGGTGCGATCTCCACGTTGCTCATCTCCTCGAACAGGCGCCATCTCACGACCTTGTGTTGATCGTCCGGCAGGTCGGCGAGCGCCTGTCGGAAGGGTCCACGCACCACGTCCCACTGCACGCCGAGCAGAGCCTCCTCCTCCACGTTGATGCCCGCATCCTGGACGAGACACTGCGACTCCTCATCGGGGCCCAGGCCCACCGCGGCTGACCTGCGGGCCTGCGCCGATCCCAGGAAGTCCTTGACACGGAGCTTGGTCGCGCTCACCAGGAAGGCCTCCCAGTCGCGGACGTCGGCCGGGCGTTGCTTCATCACTTCCACGAAGAGGCTGTTCACGATGTCCTGCGCCTCGTTCGCATCCCGTCCCGCCAACAGCAACCCGCGGGCGGCGACACGGATCATGGTGTCTCGGTGCTTGCTGTACAGGGCCGCCCAGTCGGGCGTCTGTACCTCTGCGGGGTCGTTCGCTTCCACTAACGGCACCCCTCCTGACTTGATCAGCGCTCACTGCCGTACAGCTTGCGCATCCAGCGCCTCCGGATCCCGGAAGCGCACGTACACCGCCCTGAGGTGTCGGCGCGAACCCGGCGGG
>OVEP010024536.1_pt1 | contig 11142 bp, 12 predicted proteins | sample 1779801 | NCBI WGS metagenome assembly OVEP01 (sample SAMEA3914791, study PRJEB12502) | metagenome | biome: forest; material: soil | place: Canada | collected 2011-07-03 | depth 0.1 m
TCTTGAAAACTGTCGTCACGGGAAACTGTGACCGTGGGTTCGAATCCCACGCTCTCCGCTAGCCACGGCCCCTGACCTGTGAAAACGGGTCGGGGGCCGCTTGCTTTCGCGCCTCGCCATTGCACCGCGGTTGACCGCGAATGACCGGTCCTGACTGCCTTTTCTGGCACGAATCTGGCACGGCGATGGTGAGGGCGGTTCGGTTACTCCCGGTCGAACAGGCGACGGATCGTCATCTCGCCTTCGCCCGTGCGGGTTGCGAGCCTCACTGAGCCGTCGAAGCAGGTGAGGGCTGCTGGTCCGCTTCCCGGTAGCGAGGGGCCGAAGGGTTCGCCGCTGGTGGCGTCCCACAGAGTGGTTCGGCCGTCGAAGGGGGCGGTGAACAGGATGCCTCCGTCTGCTGCTGTGGCAGCGGTGAGTGAGGTGTTCGGTCCTGGTTGCAGGAGTGGGCCGATCTGCTCGCCGGTGACGGCGTTCCAGCGGGACAAGGTGCCGTGCATGTCGAGGGAGGCGAGCATGGTCCGCCCGTCGCCGAGGGGGAGGGAGACGAGCTGCATGTTGGTGTCGCCCGGTCCGTGGATCGGCGCTCCGAACGGCTGCCCGGATGCGGCGTCCCAGCGGAGGATGAGCCCGGATTCGTCCTCCGAGGCGACCAGGGCGGTGCCGTCCTGCAGGGTGATGGCGGTGACCGTCTTGACGGGCCCGGTGTGGCCATACAGGGGTGGGCACAGCGGTACGCCGGTTGCGGCCTCCCAGAGGTAGACCGGGAAGTCGCAGTGGCCGGCACCGGCGATGAACACTCGGCCGTCCGGGAGGACTCCGGTGGCCACGTCCCAGATGGTGTTGTCGGATGCCATCTCCGGCCCTGGCAGTTCCTCGCCGGTGAGCGCGTTCAGTCGTACTACGCCGTCCTCCGTCGCGATGGCGACGACAAGGTTGCTGTCCTCCGGTGAGGCGACTGCGAGCAGGCTGCCGGTGTAGCCGCTGTCCGATGCCCACAGCATCCGGCCGGTGAACATGTCCCACCGGTGGACCGCGCCATCCGGTGACGAGGAGAGCAACACCGCCTGCCCCGACCTGGCCCGCGCAAGAGTCGGCCAGAGGGGGCCGACCGAATCGGTGGTGCATACCGTCTGCCCTGCTGAGTGCATGCCCTGGCGCACCGCATCCCCTACCGACCATATCCGCCACCCGAACGTGCGCATCCTGGCATACGGTGCCGACATTCCCGAGGGAGTGGAGACCTCATGCTGATTCGGGGTCTGCCCAGGAGTCGACGGAGACGCTGGGGCCGCCGGTCAGGTAGCGGTGGAGGGCGGCGGCTGTGGTGGGTACGAACGCCTCCGGGATGGAGCGGACGTCGGTCCATGCCACCTGGGCGTGCTTGCCGGGCTCGTTGTTGGTCAGGTCGCCGGACCAGTTGTGTGCGGAGAAGACGACGGTGAGGAAGCCGTTGGGGGATTCCACTCCGCGCGCTCCGTGGATGACGTGGGCCAGCTTGAGGTCTTCCGGTGTGACGACGAGTCCGGTCTCCTCCTTGAGTTCTCGGACGGCCGTCTCGGTGATGGGCTCGCCGGGTTCGCTCTTGCCTACGGGCAGGTCCCACATGCCTTGGGCGAACTTGGCCTTGGGGCCTCGTTGCAGCAGGACGACGCGCTGGTTGTCGAGATCATGGACGATGACCGCGGCGACCAGCAGGGTCATGGACTCGGTGGCGGGTTTGAGGACGGGGGACTGTTGGTCCACGGTGGCGGGTCCTTCCGGCGGTGCGGGTGCTAGACGAGTGCTTCGCGGGCGCGGCGGTCCAGATCGGTGGCTCCGGGGACGCCGCGTCTACGGTAGGTCGCCAGGTGGGGGCGGATCGAGGAGATCGCTTTTCTGGTGCGGTCGGATGTCATCCCGGCCATCAGGTCCAGCGCTTGCCCCCAGGTGGCGATAGCCTCGTCCGCTCGGGCCTGGGCGGCCAGGCTGTCGCCGAGGTCGGCGTAGGTGAGCGCGTGGACGCGCCGGTACTTCTCGGCGTCCCAACGGACGAGTGCGGCCCGGTGCTGCTGTTCGGTGCCCGCGTGGTCGCCGAGGTCGGTGAGGGTGCGGGCGGTGTGGCTGGCGACAGTGCCGGCGGCGGGTCCGCTGACGAGTGAGAACGTGGGCTGGTGGTCGCCGGTCCGGGTGAGGGCGTTCTCGGCTGCGAGCAGGGCACGGGCCGCTGCCGGCCTGTCAGACGTGGCCGCGAAGGCTCGCGCGTGCGTGATGTGGAGCAGGGCCTCGGTCTGGCCGTCCACATGGCCGACGCTGCGTCCTAGTGCGTTCTCGATGAGGTCCACGCAGTGGCGGGGCTGCTTGAGGCTGAGTGCCTGGTGGGCCAGTGCCCGCATCATCCACCCGGCGTGGCCGTTCGGGTCGGCTTCCACCGCGAGTTGGTACCCCACCTGGTAGTAGTGCTGGGCTGCTCCCTCGTGGCCGAGGTCGTGGTGTTTCCACCCGGCGAGGTAGGCGAGTTCGGCGACGGCTCCGAATGCCTGGCGGCGTGTGCCGTCGTCCGCGAACCTGCCGTTGAGCATGGGCGCGGCGGTGTCGGCGAGGTAGGCGGTTACGGTCGTCAGTCCATGCCCACCGCCGAGGCGTTCGTCGGCTGCGCTGAAGACGGCGGTGATCTGCCGGATGACCTCGACCTCTTCACTGCCGACCAAGGCAGCCCCCGTACGGGCGCGCATGAGGCGCGAGACCGGCTCGGGGTCGTAGTCCAGCGGCATGGCCACGCCTGCGGTGGTGAAGGCGGCGATGGTGAGGAAGGTCCGGCGCTCGACGTCGGAGCGGCCCAGGTTGGCGGCGGCTTCGATGGGGTCGCTGCTGGCGGCCAACGACTCTTCCGGGGCTGCGAAGCCGAGGTCAGCCAGGGTGATCCGCCGCTGTGCCCTGCGGGATATGGCTTCCGCGATGTACTGTCCGGCCTGCCCCTTGGGTTGCGCGCCCTGCACCCAGTGGGCGACGGCGGACTTGTTCGTCAGCAGCGTCTCGCCGTTCTCGGCAGCGACGCGCCGTACCGCCTTCGCTAACGCCTCGTAGGTCCACCGCTGGGATGAAATCGCTTCCCTGAAAAGGTGGTTGGTCTCCCTCTGTGTGGTCACGATCGATCCCCCGGGCTGGAGCTGTAAACCGCGTATACCACTCTACGTGCAGGCCACCGTACCGATCGTGGCCTTGGGCGGGTTCACTCGATAGCAGCCGCCCGGAGTGAAGCAATCCAGGTTCCCCCGGACCGAAACTCCGGGCGGCCAGAGCTACTTGCTGTGCGCCGCCGATGGTCTGGGAGGGCCTGATGAACGCCACCGATCGCGCTTCGATCCCGGCCCCGCAGACCTGGGAGGTGCAGCCCGAGCCTGCGGCCGTCGGACCGGCACGTCACCTCGTCGTGCAGGTCGCACGGCTCTGGTCACTGCCGCTGTCCACGGACGCGCTGCGGGAAGTCGAGTTGTGCGCGAGTGAGCTGATCACCAACGCGGCGCTCTACACAGAGCTGCCGTTCGAGGTGACGGTGCGGTGGACCGGCGAGCGGCTGCGCATCGAGGTGGCGGACAGCAGTCTGGTTCCGCCCGGCGGTGACGGTTCGCCGGCCTCCGGACACGGTGGGCGTGGTCTGCTGCTGGTCGCGGAACTGGCGCACGCGTGGGGCTGGTACTCGCAGGGCGCCGGAAAGGTCGTCTGGTTCGAAGTCGGCTCCGACCAGCCCGTCAATTTCCACCAGCGGTTATCCGTGCTTGTCGACGTCGCACAGTCCCGGCTCCCGGCCCCCACTGGCCTTCAGCGCCTGAGCAACCTGCTCCCCACCTAGTCTTCCGCCGCGTCGGCCACTCGGCTGCCCGGTGGATGGCGTCGGCCGTGCTTGGTACCCCGTGCCGACGTGCACCGACAGCAAGACCCCGTGCCCGATCCGCGGCACGGGCATCGTCCCGCAATGAAGGGAAGCACGATGGTGCCCCTGAACGACACCACCGAGGCGGCTCCGGCCCCCTCCGGCGGCCTGCTGGTCGCGGTCCGCAAGATCGCGGCCGTCCGCAGCCGCACCGAGCAGCCGTCGGACAACACGGGCGGCAAGTCCGACCAGAACGACACCTGAGCGGGTAGCCCACGATGCTTGATGCTGCCTCGTGGGCGGTGCGTCTGGGCGGGGACTCCTTCCTCGCCCAGACGCTCCACCGCTCCTACGCCGTCGTCCGGGGTGAAGCCGCCGATGCGGCCGGCCTGCTGTCCTGGGACGACCTGAACGCCCTGCTGGGCAACCAGAGGCTGGAGCCTCCGCGCCTGCGGCTGTCCCTCGACGGGGCGACGGTCGACCAGGACCGGTACACGGTGCCGGTGACCAACCGGCGGGCCGTGACCTGGCACCGGCTCCAACCGGCCGCCTTGCACGCCCAACTGGCGGCAGGGGCCTCGCTGGTCCTGGACGCCATCGACGCCATGCACCCGCCGATCGGCGCCGCCGCCGAGGGACTGGAGCGCTTCCTGGGTACCTCTGTTCAGGTCAACGCCTATGCCTCGTGGACCGAACGGGAGGGCTTCGGCACGCACTGGGACGACCACGACGTGGTGGTGGTCCAGGTGCACGGGTCCAAGCGGTGGAAGCTGTACGGCCCCACCCGGACCGCGCCGACCTACCGTGACGTGGAGGCCCCAGAGCCCCCGCAAGGCGAATCGGTCGCCGATCTCGTCCTGTCGGCCGGCGATGTGCTCTACCTGCCGCGCGGGTGGTGGCACGCGGTCACCGCCGACCAGGGCACGGCATCCCTGCACCTCACCTTCGGCCTGGTCACCCACACCGGTGCCGAGTTGATGAACTGGGTGGTGGAGCAACTGCACAGCCGCGTGGCGCTGCGCCAGGACGTGCCCCGCTTCGGAACACCGAGGGAGCAGGCGGCCTTCGTGCGCGCCCTGCGCGAAGCGATGACCGTGGAGCTGGCTGACCCCGATCTCGTCAGCCGCTGGGCAGAGTCGGCGGACAGCACGCACGTGGGCCGCGCGGTGCCCTCGCTGCCCTTCGTCGGGGCTCTGCCCGCACGTGCGGAGATCACGGTTCGCCTCACCGCTCCCCGCGCGCGACTGACAGAGGTGGAGGCAGAAGGCACCGTCACTTTCGCCGCTGCGGGAACGGAATGGGACTTCACCCAGCAGCTGACACCGCTGCTCCGCGCCCTGCTCGACGGATCGCCTGTCACCCTCGGGGACCTGGCCCGCCTGGCGGACGTGGAGGTCAAGGACGTGGCCGAGGTGGTCAGCGTGCTGGTCGAAGGCCAGGTCGCCGCAGTGGTCGGGACGGCTCTGTGAGCGCCGTCCTGGGGCTGGGAACTTATCGGGTGCGCGCCGTGGACGCTGCGGCGCGCACCGCCTTCCGCGAGGGCGCGACCTGGGTGGACACCGCTCCGAACTACTGCCACGGCCAGGCCCACGGCGAACTGCGAGGGGCACTAATCGAGTACCCCAAGGTGCACGTGGCGACCAAGACCGGCTTCCACAGCGGTCCCCAGCGCAGAGCAGCGCTCTCCGCCGGCCTGCTCACCGAAGCCGAAGCCGTGGCGGGTCACACCCTCAAGCCCGGCTTCATCCGCTGGCAGACCAGACAGTCACTGGCCCTGCTCGGCCGTGCCGACCTGGTGTTCGTCCATAACCCCGAGCACCATCAGGCAGATCGCGCCCACATCCACGCGGCTCTGCTGGGCGCGTTCGAGATGCTGGAGGAGTTCGCCGCCGACGGTCGGATCGGCGGCTACGGCGTGGCCACCTGGTCCGGCTTCTCCAGCGGCGCGTACACCGTCGCCGACCTGCTTAGCCTCGCCCAGCAGGCGGCCGGATCACCACTGCACCACCTGACCGGCGTCCAACTGCCCGTCAGCCTGGTCCAGCTCGACCCGCTCACCGCCGCCCTGCGCAACGAAGGCCCGCTGGCCGAAGCCCACACCAACGGCCTCGCCACCTTCGCCTCCGCGCCCCTGCACGGTGGCGAACTGCTGGAGCTGATGACCCCCGAACTGGTGGAGTTCATCAGGCCCGGGTTGACGCCCGCCGAGGCCGCGCTCCTTGTCGTGGGCTCCTGCCCGCACCTGGACGTGGTCCTGCTGTCCGCCAGTACGCGAGCACACTGGAGGCTCGCCGCCTACGTGCTGTCCGAACCCCTGGCGAGCGACGAACTCAGGAAGGTGACCGATGTACTCGCCGCCGGATGACGAGATGAGGGTGCGCATGGAGAGTGCCCACCGGCACGCGGCCCGCCAGCTCGCGGCGCACTGCGACGGACCGGCCGTCTGGGGGGACCGCGGGCTGACCCTCAGCCGCAGAGCCGGTGATCGGTGGCTGCGCGTCTTCTCGACCAGGCGAACCAGCGCGGGCCGCCCGCAGGGCGAGGGCATCACGGGGGCCGACGCGCTCGTCCCTGACTCAGTGCCGCGACCGCGTCTTCACGGCACGCTCGACTGGGTCGCCGACGGCCACGGCTACGGGCCGACCTGTTCGACTTCGTCCCCCACCCGGTTATCTCCCTCCACCGCCCGGACCTCGACCAGGACCCGGGGCTGCCGGACGTGTGGTGGCAGGACCTGCGCTCGGCGCTCTCGCGCCTCTGCGCCGCGCACGGGGTGCGCACCACGGTCCGGGACAGCTGGATCGATGCGGCCTTCCCGCAGTTCCTCGGCATTCCGGCACCGGGACGGGTCGAACGCGCCACCGGCCACGGAGATCTGCACTGGGGCAACCTGACCGCGCCCCTGGCCCTCCTGGACTGGGAGCGCTGGGGACTGCTCCCCGTCGGCTACGACGCCGGGAACCTCCACGTGAACAGCCTGCTGGTGCCGGAGGTCGCCGCCCGTGTCCGGGCCGAGTTCTCCGACGTCCTCGACACCCCCGCCGGCCGCATCGGCGAACTGATCGCCCTGGCCGAGATGTTGCAGGCGGTCCGACGCGGCTACTACCCGGAACTGGCACCGCTGCTGGCAGCCCGCGCCGCCGAGCTGACCGGCGTTCAACCACCCGTGCCGGACAACTCCGAGATCGCCGTCTGACCTGCGCGCTCCACTCCCTCGCAGGCCACCTCGTGCCCCGGCCCCCTTGGTGTCGGGGCACGAGGCCGCCCACAGCCGGAGCCACCACCGCAGCGGTACGTCGGTGAGTCCGTACCGTCGCAGGGAGGAAAATGGCGACCAGGTGCTGATGAGTGGCGTGTGATGGGCCATGTCCCAGGCGTGTCCCAAGGCTCATGAGATGAGCTGTATGCCTGATGTTTCCGCAGCTAGACTGGGCTTCTTGCCGTGCTGTTCCGGCGGTCTTGAAAACTGTCGGCGGGGGAGACTCCGCCCGAGGGTTCGAATCCCTCGCTCTCCGCCGGGAATGGCCCCTGACCAGGCAAGACGGTCGGGGGCCTTCTGCTTCCAACACTGTGATGCCGCCTGCCGGGCAGTGAAGTCGTCCCGCCGACGCGCAGCCCGGAACGGCGCTCCGCGCAGGCTCGGCATCCTGCGGGACCTTGGGCAAGTGCCTGGAACAATCTGGGAACTCCTCCCTCGCTGCGGACAGGACAAGGCGTGGAGAACTCCCAACGCACCCGGATACGCGCCGGAGACACGGCGGCCTTCGCCGCGCTCTTCGACACCCATGGCCAGGCCGTCCACCGATACGCCGCACACAGCACCGGCGACTGGTCCACCGCCGAGGACGTGGTCTCGCTGACCTTCCTGGAGGCCTGGCGACTGCGGACCTCGCTGCACGAGGACGGTGGCCCGCTGCTCCCGTGGCTGTTCGGCATCGCCACCAACGTGCTGCGCAACACGGCGCGTTCGGCGCGCCGGCACCGGGCCGCGATGGAGCGCGTGCCGCCGCGCGAGGTCGTCCCGGACTTCGCCGACGAACTGGTGGACCGCATGCACGACGCGGCGAGGTTGGCTGCGGCCCAGCGCGCGCTGGCGGCGCTGCGGCGCCCTGAGCGGGAGGTGTTCGCGCTGGTGGTCTGGTCCGGCCTGGACTACGTCTCGGCGGCGGAGGCGCTGGGCGTGCCGGTGGGCACCGTCCGCTCGCGCCTCTCCCGCGCTCGGACCCGCCTCCAGGCGCTCGCCGCGAAGGAGTTGGAACTCGCCCCCGAGTCCGGACAGTACCTGGCAGGACGGGATGAACCGTCCCAGTCGTACCAGAAGGGAATAAACCGATGAACGCCGCCCCGAGCCCGGAAGAGCGGGCCGAGCTGTCCGCCCTCCTGCCCGTCCCCGGCGCGCCGGCCCTCACGGACGACCGCCGCACTGTACTGAGAGGGCACCTGATGACCGAGATCCACAGGCCCGCAGCACCGTCGACCGTCCGCCGTGCGTGGCTGGCCGCAGGCGCGCTGACGGCGGCGGTTGCCACCGTCGCCGCGGTTGCGCTGATCACCTCCCCCGGGGGCGCCGCCGGCCCCGGCGGCAGCACCACCGCCCCGATGGCCGTCGGCGAGCCCCTCGCGGGTTCGCACCAGCAGGCGGTGGCGCTGCTCGACAGCATCGCCGACACGGCCTACAGCGCGAACATCGGCACCGGGCCGCGCAGCGACCAGTTCGTCTACGTGGAGACCAAGGAGAGCTCGTACGACATCGTGCAGGACGCCGGCGGCAAGGACACGGCCCACTTCTACGGCCCGTATGAGCGGCAGCTCTGGCTGTCGGTGGACGGCAGCCAGGCAGGTCTGTTGGAGGCCCCGAACGCCACTCCGCGAGTGCCGCACCAGTCGCTGGACCCCGTCACCCAGCCGAGCATCCAGACCCCCACCTACGCCTACTTGGCCACGCTGCCGACCGACCCGCACGAGCTGCTCAAGCTCATCTACGCCCAGACCAAGGGCAAGGGGCACACCCCCGACGACGAGGCCTTCGTGGCCATCGGCGATGCGCTGGACGGGACGACGGCTCCGGCGGCGGTGAGCGCCGCCTTCTACCGGGCTGCGGCGCTGATCCCCGGCACCGAGCTGGTGCCGAACGCCGTGGACATGCTGGGTCGCAAGGGCGTGGGCATCGCGCGTGAGGACAGCGTCGGGGTGCGCACCGAGTGGATCTTCGATGCGAAGACCCACGAGTTCCTGGCTTCGGAGTCGGTCCAGGCAGTTGCCGAAGCCGCGATGCCGAGTCCCTCGGGCAGCCCCTCGCTCAGCGCGAGCGCGCAGAAGGACGCCACCGACCCCGACCTCAAGGTCGGCACTGTCCTGAGCAGCACTGCCGTGATCACTCGCGGCGTCGTGGACAAGGCCGGGCAGCTGCCGTAGGCCCCGAGTGCACGGTGACGACCTGTGGCCCAGCGGTGTGGCCGGGACGCGTTCCCGGGCCGCATCGCTGGGTCACATCGCCGGGTCACATCGCCGGGCCTGAACCGCGGGGCTCGGCAACCGACTCTGGGCAACGGCACGCCGGAGGTCAGAGCCAGCCCTTCTGGGCGGCCTTGATGCCGGCTTCGAAGCGGCTGCTGGCGCCGAGGCGTTCCATGATCGAGGCCATGTGTCGGTTGACGGTGCGGGAGGAGATGCCCAGACGCTGTCCGGCGGTGTCGTCGGTGAGGCCGGTACCGAGGAGGCGCAGGAGTTCGCGTTCGGTGTCGGTCAGGCCGGTCTCGGGGTCGCTGGCGCGGGTGGCGCCAAGGGGGACGGCGGTGGCCCAGGCCTGCTCGAAGAGCTCGAACAGGGCGCCGACGATGCCGGGTTCGGTGATGTGGAGGGCGCCCTTGCGGGTGTCGGTCGGGTCGATGGGCACCAGGGCCTGGGTGCGGTCGATGATGACCAGGCGTTGCGGCAGGACGGGGGCGGTGCGGACTTCACTGCCCAGGCTGAGTAGCCATTGGGCGAAGGCGGTGGTGTGCGGGTCGTTGCGGGTGGCGTCCTGGTAGAGGGACTTGATGGTGATGCCGCGCGCTATGGCGTCGGCGTTTCCCTCACGGCTGGCGGCCAGGTCCTGGGGACGCTGGGTGGCACCGGGGTGGACGCCGACGCACTCGGTGGTGACGTTGCGCATCAGCAGTTCCAGACGGGCCTGGATGGCGTCCATACCGATCAGTCGCTCGCCGTGGCTGGCCTGGGTGTTGGCACGGTCGGCGACCAGGCGGGTGACGGCGGCGCGGGAGGCGGCGAGCTGGGCCTGACGGGAGGCCAGGTCGGCCTCCTGCCGCGCGAGCATGTCGGTCAGACCGACCTCGGGGGTGACCGCGCGCATCTGCCCGGGATGCTCGCTGGAGGCGCGCACCAGCATGAGCTGGGCCAGTTCCTCAAGGCAGTCGTGGACCTGGCCCAGGGGCATGCCGCAGAGGTCGGCGAGGTCCGCGGTGCCGTGACCGGGATTGTCGAGCATGGCCTGGTAGACGGCTCCGGCCAATGCGGTCAGCCCCAGTGTTTCCAGCATCGCAATACCCCTTCGGGTGCGGTGCCGCCCCCCCGGCCGCACCTGGCGTGACCATGATCGCAGTTGCCCTGCCCGCCTTCAAGTTTCTTTCTGCGGGGTTAAGTGGCAGGTCAGGGGCAGATGGGCGCGGTTCCCGTTTAGCGGCTGGTGGGGTGAATACGCCGTTGTGCGCCCCGTCGAAAGCGGGCTTTGGTGGATGCAATGGACATGAAATGTCCATGCCAACGTGTCGCAATCCCGACAGGCATCTTGGCGACACCCGGAAACTCTTCCGGGGGTGTTGATCTGCGACGAAGCTGGTCACTGCCGGCAGGGAACAGCCCGAACGGCAGCCGGACGAAGCGTCACCGCGGGACGCGAGATCCGGAGATGGACACCCGTCCCTCCTTCAGCAAAGGACTCACTGCCATGATCCGTACCCGTCTCGCCCAGGCCGCCGCGGTCGCCGCCCTCGCCGTCGGCACGGTCGTCATGCTGCCCGGCAGCGTGGCCGTCGCCGCCCCGGCCGCCGCCCCGGCTGCTGCTGCGGCCGTGGTCCAGGCCGCGGTGAGTGTCCCGGCCCCGGCCGGTGTGGTCGCCGACGGCAACGGCTCCTGGGGCTGAGCGCGGTGGACATCGTCTACACCTCCCTGGACCGCAACCGGGGGGCGCGGGCGGCGGACGGGCCGACCGAGCGGGCCGAGATCGTGGACGTGCTGTGGGCGCACGCGGTCCCCGAGGACCGCCTCGAACACGCCTCCGGCCGCGCCGG
>OVEP011218231.1_pt1 | contig 11137 bp, 10 predicted proteins | sample 1779801 | NCBI WGS metagenome assembly OVEP01 (sample SAMEA3914791, study PRJEB12502) | metagenome | biome: forest; material: soil | place: Canada | collected 2011-07-03 | depth 0.1 m
CCAACACAACGCACGCGATCGCCGCACGCGTGATCCGTTCGCACAAGTCGGTGCTGAGTGCGATCGAGACACGAGACGGCGTCAAGGCGCGCGAAATCATGCAGCAACGGGTAAAAGTGATCCGTTCGCGTGTGTTGTCAGGCACCGCCGCTCAACACGCTGCCGAAGACGAATAAATGAGTCGAGCTTCGCGACGCCCCGCCGCCGCGAAACTGACCATGCCATCCAGGCCATCCCGGCCAATCAGCCTTAAAACGTCTACCTTTGCCCCAACGCCTTACGATGCACTCAGCGGTATCAGCCGCGGCTTCGTCAGGCTGTATGCGATTTGCCCGAACAGGGTATTCAGGCTGTTGGTTCCACCGGCGGCATTCGCACAGGTATCGGAATAGAAATACGACGAGTTCGTCGCGATCGATGCCATCGTATTGCAGGCAGTGAGCTTGTCATTGCCGTCACCACAACTCGGCGCCGACGCGGCCTCGCCACCGAGATAGGCAACAGTGTAAATCAAGGTGCCCGTGTTGTTCTTGATGTTAGCCGCTGCAGTGATGGCCGCCTGGCACTCGCTTCCATAGGTACTGCTATAGGTACTGCCCAACTGGCTCGTCGTGGATGTCGCGATACCGTCGCTCAGCAGGATGATCACGTTCTGCCCGGGTGGAGTCTCGGTTGAAGCAGTGGCAGCGAGAGAAGTTTGCGCCGCCGTAATCGCCTGCGCGTAAAACGTGCCCAACCCGCCAGGCGCCGGCATACCGCCGCAACTGCCGCCACCCAGTGCCTGTACGATTGCGGAACTGGTATTCGCTTGCTGGTTACTGCCAAGATAGCCCGAACTCGCTGAAGCGATCTGATAGCTAGCACCCGATGCCGAATAACTGCTGGCAATGGTCGGCGAACTCCCTGAGCACGAGAAATTGTAGGTTGACGATGTTTGCGGCGGAAAGGCCATCAAGCCAACCTTATCCCCCGCATTGGTCAAGCCGGTCAGCAACTTCAATGCACCCGCCTGGGCGCACTGCAATCTCGTCTGCGCCACGCCCTTTGAATTCAGGCAGTTACTGTCGGTGGTGGTGCTCATCGATCTCGTGGTGTCGAGGATGATCATCACGTTATAGAGCGCGGGCTCCGCCCCGCCCCCCGCGCCCGCCTCCGAAGTTGCACTGATCGTTTGCGAAGTCATGCCGAAGGCCTTGGCGAAGAAAAGCGGCACCGTCGCTTGCTGCGTCACCTTGATGCCGTTGTATCCCGATACCGCCTGTTTGTACGGCAACGTGACGCTGGACAACGTCATGCCGGTGACCGTGGCGGTCGCCGGGTTGACGCCCCCTGGCATGGTGTTGCCTTGCCCCGCCGTGAACGCTTGTGCGTCGCTGGCGGCGGTAGCCCATGTTTTGGTCCAGAGATCCACGGCACCGGCCAATGCCGCTGCATCCGTGGCACTCTGCAAGCGCCTTTGACTGTACGCCAGATAGCCGTAATCGACGGCAAGCGCTGCAAACCCCATAAGGACGACCAGAGAAAGCGCCACCACAACGGAGACAGCGCCGCGCTGGCGTGCTGGCGCGCCACGAAGCCTAAGGTCTTTTCTCATGATTTCACGCCCTCTCAAACTGTTGAACCGATCGTCCTGCCGCTCTATCGTTCTATTGCACTCGCTCTACTGCGGTGGCATTGAGCGCGGATGGCATCATCGAATAGAGACCATCAAAAGCCCCCTTGAACAGGGGCGAAAAACTGCTATAGGTAACGGTCACCGCCGCGGTTGCTACCGCTGAGCCGCTGGCGGCACTGGTCAGATCCGCCGCGCAAGCTGTATCGCTCGTGCAGTTGCCTCCATTGACCGACGCCGTGATGGACAGGTTGCCGGTATTGAGCACCGCCGCCGACGTTTGCACCTGAGTTTGCGTACCGGTAAGGGGCGCCGTTGTGCCGCGCTGCGACGCAAAATAGCGTGCGCCCGCCGAGGCGGCGTTGGCGACCATCACGTAATTGCTGAGCAGCCAGCCGAACTGCGCAAGGCCAAGCGCGATGACGAGCAGCACCGGGACGAGAAGCGCAAACTCAACCGCCGCCACGCCTTTCTGTTTCTTCAGCCTCATGGCCGCCTCCCCACTCATCAGATCGCAGCGGCTGCCGACGCAGCGGTTGCCGACGAAACCGGCGCGTTGCCGGCGAAAATGTTTGCAGGGATTCATTGCACAAGCTCGGACATGTTCGCGCTCAAGCTGGTCGGCATGATCGACTTGAGACTGTATAAAGCGCCGTTGAATAGCGGCGTAAACGAGTAACCGAGCGACACTTTCGCCTCCGTTCCGGCCGCCGGTGCCGTGGTGGAAGTCCCCAACGCGGTTGCGCACGTACTATCGCTGGTACACGTCGTGCCGCCGACGCTCATGGTGATGGTCAACGCGCTCTTCAAGGCCGACGTCGCCGCCAGAATGGACTGCTGCGTGTCGGTATAGGGCGTGGTATAGCCACGTTCCGAGGCAAGCTGGTGAGCACCCAGCGACGCTGCATTCGTCAGCGCCAGATAGTTGTTCATCAACCAGCCGAATTGCACGGTGCCGAACAACAAGGCAAGCAGAACCGGCAGCACAAGGGCAAACTCCACGGCTGCCGCGCCCCGTTGATTTTTCCGTTTCATATGCCCTCCCCAATCGTCGATGAACGCGTACAAGACCCTAAGTGCGAGACGCTTGTTTTAGCGCCCCGGAAGGTCCCCAACGCGCCGCCGTCATCCGCCCGAGCCCGTCATGCTCGGGAGCAGAACACGGTAGATATGAATCATGGCCGGCCCCATCAACACCACGAGGAGCGCCGGAAAGATGCAGAAAATGAGGGGAAACAGCAGTTTCAGCGCGATCTTGGCGGCCTTTTCCTCTGCACGCATCCGCCGCCGCGTGCGCAGCGTGTCGGACAGCACGCGCAACGAGGCACCGACGCTCGTGCCAAAGCGTTCCGCCTGAATCAGCATCGCACTGAACGAATCAATATCTTCCACACCCGTGCGGAGCGAAAAATTGCGCAGCGCTTTTTCTTTGGAGAAACCGGAACGCATTTCCAGCAGCATCAGGTCGAGTTCGCTCGCCACCACCGGACTGCGCATCCTGATTTCGTCGCCCACCTTCATGAGCGAGGCGTCCAGACCCAGCCCCGCCTCGACGCAGACGGTCAGCATATCGAGCGTGTCGGGAAAGTCTTCGATCAGCACGCGCTTGCGCCAGGCAATGCGTCTTGTGAGCACCACATTAGGCAGATAGAACCCGATCGCACCGAGTAAGGTCAGGACAACCAGGCGCTCATAGGTCGTCAGTGCGATGGACAGGCTGATCAGCCCGAACATCGCCAGCAGCGGCAATACGATCGCCAATGCAGTCTTGGCGGCGAAATAGATCGGGGCAGCACCGGGCGAACGCCAGCCGGCGTTCATCAGATGCAGGCGCAGCGCGGAATTCTCCCAGCCTTCCTTGGGAACAGAATATTTCGAAATGGGCTGGGAGATCTCCGCGAGCTTTTCAAACCAGGAGACCTCCGGCAATTCCGAGGTCTTGTCGGCCCCGAAGGCGATATTCGTGCCGCCTGCCTGCTCGATCCGGCGCCGCAGGTCGCGTGGCGCGAAAACATGCATCACGCCGAATGCGGTGGCGAACACAACGGCGAATACACCGATCAGCCACAGAACCTGTGTGGTGTTGAGCGTCTGCATGACTCCTCCTCGATAACGTTTCGGGCGCTCTATGGCGAACCGGCGGCCTTAAACCCGGATCTTGACGATGCGCCGCATCCAGAACGCCCCGAACACCATGGATACGAGCACCGTTCCGAGCATTTTTATCCCAGTCTGGTCTTGCCACAGCACATCGAGAAAGCCCGGGTTGCCCAGCATCATCAGTGCCCCAGTGCCGAACGGCAGCAATCCAAGTATCCAGGCGGACATCTTGCCTTCAGCGGAAAGGACGCGAACCTTGTCGAACAGCTTGAATCGCTCGCGAATCAGCGCGGCGATGCCGTCCAGCACCTCCGAGAGGTTGCCGCCCGTCTCGCGCTGAATCACCACCGCAATCACGAAATAGCGCAGATCGCGGATCGGCACACGAGTGGCCAGGTTCGTCAAGGCTTCGCTGATCGAGACGCCGTAGTTGATCTCGTCGAACGTAATGCGAAACTCACCGCTCATCGGCTCCGAGAACTCGGTGCTCACCATGTCGATCGCGCCGGTGAAGGCATGCCCCGAGCGCAACGCGCGGGCCAGCATGTCGCAGACGTCCGGGAGTTGCCGCTCGAGCAGGCGAATACGCTTGTTGCGCCGGCGCTGCACATACAGGACCGGTAGCATGGTGGAGAGCGCGGCGCCAATTGCCATGAAGAGCAGCGGCACCGCGAACAGCGTGCCCGCGAGCAGCACGAGTAACGGCAATACGGCACAGGTTCCCATGAGTCGCGCGACTGTCCATGTCAGGCCCGACTGTTGCAGAAACAGATCGATGGCATGCACGCGCGGCACACGCAGCAGGAGCCTCGCGGGCAGCGACGAGCCGGCCAACATGCGGGTCTTAAGAATCGAGAGCCGTTCCTTGCTGACCTGTCCGCCGGCGGACACGGCGCGAATCCGCGAATCGACCCGGCGCGCAACCGGCCCATGCCGGCTGTTCCAGTATTCGTAGGCGCCTTCCATCGCCAGCGCCACGGCGACGAACAACAGAATGATCGACGCATAAAAAATCGGGGTCATGCGAGTCTCCTGAAACACCGGGCGATCGGGCTACGCGCCAAAGCCATGTACGTCATGTCGTTTCGAAGCGTCGCGCGGGGTCGTAGATCTGCTCCGACGGCGCAACGCCGAATGCCTGCAGCCGCTCAGCGAATTTCGGCCGTACTCCGGTCGCACAGAAATGCCCGCGAACGCTGCCCTTCGAATCGACGCCGGATCGCTTGAACACGAAGATTTCCTGCATGTTGATCATGTCGCCTTCCATGCCGGTCAACTCAGTAATGCTGATGATTTTGCGCCGGCCGTCGGTCAGTCTCACGGCCTGCACGACCACCGAGATCGCCGAGGCAATCTGCTGACGCATGGTTTTGGTCGGCAACGAAAGCCCGCCCATGCTGATCATGTTCTCAAGGCGAGTCAGCGCGTCGCGCGGCGTGTTAGCGTGGATCGTCGAGAGCGATCCTTCGTGTCCGGTGTTCATCGCGTTGAGCATGTCGAGCGCTTCCGCCCCACGCACTTCGCCGAGAATGATGCGATCGGGACGCATCCGCAGCGCATTGCGCACCAGCGTGCGCTGCGTAATCTCGCCGCGCCCTTCGATGTTCGGCGAACGCGTCTCCAGTCTCAGCACATGCTCCTGGCGCAGTTGCAGTTCGGCGGCATCTTCGATCGTGACAATGCGTTCATCGCCGGGAATGAAGCCCGACAGCACGTTCAGCAGCGTGGTCTTGCCGCTGCCGGTGCCACCCGACACCAGAATGTTCACCTTGGCGCGCGCTAACGCATCGAGCACTTCCGCCATCGGCGGCGTCAGGCTTTGCAGTTCGACGAGGTCGGACACCTGCAGCGGATTGGCGGCGAAACGCCGTATCGACAACAGCGGGCCGTCGACAGCGCACGGCCGGATGATCGCGTTCACGCGCGAGCCGTCTGGAAGACGCGCATCGACCATGGGGCTCGATTCGTCGATATGCCGTCCGACACCGGAGACGATTTTCTCGATCACCTTCATCAGATGCGCGTCGTCATAGAACGTCACGTCGGTGGCTTCAAGACGCCCTCTTCGCTCGACGTAGGTATGGCGGTACGTATTCACCAGAATGTCGGACACGGTAGGGTCGCGCAACAGCACCTCCAACGGTCCGAAACCGAACATCTCGTCATGCACGTCGATGACGAGCTGTTTGCGTTCGAGATCGTTCGCCGGTGCTTTTTGATCCTCGAGAATCCGCCCGATGAGCGCGGCGATTTCCTGCCGGACCTGCTCAGGGGGCAACCGCGAAAGGCGCTCCAGCTCGACGCGGTCGAGCACGGCCTGATGAATCTCGCGCTTCAGTTTCTGGTACGCGGCGCGCATCATGCTGCCCTGTGGATTTGCCGGGTCCGAAGACTCGCCCAAGGGCTGGATGCGTTGCGCGGAAATCTGGTCACGAAGCGACATGATGGTCCCCTTTGGCCTTACATCATTTCAAGTTTCGGCGGCGCCTGACGGCCGAGCAGCCGTGAGAACACGGACGTGCGCCTGGCACGTTCCTGCCCCGAGGTCGATGCGCCGTTGACGATGTTTTCAGCGAGCGTCTGCAAGCTGCGCGATACACCGCTGTGACGCGCTGTCGCCGATATCGGCAGTCCCTGGTTCATGGCGTCGGACACGACGACCGGGTCCTCCGGAATGACCTGCCAGGCCCGCATGCCCAACACCTGCTCGAGGGCCGCCCGGGCGCGTTCGGCATGGCGCGTGTAACGGTTCAGCACCAGCCGCATCTGGTCGGACGCGTAACCGAGCGAGCCGAGAATTTCCTGCAGCCTGCGGCCGGCCCGCACATGCGGCATGCTCGCTTGCAGCACGATATGGATCTGGTCGCTGCTGTCGAGCGCCAGCATCGACAGTTGATTGATGGTCTGGCCGAGATCGAAGAGCACGAAGTCGTAACGCGGCACGGCCACGCCCAGAATCCATTCAAGGCGGTCTTCCTTGACCTCGGCGGCCTTGATCGGATCGCCCGCGCCGGCCAGGATGTGAAAGTTGTCGCTGACGTGCACGAGGCTCGCGTCGAAGAACGCGAGATCCATGCGCTCGATCTGCGAACAGATCTGCGGCAACGTCGATGGTGGCGTCTCGTCGGACACGAGGAAGGCCGCGTCGGCGAACTGCTGGTTGAGGTCGATCAGCAAGACCCGCTTTTGTGCGAAGCTCGCCATCGCGTGCGCGACGTTGCTGGCGATAAAGCTGGTTCCCGCCCCGCCCTTGCACGACATAAAGGACAGGATCTGGGTCTCGTGCGCGTTGCCCGGCAGGCACTGGGCCTGCGCGCGCCGCAGTGCTTCGCCTAGCGGTCGCGGATCGATCGGCCAGCTGAGTACATCGCGAAAACCCGCGCGCATCGCCGCGATCAAGGTCTGCGACGACGCATCGGGAATCACCAGGATGCATGTAAGCCGCGCGTGGGCGTGGTGGAGCGTTTCGACGACGGCGAGCTCGGCGTCATTGAGCGACGCAGCGTCGACGATCAGGACCTCGAATGCATCGAGACTATCCCCCCGTTCGCTGAGCCGCGACGGCTTGCCGGTCGCCCGGGTGGTCCGGCAACCGCCACATTCGCCGATCAGGCGCACGATCTGCGCGAGCCGCGTGCCGTCTTCAGAGAGAGCCAGGACATTGATCATGATGTTCTCAACTGGACAAACGAAGGTGACTGACAGACGTTGCCGTCAGCCGGGAGTGCAAGACCAGCAAGCTCAGCGCGAGGCATGATGGTCTCCCGCACACAGGGCGATCACTGACCACCGGACCCGCCGCCACTGCCACTGCCGATGCCGATCACGAAAGCGTTCGGGCTGGTTACAGGCTGCTGGAACGATTTGTCGTAGGTGTCCTGCGCCGCCACGGCCGCCTTGCCGTCGACGCCCGGTGTCGACGGTGTATGCTCGGCCGCCTGCGGATCGATGATCTGCATCTGACTGGTGGTCCGCGCCGCTTCGCCGAAATGCGCGTCCCACACCGGCGTGCTCGTCATGCAACCGCCAAGCGCCGCGCCCAGTGTCAGCATGAGTGCCGCACGCCCCGTCAAAACAAGATGTTCGAGTTTCATGAGATTCCCCTAGCCACGCATCAATGTTCATCTGCCGGAGTGGTCACGCCCGCTTTGGCGACCATCTGCTGGCTACCCGCTGCAGCATGCTTCGCCGTAGTGGGATCCGCCCCGGGACTCACGCCGGCACCGGTAACGGAGGGCGCTGCGGCGGCCGGCAGTGGCGACGCCACGGGTGTGGTAGTACCGTCGGGCGGACCGATTACGACCGGCGCCGGCCGGTCGGCCTGCGTATCGCGCGGCGGCAGCGCAGCCGGCGTGTTCGATCCTGCTGCCGGGGCAGGTACAGGCGCGGGGGCCGACGGCTGCGTCTGCGGTGCGTTCGGCGTCGCCGAGGCCGGGGCGGCAGGTTGAGGCTGACGGCCTTCCATGTTGCCGGTCGCATAGACGGCGGCGTCCGAGGTCGGCCTGAAACTGTCGGTCGGCAGCGGATAGTTGTCGGCCGGCAGCGGCTTGACGAGATGCACGGTGATGATGAAAACGAGTTCCGTGCGATCCTGCTGGAACGACGTGCTGCGGAACAGCGCGCCCAGCACCGGCACCTCACCGAGGCCGGGGATTGCCTTGAGCGACCCGGTGATGTTGTTCTGGATCAGCCCGCCAATCGCAAAGCTCTCGCCGTCGTTCATCTGCACCGTGGTCGAGGCACGGCGTGTCGTGATGAGCGGCAGGATCGCCGTGCTGCTGGTCCCGGTCGCGCTCACCGTGACCCCGGTCGGCGACAGCTCGGACACTTCGGGCGCTACCTTCAGGTTGATCCGGCTGCCCGCCAGCACGGTCGGCGTGAACTTGAGGCCTACGCCGAACTCTTCTTCCTGCAGCGTGATCGTCGAGCCGCCGGTCCCGTTGCTTTGCGGCACCGGAATGAAGACCTTGCCGCCGGCAAGGAACGAAGCCTCCTGACCGCTGAGGGTCACGAGGTTAGGCTCCGCGAGAATCTTGCCGAGGCTGTCGGTCTTCTGCGCATCGACCGCGACATTGAACGGCAGATTGTTCGACTTGCTGACCGCAATGCCGTTGCCCACACCGGCAAGCAGGCTGCTCACCAGCGCGCCCGTCCATGAGCCGAAGCCGCCCTGGATATTGACCGCCGCGCCGAGCTGATTGAGCAGGGTCTTCGAGACTTCGGCGACCTTCACTTCGAGCATCACCTGCTGGGGCGAATCCACCGTCATCATGTTGATCACTTCGGAAGCCTTACTGACGCTCGAACTTTGCTGGGTCAGACTCGAACCGCTGTTACCGAAGTTCGCCGTGCTCGCTTGCTGCTGCTGGGTGGGTTGCGCGCCCGCAAACGCGTTCGCAATCTCCATCGCCTGCTGGGCAGCTTGCGCACCTGATACGCGGCCCGCCAGCACGAGGTTGCCGGCGGCGGTCGAGACCCTGATGCCGCGCTCGGCGGGCAGCAACTGCTGCAGGGTTCTCTGCAGCCCGTCAGCGTCGATATTGACGATCACGTCGATGATCTGGCATTGGCCACTGCGTCCCTGCACGATCATGTTGGTCGTGCCGACCGTCATGCCGACGAGGTAAAGCGTGCGCGGCGACACCAGCGTAGCTTGCGCGACGGTCGGGTTGCCGAGCGTGCGGTTGCGCGCCGGCTCGGCGAGCGGCACAAGCACCGATTTGCCTACCGCGACGGCGACGCTCGATTCATCACGAATCTCCCCGCTGCAGTTAGGACCGCTCAATGCCACGGCGCCGACCGACTTGCCGCCGGCCACCGGACCGGACGGCATCGGCGACATGCTGATCATCATCGGCACCGGCCCTTGGCCCACCGGCAACGGTGCGCTCGCGCCGCCTTTGCCGGGCGCGGGCATGCCGTTGATCCCTTGCGCGACGCCGTTCTGCGCGACCACCAGGCCGGCGCACAGCGCCGCCGCGAGTACCGTGCCGCTCAGCGAGCGGCGATGCGCGTGGCTGCCCGATGAGAACCCCAGTTCTGTTTTCATGTCTTTATGCCCCCGTTGCTCGATGCGTGTAACCCGAGACTTTCGTTCTTGCGTGTGTTGTGCCGGCCGCGGCGCCTGGTCAAAAGGCGCGCCACGGTCCACCTAAAAACATTCGACGCTGCCCGTCACGCCCGACAGCACGCCGACACAGTCGCGCTTCGGGGCCGGGCGAGCGGCATAGTGCGCACGCACCGGATGGACGGGCTCGACCACCGGCGCCGATGCTGGCATGTCGAGCAACGTGAATTTTGTGGCGCCGTCCGTCGAGGGTGTCTGCTTGTCGACCTGATTGCGTAGAACCAATGACAGCGTGCCGACGCTGCGCGCGAGGTCGAGCTTCTCGGCCTGCTCGGGCGTCACTTCGAGCGTGACCGCATTGACGACTTTCGGCGCCGTGTCATCGCGGCTCACCTGCTGTGCCACCGCGAGGACGAGGATCTTCTCGAGTACGATCTTCGAGATACTCTGCTGCGTGTCGGTTTTTGCGGCTTGCTGCGTATTCACGATCACGTCGACGTAGTTGCCCGGCAAGGCGAAACCGGCGACGCCGACCACGTCATTCACGCGCACCGTAATCGCGCGGTGGCCTGAGCCGATCACCGCTGACAGGCCGCCTTTGGTGCCGATCGGCGCAAGCTTCGATTCGAGCACCGGCTCTCCCGGCGCAAGACTCGCCAGCACCACGCGCCCTTCAAGCGCCTTCTCGTCCGTGAAGGCGCCGGGCGGCACGCTCCCCGTCGGCCAGTTGGTCGTGCGAAGCTGGGCAGACGTCAACGGCTCACCGAGATTGACGACGCCTGCAGCCACGGCCACCGGCGTGACAGCGCTCGACGAGGTCTGCAAGAGCCATCGCGAGGCCAGAACCACGGCAGCGAGGCCCGCCAGCATGGCAAACGCAAGCATGACTAAAGCGCGACTGTTTTTCATGGCAACACTCCTGCATGGTTCGTAAAAACGTCCGGATCGTCCGGATGCCCGCTTTCAATACTGCTGCCAAGGATGGTCCGAGCTAGCCGCAAGCCACCCTCGCGTTTTTTTGCACGACTAGAAAGTCGCTGCGAACAACACACCCAGCGTTCCGGCCGCCATCGCGACACCGTAAGGAATCGCCCCTACTGATCCAGATAACGCTATGCCGCCTGCAGAAGCCTGCGGCGACACCGGGCGCCACGCCCCCACGATCTGCCGCAGATTGGCGATCAGTTGCCGGAAGCGACCGCGGCTCACCGCCAGCCCCAGTGACCAGACGCCGCCGATCAGAAAGGTGGCGAGCGCGATACGGAACGTCATCGCAGGGCCCACCCATGCACCGATCGTCAGCAGCAGCTTGACGTCGCCGGCGGCCATGCCGCGCAGCAGATAGAACGGCAGCAGCA
>OVEP010003995.1_pt2 | contig 11136 bp, 12 predicted proteins | sample 1779801 | NCBI WGS metagenome assembly OVEP01 (sample SAMEA3914791, study PRJEB12502) | metagenome | biome: forest; material: soil | place: Canada | collected 2011-07-03 | depth 0.1 m
TTCGGCAGCTTGTCGAGATCGGGCTTCATCAGGAGACCCGCGTCACCGAGACCCGCCGCGCCGACGCCGGCCAGCGTGATGACGTCGTAAGTCGGCCGATCGCCCGCGGCCTTGACCTTGGCGACCATGCCGGAGGTGCCGTCGGCGCGGTCGGCGATCACCTTCGCGCCGGTCTTCGCCGCGAACGTGGCGGCGATGTTGCGCAACGCGGCGGCGCCGGTGTCGTCCGACCAGGTCAGCAAGCGCAGCGTCTTGCCGGAGAAGTTGTGCTCCTGAGCGCGCAGATTGATGAACGGCATCGGCAGCGTCGACGCCGCGAGTGCCGCGCCGATCGCCTTGATGGCCTGCCTTCTACCCCGTTTGATCTCTTGCATGGCGCTCTCCTGTGATGCGTTGCGTGTGGATGCACTCTAGGTTTGCCAAAATCCCCCAACAAACGAAATATGCGCATGGAGCGCATGACGGAATCTCATGGGCTGGCTGTCGTGTGGCGCTAGCGGCGGATTCGCTGCGATCCGTGGGAACGCCAATCCAGTGGCGTATCGGGGTTAACGTCCATGATTGTTTGGCGCGAGCGGGCTGGGGGGAGGTATGAGGAAAGCTCGGTTCTGGTGCGGTGCTCGGCAGGTTTTGCCCTGAGTCGGTGCACGCGGGTGCGTTTAGGCGGGAATCGATGGCCGGGTCATGAGCGAAATGCATGCGCGTTTGCTCCGCGCAACGCGTGCGGGCATTTCTGATCGCGTATCCTGTGGGCTCAATGGGCGTGACGGCATGCAACGCCGCACACCCACGCAATGATTTTTTCTGATCTCGACTGGACTCATCCCGATGCGACGTCTTCCGCCGCTCAATGCGCTGCAGATTTTCGAAACTGTCGCGCGGCATCGCAGCTTTACGCGCGCCGCTGATCACCTATGCCTGACGCAAGGCGCGGTCAGCCGGCAAATCATTGCGCTCGAGGACTATTACAAGTTTCCGCTCTTCAAGCGCCATGCAAAGGGGCTGACGCTGACCGCCGAAGGCGAATTGCTGCTGCCGGCCGTGAAGGAGAGCTTCGCGCGTATCGAAGAGATCTCGCTGCGCCTCACGCGTCAACGCACGGATCTCGCACTGAAAGTGCCGACTTGCGTGATGCGCTGGATGTTGCCGAAGATCATGCGTTTTCAGGCTGAATATCCCGAACTGCACGTTCAGATCACCACGACCTGGCAGCACGACGTCGACTTTCAGCTCGAGCCGTTCGATGCGGCAATCATCTACGGCTCGTCGCCGGGTGTGGACGTGCAGGCGGTGCCCTTGTTCGAGGAACGTCTGACGCCGGTGTGTGCGCCCGATCTGCTGAAAGACAAACCGCTGGATGAGGTGGCGGATCTGGTGCGCCACACGCTGCTGCATCCAACGCGTGATCATCGCGACTGGAAGATGTGGCTTGCCAAGGTAACCGAGGTGGACGCGGCGAATATACAAGGTATCGACGCCGAGCACGGCCCGAGTTTCGACACGCTCGACATGGCGACCAACGCCGCTTTGCAGGGCTTCGGTGTCGCCATCAGCGACCTTGCCTTGATCGACGAAGACGTCGCGGCCAAGCGCCTCGTGCGGCCGTTCGATACGGTGCTCAAGACCGGCTGGCGCTATTACTTCGTGTATCCGGATTCAGTCGCGCATCAGCAGAAGCTGAATCTGTTTCGCGACTGGATCGCGGCGCATTGGGAAGAGTAGGAGGAGCCCGTTGTTTCGCGGAGCGCGGGCCCCAAGCCTGGCCTCAGGGCGCGAACGACAGAAACAGGTACGCCGCGAACAACGACAGGTGCACGGCGCCTTGCAGGATCGTCGTGCGCCCGCTGCTGAGCGTCAAGGTGCCGACGACCAACGTGAGCATCAGCAGCACGGTTTCCTTGCCGTCGATACCGAGTATGAGCGGCTGAGCGGTCCACAAAAACACGGCGGCGACCGTTGGAATGGTCAGCCCGATACTCGCCAGCGCCGATCCGAGCGCGAGATTCATGCTGTTCTGCAAGCGATCGGCCCGCGCTGCGCGCACGGCGGCGAGTCCTTCGGGCAGCAGCACCAGGGCGGCAATGATAATGCCGACCACCGCCGGCGGCGCGCCTGCGTTCTTCACCGCAGTTTCGACCACCGGCGAGAGCACCTTCGCGAGCAACACGACGGCGACGAGGCACACCACCAGCAAGCCGCCGGCTGCCAGCGCGACACCGGTACTTGGCGGAGCGGCATGGACGTCCTCGTCGGGGACGTCAGCAAGAAAGTAGTCGCGATGCCGCACGGTCTGGACGAACACGAACACCCCATATAGCACCAGCGACGACACCCCGGCGAATGCCAGTTGCGACGACGACAAAACAGGGCCGACGCTGGTCGTCGTGTAATTCGGCATGACCAACGTCAACACGGACAACGACGCGAGCACCGCCAGCGCGGCCGCAGCGCCACGACTCTGAAAGTCCTGCTCGCGATGCCGGATGCCGCCCACCAGTAGGCAAATGCCCACGATCCCGTTGCAGACGATCATCACCGCGGCGAACACGGTGTCACGCGCGAGGCCGGCCTTTTCGGGGCCGGACGTCAACATGACCGAAACGATCAGCGCGACCTCGATTACCGTCACGGCCACGGCCAGCACCAGCGTGCCGAACGGCTCGCCGACGCGATGCGCGACCACTTCCGCATGGTGCACCGCTGTGAACACGGCTGCGCACAGGGCGACCCCAATCAGCGCGAGCAGCAGTCCGTTCTCCGGCAGGGCGTACGCCACGCCCAGCACGATCCAGGCGACGAACGGCGCGGCAATGGTCCAGCGGGGCAAAACGGTCGCGGGCGTGGTCATTCAGGGCTTCCTTTCGTTGCTTGGTCTCGTTGCTGGTATGGGACTGACGCGGTGCGCGCCAATGGGTGCCGGCGAGATATCGAGCGGGCGCGAATGCTAACCCATCCTGTCAACAACGCACCCTAACGCATTAAATTATAAAGGATAGTTCACGTCGAACGAGGCTTTGTCAGCCTGCGGGGCGAATTGCGCCGACGCAGTGGCGAAGGCAGTAAGGCAACCGGCGACTGTGCAGCATCTGAAGGATTGAGCCACGCAGGATTGCGCGGAAAGTGCGGTGCGGCTTCGATGGATGAAACACCATCGGACTAGAGCGGAAGGCTTAGCCGCTTCATGAAAGAGAAACCGGGTGTTCCGGTCCGGACGCGCCGCCTCGAGATGAAGCGTTGCGTCCGGGTGTAGCGCTACAGTTGGCTAACGCAGTTTACTGTCCGACCGGACGGATCGTCAGTGCGTTCTTGACCGACGTCACACCAGCCACGCCTTGCGCCGCCTGAGTGGCGATGTCGATTTGCTCCTGCTCAGGCACCGTGCCGGCCAGCGTCACTGCGCCGCCACGCGCGCGCACCGTGATGTTGGTCACGCTCAGGCCCTTGGTCTTCGACAGTGCGCTGCGCACTTTGCGTCCCAGCGCACGGTTGGCTGCCTTGACCGACTTGGCGCTAGGCGCCGACGAAGCCGCCATCGGGGCTGCCGGCGTGGCGGCCGCATCGCTGCTTTGCGCGTAGGCACTGACGGACGCCAGAACGATCAGCGCGCCGCCTACCATCTTGATTGCCTGGAATGCTTTCATTCAACTCTCTCCTATTGTCATGAATACGACGGCCCCGGGTGGGGCCGGTGTACTGCACCAGCGGGTACTGCGGGATCACATCTGAATGGAACGCTGCTGCGGGTCGTGCAACTTCTTTCAATCTGTAAGCGGATGGGGCGGGCCTAAGCACACGCATGCCGGCAAAGGCTGTGCTGCAGGCCGGAAACACACGATACTCCAATTAGTTCCATGGTGAATGCGTCGCTGCCCAGAAATGAGGTTTTGATACAACGCATGGGCCGATGAAGGCAGACCGATGGCGCTCTGCCGCTTGGTGCGGCGCGGCTGACACACTTGTCGGCTGCGTCCGCTGCGCGTCGGTCGCGCATCCCTCGAACCCTGCGCCTCGCGCCTCACAACAAGCCTCACAACAAGCTTCACAACAAGTCCGAACCCCATGCCGAATCAGCCGCTGCCCATCCTTCCATTGCTTCGTGACGATTTGCCGCTCGATGCGGTTGCACTGGCGCGCTTCATGGTCGGCAAATATCTCGTGCACGACCTGCCAGAAGGCCGTATCAGCGGCCGGATTGTTGAAACTGAGGCGTATCCGGTCGGCGATTCGACCAGCCACGCGTTTCTCGGTCGTCGTCCCTATAACGGCTCGATGTTTCTCGCCCCCGGACACGCGTATATCCGGCTGACATACGGGCTTTCGTACATGCTGAACATGTCCGCCGAAGCGGAAGAGATCGGCGCCGGCATTCTGCTTCGCGCCATCGAGCCGCTGGAAGGCCTGCCGCTGATGGAAGCGCGGCGCCCCGGCGTGCCGCTGCGCGACCTCGCGCGCGGTCCCGGCCGGCTCACCATGGCCTTAGGCATCGATCAGTCGTTCGACGGCCGTGATCTTTGCGCCGGGCGCGATCTGTGGATCGGGGTGATCGAGACGGGGGGGAGTCCGATTGGCGTGACGACGCGTATCGGCTTGTCGCGCGAAATGCACCGGCCGCTACGGTTTTTCGAACCCGGCAGCACGTTCGTCAGCGGGCCGCGAAAACTGTTGCTGCCGCCGCATGCAGGCGCTTCGACGAACGCGCGAAATTGACCATGGGCAGCAAACAATGCAGCAAAACACACTCAGTGCGGGCGCATTGTCGAAACATCAGACACATAGGGTTACGATCCCGACAATTATTACGGCAAAGCTAGGGCTTCACGGGTGCCGGGCGGTAAATTTCGCCGCATTCTTGCGTTTTGAGCAATTGTATGTCTCGTAATTAAGGGTTTCCCCTTGATGAACAGGTGACTAGACTTGAATCACTCGCTTCCCACATCGTGTGGCAGGCGAAGCAAAAAACCAGGCCTGGAGGTAAGTCATCATGAAATCGCTCATCAAGGCAGTCGCCATTGCAGCCATTCTCGCCGCCCCGGTCGCTGCGTTCGCTCAGTCAAATGACCAGCCCATGACTCGCGCTGAAGTCCGCAATCAATTGATCCAGTTGGAACAAGCCGGCTACAACCCGGGCGCGAGCAACGACCCGAACTATCCGGCTGACATTCAAGCCGCCGAAGCCCGTGTGCAGGCGCAGAACCCGGCCGTCGCGCAGACGCAGGAACCGGTCGCGAATACCAGTGGTTACGGTGGCGCGGTGAGCGGTTCGTCGCAGGCGGGAGGCGTGGTACAGCCGATGTCCGGCCCGAAGTCGGTTTATTTCGGTAACTGATTCAGGCGGTAGCCGGCTGGTCTGGCCGGCAGTTCAGTTTGTGCCGCCAGCCGAACGAATCCGCAGCGCCGCGCCGTGTCGCGGCCCACAATTCAAGAACCTCCGCTGCCGCAAGGTAGCTTCGCCCAAGCTTTTTCAAGGATTGGGCTTTTTTTGCGCCCTGTTGCGACAGCGTGCGACCGGCGACGTGTGGTAGGCGTGGGTTTTACGTGCGCCGGGCGGCGTCCCTCAAGGCCGTTCGCCGTGGATATAGAACTCAAGTTGCTGAATCGTGAACTGCTGCTCGGCGATGATGTTCTTCACCAGGTCCCCGATCGACACCATGCCGACCAGCCGGTCGTTTTCGATCACCGGCAAGTGGCGCATGCGCCGTTCGGTCATCAGCGCCATGCAGTCTTCGGTGGTCTGGTCGGGACGGACGAAGCGCACGGCTTTGCTCATGATGTCGCGCACCGGCGTGGCTTTCGACGACCGGTCCATCAGGACGACTTTGCGCGCATAGTCGCGCTCCGTAATGATCCCCGCGATGCTGTCGCCGTCCGTCACGACCAGTGCGCCAATGCCTTTTTCAGCCATCAGCTTGATCGCCTCGTAGACGGAATCGTCGGCCCCGACCGTGAAAACGGTGGTGTTGTTCGGTTTCGTTTTAAGAAGTTGTGCAACGCTTGTCATGGAGCGGCTCCGTTTCGCAGTGCAGCACGCCAATGCGGCGCGCTGTCGTGAGGGACAGGCCATTCCAGTATAGGCGTGACGCGCGGGCGAAGTACCTCGGGAATACCTGTGGCGCGCGGCACGTTTCACCTGGGTTAGCGCTGGCGAGTGGCGCCGCGCCGCGGCGGTTCCTTGCGCGTTGCATGGACATCCGGGTGCTGTTCGCCGATTAGCGGTAAACTCCCAGTCCATACCTTATCCCCGGTTTGATCGGGTTCATGTCAGCACCACTGTCCAACGCCATGCTCACGTCTCACGATCCGTCGCCAGCAGCAGACGGCGCAATCAACGGCGAGTGCGTCATTCTCGACGCTACCGCCACGCTCCCCACGCGCTACGGCACGTTCACCTCCTACGTGTTTCGTGTGTGCGAAAGCGGCGCCGAACATCTCGCGCTCGTGATGGGCGATGTCGCAAACCAGTCGTCCGTGTTGACGCGCCTGCACTCCGAGTGCCTGACGGGCGACGTGCTCGGCTCGTATCGCTGCGACTGCGGCGAGCAGCTCGATCTGGCGCTGCGCTATATCGCGGCCGAAGGCTGCGGCGTGCTGCTGTATCTGCGCGGCCACGAAGGGCGCGGCATCGGCCTGTCGAACAAGATTCGCGCGTATGCGCTGCAGGAGCAGGGGCGCGACACCGTCGAGGCCAATCTCGATCTCGGCTTGCCCGACGACTCGCGCGAATACGATTCGGCGGCGGGCATTTTGCGCACGCTCAAGGTCACCTCGGTGCGCCTGATGAGCAACAATCCGGAGAAATTCGACACGCTGTCGAAGCACGGTATTCCGGTGTGCGAGCGGGTCGCGCTGGCGATTCCGATGCGCGAGGAAAACGAGCGCTATATCCGTACCAAACAGTTGAAGTTTGGGCACTACTTCGACGAGAACGAATAAGCGGCGCATGCGCGCCGGCCGCCTTGTGCAAACGGCGGCCGGTGCTGAAGCGTCGATTTCGTCGATCTGTTGCGTTGGTGGGACGTCGGCTTTCGCTGTGTGCGGCGTATCTATGACGCATCGAATCGATGCCTGGCCGACTCAAGCCCGAAGCCGACCCTCGGCCAAGCCAAGTCACGCCAAGCCAGGCCGAATTGCGGCGAATCAGAACAAGCCAAAGTCGTCGTTGCTATCGGGAATCGCGTTGAGCACGTCCCGAAGCGTTCGCCAGCCTACCAGTCCCGCAAGACTTGTCGAGATAGCCGTCCAGTAGCGGGCGTTCGTGGTCGCGTGTGTCCTCGGGCTTCGATGCGCCGCGCTCTTTCGCGATGCCATCGAGGCGCGCAGTAATGGGCAGGTATGCATGCCGTTCCTCCTCTTGCGAGTGCCGATTAGCGTGCCGCCGCGGTTGGGGTGGCAGTTGAAGTTGCAGCGGTGCGCGCCAGGATCGACGCAAACACGTCCGCTAGCGCGATCGTGCCGAAGCGCCGCTCGCTGATCTCGGTTTCGACGTCGATGCGGCCCGCGTTGTGCGCGTCGTACAGATCCATGATGAGATGCGCATGGTTCTCGCCGAGCCCCGCGTCGTGGAGCATGGCGGCCCATCCATCACGCGGCACTGCGAGGGCCGTGACCTGACGGCGCGCCAATTCACCGAGCGTGCGTGCGACGTCTAATGGGCTAACGCGCGCTTCACCCTCGATACTCACCACGCGCGGTGAGACCTTCGCCGGTCTGTCATCGAGCAGGAGTTCGGCGGCCAGCAGGCCGACATCCTCGGCGGCGACCGTGGGAAACAGCTTGTTCAACGGATGATGCAGCGTCGGCAGCACGCCTCTCGCGAGCGCAATCGGTAATACGCGGGCCCAGTTGTGCATATGTTCCGCGGCGCGCAGAAACGTCAACTGCGAGGCAACCGGCGCGAGTTGCATTTCGAGGTAGTGAAACAGCGTCGTGATACCGGTGCCGCTTGCGTGTTCCGCGCCGTAGTCGGAGAGCGCGAGCAGGCGTTGCGGCGGGTTAGCGCGCAATGTCTTCGCGCTCGCGTCGATCATGCGCCGCATCTCGGCCCCGGGATCTGCATGTGCGCGGGGCACCGGGCACAGGATCTGTACCGCGTAGGCGCCTTCGATAGCGCGCGCGACCGAGGCGGGATCGAGGAGATCCGCGACGGCGATTTCACAGCCGATCTCCGCTAACACTTCACCTTGCTTTTTGTCACGGACCACCGCGCGCACGTCGCGGCCCGCCCGGCGCAATGCCGCGGCGCTCACTCTGCCTACATTGCCTGCTGCTCCAAAGATCACAAACACGTTGAGCTCCTGACTGGTTCGGTATGCCGTCATCTTAGGGAGGCTGGGAGTAGGAAACGCGCGGGCACGGATCGTGGTGCGCAGAATCGGATGATTGTTTTCTTCTGCGGCAGCGCAGCATGCGAGTTGAGACGATGCGAGCCCAAGCAAAACCACGAAAAACGCCGCACAATGCACGCACGTTGGCCGCTATCTACGAGGGGAACACATGAATGCCGTGACACCGATACCGCAGCCGCACAGCGGTTCCCGCATTGCACTGCGCTCCAGCAAGACACTCGGCTGGCGGGGTTTTGGCGCGGAGCTGGTCAGCGTGTCGGCCGGGCTGCACCGGATTCCGGCGCTCAAGCATCATCGTGTGGGCGTGCATGTCGGCGCGCCGGTCAAGGCGCGTTGCGTATGCAGCGAGCGTCGCCTCTCGCGGATTCAGGCGCACGGCGACGCCGATGTGATTCCCGCGGGCGTCGACGGACAGTGGACCGATGAATCCGCCTGCACGATTTTCAGTGTGTGGATTAACGAAGACTTCGCGCAGAGGACCGTCGAACAGCTGGAATTGAAAACGAGCGAAGCGCAGCTTCGTCCGCAGTTCCAGATGCGCGATCCGCGTTTTCAGCATCTGGCCTGGGCGTTACGCGCCGAACTCGAAGCCGATGAGGCGTCCGATCCGCTTTACGCCGAAAGCCTGTGTACGGCGATGGTGGTGCGGCTGATCGCCAGCGCGCCGGTGCTCGACAAGCTCGAGAACAAACGCCGCACGCTGGCGCCGAAGACCGCGGCTCGCGTGATCGAGTTTATCGAAGCGCATCTGGATCAGCGCCTCACGCTTGACGAACTGGCTGTGCACGCCGAGTTGAGCGTGCCGCATTTCAAGGTGCTGTTTCGCGAAACGCTCGGTATGCCGGTGCATCAGTATGTGGTGCAGCGGCGCGTGGAGCGGGCCAGAGCGCTATTGCTTCAAGGCAGGCTCAACGCGAGTCAGATCGCGCTGGAGACGGGCTTTGCGCATCAGAGTCATATGGCGCATTGGATGGGGCGGTTGTTGGGTGTGACGCCGCGGGAGCTGGTCAAGTCAGGCGCGAATCCCGGCAGCGTTATCGAACTCGATAGCTTCAATGCCCGCCGCATCGCCACACCGCGCTAAACCTTAAAAGCGCACCGCAGCATAAATAGTTTGGAGTTCCCGCTCTATTGCCCTCACTCGATTTGTATAGCTAAATACGCGGACTTCGCAACCGGAGGCCGTCACATGTCGAAATCGAAGGGTTCTCGCATCGTCGCCTGGGCGATCGCTGCGGCTGTTGCCAATGCTCCGCTCGCTGTTCTTCTGACACTCGCCACACCAGTCGGCATCGATCGCGCGGTCGCTGCGACGTCAAACACCAGCAGCGACGATTACGCGGCGACCCGCTATCCGATCATCCTCGTACATGGTCTCACCGGGACCGACAAGTATCTCGGCGTGCTCGACTACTGGTACGGCATTCAGTCCGACCTCCAGCAGCACGGCGCAACCGTGTACGTGGCGAACCTCTCGGGCTTTCAGAGCGACGATGGCCCGAACGGCCGCGGCGAACAGTTACTCGCTTACGTGAAGCAGGTGCTCGCCGCAACCGGCGCGCAGAAGGTGAACCTGATCGGCCACAGCCAGGGCGGTTTGACCTCCCGCTATGTCGCGGCGGTAGCGCCGGAACTCGTCGCTTCGGTAACGACGATCGGTACGCCGCATCGCGGCTCGGAATTCGCCGACTTCGTGCAGGACGCGTTGCAAAAAGATCCGACTGGTCTGTCGACGCCGATCATCGGCGCCTTTGCGAATATATTCGGCATCCTGACGAGTAGCAATCACAACACCAACCAGAACGCGGTCGCGGCGCTACAAACGCTGACCACGGCTAACGCGGCGGCATTCAACCTGCGTTATCCGAGCGCTGGACTCGGCGCGCCCGGTTCGTGTCAAACTGGCGCGGCGACTGAAACCGTCAATGGCAACACGCATCTGTTGTACTCGTGGGCGGGCAGTGCGATTCAGCCGACCTCGGTGTTCGGTATTCCGGGCGCCGTCGACACCAGTGTCGCGCCGATCGATGCGGCTGACGTCCTCGATCCGTCAACACTCGTTTTGTACGGCACAGGCGCGATCATGCTGAGCCGCCAGTCGGGGCAGAACGACGGCCTCGTCTCGGTGTGCAGCGCGCTCTATGGCAAGGTGCTCGGCACCAGTTACAAGTGGAACCACCTCGACGAAATCAACCAGTTGCTCGGCATACGCGGCGCGAATGCAGCGGATCCAGTCGCGGTGATCCGCACGCAGGCAAACCGCTTGAAGACACAAGGCGTGTGAACGGATGCGGCGATGGGATCGGCAGCGGGGCAGTGCGCGGAGTCAGTGGCTGATTTTCGTGGCGGTGGGTGCGGTGTCGGCGGGCGCTGCGTTGTGGCTGAACCGCCCGCCGTCTGCGTATGATGCGTCAGCGCTGCACGTGGTGATTGCAGCGAATTCTGCGCAACCGGCGCTCGCTTTGAACAAGGACATGGCAGTCGGTGCGTCGATGGTCGGCGCATTGCCCGCTTCGCTCGACGGTTCGACGCCGCCGCATCTGCCAACCGATGGCCATGGCCACCTCGCGCGCACGCGTGCGGTCCGTGATTTCTTCGATTATTTCCTGACGACGCAAAACGAAATCTCCGCCGCAGCGCTCGATGCCTTGGTGCGTCGCCAGATTGCCGCGCAACTCGACGGCACACCGGCCGCCGACGAAGCGGTGAACGTCTGGCAGCGCTACAACGAATATCTCACTGCGCTCGACCAGTTGCCGCAAACCTCCTCGACTCAAAGCCAAAGCCAAAGCCA
>OVEP010003204.1_pt4 | contig 11135 bp, 8 predicted proteins | sample 1779801 | NCBI WGS metagenome assembly OVEP01 (sample SAMEA3914791, study PRJEB12502) | metagenome | biome: forest; material: soil | place: Canada | collected 2011-07-03 | depth 0.1 m
TGGCCGCGCTGATCGGCGGACCTTATCTGCTGTGGTCGATGTTGAAAGCAGCGCCGCGCGCGGCATGACACCGATGCCGGGAAGCCTGCGGCGTATTGCGCAGGCTTTCCTTACCCCTCAGAACGCGTGCCGCAGCCCCACCATGCCGACGAACTGCGACGGCCCTGAGGACGGCGTCGTATTCTGCGAGTCGCCGACCACGGCCACTGCGTCAGTAATACTTGTCCCGGTGCTGCCCGCCGCAACCAGTGTCTTGCCCCGCGCGTGCTGATACGCCTGCAATGCGTACAACGTCGTGCGGGTGGAGAGGTTGTACGTCTGCTCGAGCGAAATCTGCTGGTAGCGTGCAGCGTCGCTGATGCCGTTCGCTTTGCTGGCCTGCGTGTAACTGTAGCCGGCGCCGACCGTTATGGCTGACGAAATCCGGTACGTGGAAATCACGCCGTAGGTATTGAATATGCCCTCGTCGGTGAAGAACGAGCCGTTGCCCGGCGCGTACTGCACGTTCGAATAGTTCACGCCGACCATCAGGTCCTGGTGGGTGTAGCGAGCCGCCGCGGCGAACAACTGTGCGCTGCGCGCCGTCGCATAGCCGCTGTTCACCGGCGAGTTGACCGCGTAGGTGCCGAGCGCCTGGCTCGTCGCGATGTCTTTCAGTTTCACATAGCCCACCGCAATCGCAAACGGCTGGTAGTCGTAGCGAGCCGCCGCGCTGAACTGGCTGCCGCTGGCTACGCTGCCCGGCACACCGCCCAGGCCATACTGCGCGCTAAATTGCAAACCGGCGAGGTTCGGCGAAAGATAGGTAACCGAATTGTTGAGGCGCAAGGTGGTGTCGAGCGCGTCGAGGTCACCCGGATGCGCGCCGGTCGCACCCGTCAGTACGCCGGTTGGTCCAAGTGCCCCGACCATCTGGAAGTAGGGCGTGTACTGGCGGCCGAGCGTCACCGTTCCGTACCGGTCGTTGGTGAGTCCTACGTACGCTTGCCGATTGAAAATATACCCCGCGCTGCTCTGTGCACCCGTTAGCGAGTTGAAGCCGCTTTCAAGCCGGAAAATCGCCTTCGTGCCGCCACCGATGTCTTCCGCACCGAGCAGGCCGAACTTGCTCGCCTGCAGGTTGCCCTGGCTCATGTAGAAGTTGGCGTGTCCCTTCTGATTGCTGGAATAGGCGAACGCGTTATCGACGATGCCGTACAGCGTCACGCTGCTTTGCGCCGACGCGCCGGTTGAGAGTACGGCGCCCGCAAACGGCAGGCACGAGAGGACGAGTGCGCGTGTACGCGCGCGCTTCAATGAGTTCATGGTTTGCGGGTCTCCGGATTAGATATGTGATCGGTGCTCTTCGGGTTGGTGATGCATGCTTTGTCAGTGGGCGATGGAGATCGTCAGGCATCGCCAGCCGTCTGCTGTATGGTCGGCTACCAGCGTGCCGTCGATGCAGACCGCAGCGCGCACTTCGCTTGCCGGCACGAACAGTCGAACTTCGTGCTGCGGCTGCTGAACCCAGCCTTCTCGTGCGATCGAAACGCGCAGCTCGCTTGCATCGCTTGCATCGCTTGTGATCGTGACGTTCCAGTGGCCTTGCGCGCCTGTGCGCCAGGCTTCGCTTTCGCCGTCGTCTTCCACGCAGCGGCCGCGAGCGATGCCTGTACCGGCGTGCGGCAAGGCGATGAACGCACGTTCGTCAGCGGGACGGCCGAAGTGTTGTTCAGCCATGTTCAACGGAATCACGCTACCTTCACGCAACAAGGTCACCGGCTGCTCGATTGGGGCAGGCAGGGTCACCGTCTGAGCGCCTTCGAACACCTCGCCGCTCCAGTACGACACCCAGCGCGCGCCGGCCGGCAGGTAGACGTCGCGCGTCGACTGGCCCGCCTCGACCACCGGTGCGACCAGCATCGACGAACCCAGCATCATGTCGTCGCCATCGACGAGACAGCGCGGATCGTGCGGAAACTCCGCGAACATCGGACGCAATACTGGTTCGTACGCGCTGTGCGATTGCCATAACAACTCGTACAGGTAGGGAATCAGCCGGTAGCGCAGTTTGATGAGCGCCGCCACCTGCTGAGTGACTTCGGGATGCATCCAGGGCTCGTTGACCGTGCCGTCGTCGTTCCAGGAATGAATGCTGAAGCGCGGCAGGAAAATGCCGAAGGCGACCCAGCGGGCGAACAACTCCGGACCCGGCGCCGGACCCGAGAATCCGCCGATATCGTGACCGCTGTTCGACACGCCGGACATGGCGAGCCCGAGGCCCATCTTCAGATTGAAGCGCAGCGTTTCCCATGAGGTGTAGTTGTCGCCGGACCATGTCTGCACATAGCGTTGCATGCCGACGCCGCCCGAGCGGGAGACGAGGAACGGCCGACCGTCCGGCGTGTGTTCGCGCTGTGCGTCGTGCGACGCGCGCATCATCAACTGCGTTTGCAGCACCTTCGCCTCGCGTGCCGGATACGGTTGGCCGAAACCCTGAGCCATCGCGTCGGGCGACCAGATCTCGAACTCATTGTTGTCGTTCCACGTTGCGGCGACACCGTGTTTCAACAGGCTGTCTTTCACACGCGCTTTCCACCAGTCGATCGTGCCGGGATTCGTGAAGTCGAGATACGCGCCGACTTCGTCCCAGAACTGCACCCACGCCGGATCGCCATCGCGCGACTGGATCAGCAGGCCGGCGCGCGCCACTTCGTCGAACGCCGGATGATCCTGCAACAGGCAAGGTTTGATGTTTGCGCACAGACGCACGCCATGCTCGAGATAGCTCTGCACGAAGCCGTCGATGTCCGGAAACTTCTCGTGGTTCCAGTTGAATACGTAACGCTTCGCACCGATCGACGTGTAGCCCGACGACAGATGGAATGAATCGCACAGCATGTCGTGCTCGCGGCATTGCTCGATGAATTCGCCCATCCGGTGCTGCGCATCGGGCGCGTCGGTGTAGCTCATCGTCGAGCCGGAGTAGCCCAGTCCCCACTTCGGCATCCAGGCCGGACGCCCGGTCAGCCACGTAAAGCGGCGCACCGCGTGCAAGGGCGTGCCCGCCGACGCGATGAAGTAATAGTCGAGGTCGCCATGCTCGGCGACAAAGTGCCGGTAGTGGCCGTGATAGTTATCGAGCTCGCGGCCCATGTCGAAGCGGCAGTCGGCAAGCGTGTCGTAGAACAGGCCGAATCCTGTCGACGTTTGCGGCTGCCACGTCACGTAGAAGGGGATGTGCTTGTAGAGCGGATCCGTTGTGCGCGCGCTATAGCCCATTGCGTCGATGTTGCGCATTTCGTAGGACTGGTCCGCGCGGTTGAGCGAACCCGCGCGCTCGCCCAGACCGACATACATTTCGCCCTTGCGACGCTCGATGTAGTGATACACGCGCTCGTCCCACCAGCCGAAGTTATACGCCTGCGTCTTCCGATCGCTCATCACGCGCTGCCAGGTCGAGTCGTGCAGGATGTCCCACGCGCAGAATCCACCCTTCAGCGTGACCGTCAAACGGATGCGCGCCGTTTCAACGACAAGCTGCTCGGCGTTGGCCGATACGTCAAACCGGGGCGGCGTGAAATCGCCCATGTCACGGCGATCGCGGCCTTCGAGCGGAACGTCGTCCGCGCCCGGTGCGATGGACCAGGTCCGCGGACCGTGCGTATCGCCGTCCGGCAGCACGAGCACCCGGATGATGTCTTCGGCGAGAACGAACAGTTCAATCCGGCAGTTTTCCTGTGCGGTGAGAACGATGTGGTTGCCGATCTGGGAAAACAGTGAAAAACACGGCGGGTGTTTCAGATTCGTCAGTGAACGCATGATGTGTCTTCGAGTGAGGTCACGCAGCAGTGCTGGCGTTGTTGTCGACGTGATGCGGGCGCACGTCGCGTTTGACGCCGCGCATCAGAATGATCAGCAGCGTGGCGCCGATCAGGTCGAAAGCACCGAGGGCGCCGAAGAGCGGCGTGTAGCCGATCGAATCGGCCAGCGCGCCGACCAGCAGCGAAAAGCCCAGGCCGCCGATCCACGCCGACATCCCTGCAAATCCGGCGACGGTGCCGACTTCGCTGGGGTCGAACACGTCGGCTGCCAAGGTGTTGACGAGCGCCGAGATCATCTGATGCGCGAAGCCGCCCACGCAGAAGAGCGCGATCGCCTGATACGGCGAGGCGACGAGGCCAATACATGCCGGGCCGATCATCATGAAGGCGCCGAGTACGACGCCCGCGATACGCGAGCCGATCAGCGGGATGCGCAAATGTTTCATCAGGAACGGTGACAGGTAGCCGCCGAAGAGGCCACCGAGGTCGGCCGCAAGAAACGGCAGCCACGCGAACATCGCGATCTGCTTCAGATCCATGTGGCGTTGCGTCGCGAGGTAAAGGGGAATCCAGAAGCTGAACGTTTGCCACGCGGGTTCCGCGAAGAAACGCGCCTGGGCGATCGCCCAGAACCGGCGCGTCCGGAGGACTTCGCGGATGCTGCGCCGCTGCGGCGCGGCCGGGGTTTGTCCGCTGACGATCGTCTCGCGCTCTGCCTCGCTGATGCGCGCGTGATCGGCGGGCGAGCGGTACAGCACATACCAGAGCGCGGCCCAGACGAAGCCGAGCGCACCCGTTACCGCAAACGCGCTCTGCCAGCCGTATCTCAGCGACAGGAAGACGACGAGCGGCGGGGCGAGCAGTGAACCGAGCGACGTGCCCGCGTTGAAGTAGCCCACCGCCACGGACTTCTCGCGATTAGGAAACCACTCGGCGACCACCTTCATGCCGGCCGGAATGGCGACGGCCTCCGTCAAGCCCATGAGTCCGCGCAAGGCCGCCAGCGAGAGCCAGCCGCTCGCGAAACCGTGCAGTACGCCCGTCAGCGACCAAAGGCAGGCGAACAGCGCAAAGCCAAGTCGCAAACCGATCAGATCGATGACCAGGCCGCATACCGGCTGCATGATCGTGTAGCCGACCTGGAACGCACCGACTACGTACGAGTATTGCTTTGTGCTCATGTGCAGCAGCTGCGTCAACTGAGGCGCCATTACACCGAGGGCGTTGCGCGACAGATAGTTGACGATCGTCCCGGCACACACGAGCGCGATGATCCACCAGCGCAAACCAATGATTGTTTTCAAAATCTGTCTCCGTACCCAATGTGTCCGCTGACTGGCCGCTGGACGGCTGGCATGCGCGAATTCGAACATTTATCGGCGTTTAGTGTCAGTCATCGTATCACTGGTTGAGCCATGGTGCACTAGGGAAAACCATGGGTTAAGTGGTTGAGTTTTCTGAAATATCCAATGAACCGGGCTTTTCATGGGGTGTTTTTTAGTTGATGAGGTCGGACGACCGGTGACCAAGGAATAGCTGAGGAATGTTCTTTCGAACATCAAATGTTCGTTTTGATGGTGTGTGCGAATAGGCGCGGCCGGGCGTCACGGCGATCGCGGCGGCGGAGGGGACGCGATACGCGACGCTTTGCAGCGCCATGCCATCTTGCGATCTGATTTGAGTCGCCCAAAGGGCGGAGCGGTGCGAACGCGCGACAAGGCAAGGGCGATTGACGCAGATAGAGCGGGCGGGTTTCGGCGTTCCGCCAGGTCCGTCACGCGCTGCAATAATCATTCGATATCCTATGTATATCGACGTGCCGGCAATGCCGCGACCGCAAGGCCGATCGTGGGGCCGGCAACCGGATGACCTGGCGCGTGCGAGCGCGGTGGCCGGAAGTGCCCCGCAGCGGCGAGGGCGGAGAAGAGGAGGGACTTGCCGGCGGATGGGAGCCTAATGGCGAGGCAACTCAATTACATCGCCACGACTTTTTCACCAAACCTTTGTCCAATGTAACGAGACGTAACCAGGCGGCCAACAGTGCGATGTTATGCATCAGTTATTACAAAGTTGAAATACGCGGATGGCTGCCTTGCGCTATATTTCCGCCAACAACACACATTCTTCAAAAGGGTGAATCAATGAAGTCCGCACGTATTGTTCCACTTCTGATCGGGGTTCTCGGGTTGGCTGCGTCGGGTGCTGCAATGGCCGGTGGGCTCAGCGTTGGTGTCAACATCGGTATTCCCGCGCCTGTCTACGTGGCCCCGGCTCCGATGTACGCACCGCCCCCGCCGCCTCCGCCGCCTGTCGTCTATCAACCGGCTCCCGTGTATTACGGCGGCCCGGCGATCGTGATCGGCTGGCATGGCGACCGTTACTGGGACGGCCGCCGCTACTGGGCGCGTGATGACTGGTATCGCCATCATCCCCCGGGCCGCTACGACTACGGCCGTGATCACTACGACAATCATCGTGGCTGGCACTAAGCCATCAACAAGCCGCGGCTGATGCCGTCGCCGTGTTGAAACAAACCGCCCGGAGAAGGGCGGTTTTTTATTGCGCTCGCGAAACCTGCAGGCTGAGCCGAAAGCGCCGAGTCAGCGCAACCTGAGCATGGATTGCGCGGGTTTATTGGGTAGAATTCCCTCACATTGAAATCGCCCACTGACCAACAAGGCCCCTATGACAACTGGCTCGCGATGGGTTCAAACGCCTCGTGCACTTTGGTGCAGCGTGATTCACAGGCTATCGCGTGTCGGTCTACCGGTTGTGCCGCGCTCCAGGCGCTCCAAGAGGTCCGCGTGCGCTGTCGCGCTGTGCGGCGTATCCGCCCTGGCCGGTTTGCTCGCGGCGCCTGAGGCCCAGGCGGTCTATGCGATCGCCCAATACGGCGAGCCGAAGTACCCTCCAGATTTCAAGCACTTCGACTACGTCAACCCGGATGCGCCAAAAGGCGGCACGCTGGTGCTGGCCAATCCCAGCCGGCTCACCAGTTTCGATAAATTCAATCCGTTCACGCTGCGCGGCAATCCCGCGCCGGGCGTCGACCTGATGTTCGAAAGCCTGACCATCGGCAGCAGCGACGAAGTGGCCTCCGCCTACGGCCTGCTCGCCGATGACATCAATATCGCGCCGGATGGGTTGTCGACGACCTTCCACATCAATCCGCGCGCACGCTTTTCGAACGGCGATCCGGTCACCGCTGACGACGTCAAGTTTTCGCTCGACACGCTAAAGAGCCCGCAGGCCGCACCGCAATTCGCGTCGATCTTCGGCGAGATCACGCGCGCGGTGGTGGTCGATCCGCAGACGATCCGCTTCGAGTTTCATCACAGCAATCGGGAGCTGCCGCTGCTCGTGGGCAGCATGCCGGTGTTCTCGCGCAAGTGGGGGATGAAGCCGGACGGCAGCCGAATTCCGTTCGACCAGTTGGCATTCGAAAAGCCGATCGCCAGCGGCCCGTATCTGATCGATCAGTACGACAACGGCCGCACGATCACCTTTCGGCGCGATCCGAATTACTGGGGCGCGGCGCTGCCGGTGCGCGTCGGTACGAATAACTTCGATCGCATTGTCTACAAGCTGTATTCGGATAACGTCGCGCGGCTGGAGGCGTTCAAGGCCGGCGAATACGATGCGATGGTCGAATACATCGCGCGCAATTGGGTGCGGCGCGACGTCGGCAAGAAGTTCGATAGTGGCGAGTTGATCAAGCGCGAATTTCCGCAGCATAACGGCACGGGCATGCAGGGCTTCATGCTCAATCTGCGCCGGCCGTTGTTCCAGGACGTGCGGGTGCGCAAAGCGCTCGATCTCGCGCTCGACTTTCAGTGGTTGAACCGCCAGCTGTTCTTCAACCAGTACACACGCATCGACAGTTTCTTCGCCAATACGGATTTGCAGGCGAAGGGCCTGCCATCGCCTGGAGAGCTCGCGCTGCTCAATCCATGGCGCGCAAAACTCGATCCGGCTGTATTCGGTCCGCCGCCGAAGCAGCCGGACACGGATCCGCCGGGTTCGCTGCGCGCCAATCTGCTGCAGGCGCGTGCTTTGTTGCAGCAGGCTGGGTGGACCTATCGCGACAACGCGTTGCGTAACGCCAAGGGCGAGCCGTTCGAATTCGAAATTCTCGACGACTCCAGTTCCGAAGCGGCGATGTCGCCGATCATCGCGACGTACATCCGCAATCTGGAAAAGCTCGGCATCAAGGCGACGTTTCGTGTGTCCGATTTCGCGGTGTATCAAAAGCGCCTCGATAATTTCGATTTCGACACGACCACGATTCGCATGCCCGATGTGCAGGTGCCGGGCACCGAACAGATCGACCGCTTCGGCAGTAAAGCCGCCGATACGCAGGGTTCCGACAACGTGATCGGGCTGAAGTCGCCGGTGGTCGACGCGGTGCTGCGCGCGTTGGTGCAAGCGCAGACGCGCGAGCAACTGGTGGACGCGACGCACGCGCTCGACCGCTTGCTGATGCATGGCTACTATGTAGTGCCGCACTGGTACAGCGCGACGCACCGGGTGGCGTTCAAGCGCGGCCTGGCGTGGCCCAAGACCTTGCCTCTGTACTATGGAGCGGAAGGCTGGATCACGTCGATGTGGTGGTATGCACAGCCGCAACCGCCGCAGCCGCCGGCACAGTCGCACTAAAAGCGTCCATTTACTCACCGCCTTCGCACCGGAAACGACGCCATGTGGAGCTACATCCTCAAACGCCTGCTGTTGATGATCCCGACCTTGCTCGGCGTGCTGACGCTGACCTTCGTCGTGATCCAGTTCGTCCCGGGTGGCCCGGTCGAGCAGATGCAGCATGAGCTGCGCAAAGGCGCGGAGAACGGCGCGCCGTTCGGTCTGCGCGCGCATAGCGGCGTCGACGCGCAGCAGATCGCGCAACTGAAAGCGCTGTATGGTTTCGACAAACCGCCGCTCGAACGCTACGTCCTGATGCTAAAACGCTTCTCGACGTTCGATCTCGGCCAGAGCTATTTCCGCCACCAAAGCGTGTGGTCGCTGATTGTGTCGAAGTTGCCGGTGTCGATCAGCATCGGCTTATGGACCTTCTTTCTGACGTACCTGATATCGGTGCCGCTGGGTATAGCCAAAGCGGTGCGCAACGGCTCGCGCTTCGATATCGCGACGAGCCTCGTCGTGTTGATCGGTTACGCGATTCCGGGCTTCGTGCTGGGCGTGCTGTTGCTGGTCCTGTTCGGCGGCGGCAGTTTCCTCCAGCTCTTCCCGCTGCGCAATCTCACCTCGGACAACTGGGCGCAGTTGAGCCTCGGCGGCAAGATTGTCGACTACCTGTGGCATATCACGTTGCCGATCACGGCCTCGGTGGTGGGCAGTTTCGCCGTCGTCACGATGCTGACGAAGAATGCCTTCCTCGACGAAATCCGCAAGCAATACGTGCTGACCGCGCGCGCCAAAGGTTTGTCGGAAAGGCGCGTGCTGTGGAAGCACGTGTTTCGTAACGCCTTGCTGCCGTTGATCGTCGGTTTTCCGGCGGCGTTTATCGGTGCGTTCTTCACCGGCAGCCTGCTGATCGAGACGCTGTTCTCGCTCGACGGACTCGGCCTGCTGTCGTACGAATCGGTGGTGCGGCGCGACTACCCGGTCGTACTCGGCACGCTGTATCTGTTCACGCTGATCGGTCTTGCAACCAAGCTGATTTCCGATCTTTGCTATGTGTGGGTCGATCCCCGCATCCAATTCGAACAACTGGAGCGCTGATGAATCGAGCCCGCCTTTCAGCCGATGCGGCGGCGCGCACCGAACCGGTTCGCGCGTTCGTCTCGCCAACGCCTGCACGTCGCGTCTGGCAGCGTTTTCGCCAGCAGCGCCTGGGCTACTGGAGTCTGATCATATTCGTCGTCGCGTTTGCGGCGAGCCTCGCCGGGCCGCTGTGGTCGAACGACAAGCCACTCGTGGTGCGCTACGAAGGGCAGTTGTATTTTCCGATGTTCAAGACCTACGCGGAGACCACCTTCGGCGGCGACTTCCCGACGCCCGCCGATTATCTCGATCCGTATATCAAGCATCGTTTCGACACGCCGGGTAACTTCGCGGTGTATCCGCCGAACCGGTACTACTACGACACGCTGAATTACTTCTCGAAGGAGCCGAACCCGGCACCGCCGTCGCGCGATAACTGGCTCGGCACCGACGACCGTGGCCGCGATCTCTTCGCGCGTCTTCTGTACGGGTTCCGCGTGTCGGTGGAATTCGGGCTGGTGCTGACCTTGATTGGCACCGTGCTCGGGATTGCCGCGGGCGCCGTGCAGGGTTACTTCGGAGGGCGTATGGATATCATCGGGCAGCGCCTGATCGAAATCTGGAGCGCCATGCCGGAGCTTTACCTCCTGATCATTTTCTCGTCGATCTTCGAGCCGGGGTTCATTCTGCTGATCGTGCTGCTGTCGCTGTTCGGCTGGATCGGCTTGTCCGACTACGTGCGCGCGGAGTTTCTGCGTAACCGTCATCAGGACTATGTGCGTGCGGCGCGGGCGATGGGGCTCTCGAGCTGGCAGATCATGTGGCGGCACGTCTTGCCCAACAGTCTGACGCCCGTGATCACGTTTCTGCCGTTCCGCATGAGCGGTGCGATTCTCGCGCTCACCAGCCTCGATTTTCTCGGCCTCGGTGTGCCATCGCCAACGCCGAGCCTGGGCGAACTGCTTGCGCAAGGCAAAGCCAATCTCGACGCATGGTGGATCTCGTTGTCCACTTTCGGCGTACTCGTCGCGATGCTGTTACTGCTGACCTTCATGGGCGACGCCCTGCGCAACGCGCTGGACACCCGTATCTCCGACGCGATGCGCGCGGGAGGCAACCAGTGAGCGCCATCGTCGAGAACAACGCAAAACAGGGTATGACGCCGCCGCTGCTGGAACTCGATCATCTGCACGTGAGCTTCGGCGATACGGTCGCGGTGAGCGACGTGACGCTCGCGATCCAACGCGGCGAGCGGGTCGCGCTGGTCGGCGAATCGGGTTCGGGCAAGAGCGTGACCGCACTGTCGATCCTGCGTCTGTTGAACGACGCGCAGGTCAGTGGCGCGATCCGTTTCGACGGTCAGGATCTGCTCGCCAAAAGCGAGCGCGAGATGCGCGGCATGCGCGGCTCCGACATCGCGATGATCTTCCAGGAGCCGATGACGGCCCTTAATCCGCTCTATACGGTCGGTGACCAGATTGCGGAGACGATCGTCGTGCATGACGGTGTGACGGCGAACGAGGCGCGTAAGCGCGCCGTGGCCTTGCTGGGGCGCACCGGCATTGCCGAGCCCGGCAAGCGTGTGAACAGCTATCCGCATCAGCTCTCGGGCGG
>OVEP011218261.1_pt1 | contig 11135 bp, 10 predicted proteins | sample 1779801 | NCBI WGS metagenome assembly OVEP01 (sample SAMEA3914791, study PRJEB12502) | metagenome | biome: forest; material: soil | place: Canada | collected 2011-07-03 | depth 0.1 m
GCGTAGAGCTTGTCCTTGTAGTGGCGATAGACACCGCGCCGGATGGCGCTTTTGTAAAACGAGGTTGTCAGCGGCATGTCTGACTCCTATGTGGAATCTTTACGCCCTTCATGCGCCTGTTGCGCGTCCGGGACAATTCAAATTCTGGTTGGAATTCATTCTTGTGACGTTCGGCCGGTGGAAAGTTTGGACACCTTCATGCATCGCGTTCTGATCATCGCCGGTTCCGATCCGTCCGGCGGCGCCGGCATCCAGGCCGACATCAAGGCCGTAACCATGTTGGGCGGATACGCCATGACGGCGATCACTGCACTGACGGTGCAAAACACCCTGGGCGTGACGGGCGTACATCCGGTGCCGCCGGCGACGATCGCCGCCCAGGCCCAGGCCTGCCTCGACGATATCGGCGCCGACGCCATCAAGACGGGGATGATCGGCGATGTCGCGGCCATGGAGGCCGTGGCCGAAGTTCTCCTGACGTCCGGCGCCTTCAAGGTCGTCGATCCGGTCATGGTCGCCAAGGGCGGCGCAGCCCTGATGAGTGATGGCGCCATCGACGCCATGAAGGCGCTTCTGCTGCCGCACGCCGATCTGCTGACGCCCAATGCGCCGGAGGCCGCAGCCCTGACCGGCCTCTCGGTCGACAACGAAGACGAGATGCGCCGCGCCGGTGAAATCATCCTGCGCGGCGGCGCCAAGGCCGTGCTGATCAAGGGCGGCCATGTGCGCGGACCGGAGGTCGTCGACATCCTATTCACGCCGGAAAAGGAATTTCGCTACGCTTCGCCCCGCATCGACACGGCGCATACCCACGGCACCGGGTGCACCCTGGCCAGCGCCATCGCCACCCTGGGCCGCGAAGGCCGCGCGTTGGACGAGACCGTCGGCATGGCGCGCGACTATCTTTATGGCGCCATCCTGATGGCGCCGCAACTCGGCACCGGCCACGGCCCCTTGCGGCATAACTGGCTGCTTTAGCCAAAGCGAAAAACCCCCGCGATCTGGTGGTCAGTCCAGTCATCGTGCATCCGCGTTTATCTGCGTCCATCTGCGGTTCGAACCAAGGAAATCGGAACCGCAGATGGACGCAGATAAACGCGGATGAAGGGCGTGATGGGGAGGTGGTCGGCAAACGACGTACGAGGCGCGGGGGATGAGTCCCGCGCCTCTTACGCCACTGAAAAGCGATGTTTTTACCAGGTGTTGTTGTCGAACTTCTGGATGGTGGTATCGCGATGCAGTTCGTCGAGTTGGGCGTTCAGGCGCGCCATCTCATCGCGGTCGATGCCGCCGCTGCGATCGTCGCGATGCTTTTCGGCCGCAATGCCATTCAGGCGACCGCTCAGGCGGAAATATTCGTGGCGGCCGAGCTGATGCGTGGCGCGGCCGCGATCCAGGCTGGCACGGGCGTGGGCAATACGGCCGTCGAGTTCGTCATTGCGGGCGATCTGGCGCTCAGCGTGCCCGGCCGGGCCCGCCGGGATCATCGGTCCGCCCGGGTTGACCTGCGCGTTCGCCATCGGCGCCAGGGCGGTCAGGCCGGCGCTCAAGGCGCCCAGCGCGATCATCATCTTAACAGTGGTCTTCATGGTCAGTCTCCTTTGGATTCCCCGGGACATCGGTCCGGAAGTCTGTGTTTCGTCCAATCTATGGCTAGGTGTCTTGGCTTGGCGATGATGCATATAAACACAGGCCGCCTGAGCCCAATCTGAACCGTGCGGTTCATTTTCGGTTCAGCGCCAAAAAGCCACGGGACAAAAGGAAACCCCTTGCCCGGTCGTCGCGTTCGGCGCAAAAGCGCGGCAGTTTTGCGGAGAACAAAGTCCATGCCCGAGCCCAGCGTCACCAAGCCCGCCCGCACGCCCGAGCGCCCCTGGTTCTCGTCCGGCCCGACGGCAAAGCGTCCCGGCTGGACGCCCGAAGCCCTGCGCGCCGCGCCGGTCGGCCGTTCCAACCGCTCGAAGATTACCGTCGGCCGCATCCAGCAGGCGCTGGAACTGACCCGGTCATTGCTCGACATTCCTTTGGACTACAAGGTCTTCATGATGCCGGGCTCCGACACCGGCGCTTTCGAGGCGGCACTGTGGAACCTCTTGGGACCGCGCCCGGTCCAGGTCATCGCCTATGAAAACTTCGGCCAGCTTTGGGCCGAAGACACGCTGAACCACCTGAAGATCGACGCCGAATTGCTCGATGCGCCCTATGGCCGCCTGCCGGACCTCTCGCGCGTGCGGCCCGACGCCGACGTGGTCTTTCCGTGGAACGGCACGACGTCCGGCGTCTGCGTGCCCGATGCCGAGTGGATCGCCGATGACCATGAGGGCCTGATCCTGTGTGACGCGACCTCGGCGGCCTTTTGCATGGAATTGCCGTGGTCCAGGCTCGACGTCGCCACCTTCTCGTTCCAGAAGGCGCTGGGCGGTGAGGCGGGCATCGGCGTGCTCGTCCTGTCGCCGTGCGCCATCGAGCGGCTGAACAGCTTCGACTCGGGCCGGCCGATCCCCAAGGTCCTGCGCCTGAAGAAGAAGGGGCAGGCTGACACCGCGATCCTCGACGGCGACGCCGTCAACACCTATTCCTTCCTGGTGGTCGAGGACTATCTCGATGCCTTGCGCTGGGCGGAGCGCGAGGGCGGGCTGGAAGCCCTGATCGCCCGCTGCGAGCGTAATTTCGAAGAGCTGCGCGAATGGGTCGAAGCCACGCCTTGGATCGACTTCGTCGCCGAAAGGCCCGAATGGCGCTCGACGACTTCGGTCTGCCTGAAGTTTGTCGACCCGTCGGTGGCCGCCCTGCCGGCCGAGACCCAGGCCAAGCTGGCGGCCAAGGTCGGCTCGCTGCTCGATTCGGAAGGTGTTGCCTATGACATCACCGGCTATCGCGCAGCGCCCCCGGGCCTGCGCATCTGGTGCGGCTGTACGGTCGACACCGACGACATCTCGGCCCTGCGGCCCTGGCTGGAATGGGCCTATGCCCATGCCCTGGCGACCGTGATGGCGGACGTCTCGCCCGCCGCCTGAGAAGGTTAAGAGACCTTACGTCTGCAACCGGTTTGCGGCGTAGAGGGTCGAGTGTCACGGAAATGCCAAATATGGCGATTTAGCAGGTTACAAGCCGCGATTCCTGCTCTATAGGGTGCCACCGTTTGCGGATTGGCGTTGGACCTCCGCGTGAAAACGGAGATTTCCCCTTGGCGAATGTGACGGTAATCGGAGCCCAGTGGGGCGACGAGGGCAAGGGCAAGCTCGTCGACTGGCTCAGCAACCGCGCCGATGTCGTCGTGCGGTTCCAGGGCGGCCACAATGCCGGCCATACCCTGGTCGTCGGCGACAAGGTCTACAAGCTGTCCCTGCTGCCGTCGGGCGTGGTCCAGGGCAAGCTCAGCGTCATCGGTAACGGCGTGGTCGTCGATCCATGGGCGCTGTTCGACGAGATCGCCCGCGTCGAAGCGCTGGGACTGAAGATCACGACCGACCTGCTGGTCGTCGCCGACAATGCCTGCCTGATCCTGCCTCTGCACCGCGAACTCGACACGGCGCGCGAAGCCGCTGCCGGCGCCAACAAGATCGGCACCACAGGCCGCGGCATCGGCCCCGCCTACGAAGACAAGGTCGGCCGCCGCGCCATCCGCGTCGCCGACCTGGCCGATCTCGACGCCCTGGAAGGCAAGATCGACCGTCTGCTGACCCACCACAATGCCCTGCGCAGCGGCCTGGGCCTGCAGGAAGTCGATGTGCAGGCCCTGGTCCAGTCGCTGAAGGACATCGCGCCGCGCCTGCTCGGCCATGCCAAGCCCGTGTGGCACATCCTCGACAAGGCGCGTCACGCCGGCAAGCGCATCCTGTTCGAGGGCGCCCAGGGCGCGCTGCTCGACATCGACCACGGCACCTATCCCTTCGTCACTTCGTCCAACACCGTGGCGGGGCAGGCGGCGGCCGGCTCGGGCATGGGGCCGAAAAGCGTCGGCTATGTGCTGGGCATCCTCAAGGCCTATACGACGCGCGTCGGTTCCGGGCCGTTCCCGACCGAGTTGTTCGACGACGTCGGCAAGGGCATAGCCGAACGAGGCCATGAGTTCGGCACCGTGACCGGCCGGGCGCGCCGCGTCGGCTGGCTCGACGCCGTCCTGGCGCGGCAGTCGATCGCCATCAACGGCATCGACGGCATCGCCCTGACCAAGCTCGACATCCTCGACGGTATCGAGAGCATCAAGGTCTGCGTCGGCTACAAGGTCGGTGGTGAGGTGCTCGACTACCTGCCGGCCGGTTTCAAGGCCCAGCAAGGGATCGAGCCGATTTACGAGGAGATCGAGGGCTGGAGCGAATCGACCCGCGGCGCCCGTTCGTGGAAGGACCTGCCGGGCAATGCCGTCAAATATGTCCGGCGCATCGAGGAACTGATCAACGCGCCTGTCGCCCTGCTTTCGACCAGTCCCGAACGTGAGGATACCATTCTCATGCGGGATCCGTTCCAGGACTAGCGTCCCCCTACGGCCCGGCGGCGTGGCAAGCTTTGGTTAACCACGCCCTCTAACGTGATATTTAGCGGTATTCGCTAGGGTAAGAGGAAGATTCACCCCGTAGGACCATCGTACCCCTATGTTCGATATCGATCCGCGTCTGCAAACCCGCCTGCGCCAGCAGATGAAGCGTGTGCTGATTATCGAGGAAAATCCGGCCTATGCGCGGATGCTGGCCGATATGCTGCGCATCCTGGGCTCAGACACTATTATCGTCGAGTCCGATGACCGCAAGGCGATGAGCCTGGTCGACGACCTTGAGCCGCAACTGATCCTGTGTGAATACAAGACGGCGAAGATCGACGGCATCGGCTTCACCAAGGAACTGCGCCGCAGCAATGGCAAGTGCAAACAGGTGCCGGTGATCATGGTCAAGGCCGATCTCACTCCGGCGCAATTGACCGATGCGCGCAATGCCGGCGTGCATGAGATGATGAGCAAGCCGTTCGCCTGGCAAGACCTGCTCAAGCGTCTGCAGAATGTGCTGTTCAAGCCTCGTCAATGGATCGAGGTCGTCAGCTATACCGGTCCCGATCGCCGCCGCTTCAATACCGGGGATTATGCCGGCGCCAAGAAACGCCGCGGCGAGATCGCTGTCGCGATAAAGAGCCAGCTCGACGCCGCCGTGACGGCCTTGCATCTCGGCCTCGGCGATTTCGACATCGACACCACGGTCGCCCTGCAAAACGTCATGACCCAGATGGCGGTGCTGGTCCCGGCCTGCAAGACGGTGAAGGATCCGCGCTTCGTCAGCGCCGTCAGCGCCGTCGTCGCCGAATTGCGCAACAAGACGCTGAACAAGGTGTCCCTGATGCCCCATGTCATCGCCCTGGCCCAGAGCCTGAACCTCGACAAGCTCGATGTCGGCCGCGCCGCCGGCGACGTCCTTGTTCTCGGCGCGGACGCGGCATAGTCTCCGCTCAAGCGCTTCGGAGAATTCATGGAAATAAACAAAAAGCCCTCCCGGCGAAGCGGAAGGGCTTTTTGTTTATAGAAGCATCGGTGCTTAAGCGGCTTGGCCGGCGGTGACCATCGCCTTTTGCAGCTTTTCGAAGGCGCGAACCTCGATCTGACGCACGCGCTCGCGCGATACGCCGAAGCGCTCGGCCAGGTCCTCAAGCGTCGACGGATTGTCCTTCAGCCGGCGCTCGGTGAGGATCTCGCGCTCACGATCGTTCAGTTCACCCATGGCGACACTGAGCAGGTCCATGCGCAGATTGTACTCTTCCTTGTCGGCCAGGACGCTTTCCTGCGACGGGGTGTCCTCGTCGGTCAGCCAGTCCTGCCATTCCGATTCGCCTTCCGAGGCGCGCAGCGGCGCGTTCAGCGACGAATCGGGCGACGACATGCGCCGGTTCATGCTGATGACTTCGTCCTCGCTGACGCCCAGCTTGGTGGCTATCTGCGCGACCTGGTCGTGGCGCAGGTCGCCTTCCTCCAGAGCCGAGATCTCCGCCTTCACCTTGCGCAGGTTGAAGAACAGCTTCTTTTGCGCGGCCGTCGTGCCCATCTTGACCAGGGACCACGAGCGCAAGACATATTCCTGGATCGACGCCTTGATCCACCACATGGCGTAGGTCGCCAGGCGGAAGCCGCGATCCGGATCGAACTTCTTGACCGCCTGCATCAGGCCGACATTGCCTTCGGAGATGACTTCGCCGACGGGCAGGCCGTAGCCGCGATAACCCATGGCGATCTTCGCCACGAGACGCAGATGCGAGGTCACCAGCTTGTGCGCCGCCTTGGCGTCCTGGTGCTGCTGCCAGCTCTTGGCCAGCATGAATTCTTCGTCCTTGGCCAGCATCGGAAACTTGCGGATCTCGGACAGGTAACGGTTCAGACCGCCGTCGGGTGACAGGGCGGGCAGGGCTCCGACATTGGAGCTCGTCAAGGCGAGGGAGTTGCTCATAGGCGTTTCGCTTTCGGGGACTGGATCGCCCAGAGAAGAGGTGCGATCCGAAAGATCAGTGTCGGTCATGACGAGCGCCCTTGAGAAGCGGCCTGCGAAGGGGGAACACGCAGGCGGCGTCTTGTCATGACCGGCGCCTGTAGTGAATATGGGAGGGGTCCGCGGAAATTAAAGACCCGTAAAAACACAAAACGTACGGTTCGGTTCACTTTTCCTGTATTTTGTAACACGACCCGCGGCCGCTGGGTTTCACAAAAGGGTGAGTGCGGCGCAACACATTGTGGGGTTGTCGTGTCTCAAGCGCCGACGGGCCATCTTTTGTCTCAAGCGCCGACGGGTCATCTTTTGTCTCAGGCGCCGACGGGCTGGCGCAAAACGTTATTCGGGGCCGGTGGGGCCCTTGGACGTCAATCACCAAGGCCGCGCAAGGCGTCGATCAGGGCGCGCATATCGTCCGGCGGCGCGGTCTCGAAGCGCAGGGCCTGCCCGGTGATGGGATGCACGAAGCCCAGCACGGCGGCGTGCAGGGCCTGGCGGGAAAAGCCCCCACCCTTTGGGTCCCCATCCGTTGAGCTCACGTCGCGCAGTATAGCCTGGACCTCGCGCGCCGGCGCGCCGGAGCCATAGACCGGATCGCCCAGGCAGGGACAGCCGATATGCGCCATGTGCACGCGAATCTGATGGGTACGGCCGGTTTCCAGGCGGCAGGCGACCAGGGACGCCTTGCCGGCGTAGCTCTCACGCACGCGATAGTGGGTAATGGCCTCGCGGCCGCCCTCACCGCGCAGGACCGCCATCTTCTTGCGGTCGTGGGTCGAGCGGGCGATGCGCGTGGTCACCGTATCCTTCGTCTTCTTCGGCACGCCGCGCACCACGGCGAGATATTCGCGGTCGATGTCATGCCTGGAAAACAGGTCGCTTAAGCCGCGGTGGGCGGCGTCCGACTTGGCGGCGACCATGACGCCCGAGGTGTCCTTGTCGAGGCGGTGCACGATCCCCGGCCGCAACACGCCGCCGATACCCGACAGAGAGGCGCCGCAATGAAACAGCAGGGCATTGACCAGGGTGCCATCGGGCGTGCCCGGGCCCGGATGGGCCGCCATGCCCACGGGCTTGTTGACGACGATCAGATGGGCATCCTCGAACAGCACGTCCAGCGCCAGGTCCTGAGCCTGGGGAATGGCGCTGACCGGCGCCGGCACGCTTAAGGTATAGGCACCCGGACGCGCCTTGTGCTTGCCATCGGTGACCGGCGCGCCCTCGAAGCAAAGCCTGCCCTCGCTGATCAAGGCCTGGATGCGGGCGCGCGACAGGTCGCCGAATCGCAGCACGCGGTCGAGTCGGTCGCCGGCTTCGGCGACCGTGACGTACGCGGTCAAGATTTCCGCATTCAGTGTCTCCGCTTCGCCGGTTTCGCCGGTGAAGTCGTCATCCTCAATGTCGGTATCGATGGAATCGGTCATGGTGACTTGCGGCGGGAGGAGAAAACGAAAAACGCCGGAAACCGCTAGGCTTCCGGCGTTTTCAATCTCGGGAAACCAAAGACTATTCGATGTCTTCGGTGATCAGGCCGACCTTCAGGAAGCCGTGCTGCTGCAATGTGTTCAGCACCTTGACGAAGTCATCGTACTGGATGTCCTTGTCGCCACGGATAAGGACGCGTTGCTCATAGGGATGCGGATCGGCCAGAGCCACGATCAGGTCGCCAGGCAGTTGCTCCAGGGTCGTCTTCTTCGGACCAATATAGATGTCTTCCGGGCCCATGACGGACACGTAAACCGGGTCCTTTTGCTTGACAAGCGAAGGCGGCGCCTTGGCCGGCGGCATGTCGAGCTTGATCGACACGGTCGCAGGCGGGATGGACACCATGAAGATGATCAGCAACACCAGCATGACGTCGACGAACGGAGTCACGTTGATGTCGGAATTCTGTTGAACGGTGTATTTACCGCCGCCACCACCGCCGAGCTTTGCGCCCATGGTTTTACTCCCTTGAAGCCACCGCGGCGCACGGATACGAGCGGGGCAAATTGTTCCATACGGCCACAGGCGCGCGAACGTCGCCAAGGCCAAAACCGTTTACACTACGATTTAGGCCATTTCCCGAACAAAAGTAAAGTCAGAAAGACCTCAAAACGATGCCATAACGGCGTAAGGTTAAGATTAGCCGAAGCCTGTCGTGCGTTTTTCCCCGGAGTCGAGAAAAACGGGGCTGACGGCCGAAGAGCGGGCGCCCAAAAACAAGGCGGGGCGCGACCGAATCGCACTCCGCCAAGGCTTGGACATACCGGGTTTCCTATTTCTGCGTCAGGCGCATAAAGCGATCTTGCAGGGCCTGGTCGGTCTTGAAGGCGCCGGTAAAACGCGTGGTGATCGTCGACACATGCTTGTGGTGCACGCCGCGGGTCGTCATGCACTGGTGCTCGGCGTCGATCAGTACGGCGACGCCGGCGGGATTGAGCGACGATTCCAGCGCGTCGGTAATCTGCTTGGTCAGGGTTTCCTGGGTCTGCAGCCGCTTCGAGAAGATCTCGACGACGCGGGCGATCTTGGAAATGCCGACGACCTTGTCGGTCGGCATGTAGGCGACATAGGCCTTGCCGAGGAAGGCCGCCATGTGATGCTCGCAGTGCGATTCGACGTCGATGTCGCGCAGCATGACCATATCGTCATAGCCCTGCACGTCTTCGAAGGTGCGTGACAGCTCGCGGGCCGGATCGGCCGTATAGCCGGAAAACCATTCGTCATAGGCTTCGACCACGCGCTTGGGCGTATCCTTCAGCCCTTCGCGATCGGGATTGTCGCCCGCCCAGGCCAACAGCGTACGCACGGCCTTCAGGGCTTCTTCGCGCGACGGACGGTTGGTGTGGGTGACGATGCTCGAGGCGGGCGAGCTGTTAAGGCGGTCTTCCAGGCTGGAGACCGGATCGAGACTATCCATACATATTCCCCATGGGCCCACCCAGTAGCGCCGCGACGACGGTCGCGGAATGACGCGCGGTGGACTCAATGCCGGCGGCGGGAAACCGCAGCCGTGGCGATTACATTACGCCACACGCCGATTTCGGATCATAGGGGGCGTGAATTAACGTGGTGCAAAAGCCTGACCGGCTCTATATGGGAGCCGGACCCTCGATATCAACTGAAAATGCTCATGCCCCTTTATATTCACGACACGCTCAGACGCGAAAAGGTCGAATTCGTTCCCGCAAATCCGGCGCGCGTGACCATGTATGTCTGCGGTCCGACGGTCTATTCCTATGCCCATATCGGCAACGCCCGTCCCGTCGTAGTCTTCGACGTGCTGTTCCGCCTGCTGCGTCACCTCTACGGAGAGGCGCACGTCATCTATGCCCGCAACATCACCGACGTCGACGACAAGATCAACAGGGCGGCGATCGACCAGGGTGTCGACATCTCGGTGATTACCGAAAAGTTCGCCGCCATCTATAATGAGGATATGGTGACGCTCGGCGCCCTCCCGCCGACCCTGCAGCCGCGCGCCACCGCGCATATGGGGGACATGGCGCGGATGATCGAGGACCTGATCGACCAGGGTATCGCCTATGTCAGCGAAGGCGAGGTCCTGTTCGACGTCGCGAAGTACGACGGCGGGTCGGGCCGCTATGGCAAGCTGTCCGGGCGATCGCTCGACGACATGGTGGCCGGAGCGCGCGTCGAAGTCGCCGAAAACAAGGAAAACGCCGCCGATTTCGTGCTGTGGAAGCCGTCGAAGCCGGGTGAACCGGTATGGCCGGGACCGCAAGGCTTGCCGGGACGGCCGGGTTGGCACATCGAGTGCTCGGCGATGAGCGAGGCCGTGCTGGGTCTGCCGATCGATATTCACGGTGGCGGACAGGACCTGATTTTCCCGCACCACACCAATGAGATCGCCCAATCGTGCGCGGCGCATGGCCACGGCGATCCGGCCGCCTATGCCCGCTACTGGATGCACAATGGCTTCCTCGACTTCTCCGGCGAGAAGATGTCGAAGAGCCTTGGCAATGTGGCTCTGGTCCATGATCTGGTTAAGCAATATCCCGGCGAGGTTCTTCGCTGGGCTCTGCTGAGCGGGCACTACCGCTCGCCGCTCGACTGGACGCCGGATCTGCTGGAGCAGAGCCAGAAAAATCTCGACCGACTGTATGGCGTGCTTCACGATATTCCGACGCCGCCAAACATGTCGGTAGAAGCTCAGTCGGCTTTGCCGGAATCCACGAAGACGGCATTGGCCGAATTCGTCGCGGCGCTGGAAGACGATTTGAATACGCCGCAGGCGATAAGTGAGATGTTCAGTCTGGCATCCAGGGCACGGGCGGCGCACAGGTCTTCGGATAGCTACGGCGCCTGGTCTGCCGCCCAATCGCTGAAGGCTGCCGGGCGACTGTTCGGCGTCCTCCAGCAGGACCCGGAAGCCTGGTTCAAACAAGGCGCCGACGATGATCTCACCACCAAGGTCGAGGCCTTGTTGGTCGAGCGCACCAGCGCGCGCGCCGCCAAGAACTGGCCCGAGGCCGATCGCATCCGCGATGCGCTCAATGGGCTGAATGTCGAGGTCATGGACGGACCCACGGGGGTAACCTGGAAGATGAGGGGGCAGGCCTGATGTTTCGCATCGAACACCGTATCGGTATCGCCGCGCCCGTCGACGACGCCTACGATATCATGGCCGAGATCGAGGCCTGGCCGCACTGGTCGCCGATCCACAAG
>OVEP010007890.1_pt5 | contig 11128 bp, 13 predicted proteins | sample 1779801 | NCBI WGS metagenome assembly OVEP01 (sample SAMEA3914791, study PRJEB12502) | metagenome | biome: forest; material: soil | place: Canada | collected 2011-07-03 | depth 0.1 m
GCCGAGGCGACCCAGGCCATCCGGGTCTCCTCGGCGATGCAGCGGGCTATGTCCGCGGCCGTCCCGGTGGAGAGCCCCGCGGTCTGGCTGCGACGGGCGTGCAGGGCGAGGCGGTCCGCGCCCTCGTTCAGTGGATGACCGCTGTGCCCGCGCACCCAGCGCAGTTGGACCGGGCCGGGACGCTGCGCCAGCAGGTCGCGGATCGCGTGCAGGGCCACCCGCGCGTGCCCCGTGCGCGCCGAGGGATCGCGCCACGCGCCTTCGCCGCGCAGCGGTCGCAGGTCGTGGACCAGCCGTATCGCGGCCCGGCTGTCACAGTGCACCGTGACCGGCTGGGCCGCCGGTATCGCAGCCAGCAGGGCGCGAAGCGCGCACAGTTCGGCGTGGACCGGCTCGCGGCAGCTGACCCGGCCGAAGCCGAAGTCGCCGCCGGAGGTGACCCACCCCCAGCCGCCCTGCTGGGCATGGCGGCTGAAGGAGCCGTCGGTGGCCGCCTGGATCGGTGGCCAGCCGATGCCGACCTCGTCCAGGGCGTGTTCGGCGGCCCGCTCCGCAGCGTTGATGAGGTGCCGTCCGCCGACCATCGACCGGGCGGACGCCGGAACCAGTGACGGCAGGCAGGCCGCGAGTTGGTTCAGGGCCTGGAGCAGGGAGGGGTCCTTGCTCAGCAGCAGGTAGGTCACGCCCGGTGCCCGGCCGACCGCTGTACCGGACTGGGCGGCCGGGGTGCGGTCGACGGCCGGGACGGCGTCCCCGCCCGTGGCCAGGAGCGCGCCGAGCGCGTCGAGGACCGCCGCGGTGCCGTCGCCGCCGTTCGCGGTCACGCCGCTGCGGACGGCGCCGTGCTCGTCCGTGAGCGCCCAGGCCCAGCGGCCTTCGCGGAAGGCCGTGGCCAGCGCGCAGAAGACCGATCCGGGGCGGCCCACCGGTTGCGGCGCGGTTCGCGCCGGGATGCCCAAGGGGCTGGGATGCATGGCTCGGTCCTCCTGGTCCGCTCGGCACCGCGGCCCGGCGCGTCCGCCGCGACTCCGGGCACACTCACACTGTGCCCCCAGCCACCGACAGTCGTCGCCCCCTCGGTCGGAACCCGTCGGCGGATTTGGCTGATTCCTGGATCACGGGGGCAGAGCGGCGCAGTGCGGCGGGCCCGCGCGCCGTCGTCGTCCGGGCGATGCGCCCTTCGGCAGCCCCCGGAACCTTGCCGAGGACTTCCCGACGCTGGTCCACGGTGCGGTGGCCTACTCGCCGTCGGCCCAGGTCAACCCGAGCTTCCCGGACGGAACCGGCAATGCCTGGAGCCTGGCCGGAAAGCCGGTCCCGCCGGGGGCCGTCCCGCTGCAGCGGGTGAGCGGACCGGTCCTGGCCGTCGCCGGCGCGTCTGGCAGTCCGCGACCTGGGCCCGGCAGATCGTCACCGAACTCGACGCGGACCACGACCCCTATCCCCACCAGGCGCTGGTCTACCCCGGGGCCGGGCACGAGGTCGGGACCGTCCCCTACCTCTCCGAGCAGACCACGGTGATGAACCCCACCAGCTTCGCCGAGGAGAGCCTCGGCGGCAGCCGCGCGGGCGACGCCACTGCCCAGGCCGAGGGCTGGCCGCAGGTCCTGGCGCTGCTGGCCGGTCTCGGGACCGGACAGCGGCAGCGGAGTCGGCGGGGAGTGGAGTCGGCGGAGGGAGCGGAGTCGGCGGGAGGGGGCGAGCAGGGTACGGGCGAGCCGGGGTCAGGCGGTCGAGGGTGAGGGTGAGGGCGCGGGCGCGTCGGCGAAGGGCAGCGGGCGTTGGAAGACGACCATGGTGCGTCCGGGGCCGTTGTAGTCCTCGACCACCGTCGCCTCGAAGCCCAGGCTGCGGTGGAAGGCGACCGAGCCGGTGTTGGCGACGGAGGTGATCGCCTTCAACCGCACGGCGCCCTCGCGCTGCGCGGCCTCCGCGAACGCCGCATAGAGGCGGCGTCCCAGCCCGGAGCCCCGGGTGTCGTCGCGGGTGGCGATCAGATGGACGTAGCCGGTGCCGGTCGGGGTGACGAAGCCGACGAGGTAGCCGGCGATGCCCTCGGCGTCCCTGGCGGCCAGACAGGTCGAGCCGAACTCCTGCACCAGCGCCAGTTGGTGGAGGGGGCGAAGGTCGCGGTCGCCCCAGTAGCGGGAATGGTCCGCGAGGACCTGGTGGACGTCGGCGACCTCGGCCCGGGTGATCTGCGCTGCCGTGCGCTCCGTACGGGCGGCTCCGGTCTGGCTGTTCTCGGTGGACATGGCAGCCATCATGGCGGCCGGACCTCAGCGCGCCGACTGGGAGGCCGCAGCCTGCGGGTGGAGGTCGGCGAGTCGCAGCAGGTGGACCGGCGGCTGCGGCAGTGCCAGGGTCGACGCGAGCACCGGTCCCGGCGAGACATGGACGAGTTCGCCGGACGCCAGCAGCCGCCAGCGGGGATCCTCGTCCATCCGCTCGCTGGCCACCACCACGCAGGAGCGGTCCGCCAGTTCGGCGGAGCTGGCACGCAGTCGGCGGCGGCGGTCGGCATGCTGCAGCGGCTCCCCGGGCCCGTCCCCGGGGGCGCGGCGATCGAGGACGTAGAGCTCGTGGGTGTCGGGGTAGCGGAGCGCCCACAGCCCGTCCGCATCGGCCAGAAGCAGATTGAGGCAGTACAGCGGCAGCTGCTCGGCCGCCCAGCCGACGGCGGCGGTGATCCCGGCACCGACGTCGCCGCCGTGTCGGTGCACCTCCTCGGTGAGGAGGGCGAAGAACCGCTCGGAGTCGGTCTGGCCGTGGACCGTGCGTGCGACGTCGACGCCGAGTTCCGTGAGCCGGGCGTCCAGCAGGTCGAGGCCGCCGACGACGCCGTTGTGCGCGAACAGCCGCCCGTCCTGCTCGAAGGGATGGGTGTTCTCGACGGTCAGTCCGCCGGTCGAGGCGAAACGGACGTGCGCCACGAACGTCGTCGACTCGAGCTCCCGCGCCTCCTCCGCGAACTCGGCGTCCTGCCAGGCGGGACGGGGCTGACGGAACGTCACCGGACCTCCGTCCCGGTCGAACACCCCGATACCGGTCCCGTCCGGATTGGCCCGGCTCTGCGCCTCCAGGCTGTCCGGGGCTCCGACCAGCCAGAAAGTCGCGCGAATCCGCTCGGGCGCGCTGCACAGACCGAAGAGGCGACACATGGTGCTGCTCATGCCCCGGCGGCTCCCCGGCCAATCACCAGGGGGGGCGCTCCCTCCACCGAACGGGCGGACACCGAGTGGACGAGGACGTGGTTATGCTGGTGCCGCGGTCGTGACTGGCGCTTGGGTGGATCACCACCGGGGAGCGATCGCCTTCGGTTCGAAGCCGCGCGCCTGGGCGACACCCCTCTCACCCCGGGACCGCCCATGACCGCACAGCCCGCCGCACAGCCCACCGGACAGCCCGCCGCACGGCCCGCCGACGCATCGCTCGGCAGCGCCCGGCTCATGACCGGGACCGAGCTGGCCGCAGCCGTCGTCGAACGCTGCGCCGAAGCCGCACGCAACCTCCGCGAGACCAGTGGCGTCACCCCCTGCCTGGCCACCGTGCTGGTCGGGGACGACCCGGCCTCCGTCACCTATGTGGCGATGAAGCGCAATCGCTGCGCCCGGGCCGGCATCGAGTCCCGCCATGTCGCGCTCCCCGCCGACACCACCACGGAGGAACTGGTCGCGGCGGTGCGGGCCCTGTCCGCCGATCCCTCCGTCCACGGCATCCTGCTCCAGCACCCGGTGCCGGAGCACATCGACGAGCGCGCGGCGTTCGAGGCCATCGACCCGGCCAAGGACGTCGACGGGGTGACCATGTGGTCGTTCGCGGCGATGGCCTTCGGCCTGCCCGGCTTCCACGCCTGCACGCCCGGAGGCATCGTCCGGCTGCTCGACGCCTACGGGATCGATCCCAGCGGTCGGCACGCGGTCGTGGTCGGCCGCAGTCCGATCCTCGGCAAGCCGCTGGGGATGCTGCTCCTGGCCCGGGATGCGACGGTCACCTACTGCCACTCCCGGACCGTCGGCCTGTCCGACATCATTGCCACCGCCGACATCCTGGTCGCGGCTGTGGGCCGGCCGGAGTTCATCAAGGGGGCCGACATCAAGCCCGGGGCGGTCGTCATCGACGCCGGATACAACCCGGGCAATGTGGGCGATGTCGACTTCGCGGGGGCGGCGGGCCGCGCCCGGCTGATCACGCCCGTGCCCGGCGGCGTCGGACCGATGACGATCGCCCTGCTGCTGGAGCAGACGGTGGCCGCCGCCGTGCGTCAGACGGCGACGGCCTGAGCGGGGTTGCCCGGGCCCCGGGCTGTCAGTAGCCGGCGATCGGGGCCGCCGCGTGGCTGACGGCGACGGTGTGGGTCACCCAGGCGTCCTCGACCTGGACATGGAGCAGCGCCGACGTCGGCTCGGGCAGGTAGTTGGGCGTCCCCTCGTGCCGGACCAGGCCGCTCTGGAGATGGGTGCTCGGCGCGATGGCGAGGATGCTGCCGGCGAAGGGGGCGGTGATGGGTCGGTGGACGTGTCCGGCCAGCACCCGGGCGACGTTGCCGTGCCGGCCCAGCACCTCGGCCAGGGCCTTGCCGTCCTCCAACCGCATGCCGTCCAGGAACGGGATGCCGATCGGCATCGGCGGGTGGTGCAGGCAGACGATGGCCGGAACGTCGGGCCTGCGGGCGAGGACCGTGTCCAGCCACTGGAGCTGGTCCTCGCCCAGGTGGCCGCCGCCGGAGCCGGGCACCTTGGAGTCCAGTACGACCACGGTGAAGGCCGGATGGTCCACCGCGTAGCGGGTCTGCCCACCGCCGCCGAGGAAGCCGGTGCCGGCGAAGGCCTCCACCATGGCCCCGGGTTCGTCGTGGTTGCCCGGCACCAGGTGCAGCGGCAGCGGGAAGTGCTCGATGACCTCGCGCAGCGCGGCGTACTCCTCGGGCCGGCCCCTCTCGACCAGGTCGCCCGTGATGACGACGCAGTCCGGCAGCGGGTCGAGCGCGAGCAGCCGCCCCAGCGCCCGGCCGAGACCGATGGCCGGTGCGCTGCCGAGCGGGCCGGTGGTGAGGTGGGGGTCACTGATGTGGGCGATGGATGCGGTCACCTCTGCACGATGCACCGGGCCCGGCGCGGAGGGCAACGGATCATGCTGTCGGCGTAGCCGTCAGGGCGACAGTCCGGCTATCCGGGCGAGGTCCTCGTCCGGGGCGGTGAACGTGACCAGCTTCCGGTCGGGGTCGTCGGCGAGCTGCAGCACCAGGTGCTGCAGTCGTAGCTCGCCGAGGCGGGGATGGCGCAGCCGCTTGGTGCCGGAGCTCAGCGGCACGACGTCGTGCCGGGGCCACCAGTCGCGTACCTCCGGGCTGGCCGACCGGAGGCGGTCCAGCAGCGCGGCGAAGCCGGCGTCCCCGGGATGCCGCGCCGCAGCGGCGCGGAACCGGCCGAGCAGCGCGGACGCTTCGTGCTCCCACTCGACCATCACCTCCCTGGCCTCGGGGGCGGTGAACATCCACCAGAGCTGGTTGCGGTCCTCCAGGGGGAGCGCAGGCCAGTCGGTCCACAGCGCCCGGGCGGCGCGGTTGGCCGCCAGCACGTCCCAGTAGCGGCCGGTGACGTAACTGGGGCAGGGGTCGAGCCGGTCGACGAGGGCGACGAGTGCGGCGGGGGCCGTCTCCGGCCGAGGCGGGCGCGCGACCGGCGGGATGCCGTGGACGAGCTCGTGGATGTGGACCCGCTCGGCGGCGTCGAGGCGCAGGGCGTCGGCCAGCGCATCGAGCACCTGACGGGAGGGGCGCAGTTCGCGTCCCTGCTCCAGATAGGTGTAGTAGGTCGCTGAGATCGCGGCGAGCTGGGCGACCTCCTCCCGGCGCAGCCCACAGGTGCGGCGCCGGGCGCCGGGTGGCAGCCCCACGTCAGCGGGTTGCAGACGCTCCCGCCTGGAGCGCAGCAGATCCCCGAACTCCTGGGCCCGGTAAGCGGTTTCCGACATCCTGGCACTTCCATTACTAGGAAGAACGACCTGTGGTTACCAGTGTAGGGACAAAGCTACGGTCGCTTCATGACCACGAATTCGCACCTCCAGGAAAGCCCCGCTGCGGCTCCTGTCGCTGTCCGCAGTGAACGTGTCGTGATACCGCTGGACGACGGTTCGTCGATGGGCGGCTATCTCGCGCGGCCCTCGGTCGAGGGCGACCTCCCCGGCGTGGTCGTGGCCATGGAGCTCTTCGGCGTGGACGCCGGAGTCCGGGGCGTCTGCGATCGGCTGGCCGCGCTGGGCTTCGTCGCCCTCGCACCGGACTTCCACCACCGCACCTCTCCGGATGTCGAGCTGCCGCGCGACGAGGCCGGCCGGCAGCGGGGATTCGAACTGCTGCACAGGATGAGCCGGCCCCAGCTCCTGGTGGACGCCCGTGCTGCGGCCGACCACCTCCACCGGCTCGGCTGCGAACGGCTGAACATGGTCGGCATGAGCCTCGGTGGGCACATCGCCTGTCTGGCGGCCACCCAAATCGACTTCGAGGTCGTGGTCTCCTTCTACGGCGGCTGGCTGGCGACCACCGACATCCCGCTGAGCCGTCCGGAGCCGACCCTCGCACTCACTCCGCGGATCACCGGCCGGGTGCTCTACCTCATCGGCGAGGAGGACCATGTCGTCCCGCCCGACCAGCAGCGGGAGATCGAAACCGCGCTGCGCGAGGCCGACGGCGGCCACCAGTACGTGTCCTACCCCGGGGTGGGCCACGGCTTCCTCACCGCCGATCCGGAGACGGCGGCGGACGCCTGGGCTCGGGCCGAACGCCTGCTGACGGAGGGTCGGTCCGCCTCCTGACCCGGCGGTTCCCGGGCCGGGCGGATGGCCGGACGGGGCGGTACGGGATCCCGCCCGCTCGGAGACCGTGAGGCCGACCGGGGCGACGCCGCAGGCACGGACGAGGTGCAGCAGGAGCGAGCGGGCCGCTCTGCGGAGGCGCTGCTTCATCTCCGTCCCCTCTCTGTACAGTCGATCGAATGACTGAAATCGGAAGCCCTGACAATGGATTGGTTGTGCTGGAGCACGACTCCGGCTGGGCGGCCCGGGCCGGGGCACTGACCGAACGGCTGCGCTCCGCACTCGGACCGACGGCCCTGCGGGTGGAGCACATCGGCAGCACCGCGATTCCGGGGATGGCGGCCAAGCCGATTTTCGACGTCCAGGTCAGCGTCGCGGACCTGGACCAGGCGGACCGCGCCTTCGCCGAGCCGCTGGCGGAGCTGGGCTTCCAGCAGCGGCCCTTCCACCAGGACCATGTGCCCGCCGGATCCGACGACGACCCGGCACGCTGGGCCAAGCGCTTCTGGAGCCGCCGGACCGGTGGGGACGTCAACCTGCACGTGCGTGTGCTGGGTTCCCCGAACGAGCGACTGGCCCTGCTCTTCCGCGACTGGTTCCGGGCCCATCCCGAGGCCGTGCCCGCCTACGCCGCCTTCAAGAGCGTGCTCGCCGGGAACGTGTTCGACATCGACGTCTACTCGGACGTGAAGGACCCGGTGGTCGATCTTGTCGTCGCCGTGGCCGAGCCGTGGGCCGCCGCGACCGGCTGGACCGCCCTGGCGGCCGACGGTGCGCCGGAGCGGGTTGCCGCCGCCGTGGCCGGTACTCCTGCCGCGTAGATCTTTTTCCGCTCGTACTAGAGTCACTGCATGCTCATTCACCCCATTCCGGGTCGGCGCGCTCCGCGGAGGACGCGGTGATCGGTGCGCTCACGGCCGTGGTCGCCGTAGCGGCGCTGCTGCTCGCGGCCTGGTGCGGCGTTGCCATCGCGCGCGACCAGCCGACCAAGGACTGGCACCTCATCGGTATGGCCGTGGTGAGCGTGTTGGCACTGGCGCAGCTGGTGGTCGGTATCGTCGAGGTGGCCAACGGCCACAAGGCCCAGAACGGCACGGTCATCTTCTTCGCCTATCTGGTGGGCGCAACGCTGGTGGTCCCGGGCGCGGCCTTCATGTCGCTGCTGGAGCGCACCCGCTGGGGTTCGGCGATCGCGACGGTGGGCGGCGTGGTGCTGGCCGCATTGGAACTTCGGTTGATCGAGATCTGGGGAAGCGGACATGGCTGACACACAGCAGACGGGCGAGGGCGTGGTAGTCGCCGACCCGTCCCCGGAGGCCGTGGCGGAGAGCGCCGCGCCGACCGGGAAGACCCGGAAGATAGGAGAGGGTCCGGGACGACTGCTGGTGAGCGTGTACGGCGTCTTCACGGTCGCGGCGGGCTCGCGGTCGATCTACCAGCTGATCGCCCAGTACCACCGGGCGCCGCTCTCCTACATCCTCTCTGCGGCCTCGGCGGCGGTGTACGCGTTCATCCTGGTGACGCTGGTGCGCGGCGGTGCCTCCGCGCGGAAGCTCGCCTTCTTCTGCTGTGCCGCCGAGCTGGCCGGCGTGCTGATCGTCGGCACCCTGACGCTGGTGATCCCCTCGGCCTTCCCGGACCAGACGGTGTGGTCGTACTACGGGCTGGGCTATGTCTTCATCCCGCTGGTGCTGCCGGTGACCGGGATGCTCTGGCTTCGGCGGACCCCCGCCGACGAGCAGCAGGGCTGAGCCGGAGCGACCGGAGCGACCGGAGCGACCGGAGCGACCGGGCGGAACGACCGGGTGGAACGCACGGAGTGGAACGAACGGTGTGGAACGGCTCGGCGTCAGCGACGCTGGGCCGTTTCCGCGTCCAGGGACACCGGCGCCCCCGTTGTCGGGCGCAGGGCCCGGAGCCGCTCGAAGGCGGTCGGAGTCGGCCGGTGGCGGAGGAACTCCCTGATCTGCCTCGCGCAGTCGAGCGGACCGGTGGTGCCGGAGTCGACCTCGACGTCGTAGGCGCCGTGGGCGTGGACCTGCTCGATCTGCCGGGCGGCGAGGCCCGGCGGGCGGTCGCCGCGGACGAGCTCCCGGCGCTCCAACTCCGGCAGCGCGCAGCGTATGCCGACCAGGACGACGCGCTGCGGGTCGAGCAGTTCCAGGCAGTCCAGCAGCCGCCACTCCTCACTGAGGATGTGGTCCACCACGATGTTGTTGCCGGCGGCGGCCATGCCGGCGACGGCCCGGTGGAAGCCCATCCAGGTCTTTCTGAGCACGGTCGGCAACTCGTCCGGCGTGATCTGCCGGCCGCCGCGGATGGCATGGAAGCTGTCGACCGCCATGCGGTAGTAGACGTCGTCGAGCAGTGGGAGCAGTTCCTGGGCGATGCTCGACTTCCCGGAACTCGACGTGCCGTTCAGGAAGATCACCAGTCCACCGGGCTCGCCGGGGAGGTCTGCTGCTGTGGTCATGTTCCACTGCCCGTTCGATCGGTACGACACCTGCAACTGATCATGATCCAGGGCGGAGCGGCCGCTGTCCACGGGGTGTGTCCGTGAGCGGGTGGTCGAGGAGTACGGGGGGACGGGGTGACCGCGGGGTGTGGCATGGTCGGCCTCTCGGTGTGTGCTGACACCTCGAAGAGCAGGCCGGCCGACTGTTCGTTCCTGTGATGAGCGTCACTTGGAGCCGATGGAACATTCGGTCCTCCGGTCGCCTCCTGCTGTGTGTCGGAAGGAGACCGTCGTGGAGATGACACCCGTTCGTACCGCCGAGTTGGTGCGGGCCGCGCAGCACGGCGATCAGCTCGCGGTGAGCCAACTGCTCGAACTGCTCACGCCGTACGTACGTCGGCTGTGCGGACCGATCGCCCTGGCGGACGGCGCGGACGCGACCCAGGAGGCGCTGATCGCGGTGTTCCGGAAGCTGCGGCAACTGCAGCAGCCCGAGGCGCTGTTCGGCTGGGTGCGCGCCATCGCGGTACGTGAGGCAGTGCGCCATGCCCAGCGGGTCTCCCGCTCCGAGCCGGCCGACCTCGGCGAGGTCCCGGCGCCGGGCGACCCGCAACTCGCCGCCGACATCCGCGATGTCCTGCGGCGGCTCTCACCGGAGCACCGGGCCGTGCTGGTGCTCCGCGACCTTGAGGGCCTGGACGAACAGCAGACCGCACAACTGCTCGGGGTGGCCGCCGGCACGGTCAAGTCCCGTCTGTCCCGGGCCCGGCTCAGTTTCCGAAGGGCGTGGCAGGTATGACGTACGAGGCAGGAGCAGTGCCCGAGGACTGGCCGGTGGCCGACTTCGACCCGGTGCGACAGCTGCGGGTGATAGCTGCGGTCACCCCCGGGGCCAGGATCCATGAGCGTGTCATCGACGCACCCTTCGCGGCGGTCTGGGAGGTCGCCGCCGACCTGGAGCGGATGCCGCAGTGGCTGCCCGACATCAGGTCGGTCCGCTACCGCGGGACGGAAGCCCTGGTCGTCGGCCACTCCCGGCTGCGCGCCAGGTTCGACGTCGAGAACAGTTCCGGGTGGTGTCTGATGCGCAGCCGGTTCCTGCTCGGGGGCATGGCCGCCCGGCCCGAGGAGGAGGGCACCCGGTTCGCCGTGCTGGGCGCCCTGCGGATACCGCTGGCCGGACTGGTGGAACCGCTGCTGGGTCCGATCGTCTCCCGCACCGAGCCCCGTTCGGCTCGTCGTTTCGAGGCGCTGGTGCGGGCGCGTTGACGGATCGGTCGTCGGCTCAGTCGACGGCGCGGTGGGCTGCGACGGCCCCGTGGAACAGGTGGAGGGCATCCGTGCCGGCGTCCCCGAGGCAGGCGCAGCACAGCGCCAGCAGCAGGGCGAAGGTCGCCAGCGCCAGCATCCGCTGAGCCGGGCGCGGTGCCGGGGGCGGCGCGAGCAGTGACCGCACCCGGCGCGGCACGGGGCCACCGGTGGCGGCGAGGGCCGCGTTCCGCCAAGGCCCTGCCGGACTGCTCCCCTGTGCGAGAGCGGCCCGGGCCACCGCACGCGCCACCAGGCCCCGGTCGCCGACCGCCTCGGCCGCGTCCTCGTCGGCCCAGCGCTCCACCGCGTAGGCGCCCTCCTTGGCCAGCGGGCGCAGCAACGGGCAGGCGGCGGCGGACAGATGCAGCACGAGCAGGAAGAAGTGGTGCCGTTCGCGCAGATGGGCACGCTCGTGGGCCATCAGGGCCTCCCGCTCGGCCGGTTCCAGCGCGTGGAGCATGCCGGTGGTCACCACCACCCGGCCGGGTATTCCGGGCGGACCGGGCAGGGCGAATGCCTCCACCCGCGGATCGTCGACCACCAGCA
>OVEP010000001.1_pt2 | contig 11123 bp, 13 predicted proteins | sample 1779801 | NCBI WGS metagenome assembly OVEP01 (sample SAMEA3914791, study PRJEB12502) | metagenome | biome: forest; material: soil | place: Canada | collected 2011-07-03 | depth 0.1 m
CGAAGCGTGACGTGGAGCGACTCCGGCGTCCGGGGATGGCACACTTGGTCCGCAGGGCCGCGAAGCCCAACTCCATGACTGCACACGGATTCACCACCGATCCACATCGGGGAGCGAATGGACGTCGGGACCGTCATTGCGGGGCGCTACGAGATCAGGTCACCGATCCGAACGGGAGGAATGGGTCAGGTCTGGCTGGCACAGGATGGCCACCTCGGCCGGACCGTTGCGGTAAAAACGATGCGCCCCGACTTGGGCGGCGATCAGGACCGGGTACAGCGTGACGTGAGGCGCTTCCAGCAAGAGGCGATGGCCGTCGCCAGACTCGACCACATCGGCCTTGCCGCCGTCCATGACCTGGGTGAGGAAGACGGAACTCACTACCTGATCATGCAGTATGTTCAAGGGCTGGATCTGGGTGACCTGATTGCTGAGCACGGGCGACTGGGCACCCCTGAGGCGGCGTCGGTCACCGTGCAGATCTGCTCGGTACTGGCCGCAGCGCACGCCCAACACATCGTCCACCGCGACCTCAAACCCGGCAACGTGAGGGTCCGCACGGATGGACTGGTCAAGGTCCTGGACTTCGGGGCGGCGGCGTTGCTCGACTCCAACGACACGCGACTGACGAACCCGGGCTCCGCTGCTCCCGGCACATGGCTCTATATGGCGCCTGAACAGATCGCAGGAGAGGAGGTAAGCAATCGCACCGACCTCTACGCTCTCGGCTGTCTGCTGTACGAGATGGTCAGCGGACGACCGCCGTTCACCAGCTCGGCGCCGTTGATGGTGCCCAATATGCACCGCACTGAGGTCCCGCTGCTGCTCGGGGTGCTGGAACCCAGCACCCCGAAAGACGTCGAGGCCCTGGTGGCGCAGCTACTTGCCAAGGACCCCGACGATCGTCCTGCCCATGCCGGCGTCGTCTACCAGATCATGGCTGGGCACCTCCCAGAACCGCGCCCCCCGCAGGACGCCCTGCGGCCGTGGATCGAGGCCGATCCCTGCAGACCGTTCGCGCACCCCATGTCACCGGGTGCGCGTGCAGTGCGGGAGTGGGCAGCGGGTACTCCTTGACGGCAGGTTGTAAGGACTTCCCCGACCGGGAGGAGCGGCACTACGGTCGCGTGCTGATTCGGATGATTCCAACGCGCTGGTAGACAGACCCTCGATACCGTGACCTGATCAGGCTACGGAGGGGACGGCTGTGCACGCGTGGGTAGTACGGGCGGGAAGAGGCGGAGAGCGTGCAGCCGTGGCCCTACAGGAGGGACTGGCCATCGCTGGCTGGAGCGAGGTCGGTGACCTCAGTCAGGTGGTGTCCCGGGAGCAGATGCGGCTGGTTGTGGCGTATGCCTATCCGGATCTCAGCCCGCAGGTCATTGGCAACTGGACTGGTCAGCTCTGGCGCTTCCGCGAGGAGATAGCCGATGGAGACCTTGTCGTCACGCCTGTCGAGGGCCGTCGCCTGGCGCTCGGTCGCGTCGTCGGCCCGTATCGCTACCGTGCCGAAGCAGAGCCATCGCTGCGCCACGTTCGCAGTGTCCAGTGGATCCGTACCGACCTCGACCGGGACGCGGTCCAGTCGGATCTCCGCGACAGTCTGGGGTCCCTGCTGACTGTCTTCGCGCTGAGCCGCTACGAGGCCGCCCGGCGGATGGCCTCACTCGCGAGCAGCGGTATAGACCCTGGGCCCTCCGATGCCTCGCCGGGCGCGACGAAGGTCGTCTCACCGGAGCGCCTGGAGGAGTTCGTCCAGGCGGCGGTCGGCGCCGGGGAGACTGTGACTCTCACGATCCGTGAGTTCCTTCGGGTCTGGGGGCACACCCATCGTCGGCCGTCCGTGGTGCAGGAGATCCAGGAGGAACTGGAGACGCTGGGGCTGTCCACAAATCCGTCCTTCACCGAAGGCAGCATCAACAGCACGATCATGGTTGTCCCGGTCGGTGTCGAACCCGACGCGGGTATTCACGTGCCGACGGCCGAGGAACTGCCCACGGAGGCGCTCGCTGACGACCGGCCGGTCGCATTCCTCGTCAAGCAGATTCCGTCGGCGGACATCGCCCTCGTCTCCGTCGAACCCGACGACGAGCTCCGGGTGGCGTCCACCCGGATGGGCCTCAACAACTTCACCCAACTGCCTGTTCTTGATGCCGAGGGTCGACTCCAAGGGGCAGTGAGCTGGGAGTCCATTGGCCTGGCCTACCTTTCGAACGACACCCCCACCCTGGCGCAGGCCACCGCGCCGGCACGGGAGGTGGATGGAGACGATGACCTGCTCGAATGGATCGGGGAGATCTACCGGCTGGGATATGTCTTCGTTCGCAACGGAGAGCGGCGTGTCACCGGCATCGTCACCACGGCGGACCTCACCTCCCAACTCGGCAGTCAGCTCCGTCCGTTCCTTCTCATCGCTGAGATTGAGCGGCGGCTGCGACGCATCATCGATCGCGCGGTTGGTGACGGCAGACTAACCATCGAACAGGTGAGGAATCAGCTTCGCCGCCATCGTCGCGCGCGTGTCCATGGAGCGCGCAACCTGACGCTCGGCGAGTACCCCTACGTCCTGGAAGCCGAGGAAGTGTGGACGAGCTTCGGGTGGGCTATCGACCGAGACCTATTCGTCGACCGCCTGCGTGCAGCCGCCGACTTCCGCAACGACCTGATGCATCTCAACCCAGACCTGGACGCCGAGGCAGACGACGAACTCCTACCACTACGCGGCCTGCTGACCATGCTCAGGTCCTTGGACTGGGATATATAGCCTGAACCGCTTCCCGATGGCGGTCAGCCAGCAGTGGTAGCCGTTCTCCCCCAGCTTGTGGTCAGCCAAGGTAAGGATAGGTGCCAGCCAGGTAGTCGCCGATCTGCTGACGCATGCTCGGATGGATATCGAGGGTATCCAGATCCGCGGCGGCGACCCAGCGGACGCCATCGGCTTCGTCGTTGATGGTGGGTTGGCCACTGAGGGGGCGGCCGATGTAGGCGTTCTCGTACTGCTGGCGGATCTCGCCGTCGGTGTAGGCGACGATGTGGTGGGGGTTGGAGTAGACGCCGAGGAAGCCGGTGATCTCGGCGAGGATGCCGGTCTCCTCCTGGCATTCGCGCACCGCGCACTGGCCAGCGGTTTCTCCGATGTTCTGGGCACCGCCGGGCAGGGCCCACTGGCCGGTGTCGCAGCGGCGCTGGAGCAGGATCGCGCCATCGTCATTGACGACCAGCAGGTTGCTGGCGGGGATGAGGGTGTTGGCCTTCGGGGCGGTTGGATCGTTGAGATACTCAATGCGGCCCACGCGGCTCACTCCTGGTGGTCAGTGTCGGGAGAGTTGTTGCAAAGCCAGGATGCGGCCCTGGACGGGGGATTGAGGCAGGCAGCGGGCAGTTGCGCGGCGTGGTTATCCGAGCTGTGGCAGCACGGTGCCGTCGAGGTAGTGCTCGATGCGCTGGCGCATTGAGCGGTCCATCGTCAGTTTGCCGACAGCTTGTGCTTCGAACCAGTGGATTTCGCTGGACTCGCAGCTCGGCGTGGGTTCCCCGGTCAGGGCGCGTGCGGTGAGGACGATGGAGAACTCCTTGTCGTTGCTTCGGCAAAACTAACCCCCAGGTGATCCCGCAGAATTGACCCCCCTGATCATCTGGAGGGTGCTGAAAGTGGAGGACTGGGCCGAGATACGTCGCCTGCACCGTGCGGAGGGCGTGCCCATCAAGGAGATCGCGCGTCGGCTGGGGGTGGCCCGGAAGACGGTGCGGGCCGCGTTGAACTCGGACCGGCCGCCGGTGTTCCAGCGGGCTCCGCGGGGCCAGGTCGCGGACGCGTTCGAGCCGCGGATGCGGGCTCTGCTGCAGGAGTGGCCGACGATGCCGGCCCCGGTGATGGCGGAGCGGATCGGCTGGCCGTACTCGTCAGCGCCGCTGCGCAAGCGGCTGGCGCTGATCCGGCCGGAGTACACCGGGATCGACCCGGTGGACCGGGTGGTCTATGAGCCGGGGCAGGTCGCGCAGTGCGACCTGTGGTTCCCCGAGACGAAGGTGCAGGTCGGCGCCGGGCAGGAGCGGGTGCTGCCGGTGCTGGTGATGACGCTGGGCTTCTCCCGGTTCATGGCCGCGACCATGATCCCGTCCCGGCAGGCCGGGGACATCTTGTCGGGCATGTGGCAGCTGATCCACGGCATCGGCCGGGTTCCGAAGACGCTGGTCTGGGACCGGGAGGCGGCGATCGGCGGCAGCGGCAGGCTCACCGCCCCGGCGGCTGCGTTCGCCGGCACGCTGGCCACCAGGATCAGACTCGCCCCGCCCCGAGACCCCGAGTTCAAGGGCCTGGTCGAGCGGAACAACGGCTACCTGGAGACCTCGTTCCTGCCCGGCCGCCAGTTCGCCTCCCCGGCGGACTTCAACCAGCAGCTGCACCAGTGGCTGGTCAAGGCCAACTCCCGCACGGTCCGGTCGATCCAGGGCCGCCCCGTCGACCGGCTGGAGGCCGACTACCAGGCGATGGTCCCGCTGCCGCCGGTCTCACCGCCGACCGGACTGAACCAGCGGGTCCGGCTCGCCAGGGACTACTACGTCCGTGTCGACACCGTCGACTACTCGGTCGACCCGCAGGTCATCGGCCGGTTCGTCGACGTCACCGCCTCCCCGGACACGGTGAGCGTGCTCTGCGACGGCTACCTCGTCGCACGGCACGAGCGGTCCTGGGCCAAGCAGCAAGTGGTCACCGACCCCGCCCACCAGGCCACCGCCCAGCGCATGCGCCAGGCCCTGGCTGAGGACCGCGAACGGCGCCAAGCGGCCAGTCGGCACCACGCCGACGGGCATGCCGTCGCCCTGCGGGCCCTGCCCGACTACGACGCCCTGTTCGGCGTCGACTTCGACCCCGCGAGCACGAAAGCGAGCAACGAATGACCACCGCCACCGCGGCGACCACGCCCCCGAAGGACGGCCTGCCGTCCATGCTGGCCTACCTGACCAGAGTCCTGAAGACCCCCACCATCGGCGCGTTCTGGGAGGAGCTGGCCGACCAGGCCCGCGACGAGAACTGGTCCCACGAGGAGTACCTGGCCGCTCTGCTGCAGCGGCAGGTCGCAGACCGGGAGTCCAAGGGCACCACGATGCGGATCCGCACCGCTCACTTCCCGCAGGTCAAGACGCTGGAGGACTTCAACCTCGACCACCTGCCCTCGCTGCGGCGCGACGTCCTGGCGCACCTGGCCACCGGCACGTTCGTCGCGAAGGCGGAGAACGTGATCCTGCTCGGCCCGCCCGTTATCAATGGGGCTTGAGGCCCTGTCATCAATGTCTGCGACGAGCGTCACCGTGAGCGTTCTGCGTCGTTGAAGCATTGCTATCAACGGGAGTTCTTCAACGAGACGGGACGACAGCAGTGGCGCTCAGTTTGGCGGCTCGGCCCTCTGACGGGCGACGGACATGGACTGTGATCGACGAGAAGTACCGGACGGTCGCTCCGGTCGAGGAGTGGTTGGAGGCCCACCGGGCGTTTTGGTCGCCGAACACGGTGCGGGGCTATGCGACCTCGCTGGCCCAGTGGTGGACCTTCCTCGAACAGCGCGGTGAGACCGCGCAGTGGAGTGATCTCGGGGTCCCGGCGGTTGCCGGGTTCCTGTCCTGGCTGCGCAACGGCCGCACCGTCGAGCACGCCCTTGTCGAGCCGGAGGAAGCACCCTCGCCGCAGACGCTGGAGGCCAGGCTGGCCGCGCTGATCTCGTTCTACCGCTGGCAGGAGGCGGTCTTCGCAGTGCCGGTCGCGGCCCGGCTGATGCGCGGGACACCGCGCCGGGCCCCGGCCCGCGGCCTGCTCGCGCACCTGGACACTCGCAGCGCACCGGGCCCGTCCTCGCTGGTTCGCGTCCGCCGCCAGCGGCATCCGGACCGGCCGCCCCTACTGCTGCCGACCGAGATCCAGGCGATCCTCGACGGCTGCGCGAGACCGGACACATCCAGCGGCGAGTGGACCGGGAACCTGCGCGACCGACTGCTATTCGCGTTGCTCGCCGAGACCGGGATGCGGCTGGGCGAGGCCCTGGGCATGCGGATTAGCGACTTCGTCATGGGCCGCGGAGGCACTCCGTATGTCGAGATCGTCCCGCGCGAGGACAATGCGAACGGGGCGAGGGTCAAAATGATGCGCCCCAGACGGGTCTATGTCGGCTCCGACCTGGAGAGACTGCTCGCCGACTACCTGACCCATCTTGCCTGCCGGGCTGCCGAGTTGGGGCTGCCGATCGACACGGGCTCGCCGCTGCTGGTGAACCTGACCCGGCCGCCGCTGCTGGCGGCTCTGCGGGAGGGAACGGTGCGGGACAAGACCGACTCCTTGCGGAAGAAGGGCCTGGGCCCGTCCACGTGGACGCCGCACTGGTTCCGCCACAGCCACGCGACCGCGCTGCTGCTGGCCGGGACACCGGAGTGGGTGGTCTCCCGCCGACTCGGACACGCACACGTGCAGACCACGATCGACCTCTACGGCTGGGTCCGCGAAGACGAGGCCCTGCGAGCTGCGGCGAACTGGAAGTCGTACGCATCCTCCTGGCAGGTGAACGATGGCCGGTGAACACCACCGCCTGCACCCCGCGGGGAGCGAGGACCCGATCTGGCAGCTGTGGTCCAAACTGCCCGCCCCCTGGAGAGGGCCGGTCATCGGCGACGGCATCGAGGACTGGGACAAGATCACCGAGAACGGCGACCGCAGGATCGACCTGCGAGGCCTGCCCGACCCGATCGCCGCCGAGCTGGCCTGGATGTCGCACTGGCAGTCCCTGGACGGCACCCGGTCATCGGTGCTGGGCACCAACCAGCTCGCGAACATCCTGCGCCGCGCGATCCGCGACGGCCACCCGTTCCCGCCCACGATCCGCGCGATGGACGCAGAGACGGCCGTGGCCCTGCAGCGGTGGTTCTATGCGACCCGCTGGGGCCGGCTGCCTCCGCACGGCAGCGTCGCCCGCTTGCGGGTGATCTTCCGTTTCTCTCGCCTGGCCCTACTCGCCAGGTGCTCTGACGGCCCCTGGTGGTCCCTGGATGAGTGGCACCCGCGTTGCGATCCGCGGATCCCGCTGTCGGAGCACGAACCGCAGGCCCACTATGGTTGTTCGCCCTCCAAGATCAGCATCCCGTGGCTGCGGGAGGCCGCGAAGTGGTCGCTCGGCACCCAACTGGAGGCAGGGAGCCTGCGCTGGTCGACGGTGAGTCAGGAACGCATGCGCTGTCTGGTCCGCCTGGACCGATGGCTCACTGAGACCTTCGCCGATCCACGGGATGTCCTGGGCGATCCCGCACTCGCGGTCCAGCAGGCCGCCGCTTTCCGGCGCTGGGCCGCCGAGCCGGCCAACCGGCTGACCCGGCGGTCCGAGCAGCGGTTCGCCGCACGCCCGGTCGCTGTCCGCCAGGTCAACGACGATCTGCGGGCCGTCGCCGAGTTGTTCGCGTTCGTGGCCGCCAACCCGGTCGAGGCCCGCCGGATCCTCGGGCCGCAGCCCTGGTCCGCGGTCACCGACGGGCACGCGGCCAGCTGGGTCCGCCAGGTCGCCCGCATTCCCCATCAGCGGGAACTCAACGACGAGCACTACGTGGATGACCACGCGCTTGCACAGATCCCCGCCGCGCTGCCTCTGCTCGGTCTGGGCCGCGACCAGGAGATGCCCATCACCCGGGGCGATGGGCGACAAGTCAGTGCCCAGGGCTTCGACGATCCGCAGGCCATGCGCATGATCCTGCTGCAGATCCTCACCGGCCGCCGGGCCAGCGAGGTCCGCACCTGCCTGTTCGACTGTCTCTCCGCCGTCCCTGAGAAGACCATCCAGGCGACCGAGGGCGAGGCGATCGCCCGGTTCCACTACGCACAGAGCAAGATCGATATCGCGCCGGACAACATCCTCGTCGACCAGGAGGTCGTCGCGGTCATCGAGGAACAGCAGCAGTGGATCCGGGCACGCTTCCCCGGCATCACCCCACGCCACCTGTTCATGCAGCGGACCGGGAACCGGCAGGGCGACAAGCCCTACCCGTCGGGCACCTACACCTGGATGCTCCGCGAGTTCAGCAGCATCGTGAAGATCACCGACAGCAAGGGCAAGCCTGTCGGCCTGAGCCACACCCACCGCTTCCGCCACACGAAGCTGACCCGGCTCGCCGAACTCGGCCTGCCCGTCCACGTGTTGATGCGCTATGCCGGACACGCCACGCCGACGATGTCGATGCACTACATCGCCGCCCGCCAGGAGCACGCCGAGCAGGCGTTCCTGGCCACTGCGAAGCTCCGCGCGGACGGCACGCACGTGGTCTTCTCCCGCGAGGATCACGACAGCCTGCACCTGTTCGAGCGCGCCGACCGGTTCCTGCCCCACGGCTGGTGCCTGCTTCCACCCCTGCAGACCTGCGACAAAGGAAACGCCTGCCTGACCTGCTCGGTCTTCGTCACCGATGAGACCCACCAGCCAGCCCTGGATAGGCAGCTGGCCGAGACCGAGGCACTGATCGACCGCTCCACCACCGCCTTCCAGGAACGTCACGGTCGCCCGATGCCCGAGGACAACGTCTGGCTCCTCCAACGGCGAGCCGAACACATCGCTCTGACCCGCCTGCTGGACACCATCCACGACAAGCCCGGCCGAGCAGTCCAGGGCGCCGGCTGCGGCACCAGCCCCACCGGCCCGGTCCCACTCACACTCGACCTTGACCGCCACCGAAGGATCCGGCCATGACCGACCCCCGCACCAAGCGCACCCAGACCCTGGCCGCCGCCGCGCAGGCGAAATCGCAGGCCAAGACGAAAGCCGCCGAGCAGGCGATTCGCACGTTGATCAAGCGCGGAGAGCCGATCACCTTCCAAGCCGTCCAGCGCGAGGCCGGCGTCTCCCACGCCTTTCTCTACGGCCATCCCGACCTGCGAGGACGTATCGAGCGCCTGCGGGCACAGGCCCGGCCGATTCCCGCACCGACCGCGCAGGCGGATCCGGAGAGCACTCTCGTTCTGGCACTGACCAGTCAGATCACCCGACTCAAACAGCAGCACCGTCAGGAAGTCCAGTCCCTTCGGGATGCCCTGGAGCAGGCTCACGGCGAGAATCTCGACCTCCGCCGCGAACTCGACCGCCGCGGTCGCGACACGCTCGGACTTTAGGAGCGGGGGGATTGCTGACAGATCAGTCCGCGCGTTCCAGCTTCAGGGCGCTACCGATCGGAGTCGCCCGCCACATCGCGCTGACCTGGGGAAGCGTTTCGATGAACGCGGCGATTTGGGCCAGCATTGCGGTCCGTTCATGACCGATGGGATCGAAGTCGAAGCCCATGCTGTTGGTCCAGGGCATATTGTCCAGGTCGGCCCAGGCCGGAGCGTCGGCGAAGAACAGTTCGAGTTCTATGTTCCAGCGCTGCGGCTGCCAGAACTCTTCATTGCGGTCATCCTCGTCGTTCACCGCGAACTGCCGGGTGAAGGCCAGGGTGGGGCAGTTGTCGTTCCAACCCCACCGCCCCCACTGCACGATGAATCCGTCGCCGTCGTCCTCTGCAGGCTCGATCCCGTCGATCTGCACCTGGACGAACTCCTGGAACGCAGACCACGCCCGCGCGACATCGTCGACCGCGTCCGGGTCCAGCCCATGACGTCGGAGGATCAGCGCGAACAGCTCGGGACTGCTCTTCCAGTGCATGGCCATGCCGGATGCTAACCGATCATCGCCAGCTCCAGGGCGGCACCCAGCAACAGATCACCAGAGGCCGGTGACAACAGGCAGCGCTCCGGTTCGATGAAGCCATCGCAACAACGTCGCGACCTGGGAAATGGCCATCAAAGAATCTTCGAACTGCAGATAACGCCCGGGCTCGGCAAGACGCACCTGGCCATCGGGCTCGGCGTCAAGGCCACACAGGCCGGGCACTCGGTCCTGTTCGACACCGCCAGCAACTGGATCACCCGCCTCGCCGAGGCTCACCAGGCCGGCCGTCTGGAAGCCGAGCTGAAGAAGATCCGCCGCTACAAGCTGATCATTATCGACGAGGTGGGCTACATCCCGTTCGATCAGGACGCCGCGAACCTGTTCTTCCAGCTCATCGCGTCGCGTTACGAGCAGGGCTCCGTCATGGTCACCTCGAACCTGCCCTTCGGACGCTGGGGAGAGACCTTCTCCGACGACGTGGTCGCCGCCGCGATGATCGACCGCCTCGTCCACCACGCCGAGGTCCTCACCCTCACCGGCGACTCCTACCGCACCCGGGCCCGGCGCGAACTCCTCGCCAAGGACCGCACACACCGCGACTAACCACCAGGGGGTCAAAACTGCGGGAGCACTACGCGCTCAATTCTGCGGAAGCATTGACACTCCTCGCGTACCTCGTCGTCGCTGGTGTAGTGGATGAGGTGCTTCGGGTCGGTGTAGATGCCGACGAGGCCGGTGACCTTGCAGGACATGCCGGTCTCCTCCGCCGTCTCGCGGACGGCTGCCTGAACTAGGCCGTTTCTTTTGGATCAGGGTGCGGACCATAGGAAGATGCCTGCGAGGTGGAGTCCGGCCAGGTAGACGGTGGCTGTCTTCTCGTAGCGGGTGGCGATGCCGCGCCATTGCTTGAGACGGTTGATGCAGCGTTCGACGGTGTTTCGTTGTTTGTACGTCTCGCGGTCGAAGGCCGGTGGGCGGCCGCCGCCGCTGCCACGCCGTTTGCGGTGGGCCGCCTGGTCGGCTCGGGTGGGGATCACTGCCCGGATGCCGCGTCGTCGCAGGTGGGCACGGATCGCCTGTGAGGAGTACGCCTTGTCTGCCAGCACGATGGACGGACGGGTCCTGGGTCGGCCCCGGGGTCGGGGCACGCGCAGGGCTGCCATGACGGACTCGAAGGCTGGTGCGTCCCCGGCCTGGCCCGCGGTCAGCACGAACGCCATGGGCCGACAGCGGCTGTCGGCCGCGAGGTGGATCTTGGTGGTCAGCCCGCCCCGGGAGCGTCCGAGGGCGTGGTCGGTCGGCTCGCCGTCCGGGGCCCGTTACCGTTTTCGTGGCCCCGCAATGGGGCTCCCGGCCTTCGGCCCCGGCATGACTTGGAGCCCCAGTCGATCATGATCGAAAAGGTGGTGTCACCGGGTGCTGGAGGCATTGGCAGACCGCTGATTAGGGGCA
>OVEP011218239.1_pt1 | contig 11110 bp, 4 predicted proteins | sample 1779801 | NCBI WGS metagenome assembly OVEP01 (sample SAMEA3914791, study PRJEB12502) | metagenome | biome: forest; material: soil | place: Canada | collected 2011-07-03 | depth 0.1 m
GGTGCAGTTGGAGCACCTCCGCGAGGACCACCGGGACAGCCGGCTGGAGCTCATCGACCCCAGCCGTGCGGAGATCGTGGAGGAGGCCCGAGAGGTCATCGCCGACCTCGCCACGCCGCTGCTTCAGGACACCGTCTACGAACCCACACCTGGACGTCACTGCCACGGCTGCCAGGCCAGGACCTGGTGCCGACGCGGCACCGCGTATGTCGCCGGCGATCAGCGTCCAGGCGTTGGAGCCCCCGAGCAAGGAGCACCCTGTGACTGATCCGACCACCGTGCCGGACTGGCTGGCCAACCCCGAGGTGGTGCTGCTCAGGGACGTGGCCACCGCCATCGTGCGCCTGGCCGAGGTGGGCGGCCTGGACTCCTTCTTCCTGCCCTACCCGGCCGACGCTCAGCGGGCCCTGGATGCCCTGGTGCTCCACTGCCTGCGCAACGGGTCCCGGCCGCCCTCGGGGGTGCCCGAGATGATCCGCTGGGCCCGGAACCGCCCGGTGGGGAACTGGCCGCTGGACCGGCTGCCCGAGGGTGTCTTCGCGGTCGGCGACCGGTTGATCGACGAGGCGTCGGGGGAACCGGGCCAGCTCTGCCATGAGCTGGCCGTCAACGGCTATGGGGGCAGCCGGGCCCGACAGTACGACCGCCTCGTGATCCACGAGGCGATGCGGCTCTGCCGTGCCCTGTCCGAGCCGGAGTCGTATACCGCGTTCCGCAGGCTCCTGGTGGACCGTCCCGTCCTGACCGAGTCGGAGTGGGCGGAGGTCAGCAGCGACCTCTATCTGGATCCGGTCCGGTTGCTCCTCGACGACATCTATGCTCCGGCCCAGGCTGGCTATCGCCGGAAGGGCGAGTACCTCTGCTGTGAGCGCTGCCTCACGTTGCTGGCGCCTCTGGCCGACGGCGCCTGGTGGTGCGAGCGCGACCAGTGCCGCCACCAGGGGTCACCGTCCCGCGGTCGGGTGCTGAATGTCGCCCTGGTCGGGCAGGTCCTGCAACTGCGCAGGCCGCTGCGGCAGTTCGTCACTGGGCCGGGGCGCGCCGAGGCTTCCCTGGAGCGGAGCCTGCAGAAGCTGGGGCTCGAAGTGGAGATGTGGCCCGGCTATGACGCCTACGACCTCCGGGTCACCTTCCCCGACGGATACGTCTGGGCCGTGGACGTCAAGGACTGGGCGCATCCGGGGCTTCTTGGCAGATCTGCCGACGTGGTCCGCGCCGAGCCGCCGTACGACGAAGCCTGTTGGGTAGTACCGCGCTTCCGGGCGGGGGGCAGGTCCGACTACCTGGAGGTGTTCACCCGGGAACGACCGGCCCGAGCCCGGGGTCTGAAGCTGCTCACTGACGATCAGCTCGTGCGGGCCGCGAGGCTCCGGTTGAGCGGCGAGCGCGGTCCTGAAGCCTCCATCGCACCGATGCACGCCTCTTCGACGAACGGAACCGACCATGCGTGACCGTAGCAACTGGTACCGGCCGATCGTCGGCGACCTGACCCCCTGGCCCGAAGAGCACGCCAGGACGAAGCCGGCTCTCCTGTGCCAGGTCGAGCTCGCCCTACGCCTGCTCGAAACGGTGGCGCCCGGCCACGCCGCCGAGGGCGCCTGGACGCTCCTCGGGGGCTACCCTTTTGCGCGGACTGCCGGTCTGGCCGGCACCCCGCAGGAGCAGCTCGCCCTGACGGCAGCCCGTCACCTGCTCTGGCCGCTGCGGCGCAAACGGATGTGGCAGCAGAGCCTGGAGTCCTATCTGGAGCTGCCCGAGCGGTTGCGCGCCTATCGCGTCGACCGACCCAAGGAGGCCGCCCGCCGGGTCACGCCGATGACGGCAGCGGACCGCTTCAGGGTCTATGACGCACAACTCGCGGGCCTTCCGGGTTTCTCCACCAACCCACTGCCGCAGGGGGAGGCGGGGGAGCACCGGTTCAAGGAGCAGAAGCGATGGACCTCTGTGACTATCCCCGCCGACCTCGTGCTGGATGCTTTCCCGCCGCATCCCCTTCACGCCGTGCGCAAGGCGACCGCAGAGCCGTTGGAGGTTCCCCTGGAGGAACTCGCCGACACGGCGCGAGGGATGGACGCGGAGGAAAGCCGTCGTGGACTCCGGCCCGGACTCTGGGAGGAACGGCTCAGCCGGTTGGAGCTCGACGACCGCCTCGGCGACGATCCGACGTTCCGGTCGGCCAGCGTGCTCCGCCTCGACGGGCTCACCCATCTGGTCGGCATGGTCGGAGCAGGAAAGTCGACCCTGATGTCGCTGGTCGCGGTCTGGGCGCATCAGCAGCACCTGCGGATCACCCTTGTGGTCGGGGACGTGGCCGAGCAACTGAACCTCACCGAACAGTTCCGCGGCCTCGGCCTGAACGCGGCAGTGATCCAGGGCGGTACGACACGGCCGCAGCACACCCAACGCCTGCACCGGCGGCTCGCCGCACGCGGTGACCACAACCTGCTGTCGCACACCGGCCCCGTCTTCGCCCATCTGAGCACCGCCTGCCCGCTGGACGCGCTGCGCGGCCTCGACGCGGCCGAACCGCTGCACTACACCGATGCCCCCTGCAGCGGACTCCACCCGGTACTGGAAGAGTCGACATCGGAGACTGCCGAGGAGACTGCGGCCGAGTCCCTCACCCGCGAACTGCGGCAGGCCCGAGGCGAACGCCTTGCTCCTCGTCCGGAGTACACAGATGCCGATGACGGCGACAGCCTCGGGAAGACTCCGCACGCCTGCCCGTTGTGGGCCGACTGCCCGCGACACTCCTCCTCCCGGGACCTGGTCGACGCGCTGATCTGGGTCGCCAACCCGGCCAGCCTCGTGCAGACCCCGGTCCCGCGCCAGCTTAACGACGAGCGGCTGCGCTACCTGGAGCTCGCCTGCCTCCGCAGCGACATCATCATCGTCGATGAGGCCGACCGCGTGCAGATGCAGCTCGATCAGATGTTTGCTCCGTCCGCCTCGCTCGTTACCACCGGACCGGATTCCTGGCTCGACCAGCTGCAGAAGCACGAGATCGACGAGCTCGCCCGCCAGGGCCGGCTCCAGTTCTCCGAACAGGACGTGGAGCGGTGGTCTGCCGCCCTGGACGTGGTGGGTTCAGCAGCGGACCGGCTGTACGCGAAACTGATCGACGACAAGCCGATGCGCGACTGGGCGCAGATCGACTACTTCAGCGCCTGGACGCTCCAGGAGAAGCTACTCCAGACCTGGTACCCCCTGACGATGCAACAGTCCGTTGACGGGCCGGATGACGAGGACCAGGAGGCCGTCGAGGACGAATCCTCGCTCTACAGCGACGAGGAAGAACTCGACCTCGGTGACCACAGTGCTTTGGTTGCTGGGGACGCGCCCTGGGCGGAGCGCCGAGCAGAGATCACCGGATACTTCGACAAGTTCCGGGACGACCCGCTGGGCGGACGGGGCCCCTACGGCACGCTCACGGACGCCCTGACCGGGCTGACTCATGACGTCCTGCACACCCTGGACGAGAAGAGCACTCGCCGTCGCGTCCGCGTCCTGCTGGAAACCCTGCTCGAAGGCGCCCCGAAGTCCCTAGAGCAGGCTCGGCCGGACGCTGGGGGCGTCGATCTTGCGGCTGCCCCCCAGGACGAGCGATTCAGCGAGGAGTGGCTGGAGCTCAACGCCCGGCGGCTGGAATTCACCCTGGTCCTGGCCGCTCTCCACCAACGCCTGGACCGGGTCACCTTTCTGTGGCCCCAGGTGGAAGCAGCTCTCCGGCTCGACGCCAACAGCCACGAGCTGACCCGACGTCCACCGCTCGACTACGCGCCGCTGCTCCCCGAGGCCCCGATGGGCAATGTGCTCGGCTTCCAGTACCTGGTGGACGAGCGAGCAGCCGCCCGTGAGCGGAGCGGATTCCGCACCGGGACGCTGCGGTTCTTCCGCTGCGCCGGGGTCGGTCGCGAACTCCTGCTCTCCCTGCCGCAGCTGGGCGCTGACCCGAGCCGCGGCGAGGCCGGGCCCCATGTGCTGCTCATGTCGGGAACCAGTTGGGCGGGAACGTCCACCCGGGCCCATGTTGTCGCCCCTGTCCGGGCCGTCCTCAAACCCCGGCCCGAGGCCTTGCAGTCCATCAGGGAGACGGTGTTCCGCACGCACTTCCTGTATGACGACGCGGGGAATCCGATCCGGCTGTCGGGGCAGGCCCCGGACAAGCGTGAGGACGTCCTACGCCTCATGGTGCACCGTCTCGCCGGCCCCAACCGGGACGGGAGCCCCACACCGCTGCAGAGCGAGCTCGCCGCCATCGGCAACCAGAAACGCCGACGTGCGCTCATCCTGGTGGGCAGCTACCAGGAGGCCCAGGTGGCGGCCGACGCCCTGGACGAGTACCCACGCTGGCACGGACGGGTGCGGGTACTGGCAGCGGATGACAGCGAGCTGGAGGCAGCCGTCGAGGCCGCCACGCCCCCCGGAACCAGGAAGCCGGGTGCCGGGGCAGTACGTCGCGGCGACCTGGCGCTGTTTGCGGATGACCCGGAGGCCGAGCTTCTGGTGGCTCCGCTGCTGGCCGTCGAACGCGGGCACAACATCCTTACCGTCGCCGCGCAGCCGGGGGAGGAGAAAATCGCCGCCTTCGGTACCGTGCTCTTCCTGGCACGTCCGCACCCCCGCCCCGACGATCTTTCGCTGGCAGTCTTCGCGATCAACGACTGGGCCACCCGCTTCGTCCGCAACCTGCCGGGGCTGCCGCAGGGGACCTTCGCACAACTCGTGGCCGCTGCGGAGAGCCTGGACGACGCCGGAAGTGCCTTTCGTACTACCGCGCGTGGGGTCTGGCGCCACCTGCTGTCCCGTCCCTACATGTATTCGCGGTTGACCGAGGCAGAGAAGGAGTCCTTCGTCTGGGACCAGCTCGTCACCATCTGGCAGGTCATCGGCCGCCTGGTGCGGGGTGGAGTCCCTGCCCGTGTGGTGTTCGTGGACGCGGCCTTCGCACCGCGCCTCGCTGCGCTGAACGCCCCCTTCACCGCAGATGGCAAACGCCCTCGAGCCGTGAAGGACCCCGGACTACTGGTCCGCCTCCGGGAGGTCCTCGCCCCGTACTTCGCGGACCCCGCGGGGGTGGATCCGGCCGATGTCGCACTCGTGGAACTGCTCTACCGGCCCCTGTACGACGCCCTGTGCTCGATGGAGACCCAGGGGGACCTGGGCCGCACCGACTGAGTCACCTGCTGTCCGTCCCTGAGCGAGGAGAAACCATCATGTACCAGCGCAACCGCCGCTCGGCCTACCACCTGGCCGATGGGATCGAGTCCTGGACCGAGGACTTCCGGGTGCTCCCCTTCCCGGAGCAGTGGCACCCAGGGCTGTTGGACCTGCACAATCACGGCCGGGCCGAGGAGAAGCACCAGCGGGTGCTTCCCACCGGCCGGCTGGACGCGGTGCTCCAGACCCTGGCTCCGGACGTGATCCTCCGGCCTCGGCCGAAGCCGCCGGTGGAGTTCGGTCCCACGCCGGCTGAGGACTTCTGGATGTACGTCCCGGCCGAGTCCCCCGACCCCCTGCCGGGCCCCGCGCTGGGACAACTGCTCGACGTGTGGCTGCGGACGCTCGGCCCCAAGGGCGCAGCCCAGGCTCCTGGCTACCGCGCCCTGCTGCTGCAGTGCAGCGCTGCTCTCAAGCGAGATCTTCCGACCTGGCAGACCGCCGACGGGGTGGAGCTCCTCGGGGCCCCGGCCACCAAGGGCGGCACAGCCGCACCTGAGTCCCGGCAGTTCCAGCTCGCCACCGACGCCGTGGCCCGCCGCATCCTGACCCTGGGCCCGTATCCCTTCAACGGTGGCCGACTGATCTTCCGTGCCTTGCCGCGCAGGCCGCGCGACCAGGGGGCCGAGCTCATGTCGGAGCCGCTGAAGCGAGTCGTCAAGCGCAAGGAGTGGTGGTTCTCCATCCTCCTCAACATCTCGCTGCACACCGCCCCTTTCGACCCCCGCCCGCGCCTCCACCTGCACTGGGGGGTTCGCCGCTGGGCCACCCACCCCCAGGGCGGCGACAAGCGCCTGAACCTGTCGTACCGGCAGTCGACCACGGTCTATCTGCGACCTACCATCCCCTGGCTTCCCGGAGCCCCGGCAACGGAGCGGTATGCGACAGCCCGGCTGCGTCGTGACCGCTCGGCGGATGCGTTCCTCTGGGTGGAGAACGATGCCGCGGGAATGCTCGGCGGACTCGCTCTCGCCGGGAACTTCCCCACTCCTGAGCTGCTGCTGTCCGATCCTGTCGACTGGATCGGCGACGGTCCCGGTGTGCGGGCCTCGGTAGTCCACAGCACCCGGATGGGCGTCCACGAGATCGGCCCCGGTCTGATGCCCAATCAGCGGGCCCAGCTGACCGAGTGGGCGGAGACGGCACTGCCGGAGTTCCTGACCAGGGTGCCCGACCTGGTGCGCGGCCGGGGCAAGGGGATCGGCGCCCCGGAGAACCGGCGCCCCAAGCCGAGGGGCGAGGACGCCAAGAAGGCCGAGATCCTGCGCGAGACCGATGCGCGGCGGGTGGCTCTCGCCGAGCAGCACCGACTCACTGCGCCGACGGAGGAGGACAGCCGACAGGCCGTCGTGGAGGCGCGGCTGCTGTGGCAGTCGGCGGAGGCACGCGACCAGGCGGTGGCGGAGTTCGCCCGAGCCCTGGGCCTGAACGGCGACGGATCACCGGGCGGAGTCCGTCCCACGAGCCAGGAGTTCGACGCTGCGGAACCCGGCGCACCCGTGCTCCTGGAATGGCGGACGAAAGAGCTGACGCTCAGGCTGCGCTGCCTCCCTCTCAACGGCGGGCTGGGTGATCGGCTCGTTCCCGATCCGACGGTGAAGGGCAACGGAGCGAGGACCGCTGCAGCCGTCACCGCCCGACGGCGGGCACTGCGGGAATGGCTGCGGGCGGACGGGGCCGATCCGACGCAGCCGGGGCTCGCCCTGGTCGAGATCGCCCATCGAAGCACCTTCCGTCCGGCGTCGACGGACCCGAAGTTCGCACTGAGGCTTGGCTGCGCCGATGCCGGACTGCTGACCCAGTTCCTCGTCACCTCCTCGACCGACCGACGGATCGACAACGCCGACAGTGCCGGACACCGCGCCCACAACGCCTGGCTCGACGGTCTGCGGCAACTCGGCGTCCGAGTCCTTCCCCAGCACACGCTGGGTGACGACCTTCCGGACGACCTGCAGTATGCGGCCGTGTGGATGGTCAAGCGCCGAAAGGACGGGCCGACCCGGCTGCCCAAGCACCTGCCGGTGGCTGTTCTCGTCACTCCTCTCGCCGGGGAACAGGGGCTGGCGGCGATCCGGGGCTGGGACGATGATGCTGGCGACTGGGTGCCTTACCCGCAGTTCCTACTGAGCCTGGTCAAGCGGGCCGAGATCGACCCCGAAGCCTTCGCCGAGCCCGAGGCCGCCGTCCCCGCTTCGGACGCCCCGGAGACAGTGGCAACTCAGCCGAGCCACGTCACCGGCAAGCAGTGGCGCACCAACCTTGCGCAACAGCGCACAGAGACCGCGGCGTTCCTACAGCGAGTGCTCCACTCGCTGCGGGGACGGCCGACCGTGCTGCTGACCCATGCCCAGAACAGCCGACTGCACTGGCCCTGGCTGCAGGACGGCCAGGTCGAGGCGGATCTGATCAGGATGGGGCGCACCCTCATCGGACGGCTCGACGAAGACCTGAGGCTGATCCGCGTCCGCGGCAGCGGGGGACGCGAAGCGGCTCAGTGGTGGGGCTTGGCCGAGCCGGGGATCCCCCATGGCCAGCCGGCCGGCTTCTGGAAGAACGATCCGGCTGAGAGCGAAGCCGGCACCATCGCCGCACGGGTCTTCTACAGCACCACCGAGCGCCCGGGAACGCATGCCGTCTCACCGGCGCTCGATCGGCTGGCGACGAGGGTCAATGCTGCCGGGAACCTCACCTCACAGGCAGGAACAGGCGCCTGGAATCCCGCCTTGGTCGAGATCGCCGTCCTTGGCTGCCACGCCGACGCCGCCTGGGCGGCAGAAGGCCAGGGGAGCCCGGACGACCCCGAGGCGCTGGCTCTCGCTGTGCACCAACTGCGCATGGCACCGGACTACCCGGCCCCGCTGTCTCTGCCGCTGCCCCTGCACCTGGCGGGCCTCGCTCAGGAGTACGTCCTCCCCATGTTCACGGAGACCAACCAGGGCCCCGACGAACCTGACCAAAGTTCCTCCAGCAGTGAGGAAGGCGGCGACGGCGATCCGGACCTGACGGAGGCCGCGGGGCTGACGGCGGCGCCCGATGACGAGGAGGAACCTGCGTAGCCCTCGGCTGGCTGCGATGTCGGACTCAGCCAGCTGCTGTGTGCCCTCGCCGTTCCGAAGCAGGATGCATGGTCACAGTTCGGGGTAATTCCGTGACAGCAAAGGTTCGGTCGACCGCAGGAGTGGAGACTCCCGCGGTCGATAGCCTGCTGGACCGTACGCTTGTGATTTGAGCTTCGACCCGTGACCGGTGCTGTGTTCGCTTGCGCGTTTCGTCGTTCTGCGGACAGCGGTGCGGCCTCTGCGTGATCATCTCTTCTCGCCAAGAGTTGACAGCTGATCAAGCAAAGGCCGCGATGAAGAGTCTTCCCGTTGCGCCCCCCTATCGAGGGCCTGCCCGACTTGTCATTGAGGGTTGATCGGCCCGTCCGACGGCGTAGTTGAAGCAGTAGTCAGCGCTGAGCATGCTCGATGCCATGTTCGAGGTAGGCGGTGTTGCATTGGCGGCGGGCGTTGATCGCAGCGTCGATGCGTCGGGCGAGTCGAGGGATGAGCTGGGTGGAGGTAGCCACCGGGGATTTCCCATCCCTGCTTGTAGGTCGGTTTGACCAGCAGCACTCGGTCGTCGGCGTCGAAGAACAGCACCCCGGCCGCCGTGCGGGGCTGGGCGATTGCTTCCGTGTCCTCGGTCTCGCTCACACGACTGAGGCTTGTAGGTGGAGAAGCGGTTCAGTGGACGAGGTGCAGCCGCTGGGCGAGTCCTGAGAGGGCGTCGGCTGTCCGCACTACCGACGGATCCAGGCGGTGACGAGTTGGCGCGGGATCCGGTGATAGTGGACCTGCTCGGGGGCGAGCCGTTCGGCCTCCAGCAGCAGGTATAGGGCTTCGCTGAATGGTCCTGTCCTGTCGCCAGAGCTACGTGACCCCTTTCGCATTTCCTAGACGAATACGGACAGTTGGGGCGTCCGAGCGCGCGTTCCGCCGGTATCGTGGCAAGACGCAGAATGCAGCTTCATGGTGCACACGAGCGGGGGTGAGCATGCCGTTCCAGGCGCGGGAGCTCGACCCGGCCGGGTCGGCGCGGGCTCGGCTCGGCTCGGAGCTACGCCGCCTGCGGACCGAGCGGGGGCTCAGCCAGGCGCGGCCCGGGGCGCTGATCCACGTGAGTGCGGATCTCGTACGCCGCGTGGAGGCAACGGAGCGACTGCCGTCGCAGGAGTTCATCACCGACTGCGACCGGGCGCTGGGCGGTGCAGGCTGCCTCGTCGAGCTCTGGCCAGCGGTCGCTGCGGAGCGCAGTCAAGCGAAGTTACGCGAACGCAGTGCACCGCCCCATGCCGGGGCAAGGTTCGTTCCGGGTGGGTCGGAAGCGTTGATCAGTGCCTGGATGGCCTCGGCTCCGGGATATCCCTCCGTCGCACCGGTCGGCAGTGGCCTGCTGTGGGCTACAGAGCAGGATCTCGTGGTTGCGCGGAGCATGCTGGGGATGTTCCGGCAGCTTGATCACGTACACGGGGCCGGTCAGTTCGCGGGACATCTGGCTGCCTATGTCGATGGTGAGCTGGCGGAGTTGCTGGCCCGTCCTGCGGCCAGTGACGCCGTCGGTCGGGCGCGGAGCCTACTGGCGGCTGAGTTCATGGAGCTGGCGGGGTATCAAGCTGTCGACTCCGGACGCCCCGGCGGCGCCCAGTCCTACTACCAGCAGGACCTGGAGCTGGCCGCGCGGTCAGGCGACCGGTCCTACGGTGGGTACCTCGTCGCGGTCAACTTGGGGCACCTGGCTCTTCACTGCGGGCACCCGGAACTCGCGCTGCGGTGGGCCGAGGCGGCGGAGGCAAGTGTGGGGACCGCGGCCAGTCCGGTGACCCGGGCGGCAATCCACGCGGTGGCAGCCCGAGCGCAGGCCCGATTGGGCGAGGAGCGCAAGACGACCGGGCTGCTGCATCGTGCGGAGGCGTTGCTAGACGGTGCTGTCCAGCAGGACGAACCATCTTGGATGGGGTACTTCAGTCGGGCATCCCTCGCGGACGAGATTGCGCACTGTCTGCATGATCTGGGCCGCGCGCCGGCCGCGCGGGTCGAGGTGGCGGACGCGCTCGAAGGCGTCGGGCCATCCCATGTACGGCGGCTGGCGATCGACGCAGCGCTGCTGGCGTCCACGTGGCTGCGCTCGGGCGAGGTGGAACAGCCATGTGCGGTCGCCCGGGAGGCGGTCGACTATACGGCGCGGACCTCGTCCGGGCGGTGCGTGGAGCGCGTTGCGCGGCTGTTGGACGAGCTGGTCCCTTACGGGGATCTTCCGGCGGTTGTTGAACTGGATGCGTATGTGCGTCAGGTCCTTCCGGCCGCGGTGCTGGGCCAGCGGGTCAGCGCGTCTGCCCGGTGAAGCGGGTGTAGAAGGCAGTCTCGGCCTCCAGTGCCTGACGCAGGTTACTGGGGGCGGAGAGGTAGTGGCCGACGTCATCGAGGAACAGGGATTGATGGTCGGCGCTTCGCGCGGTGAGAGCGTTCGCGAGGGCGTAGGCGTCCCGGACGGGGGCAACGGCGTCGGCGGTGCCATGGATGAGCAGGACCGGGACCCGGATTTCGCCGGCCCGGACCGGGCCAGCTGGTCCGGCGAGAATCGCGGCGTGGGGGCGCTGGAAGCGGGGGGCCGTGGTGGTCCAACGGACGGGGTCGATGATGGCCGAGGTGGCGGTGACGGCCGTGAACGGGGCGTCGGGCCGGCAGGCGGCTTGGAGCGCGGTGTAGCCGCCCGCGCTGGCGCCGCTGAGGAAGATCGCGCGCGGGTCGGAGATGCCGTCGGCGACGAGTTGGCGGGCGACGTCGGCGCAGTCCTCGACGTCGAAGTCTCCCCAGTGGCCGTGAAGTGCCTGGCGGAAGGCGCGGCCCTG
>OVEP010002371.1_pt1 | contig 11107 bp, 6 predicted proteins | sample 1779801 | NCBI WGS metagenome assembly OVEP01 (sample SAMEA3914791, study PRJEB12502) | metagenome | biome: forest; material: soil | place: Canada | collected 2011-07-03 | depth 0.1 m
GGGTCGGTCAGGTGCTCGTCCTCGTAGGCGGTGAGGTCGCCGCCGGTGTAGCCGAAGCGGCGGCGCAGCGCGACGTCCAGCGGGTCCTTGCGGCTGGCGCGGTAGAACGGCTGGGAGACCGGCGCGCGCCAGTCGATGACCATCGGGTCGCCCTCGGCGTCGTGGACGTGCCGCCGGCCGATGTAGAACTGCTCTCCCTCCGCGCCCTCCGCCAGGTTGAGCCCGGGGGCGTGCAGGTAGTCGAGGCGGCCGAAGAACAGCGGGGTGTGCGCGAGGTCGGCCAGGGCCTTGATGCGGTCGGAGATCTCGCGTTGCAGGATCGCCGCGTTCACCCAGTTCCCGGTGACGTCGGACAGGTCGAGCGACTCCACGTCCGCGCGCATGGCGCGCAGTGCGGCGCGGGAGGAGGCGAGATGGGCGCGCTCGCGGTCCAGGGGGTTGTCGTCGGTGCCCGTGGACGCGGCGGTGTGCGTGGAGGACAAGGGGGAGCCTTCCCGGCTGCGCGGTACCGGGGTACCCGGCGCGCAGCGGTCCATGAGTCTTCTTCGATGGAGTTGGAGAGCCGACCGGTTCCGACCGGGCGGCGCACTCCCCGGCTCCGGCGGGCACGCGTGTGGGCGGGCCCTGGGGAGGGGAAGGCGGCAGACCGGACATGGTAGACCGGGTGCGGCGCGGACGCGAACCGTTTTCCGGGCGGGACCGGACCCGAGCGGGCTCGGGGGCGGCCCTGAGGGGTCTCAGGGGCGGCCCCGCCTCGCGGCGGAGGGGGCCTACGCCCTGGGGAGGAGGGTCGGAACGGCGGCGTATCGGCCTGCGGGGCGACGCCGGTCCGGAGCGGCGAACCTACTGTGGATGTATGGCTACCTCGCAGATCAACCCCACAGTCCCGGCTCAGGGGGGAGTCGGGAGCGGCAGCACCAAGCAGCCCCATCAGGGCCACCGGCACCCCGTCCGCACCGCGCTGCGCGGAGCCGGGGTCTTCCTCGACACCGCGTGGCGGGTCGTCCTCCTCGGCGGCGAGAGCATCAAGGACTGACCGCCGTTCGCTCACCCCTCCGGGACAACGTCACGGACTTCCGGGACAACTTCACGGACTTGTCACAGCCACGTCACTGCCGAAACCAAGGGCCGGTGCCGGACGTGATTGCCGATGAGACTGATCGGGAGACCACGGGACGGACCGTGGCCGGAGTGTCCAGGGGATCTGATGCGTGTTCAACGAGTGGCGTTTGCGGCGACGGCGGCTCTGATCGGGAGCCTGGCGCTGAGTGCGTGCAGCGGCAGCGCCACCGGCTCGGTCGGGGCCGGCGGGCAGGTCTCGGTCTCGGCTTCGGCCTCCGGCGCGGCGTCCGGTTCGACCGGGACCGGTTCGACCGGTTCGACCGGTTCGACCGGCTCCTCCGGCACGGCGGGCTCCGGGGCGTCCGGGGGCTCGTCCTCGGCGCCGGGCACCGCCGCCCCGATCGCCGCCACCGGCGGCGGCAGCGGGAGCGGGAGCGGCGGCAGCACGGGCAGCGGCAGTGGCGGCGGCGCGGGTGCGGCCATGTGCACCACCGCGCACCTGGGCTTCGGCATCGGCCCGGACAGCGGCCCGCAGGCGGTCGGCGACACCACCGCCGCCGAGGTGGTCAAGCTCACCAACAACGGCAGCGCCAGCTGCTCCATGCACGGCTTCCCCGGCGTCGACCTGAAGACCAACTACGGGACGGTCCCGGTGGCGCGCGCCAAGCAGACCCCGCAGACGGTCACCCTGGCACCCGGCGCCAGCGCCCTGTTCAGCATCAACTACCCGGTGAACAACACCGGCGGCACCGGCGTCGGTGTCGAGTCGATGGTGATCACCCCGCCGAACGAGACCCACTCGTACACCCTGACCTGGAGCGAGGGCTCGCTCCCGGTCACCGACGGCTCCGGCGGCCCGACGCTCGACGTCACCCCGGTCGTCCCCTTCGCCGACTGACCCGCCGAGCCGGCTGAGCCGCGGGCTCAGTCGGCCTGGAGCACGTCGTCCGCGTCGATGATGCGGTAGGCGTACCCCTGCTCCGCCAGGAACCGCTGCCGGTGCGCGGCGAAGTCCTGGTCGATGGTGTCGCGGGCGACGACCGAGTAGAAGTGCGCGGTGTGCCCGTCCGCCTTGGGCCGGAGCACCCGGCCGAGGCGCTGCGCCTCCTCCTGCCGGGAGCCGAAGGTGCCGGAGACCTGGATGGCGACGGTGGCCTCGGGCAGGTCGATGGAGAAGTTGGCGACCTTGGACACCACCAGCACGGTGATCTCGCCGTTCCGGAACGCGTCGAACAGTTTCTCCCGCTGCGGGTTGCTGGTCTCGCCCTTGATCACCGGGGCGTCCAGCGCCACCCCGAGCTCGTCCAGCTGGTCGATGTACTGGCCGATGACCAGCGTCGGCACGCCCCGGTGCTTCTCCACCAGGGCCTGGGTGACCCGGCGCTTGGTGGCCGTGGTCGCGCAGAAGCGGTAGCGCTCCTCCGGCTCGGCGGTGGCGTACGCCAGGCGCTCGTGGTCGGTGAGGGTGACCCGGACCTCGCAGCAGTCGGCGGGCGCGATGTAGCCCTGGGCCTCGATCTCCTTCCACGGCGCGTCGAAGCGCTTGGGGCCGATCAGCGAGAACACGTCGCCCTCGCGGCCGTCCTCGCGGACCAGGGTCGCGGTCAGGCCCAGCCGCCGCCGCGCCTGGAGGTCGGCGGTGAAGCGGAAGATCGGCGCGGGCAGCAGGTGAACCTCGTCGTAGACGACCAGGCCCCAGTCGCGGGAGTCGAACAGCTCCAGGTGGGCGTAGACGCCCTTCCGCTTGGTCGTCATCACCTGGTAGGTGGCGATGGTGACCGGGCGGATCTCCTTGCGGGTGCCGCTGTACTCGCCGATCTCGTCCTCGGTCAGCGAGGTCCGCTTGACCAGCTCGTGCTTCCACTGCCGGGCGGAGACGGTGTTGGTCACCAGGATCAGCGTGGTGGCCTTGGCGGTGGCCATCGCGGCGGCCCCGACCAGGGTCTTCCCGGCCCCGCAGGGCAGCACCACGACGCCGGAGCCGCCGTGCCAGAAGCCCTCGACGGCCTGCTGCTGGTAGGGGCGCAGCTCCCAGCCGTCCTGCTCCAGCTCGATCGGGTGCGCCTCGCCGTCGACGTACCCGGCCAGGTCCTCGGCCGGCCAGCCGAGCTTCAGCAGCACCTGCTTGATCTGGCCGCGCTCGGAGGGGTGCACGGCGACGGTGTCGGCGTCGAGCCGCGCGCCGACCAGCGGGATGATCTTCTTCGACCGCAGCACCTCCTCCAGTACCGGCCGGTCGGTGCTGGTCAGCACCAGCCCGTGGACGGGGTGCTTGGACAGCGTGAGCCGCCCGTACCGGTCCATGGTGTCGGCGACGTCCACCAGCAGCGCGTGCGGCACGGGGTAGCGGGAGTAGCTGACCAGTGCGTCGACCACCTGCTCCGCGTCGTGCCCGGCGGCCCGCGCGTTCCACAGCCCGAGGGGGGTGACCCGGTAGGTGTGCACGTGCTCCGGCGCCCGCTCCAGCTCCGCGAACGGTGCGATCGCGCGACGGCAGTCACCGGCCTTGGGGTGGCTGGTCTCCAGGAGCAGCGTCTTGTCTGATTGCACGATGAGTGGACCGTCCACGTGCGTCCCTTTCCAGCAGGGGCGACTGGCCCGGGTGCGGGCAGCCAAACGTCCAGTCTGCCTTATCGGGTCCTCAGCCGGAGTGCGGCTTGAAGTCCGCGGTGGCGACGGCCCGTGTGCTCAGCCCGCTGTCGGCTTGGCCAGGTGCTGGGTGAGGTACTGCAGGGTCATGGGGATCAGTCGCTTGAAGTCCGAGGTGAGGTGGTCGGCGTGGGGGAGGACGTAGTAGGTCAGGTGGACCGAGGGGGAGGTGCGGGCGGCCTTGACGAAGTCCTGGACGACGGACTGCTCGTAGGGCTCGGCGCCGCCCGCGGTGACCAGCATCGAGACGTTCGCGGTCGACCTGGCGACCATCAGCTGCGGATTGTTGGCCTTCCAGGCGGCGTCGTAGCCGTGCCAGTACAGGGAGTCCGGGATGAAGTAGCCGTCGATCGGGACCGCGGCGCTGAAGGTCTGCGGGAACTGGAGGGCGAGCTTGGCGCTGCACAGGCCGCCGGTGGAGGCGCCCATCACGCCCCAGCCGTCGCGGCTGGTGAGGGTGCGGAAGTTGGCGCGGGCGAAGTCGGGGACGTCCTCGCCCATCCAGGTCGCCATCCGCGGGTGGCCGGGTATGTCGCTGCAGTCCAGCAGGCGGTCGTCGTCGTCGTGGAAGTTCTGGATCGGCATGATCATGATGAACGGGCTGGCCTTGCCCTGCGCGGCCAGGGCGACGTCCTCGGCCTGGATCGGCAGCTGCTGCTGGTCGGTCCAGGTGTTGTAGCCGGCGCTGGCGCCGCCGGAGTACATGGTCACCACCGGGAAGCCGTAGTGCGCGTACTTCGGGTCGTTGTACTGCGGCGGCAGCCACACCCAGACCTTGCCGGAGACCCCGGACTTCGCGCCGTGCAGGGTGGTCACGTAGATCGGGCCGACGGAGGTGTTCTCCGCGAGCTTCAGCGTGGTCCTGGGGCCGGTCGGCAGCGACACGGCGGTCTGCGAGGGGGACGGCGCCGGGGAGGGCTTGGCGGCGGTGCCCGGGGTGGTCAGCGGCGTGCCGGTCGGGGCGGGGGCGGCGGCCGGGTGGCCGGAGGAGCCGCAGGCCGACAGGGTCAGCGCGAGGGCCAGGGCCGTGAACGCGGCTGCCGCCGAGGGCAGGGCCGAGGCGCGGCGGAGGGCACGGGGCAGACGCATGGCGGGGGACTCCAGGATGGGCGAGCAGGTGTGCTCCGGCGGGGCGGGTACGAGCCGGGACGGGTACGGGTCGGGACGGGTGCGGGTCGGGTACGGGTCGGGGCGGTATGAGCGGGGACGTCCGACTCATACCGAATGGTTGCGCCGACTCACAGGGGGATCATAGGAAACTCCTACGAGCCCTGGCGAACTCCGTCCCGCCCGGGAGAGTCACCCGCGCGAAAAAGGGGAGGCCGGGCCGTCCGTGCGGACGGCCCGGCCTCCCCTCCGGTGTTCAGGACCCCCGGGGTCCGTGGGCGCGGGTCGATCAGTTGGTGGTGGAGTTGACCATGCAGTTGACGCCGTTGGCGTTCAGGGTGGTGACGTCGGTGATGTAGGCGTTGGCGAGAGCGGTGTAGTACTGGTCGTCGGGGTACCCGCTGCTGAGGTCGGCGGTCTTGACGGTGTTGCTGGTGGCGTCGGTGGCGCTGCCGTCGCTGGACACGGCGGAGGCGAAGTCGATGACGCCGTCAGCGTTCAGGTTCGAGCCGGGGACGGCGGTTCCGCACTCCGCCGCGGTGGTCTGGCTGAGCAGATCGGTGTTGATCTGCTCACGGGCCTGCTCCTGGATGCCGGTCAGCGGCGTGGCGGACGGGGGGATGGTGGCGATGTAGACGGAGATGGCCGTCGGCGTCGCTCCGCTGCTCGGGTCCTGGCCGTCGTTGTAGTAGTCGGAGATCTGCCCGGCCAGCTGGGAGAGCTTGCCCTCGACAGCCGAGACGCAGGCGGCGACGGTCCCGGTGCTGGGGCAGGCCAGCAGGTCGCTGGTGCCGCTGGAGATCAGCACCGTGTCGACGTTGGCCTGTTCCAGCGCGTTCCGGTCCAGGGGACCGGGCGCGCTGCCGGGGATCGGGGTGCTGCCGCCGGGCAGCAGGTTGTTGCTGGAGTTCCAGCTGTTGGTTCCGCCGTTGAGGACGGCGTAGTCGACCTGCTGGTCGCCGTTGGTGTCGGCCACCATGGCGTTGGCGATGTCGTCGCTGAGGTGGCTCTGCCCGTCGCCGGACGCGGTGTCGGAGTTGACGGTCTGGTCACCGTAGAGGAGCAGCGCCCCCATGCCGCTGGCGGCGCTGGAGACGTCGACGGCGGACAGGTACGGGATGCCGCCTATGTCCGCGGTGGTGTAGGCGCTGCCGGTGTTCGTGGTGGCGTTGCCGCTGTTGGCCGCGCTGATGTACACGGGGCTCTGTCCCGACCCGTGTCCGGCCATCTCGGACATGCTGCCGTTGATGTCCAGGCTGATCAGGAGCGTGGCCTGGGGGTTCACGGCCAGGGAGACCGGGTCGCTGAGGGTGTCGGCCCCGGCGGCGAGGGTGATCTGGGTGCTGCCGCCGAAGGTGAGCGGAACGACGGTGCCGGTGGTGTTGGCGCCGAGCGCGACCGGGTCCTGGAGGGCGATGCTGGCCGTGTTGATGGTGACCGGGCTGTAGCCCGCGGCGTTGGACAGGTGGATCCGGACCTCGTTGTTGCTGTCGGTGCCGATGCTGACGTGGGCCGGGATGCGCAGGGTCTGGTCGGCGACGGTCGCGGACGCGGTACCGGCCTTGTTGGTCACGGCCGGGTCGTCGTTGGCGGCCTCCCAGGTGCTGGTGTAGGGGCCGGTGTAGCTGCTGCCGCTGGCCCAGGTGCTGGAGCGGATGCCCAGGCCGACGATGTGGAGGGAGTTGGTGTTGGCTTGGACGCCGTCGGACTGCACCGGCAGGCTGATGCTGGAGATCGGGACGCCGGGGCAGTTGAGCGGGACGCTGATCGCGTAGATGTGCAGCGGGGTGCTGCTCTGGGTGTTGTTGTTCGCGTTGCGGTGCGGCAGCGTGACGGCGGCGTCGGCGGTGGCGCCGGTGGCCCAGTCCGGGACCGAGTCCAGGGTGTAACCCTGGCTGCTGGAGCAGGACTTGTTGGGCGTGTAGGTGATCTGGCCGGAGGCCGGGAGCGAGGCGCCGTAGGTGGCGAAGGCCAGGAAGACCAGCGCGTCGCCGCTGTTGACCGTGCCGGTGGTGGGAACGGCGACGGTCTGCCCGGAGGCGAGCATGTTGTCGTACTTGCCGGTTCCGAGGTTGGGCAGCGCGATGGAGGCGCCGTCCACGGTGATGTCGCCGCTGGTGCCGCTGCCGGAGGCGCTGGTCACACCGCTGTTGGTGGGCCAGCCGACGGCGGACAGGTCGGGCTCGTTGAAGCTCTTGCCGCCGCCGTCCGCGTCGGCGGTGGTGACCGCGGCCGGGCTGGCGGTGTAGGTGCTGAAGGCGGTGTTGTTGCGGCAGCCGGAGGTGTCGCTGATGGTGCAGGTCAGCTCGGGTGCGAGCCGCAGCACGTCGATACCGGCCTGGTATCCGGCCGAGCTGGCGTCCTTGCCGGTCAGGGTCAGGGTCAGCGTGTGCAGGCCCTGGGTGAGCAGGATCGGGTTGCCGTTCTCGTCCACCGGCCAGCCGAAGTCCTCGTACTGGTTGGTGACGAAGGGGCTGTAGGCGTCGAAGGGCGTGGCGGTCAGCAGGGCCGGATTCTTGCCGTTCGCGTCCAGGGTCAGGTTGTAGGTGCCGTAGTCGTCGGCCTCGGTCAGGCTGGCGCCGATGTCCCAGGAACCGGCGTAGGGGATGTCGAAGGAGAAGGTCGCGGTGTCACCGGAGGCGACCTTGGTACTGGCAGTGGTGTTGTTGGCCAGCATGCCCTGCTGGTCGTCGGCCCAGGAGACACCGGCCCAGGCCGTCTGGGTGATCAGGTGGCCGCCGGTGCTGGTGGTGGTCGCGGGCGGGACGACATCGCCGTCGGTGGCGGTGTAACCGAGGACCATCTGGTTGCCGTAGGCGTACGTCGGCGTGCTGGTCCCGGCGTAGAAGAGGTACGAGGTCTCGGCCGAGTTGGTCCCGGCGTTGTTCACGGCCTTGACGTACAGGGTGTTCGGGCCGTCACTGGGAACCGTGATGTCGAGGGTCGCGATGCCGTTGCTGATCGCGGTGCCGGTGCCGTTGGCGTTGTCGGCGGCGGCGAAGTAGGTGGTCTTAGGTGCGATGGTGGTGGTGCTGGTGAGCTTGGGGACGCTGGTGGAGTAGGTGCTGCTCGACAGGTCGCCGCCGAGCGAGAACATGTAGCCGACCACGGTGTTGGAGTGGTCGTTGCCGAGGGTGAACACCCCGGTGCTGCCGTAGCGGGCGCCGATCTGGTTGGCCGGGAACTCCGGCGAGGACACCGCGGGCGGTGTCGGCGCCGAGGTGTTGATGGTGAACGTCTGCGTCGGTGTCCAGGCGCTGGCCCACAGGTTGGAGGCGTTCTCGGCGATGGACTTCCAGGTGTAGGTGCCGTCCGGCAGCGAGGGGACGGTGTAGGGAGCGCCGTGCACGCTGTAGGTCGTGGCGACGTTGTAGGCGACCTGGGTTCCGGCGGAGTTGTAGACGTGGTAGTCCATGCGGAGCAGTTCCGGGTCTCCGGTGTGCTCGTAGGCCGTCGCCGAGATGGTCGGGGTGTGGGTCCAGGTGACGTTCTGGCCGAAGTCCGCCGCCACCGGGGACAGTTTGGGCTCGCCGGTGCCGGCGGTCATCTGCGGCGCGAAGCTGTAGGTGATCGACAGTCGGGCGCCGCCGCCGTAGCCCAGCTCCTTCCACTGGGTGGCGTCGTTCATGTTCACCGACTCCACCATCAGCGTCATGCTGTTCCAGCCGTACTCGGCGGCGGACTGCACGCGCGACAGGACGTTGAAGCTCAGGTCGGGCGGGCTGACGTAGGAGCCGGTGCCGTTGGTCACCGGGCAGACGCCGGCCTCCTCACTCGTCGGAGGTGTACCCAGCTCACCTGTCTGCAGCGCCGGTTCGTGGCCCCAGTACAGGCCGGAGGAGTTCCAGCCGCCGGGGTAGGCGGTTCCGAACACGGTGGCGGGGGTGGCCGAGCAGGAGGCCGCGGACAGCTGGGTGACTGACAGGGTCGCGGCGCTGATGGTGGCGCCGGCGACGAATCCGGTGCTCACCTGGTAGTAGGTGCGGGCGCGCTCGCCGTTGCCGGGGTCGTTGTCGTCCCAGCCCTCGCGGGCGTTGGCGTCGCCGCTGGTCGCGGTCGAGTTGTAGACGTTGTCCCCGTTGTCGGAGATCCGCGCCCAGTCCAGCTGGGAGGGGTTTCCGGTCCATTCCGGGTCGACGAAGACCGGGTACTTCGTGGACTTCGCGGAAAGCAGCGCCTTGTTCAGGGAGAGGAACTGACGGCCCTTCTGGAGGGAGACCCCGATCCTCGCCTGGTGGGCCCCGACCTGCTGGGCCGACTGGAGCTCGGAGTCGGCCGCGGCGACCCGGGCGGTGGCGGACAGCTTGGCGAGGTCGGCCGTGGCCCCGGCGGTTGAGGCGGTACCGGCGGCCGGGCTGGATGCCGTGGCCGCTGGACTGCTGTCCCACATCAGGGCGGTGTCGCTGTGGAAGACGACCTGCTTGGTCGCGCTGTCGACGGCCTGGGTGCCGCCGTCGGAGGTGGTGCTGAGGGTGACGTTCTTGGCTGTGGTGCCCAGGGACAGGTCCTGGAGCTGCGGGTCCTTCGCCGCGGCGGGCGTCTTGAGGACCAGCACCGAGCTGTAGCCGGAGGCGTTCGCCGTCAGCTGGAGGTCCACGTCGGGGAGGACGTTGGGGTAGGTGGCGGTGCTGCCGGTGATCACCGGCGTGGGCAGGGCGGTGGGCCAGGTGAAGCCGAGTGAGTCGGTGCCGCTGCCCAGGGTGGCCAGCGTGGTGGTGCCGCCGGGGGAGAAGGTCACGGCGGTGGTGGTCGCGGCGGGCGCGAGCACGCCGTTCCTGAGGCTCAGCGCGGTGTTGACCGGAACCCAGGTGCCGTTCTGCTCCACCCGCTGCGGCATGGAGGTCAGGGTGCGGGTCAGCGTCCCGTTCGGGTTCGCCTGGACCAGGGTTCCGGTGTTCGTGAGCGAATTGATGGTGACCGGCTTGCCGGTGGACGCGGCCCGCCGGAGTGCCTGTGCGGTCGGATCGGAGGAATCGTCCTCGGGTGCGGGCTGGTTGAGGACGCTGCGCGAGGTATGCCCCATGGGGGCCGCACTGCCTGCCTTCGTGGCATTCGCCGTGTGGCTGGTTGACGTCTTCGGCGTGGTCGCCGCGTACGCGGGAGCCGCCTGGACGAGTGCGGCGGCGGTCAGGAACGCGGCGACAGCCGCAGCTCCGGGCCGCAGCACTCGATGCTTTGTGGTCATGGCGGTGGAATGCGCCCTTTCCGTGGATTCGCGGCTCCCCCCTTGGGCTCCGCGCCGTCGAGCATTGTGGGCGGCACTCGTCGCGGCGGTCCATCCGTGTCCGGAGCAGTGACGATCTCGATTTGTCGATTTCATACGTGTTGTCGTGACATAGGGTCCGTCACCATGCCTTCGAAGGCGATGATTTGACGTTGCCTTTACTTATGAGGCTCTGTGCTGGCCCTACGGTGATCGTCGGCAAGCGCTGTGGATCGCCACGGCGTGGCGGGAGTGTGCCCGGGCGACCCGCTGTGTGGGCGCTGGGGTGCGTATCGGGGAGGGGACGCGCACCATGGTGCGAATAACGGGCTGGGGTCGGATGGGCGTGGCCAGGACCCGGCGGGTCCTGCGCGGGTCGGCCTTGGTGACGGTGGGTGCGCTGGCCTTTGCCGGTCTGGTCCCGTCGGGCAGCGCGGTGGCGGTGGCGGTGGCCAAACCGAAGGTGTCGGCTCCGGCCGTGCCCAAGCAGAAGGTGATTCCGTTCACGCTGGCCAAGCCGAAGGCCACCGCCAGGCCCAAGGCGCCGGCGGCGTTCAACCCGGCCGGGCACACCGCGTTCCCCGCTGCGGGCAGCGCCAGCGTCGTCCTCAAGTCCCCTGCCTCGAATGACTCCTCGCTGGCCGTCAGCTCGGCTGCCGGGTCAGTCGTCGGCAAGCCGGGTTCGCGTCAGGCCGGGAGCCTGCCGGTCTGGCTGACCCCGGTGAAGTCCGGCGGCGCGGGTCAGGTGAAGGTCTCGGTCGCGAGCCAGGCGGCGGCTGCCGCCGTGGGCGTACACGGCATCCTGATGACCCTTCAGGCCCAGGGCTCCGGTGGGAAGGTCGGGGTCCGGGTCGACCCCACGTCGTTCGAGTACGCCTACGGCGGCGACTACGCCTCGCGGCTGCGCCTGGTGGAGCTCCCGGCCTGTGCGCTGACCACACCGTCCGTACCGGCCTGCCAGAAGCAGACGCCGCTGGTGGCCACCGCCCCGGGCCAGCTGTCCGCCCAGGTCAGCCTGCCCACCGCGACGGCCGTCGGGGCGACGGCCGCCAGGGGTGCCTCGGGCAAGGGCGCGGCGGTGTCCTC
>OVEP010005759.1_pt1 | contig 11078 bp, 9 predicted proteins | sample 1779801 | NCBI WGS metagenome assembly OVEP01 (sample SAMEA3914791, study PRJEB12502) | metagenome | biome: forest; material: soil | place: Canada | collected 2011-07-03 | depth 0.1 m
GAGCTGCGCGCTCAGGTCGAGCGCTACGAACGATTGCAAAGCACGTTGCTCGCCGACACACTGGCCTTCCAGGACGAGCATCTCAAGATTCTCGAAGCCTGCGAGACCGGGAACGCACGCCTCGCGCGCTCGATGACGGTGGAACATCTCGCGTCGGCGAAGCGCATCGTTTTGCAACTGGTTCGAGCTGAGTAACTACGGCTGCCCGAATGCTTTTCCCGCCACGTTCGGTGCGCGCGGATCCGGGTTCATATTCAGGCTGGTACCGTTCGCGCGCATGTTATTGAGCACCGGGCCCGATCCAATGTTGCCGGTTCCACCGCTCGTCGTGGCGCGGCCCACCGCACTCACGCCCGGCGTTGGGCCTGGACCTGCCGCTCCCGTGCCCATGCCCTGCCCCGCGCCCGCTCCACTTGTCCCACCTGCCTGCAAACCACCCAGGTTTGCCGACTGTGCATAAGCCACACTCGACAGACCCATCATCAGCGCCGCAATCAACGCAGCCTTTGTCACGCGCTTCATAGCCGACTCCGTCATACAGTCAAATTGCCCGACCGATACTTCCAACACATCGTCTCGATGCCGAGCAAACGACGCACTCGAGGAAGAATCTGGTCAAAGAGTAAGACTGGCCGCCGGCCACATTTGTTCATCGCTGAAAATCTGCGCGAGCCACGCTCCGTCAGCAAGTTGTACAAATGCTTACAAAGCAGCTTGCGTCTGACGTACACCGCCCGCGCTGCTGCGGCGTTATTGCAGGCATCTACTCGCGGAGCCCGCAATGAACACGAACCTCACTTCCAGTAATCCGCAACGCAGCCGCATTCACCCCCTGGTCGCCGGCGCGGCAGTGGCCGTCATCCTTGCGAGCGCCACCGGCATTGCGGCGATGACAGGACTTCTGCCCACCTCGCACGCGGTTACGGAGCCCGCGCAGCCGGCCACCCTAGTTGCGGCGCAGATTGCGAGCGCTCCCGTCGCCGCGCCTCAAGCGGCCCCGGTTCAGCAAACGGTCCAGCAAGCCGCACCGGCACGGCCGCGCGTCCATCACACGCACAGCGCGCCCCCCGTGGACACGCCGCGGTACGCAAACAATCAGGGCTACCAGGCACCGTATGAATCCGCGCCGGCAAGGCCGGTCGCCGACCCTTATGCGGGCGAAGTCGTCGCGATCAACACGGTGCAGGCGCCTGAGCCGACCACCGGGCTCGGCGCGCTAGGCGGCGCGGTCGCCGGCGGCCTCGTCGGCAATCAGATCGGCGGCGGACGCGGCAAAATTCTCACCACCATCGCGGGCGTGGTCGGCGGGGGGCTGGCCGGCAACGGCATCGAACACGCCGTGCGCAAGCAGACCACCTATCAGGTTCAGGTGCGCATGCAGGACGGCAGCTACCGCAACTTCAGCTACCCGACCCAGCCCGACGTCCAGATCGGCCAGCGGGTCCACGTATCCGGCGATTCGCTGACGGCTTCGTGAGGTTCTGCGCCGGCACTTCACCTGCCGGCTTTGCAAACAGGTGGGACAACGCCGTGCGCGTTATGATCAACCGTTACGCCACGACGATTGATCATCACGCGCACGATGGAGCACGCCTACGTCCACCTGTTGCACCTGCTTGCCGGCCATTCGGCATGGACGCTCACGGTCGTCTTCCTTGCGGCGTTCCTGGAATCCATCGCCGTCATCGGTACCTTCATCCCGGGCAGCACGGCCATGTTTCTCGCCGGTGCGCTGGTCGGCACGGGCTCACTGAGCCTCGGCTGGGCGCTCCTGTGGGCGGTGGCGGGCGCCATCGCCGGGGACGGCATAAGCTTCTGGAGCGGCAAGCGCTACAAGGACAAAATCGTCCAGCTCTGGCCATTCAGCACCCACCCGCAGGTACTCGACGCCGGCCACCGCTTCTTTCAGAAACAGGGCGCGAGAAGCGTCGTGTTCGCCCGCTTCATCGGCCCACTGCGAGCCATCGTGCCGGTGGTGGCGGGCATGCTGGGCATGACGCCGTTGCGTTTCTACGCGATGAACGTCCTGTCGGCGCTGCTATGGGCCCCCGCGCATATCCTGCCGGGCGTGGTATTCGGCGCCTCGGTGCTGCTGGCCGGGGCGGTGTCGTTCCGGCTCGTCGTCATCATCGCGTTGCTGGCGGGCATCGTCTGGCTGAGCTTTCGCGCGGCAGGGTTCCTGCTCTCGCATGCCAGTGCGTGGTCGAGCGCGGCGGGCCGCTACCTGGGAAACTGGGCTTGCCGCCACCCAGGACCGTTCGGCCGTCTTGCGCGGCGACTGCTGGACCCCGAACAGCCGGATGCCACCAGCATCGTGGTGACGTCGCTGATCGTGCTGGTGTCGGGCGGGCTCTTCTTCGGGGTTCTCGGCGACGTCATCAGCGGCGATCCGCTGGTCAGCGTCGACCTGTCCGTCTATCACTTCCTGCAATCGGTACGCACGCCCTGGAGTGACACGGTCCTTGCAGAACTGGCGACGCTCGGCAGCGTCTACACGCTGAGCGCGCTGGTCGTGACGGTGGTGGTGTGGATGCTGTTCGAACGGCGTTGGCGCACCATCGGCTACTGGCTCGCCGCGGTCGTGTTTTCCCAATTGCTGATCTTCGCCCTGCAGTTCGCGATGCACCGCGCGCCGCCCAATGAACTCATGGCCGACGCCTACGTGTTTCCGAGCGATCACGTCGCCGCGACGGTGATCGTCTACGGTTTCCTCGCGTTCCTGCTCGCGCGACGGGTCGGCACGCTCGGCGGTTTGCTCGTGGCGAGCTTGAGTACGGTCGTCGTGATCGTGGTCGCGCTGGCGGGACTCTACTTCGGCAGGTATTGGGTCTCCGACGCGATCGGCGGCGCCGCGCTCGCCTACATCTGGGTGGCGATCGTCTCGCTGACGGCGATGTTGCGGCATCCGGAAGTGCCGCCCTCACGCGGCTTCATGCCGGTCGTGATTCTGCTGGTGATGCTCGTGAGCGTGGGGGGGCAACTGAGCGTCAATCCGCCGGCGCCGCCACCGGACAACGCCATGCGCCCGCCGCCCGTGCTGGTCACACAGGCGCAGTGGACGGAGTCGCTGTGGAAGAGACTGCCCTGCTATCGCTCGGATATCGGCGGCGATCACAAGGAACCGCTCACCTTGCAATGGGTGTCGAGCCGCGATTCGATCAGGGGGCAACTGCGCGCCCAAGGGTGGATCGAGGGCACGGACCTGTCCGCGCACAGCCTGCTCTCGCTGGCTTCGCCGAACGTCGCGGCGGTGTCGCTGCCGGTGTTGCCGAAGCTGAACAACGGCGTGCCTTCAGCGCTGGTCTTCATGCGTCCCGGCGAAAGCCGCGACGAACGCGACGTCCTGCGCTTCTGGCCGAGCGGCTATGCCGTGGAGAATGGCGCGTCAGCCGCCCCGCTGTGGGTCGGGGCTTTCGCGCACGAACGGCTCTCCCGGGCATCGTGGCCGATCAACATTCTGCGGGTCGATAGAGAAGCGTCGTCGTTCGATGTTCACACAAAAACGAGTACCAGCCTCGACGCGGCGCTCGTGGCCACGGTGAGTTGTCATGGCGTGCCGGTGTCGCTGCTGGCCTCTCCGGGGGAATGAGCGGCACGTTGCCAGTCGTCTGCCTGGATGCGCCTGTTGGCCGTACCAATCAGGAAATCGCTCTGCGCTCAATCACTTGGCGGGTTTGGCCAGGACTTGTCCACAAGGATATGAACATTTTCTGTGGATAACCTGCGCAATGCGATCCGGCGAGACACGGGAAGGCTAAGGGCGCCCCCGGCCCGCCGGATTGCCTGCGAGCGAGGCGCCGCCTCGTGCCATCGACGTACGCAATCGAATCATGACGAAAACCGGGAGAGGCGCCGTGGTGCGCGCCTCCCAGGCATACCCAGGCAAGCGCCGTCAGAACCGCTTTCTGATGCCGACCATCGCCGCCGTCGTATTCAAACCCGGTGCAACAGGCTGCCCATATTCAATCGACTGATTCATCTTGCCCTGGTTGTCCACATAGCCCACCTGGGCATACAGCGTGGTCTCCTTGGAAAGACTGTAGTTCGCGCCGAGCACCAGTTCCGTCGACTTGTTCGCCGAGTTATTTTCGTCCTTGATGTAATACACGCCGCTTGTCACCTCGAAGGCCGGCGTGAACCGATAGCCCAAACCGCCGGAAATCATATCGAAGTTGGTGGTCTTCGGATGCGCGGGATTGCGGCCGTTGCTAAACGAGGTGCTGACCGAAAAGCCGTTGATCGAATACAGCGCGCCGAGATAGTAGAACCGGTTGTTGTCCAGCCCGGTCGGCACGGTGGTCGGCGTGGGATTGGTATCGTGCCCGTTGTAATAGGCCGCCGCGAGTTTCAGTCCGTAGTTGTCGTACTGCAAAACGGCCGATTCCCGTGTGCTGCCCTGCGCCTGCCCCGCTACGCCACCCGGCGCGTATTCGAGGCTGGCGGTCACGCCGCCGAAGTTCGGCGAAGCATAGACGATGGCGTTGTCGTCGAACACCGCCCCGAGCTGGGCGTTCGTGCTGGTCCCGGGCCAACCCGCAGCGGAATTCATGCTGACCAGCGCGGTAAAGATACTGCCGAAGTAGCCACCTTGGCGCACATCGGTGTAAGCCATCGCGTAGGTCAGCGGGATAATCTGCCGACCCATGGTGAGCGACCCGTACGGGCCGGCCAGGCCAACCGACGCCTCCTGATTGAATTGCGCCGCCGCGCCGGCGGTACCGCTCAACCCAAACTTGCCATTTGTAGCGTCAAACGCACCTTGCAATTTGAAATTGGTTTTCCACCCGCCGCCCAGGTCTTCCGTTCCCTTAAACCCGAGCATGCTGGTATAAATACCGCCGTTCGCCATTTTGAAAAAATGGCCGGTATTCGGCGCGGCGGGATTGTACGAAGCCGCTGACGTATTCTGATAAAGCAACCCCGTATCGACTGCCCCATACATTGTTACCGACGATTGTGCATGCGCAGTAGTACCAACTGTTGCCACTGCGATTGCAACTGCAAAACCTCTTTTCATTTTGTCTCCTTGGATTACCTGATCCAGCGTCCACGTGGCAACCAGAAATTTCTGTGCTGCATCACTTTATAAAACCAGCAAGCTGCGAGACTCGTGGTCAGCAGTCAACCGTCGAACGGCTTGTGTAAGCCGCTCATCAGCGCTCAACGGGCAGTGCCGCACGACAGATCGTCAAGGCACCGCAGTCCAATACGCGTCTGACGTCGTTCGCTTCAGCCGTATCGGAGGGTCATTCAGACCGGACGTCCCGCCGCGATCGTCGGGCGAAACATCACGGGTTCGGCGTCAGCACCGGAGGACGTTCATCACCTCGTCCGCCGGCTTCCCCTGCCCCAGCAGGCGCGCCATGATGTTCATCGCGGGCGTGATGTGGCGGAAATAGGCCTTATAGCCCGCGCACAGATAATTGAGGCCAGGCTCACCGTCCCCGGTTTCGATAAAACGGTTTTTGGGGCACTCGCCATGGCACGCAAAACGGAATTCGCAACGTAGGCATTCGCCCGGCAGCGAAGTCTCTTTCGCCATGCCAAAGTCGGTCTGCGCCTGTGAGGACATCATGCTGCCCAGGTCGTCGGACATGACGTTGCCGAGGCGATATTCCGGGTACATAAAATGGTCGCAAGCGTAGACACTGCCGTCGTGCTCGACGATGGCGGCTTTGCCACAACGTGGGCTGAAGATGCACGCGCCCGCGGGCAATTGGCACCACGACGCGAGCGCCCATTCGAAGTTCATCACGTGAACCATGCCGACGTCGTTGCGAACCCATTCATCGAATACCGCGGACAGGAATGCGCCGTAAGCAAGCGCGCTCACCGTGTGCGAAGTCACAGCAGTTCCTGTACGCGCCACCGGTTTCGCTTTCGCTACGGCAGACGCGCTGAGCGACGGGGGCACGGCAAAATGCAGTCCGATGATCTTTTCCTCCGGCTGAGCCACGCGCTCGACAACCGGATTGAACTGGATAAAACTCGCCCCCAACTCTTTCAGATGGCGATAGATTTCGAGCGGCTGATGCACATTGGCGCTGGACACCGTGACCAGCACGTTGAAATCCACACCATGACGCGACAAGGCGGCCAAACCACGCACGGTATCGTCGTAACTCGAATGGCCGCGCTTGTCAGGGCGTGCCACGTCGTTGAGGGCACGCGGACCGTCCAGACTGACGCCCACGAGGAAACGCTCACGCCGAAGAAACGCGCCCCACTCATCGTCGAGCAAGGTGCCGTTGGTCTGCAAGGTGTTGCGAATCAGCTTCCCCTGAGCAAACTTGCGCTGCAAGGCGACGGCGCGCTCGAAGAATGCCAGCCCCAGCAAGGTGGGTTCACCGCCCTGCCACGTGAATTCGACTTCAGGCGCCGATTGAGCCGCAATATATCGCTGGACATAGGCCTCGAGGACCTCATCGGACATGCGAAAGCGCTCGCGCGGCGGGAACGCGTTCTGTTTCTCAAGGTAAAAGCAATAGCCGCAATCCAGATTGCAAAGCGCGCCGATGGGCTTAGCCATCAGATGAATGCCGGTCAGCGATACCGTGGCTTCAGTATTCATGCTTGACAGCAGCCGTGGGCCGCTCGGGAATGCAAAATAGAAATCATGGCTATGACCTTGGACGGACAAGCAACCCGCTTGAGATTGGACTAAATCACCCCGCATTACGGCCGGTTCAGGCGGTATTGCGTCGATGGTTCATCGTATGGGACGAGCGGATTGCACGCCTGTCATTGCGGCCAATAGAGCGGTCTTTCAGAATGTCGCCAGAATCGCGCGGCGTTCGGCGCTCGGCGCTCGGCATACGCCGTAAGGCGTATGGCGCACGACATGAGGCGCCGCGAAAAACGACTGCCGGTCCTACCCGGCAGCCTTCCTCGCGGCGATATCCGCTTCGTAGTAGCGCGCGGCAAGCAGGAATAGAACCGCCGCGGCCAGCGACATCAGTGGCGCCACGGTGAGCGCTGTCCGCAGATTGGCCACGTCGGAAAGGAGCCCCACCAGATAAGGACCTGGCGCCGTGCCAAGCAGATTGGCGCCCAACACCGCGGTTGCCGTCACGGTGGCGTGAACGGCGGGATGGGTGACGTCGATCAGCATCGCCACCGCGGCGCCCCCATGGGCCGCGGCGAAGAGCGCGCCGCCGAGCAGCAGCACAAGCCCCGCCACGCCTGGCGGCAAGGCGAACGCCGCAAACAGCATCAAGGCGGAAATCAGCGCGTAGGCGGCGGGCACGAGCGCCCGATAGCGCGGCCGCCCCTTGCTCAGCCAGTCGGCCACGCCACCGCCAAAGAGCATGCCCACACCCAGCACGAGCACCACCACCGCCGCGATCAGGCTCGCTTTCTTCGGGTCATAACCGTAGAAGCGATTGAAGTACATTGGCACCCAGGCGATCAGAATGGCCGGGATCCCCATCTGCAGTCCGAACGCGGCGAACGTAAAGTTGCCGGAACGCGCGGCGAACACCTGTCTGAATACTTCGGCAAAGCGCGGCCGCCCATCCACGCGATTGCCGGCAGCGCCCTCCTGCAAGGCAGGAACCTGGTAATCGCGAACAAAGATCGGGTAAAGGACCGCGAGCAGCAAGCCCGGCGCGCCGACAGCGAAGAAAGCATAGCGCCAGCCGAACTGGCTCGCGACCGCGCCGCCGATCACCACGCCCATGACGGAGCCGAATAGGCCGCCCGATTGGAACGCCCCCAGCACTGCGGAGCGCTTGTCGCCTGGGAAGGTGTGAGCAAGCAGGGCCGCGCCCGCCGCCGCGTAGGCGGCCTCGCCAAACCCCACCATGGCACGGGCCACGAGCATCTGCGTGTAGCTGGTCGCGAGGCCACACGCGATGGTGGCGAAGCACCAGACGAACGCCATCAGCGTAATGCTTTTGACGCGCCCCCAACGATCCGCGATCAGCGATAACGGAATGGTCATCACGCCGACCACCAGCGACACGATGCTGACCAGCGCGCCCAGTTGCGAATCCGATACGCCCCACACCGGTTTGAGAAACGGAAATACGGCGCCCACGGCCTGACGCGATAGATAGTCCGAGAGAATCAACCCGAAACTCAATGCGAACACGGTCCACGCGTAGGTCTTCGAGCCCTGGTACGTGCCGGTGCCGCCGGTCTCACGGGCCTGGATCAAGTGAAGGGTTCTCATGTCGACTCCCTGCTCGTTTCTTGCGCCGTCGAACCGTACCCGTGCGGTTCACACTCATTCTCATACGAACACGGAATGTTTAACGCCGGGTCGGGATGCCCCAGGAATAGCTTCGATATCAGCCGTTGAACGCGCGTGCCGTAGGGCGGACGAAACAAACCGATCGGGAACCAGCGTCTCATCCTCAACACCGACTTGCCGTGCGACAACGCTCTGAATCCCTCCGGTCCGCGCCAGCTTCCGATTCCCGAATTGCCGGTGCCGCCGAACGGTAGATCGCCCTGGAAGACATGCCATGCCCAATCGTTGACGGTCATGCCGCCGGCGTGAACGTCACGCTCCAGTCGTTTGATTTCGTTCGCGTGCGTCCCGTAGTAATACAGCGCCAATGGGCGAGGCCGCGCCGTGATGTACCGGATGCCTTCGTCCAGCGAATCGCAGGCCACCACGGGCAGGATCGGATTGAAGAGCTCTTCCTGCATGATGCGCATATCCGGCGTCACATTCGTCACGATCTGCATGGGCACGACTCGCCAGCCGTTTCCGGTGCCGCACGAGGTAACCGTGGCGCCTTTGGCGCGCGCATCGTCAAGCAGTTCATGCACGCGTTTCGCGTGGCGGTCGGACGCAATGCAGGTGTACTCCGGATCATCGATCGGGTTGGGCACCATCTGTTGAAACGCGCTAACTGCGGCGGCAACGAATGCTTCGATCCGCTCGCGCGGCACCAAGGCGTAATCCGGTGCGACACAGGCTTGACCCGCGTTAAATGCCTTGCCGTGCGCGATCGAGCGCGCCGCGGCTGCGATGTTCGCGGACGGGGCAACGATAGCCGGCGATTTGCCGCCCAGTTCCAGCGTGACGGGTGTCAGGTTAGCCGAGGCCGCCCGCATGATCTCCTTGCCGACGGCCGGCGAGCCGGTAAAAACGATGTGATCGAACGGCAAGCTCGCAAAGGCCTGAGCGACTTCCACACCGCCGCCGAACACCGCCACCTGATCTTCCGGAAACAGCTCGGCCAGCATCTCACGCAGAACCGCCGTGCTGCGTGGCGAGAACTCCGACATCTTGATCATCACCCGATTGCCCGCTGCGAGCGCCATGATCATCGGCCCCACGGCCTCAACCACGGGAAAGTTCCAGGCCGCAATCACGCCGACGACCCCCTTGGGCTGGTAGACCACCTTGGCACTATTGCTGAGAAACAGCCAGTCGGTGTGCCGCTTTTGACGTTTCATCCAGCGGCGCAGGTTGGCAAGCGCGTGGTCGATCTGCAACGCCGGAAACATCACATCCAGCATCTTGCATTCGAACTCGGAGCGGCGGCCGAAATCGTCGCTCATCGCTGCCGCGAGTCGATCCTGGTAGCGGCTCAATGCCTCTCGCACCTCTTTCAACGCGCGTCTGCGTTGCCTGAGTTCAGGATAGGGGCTGGCAAGGCATGCATCGCGTTGCCGGGCCAATACGGCCCGCAGATTCTCAATCGAGTCTTTCATCTCGGCATTTCCCTTCACCCGCGTTCACGACGCTTTCTCGACACGTTCCCGATCGCGCCCCTTCGAGTACCTGATCCCGCGGTACCGTGCGCTTTAGCCAGGAGCTGGCCGGCGCATCGATACAACGGCACTCACACCGAGCGCCACTGCGCGTCCCAGTACTTTTCCCGAACGTCTTTCTTGAGCAGCTTGCCCACCGCGCTGCGCGGCAGATCCGCCCAGAACTCCACACTTTTCGGGGTCTTCGTGCTGCCCAGATGTTCCTTGCAGAGCGCCATGATCTCTTCTTCGGAAACGGTCTGCCCCGGCTTGCGTTGAACCACCGCCTTCACCGCCTCGCCCCATTTGTCATCCGGCACGCCGATCACAATGCAGTCGAGAACGGCGGGATGACCCTGAATGACCTTCTCGATTTCGACGGGAAAAACATTGAATCCGCCGGTGACAATCATGTCCTTCATACGGTCCACGATGGTGACGTAGCCCCGTGCGTCCCGCACGCCGACATCGGTAGTGTGATGCCAGCCGAATGTCGAAACGGCTGCCGTGTCGTCCGGTTTCTTGTAGTAGCCCTGCATGACCATGGACGAGCGCACGACGATTTCGCCGCGTTCACCGGCAGGCAAGAGGTTGCCTTCGGCATCCATGATGGCAAGACACGCGACATCGACCGCTTTGCCCGCGGCCTTCACCACGTCCTCGTCGAAGCTGCCGTCCTGCTTCAGATAATCGGCGGGACCTTTTACCAGAATCGGCACCAGCGTCTCTGTTTGCCCGAAGCTTTCATACATGATGGGGCCGAACACCCGCACCGCTTCCTTGAACTTGTCGGGCGCGATCGGCGCCGCGCCGACGATGAACGCCCGCAGCGACGAGAAGTCCGTCTCCCGCGTCTTCGGATGCGCGAGCAGACCGTAGACGGCGGTGGGCGGCAGGTAAAGGTGAGTGATCTTTTCCGCTTCGATCAAGCTCAACACGGCATCTGGATCGAAACCCGGCATGAGAATGTTGACACCGCCCTTGATCGTGAAGCCAAGCGCCAGCAATCCGGCGGCATGCGTCAGCGGCGCCACGCACAAGTGCCGCGAACTGGACGTGATGCCGAAAGCCGAAGCCAGTCCCAGCCCCATGAATTCGAGGCTTCGATGCGTATGCACCGCGCCTTTGGACGGCCCAGTGGTGCCGCCAGTCGGCTGCAGGAAAGCGCGCGTGGCCGGTTCTTCCGGCTGATTGCGGAATGGCTTCCAGCAATCCTTCAGCCATTCGTCCATCGATATCCCATGCTCTGACGCGCGGTCGATACAGACATACAGTCTGGCTTTCGATAGCGTCGCTTTCAGCACGGGAACGCTGCTTTCAAAATAACTGTGAAAGAACACAATGTCGGTGTCGAAGTACTCGAGCACCTC
>OVEP010000529.1_pt2 | contig 11071 bp, 9 predicted proteins | sample 1779801 | NCBI WGS metagenome assembly OVEP01 (sample SAMEA3914791, study PRJEB12502) | metagenome | biome: forest; material: soil | place: Canada | collected 2011-07-03 | depth 0.1 m
GATGTTCGAAGGCACCGAGCGTGAATTCGTGCTGCAGGAATCGATATTCACGCGGCACGGCAGCGAACGCGTGCTGAAGTTCGCGTTCGATCTCGCGCAACGGCGCGAACGCAAGAAGATCACCGTCGCCACGAAGAGCAACGGCATCGCGATCAGCATGCCGTGGTGGGACAAATGCGCGGCCGGCATCGCGGCGCAATACCCCGATGTGACGTGGGACAAGCAGCACATCGACATCCTCTGCGCGCGCTTCGTGCTGAACCCGGACCGCTTCGACGTGGTGGTCGCCACCAATCTGTTCGGCGACATCCTGTCCGATCTCGGTCCTGCCTGCACGGGCACGATCGGCCTTGCGCCGTCGGCCAACCTGAATCCGGACCGCAAGTTTCCCTCGCTGTTCGAACCCGTGCACGGTTCGGCACCCGATATCGCCGGCAAGAATATCGCCAATCCGATCGCGATGATCTGGTCGGCCGCCATGATGCTCGACTTCCTCGGCAATCACGAGGGCGCGGAACGCGAGGCGCATGACGCGATTCTCGCGGCGATCGAAGCGACGCTGATCGAAGGTCCGCATACGGGCGACCTCGGGGGCAAGGCGAACACCACCGAAGTCGGCCAGGCCATCGCGGCTAAACTCGGCTGAGCCTGCCGATCCCACCCCTCTGCGAGGACACTGTCGAATGAGCACGGAAGCCTATCCCATCGAAGTCGAATTCCCCGATATTTCGGTTCACGAACAATCGCCGACCGGCATCGCCTACGTTCATACGTTCGACTCCGGTGTGCCCGGACCGCATGTGATGATCAACGCGCTCACGCACGGCAACGAAGTGTGCGGGGCGATCGTCGTCGACGAGCTGCTGCGCAGCGCTTTGAGGCCGCGTCGTGGGCGTCTGACGCTTGCCTTTGCAAACGTCGCTGCGTATCAGCGCTTTGACCCGGCTAAGCCCGACGCCGCCCGCTTCGTCGATCAGGACTTCAATCGCGTGTGGACCGCCGCGGTGCTCGACGATACGTCGCGCACGTCGAGCGAATTGGTCCGCGCACGCGAGATGCGCCCGGTGATCGACACGGTCGACGCACTGCTCGATCTGCATTCGATGCATGAGAAATGCAAGCCGCTGATCGTGGCGGGACCGCTGCAGAAAGGCATCGACCTTGCTGTGCGTCTCGGCACACCCGCCACGGTGATCTGCGACGAGGGCCATCCCGAAGGCCGCCGCATGCGCGATTACGAAGGCTTCGGCACGGCGGATAGCGCGAAACACGCGTTGCTGATCGAGTGCGGGCAGCACTGGGAAAAGAGCGCGGTTGCCGTGGCGCGCGAGACGACCGCGCGCTTCCTGCTGCTGGCCGGCGTGATCGACGCAGCCGATCTGCCGGACGGGTGGCTCGCGCCCCTGCCGTCCACCCAGCACATCGTCCGCGTGACGCAGCCGGTGGTCGCGACCAGCATGGATTTTCGTTTTGCGGCGCCCTACACCGGCCTGGAAATCTTTCCGGATGCCGGCACGGTCATCGGCTGGTCGAACGGCGAAGCGGTGGTCACGCCCTACGACAACTGCATGCTGGTCATGCCGTCGCTGCGGCAGTTGCGTCCCGGGGTCACCGTCGTGCGGCTGGGCAAGATAGAACAGACCGTCACGAACGCCAATACGAATACGAACACGAGCGGCCGATGAATCGGCTCATGCACATTCAAAAGGTAACGTGAAGATGAAGGTTCAAAGCATCAAGCAAAGCGTGAGTCTGCAGAATCTCGAAGACTGGGGCACGGCAGGGCTACCCGGCACGGCGCCGCTTCAGGTGTCGGGCGTGCAGCGCGTCATCAAGGGCAGCGAATCGATCGACACCGGCATTTTCGAATGCACGGCGGGCACGTATCGTCGTTCGGTCAAGCAGGCCGAGGTGATGCACTTCCTCGCGGGGCGCGGCAGCTTCACGCCCGATAATGAAGAGACCGTGCATTTTGAAAGCGGCGACACGCTCTTTTTCGAAGCCAATACAGAAGGACTGTGGGAAGTCGAGGAAACGATGCGAAAGGTTTATGTGATTTTTTGAGCAGCACCTGAAGGACTGTCCTGAGCGCCGCCTCCCGGCGCTCGCCCCCCTCTCCCTTCACGCCTCTCTCCCGGTGCGCCTTGCGTCGCGGTATCCACAGTCGTGCCGCTGTTGAAGGGAGCCGTCCAGCGTCACCGCTACGGACAGCGCGGACCGCAACATCGCCCTCGCGCTCGTCGCCATCGCTGCCATGACCTGCACTCAATGCATTCGAGTCTGCATAAATACTTTTGCAATCGGGCAATCGCCTGAATATCTATTTTGCATTAAATCAATTTCCGTTTTTTCAAATCTTCACACTTAACTGATTGCTTTCGCAGCATCGTCATCCGTAAAATCGCGCGGGAAAACAGGAATAATCAGTTTGAGAGGCGGCATGGGCACAATGGATCTAATCGGGGGGATAACCGGCGGACTATCGCAGCAGGGCCGTCTTCTGAAACTGGATACTCCGGCCGGCAATAATGTATTGCTGCCGCATCGCGTCAGCGGGTGCTCGCGGATCGGCCGCGATTTCTTCTTCCAACTCGACTGTGTGTCGACCTCGGGCGACGTCCAGCTCAAAACGCTGATCGCCCAGACTGTTACCCTCTGGATCCAGCAGGCCGACGGGTCTTACCAGCCTCATCACGGCTATGTGCATACTGCGCGCCGGCTAGGAGCTAACGGCGCCCTCACGAGCTACCAGTTGGGCTTTTCCTCATGGATGCACTTCCTTAAGTTCCGCCGTGACCAGCGACACTGGCAGGACAAGGCAGTGGACGACATCATCTCGGACGTGTTCAACCAGCACCCACAGGCGAAGGGGATGTACCGTTTCGCGCTGTCGAAGCCGCTGCCGACGCGCTCCTATTGTCGGCAGGACGAGACCGACTGGAACTTTGTGCACCGGCTCCTGGAGTCAGAAGGCCTGTATGGAATCTGGCAGCAGGCTGCCGACGGTAAATCGCACACGCTGGTCATCACCGACCGCCTTGAAACGCTCGACCCGCTCTCGCCTGCGACAGTCGGGTTTTATCGGGCAGGCGTGGCCAGTGAGGCCGACGCACTCACCCAGTGGTCAGGTACGCGGACGCTGCAATCCGTGCTGCTGTCGACACGCACCTTCGACTATAAAAGTCCTTCGACGCCCTCCAATCCGAAAGGGACGTCGTTTCCGACGATGGGGAATCAGGGCGCGTTGCCCGCGCAAACCGAAGTCTATGAGTACACCGGTAACTATACGTACCCAGAACAGGAACGCGGCGATCACCTGTCGAAGATCCGGATGGAGGAATGGGAGTCGCAGGCCAAGCGCTTTCACGGCGTGGGTAGCCTGCGCGCGATGGATGCGGGCCGGCGCTTCACGCTGACCGGTCACCCAGAGCACGATCGGGACGCAGCGGACCAACGCGAATTCGCGACCATCGAGGTTGAGTGGATCATCCAGAACAATCTTCCGCTCTCCGGGCACGAGGCGAACTACCCGCACAGCCTGAATAATCAGCTCGCACAGGCCCGCGCCGACGACGTTGGTCAGAAGTTCAGCGTGAGCCACGCGGACGGCTCCACGGGGTCCTATCGGGTCTCCATCGAAGCGCAACGCACGACGGTGCCGTACCGCAGTCCGTGCGAACATCGCAAGCCCGAAGCGAAGCTGGAATCGGCGATTGTGGCGGGGCCGAAGGGCGAGGAGTGCTACACCGATGAGCTGAACCGGGTGAAGGTGCTCTTCATCTGGGACCGCCTGAACGAAGGCGACGAGCGTGCGTCTTGTTGGGTGCGCGTCGCGCAGTCCGATACCGGAGATGGTTATGGCGGCGTCCATATGCCGCGAGCAGGTGAAGAACTGCTGATCGGTCACATCGGCAATGACATCGACCGCCCGATTGCGCTTCATCGCGTGTACAACGGCACGGCGAAACCGCAGTGGCATTCAAACGGGCTGCTTTCCGGCTATCAGTCCAAGGAGTACGGCAGCGGCGGTGGCTACAACCGGCTTGTGATGGATGACTCCACGGGCCAGAGCCGCATGCAGATCATGAGCAGCCATGGCATGAGCATGCTCCATGTCGGATACCAGATCGTCCAGGACGGCAATTCGCGGGGCGCATACACCGGCAGCGGATTCACTTTGCGAACCGACTATGCGGGCGCAGTCCACGCGGGAGAGGGGCTCTTTTTCAGCACGCACCCAACCAGTGCCGACGGTCAACCACTCGATACCACCCAGCCGCGCGAAATCCTGGCGCGGGCGGATCTGCTGGTCGAGTCGTTATCCGACGCGAGTGCGGCCGCCAAGGCCGAGGATCTGAAGCCCGGTCGGGAAGCACTGTCCCAGTTCGCGAAGGCAACCGAAAATAGCAAGGCGGGGGTGACGAAAGGCGGCAACACGGCAGGTGGCGGGACGGGAAACGCAAATGGCTTTGCCAAACCCGTCATGCTTGGATCGAGTCCTGAGAGCATGGGCTTTACTACACACGCCTCGGCGCAGGTCGTTGCGGATGAACACCTGAACTTCGTTAGCGGCAAGAACACCTACTGGGCCGTCGGCAAGTCGCTGGTGGCGGCCGTCGCCGACACGCTCAGCGTGTTCGTCCAGCGCGCTGGCATGAGACTGATTGCAGGGAAAGGTGCGATAGATATTCAGGCACTTGCCGATCAACTGCGACTGCTGTCCGAACTCGGCCTGACGCTCAAGAGCAATAACGGCAACATCGAGATCGACGCGAAGACCGAACTGCTGCTTAAGTGCGGTGGCTCGTACATCCGTATCACCTCCGCAGGTATCGAGGATGGCACGCGCGGTGCGCGCACGATCAAGTCGGCCTCGTTCAGCCGGCAGGGACCGAGTTCGATTGCCGAGCATATGAACAGCCTGCCGCAGACCAAGTTTAACGATCCCTACGTGCTGCGTGATCGCATTACAGGCGACGTGCTGAAGAATCACCCCTATGAGCTGGTGCGTGCCGATGGCACGCGCCTGACAGGAACGACGAACGAACTGGGACAGGTATCCGAGCAGAAGAGCCAGGATGTTGAGTCGGTGATGCTGCGTGCGTTGCGGCCGGGCTCCAACCCGGGCGGCGGATCCGCGTGAACCATTTTGACTGATCGACACACATTGCACGAACTACGATGAGCGATAACCAGACGGGCAATCAGGGAGGCACGCCATTCGATGACGATGCCGAGCAGCAGGTGGTACAGCAGACCGGACGCACGCACGCGGACGGATCGTCCTATGGGACTTTTACGCTGACGCCAGAGAGCGACAAGCGCAGCAAGGAACTGTTGTGCGATGTGCGACCGATCATCCCGGTGATATTCCTGCCGGGCGTAATGGGGTCGCTGCTGGCAGACAAGGATACCGGCGACGAACTGTTCTTTGCGCCGAACACGGATGGCATGATGGGGGCCGTAGGTGCACTCCCGGCGTTAATTGGATTGTGGTTCAAGAGCGCATCGTCGCGGGAAACGCAGTTCGACCCGACGCAGGCGGCGGTGACACCGCTTGGCCCGATCAATGTCGGCAAGCATGACAAAGACGATACGGCCGACCAGTTTGTGGACGAAAAGGAAGCGAGACGGCGCGGCTGGGGTTCGGTGCATCGCACGAGCTATCACCCTGTCCTCGCGTGGCTGGAAGAGCAATTGAACCAGCCGATGCTGTTGGGTAAATCACACGGTGCGTGGGTCGACACCGACCCCGAGGGCGAGAAGTGGACGCTCAAGCCAGTGATCGACACGGACCCGGCCGACTACGGCGCCTACGGCACGGGAGAGAAAATTACACTGGATTCGGCCACATTCAAGCGCTTCGCGAAATACCGGTATCGCGTATACGCCATCGGCTACAACTGGTTGCAGTCGAATGCAGACTCGGGGCAGCAGGTGGTCGAGGGTTCCGACTACTACGATCCAAAGACGAAGAAAACAACGAGGCTGATGGGCATCAAGGAAATCTGCGCTGAGAACGACACCGGCAAGGCGATCGTGCTGACGCACTCGATGGGCGGATTGGTGGCCCGGATGGCGATCGCGATGCATGGTGCAGAAGGTTTGATGCACGGGGTATTTCACAACGTGCAGCCGGCGACAGGCGCGCCTGTTGCGGCGAAGCGTTTCCGGACGGGTGGAGGCAACGAGGGCGGAATGAATAGCTTTATCAACGGCAGTCTGGTCGGTCGCGACGCCGGCGAGTTCACTGCGGTGATAGCGAACGCACCCGGGCCGCTGGAGCTGATCCCAATGCCTGACTACGACAACGGCGATGCGTGGTGGGTGTTCTCGCGGCTGAATGGCGAGGTGGTGATGCAGTTGCCTGAGAATGGCAGTGCCTACAAGGAGATTTATACGAATTCGAGTTGGTATGGCCTGCTACCGGATCCATCATTTCTTGATCCTGCTGGCGTTGTAAAGCAACGGCTTGCTAAAAGATCACAAAGCAGAACCGTTTTAGAAAATTTTCACGAAACCATGAAGGATGTTGTTACAAAGCAAAACGATATAATCAACATTTACCATGACAACACATATGTGGCATATAACGGCATCGGTTCTCTGAAACCAAAGCCGCAAGCCGACGCCGCAACCGAAAGCGATGACAAGGACAGGCCTAGCATTGAAAAAGGTCTGCCGCTAAAAAAATTATTGACCTGGGGCAAAGTGATCTGGACGGGGGATATGCCCTCAGGGGTGACGGAAGACGAATTGCGCGCTGCGACGCTCCTGCACGATTCGCATTCAGGCAATGTGCGCGTATATCTGGAATCACGCAAGCTGACTGTCGAGCTTGAGGTACAGAAGGTCCCGAAGCTCCCAGCCGGCACGGATGAGCCCGACCCGGACAAAAACGGCATCATTGTGGGAGATGCGACGGTGCCCTCGTGGTCCGCCGACGCCCAGGCGCGTGGCCTGCGGCCGGGTGTAAAAGGTGATCGGCCCCACGGCGTCCAGATGGCATTCGTTCAGGGCGGCTACGATCACCAAGGAAGCTACAACCACCCATGGACCCGCTGGGCACTGCTCTACAGCGTGGTACAGATCGCGCACGATGCGCCGGAGCCATCATGTTGATGCACGTCAGGAAATTTTTGTTGCTCGTGGTAGGCGCGTGCGCCTGTTCGATTGTGTTTTCCGGGGAACCGACGATGACTAATCCCTTGCTGTCCAAGCCGCGCCCGTGGTGCATCGGCCGCTTCGTGTTCGACCGGCCAGCGGCGAGCGAAATCTCGAATCAGCGATATGAGTTTCGTGGAGAGAAGTTAGGCACCCAGTACAATGTGTCACTCGCAACCTACCAAGCCAAGGTCGAGGCGCGGGAAAAGGAATTGCATACAAAGCGTCGCATAGATCCAGGAAATAGAAATAAAGAAACAAACCATTCATGGCTGGAAAAAGCATTTTCTCCAGTTAAGGACTCAAGGGTGTTTGTCTACCAGGATGCGGCGACAGATGGGGTTACGCTACCATTTGACACTGAGGGGTATATCTACGACGAGGGCACACTTTTCCACACAACTGGCGGAATTGGTTCGTCCGCGATTGGTAGCGCGGAGAGTATTTATAGCGATACCTACCGCCGCATCAAGGCGCGCGATAACTGGGCCGTGCCGACGGAATCGGGGTTCTGCTTCGACGGCGGGATCGTCACGGGTTCATCGACCTATACCGAGGAAGTCAGCCAGTCGTTCGCATTGATGCCGGGCCGACCAGCGCTTCTGGTGATTCAGATGCGTGACGCGGTGGATACGGATCAGAAAGAACCGCTGACACGGACACTTCCGCAATTGCGCGCACAGATGGAACGGATGCCCGGCACCTATCGCATTTTGCGTCAGGGCAAGCGCGTCATCGCTGGAATGGATGCAGAGGAAGTGGTGTTCGAACTGAAGGAGGGGGAGATCACCTCGTACCGTTTCTATCTGCTCTCGCCAGGCGACCCGAGCACGCTCGCGAAGCCGCATACGGCTATTCAATTGCTACTCGGCGCAAGCAGCCCCGACCTGACACCCGACCAGGCGACTTCGCCCGTTGACGAAGCCGGGGCGCTTCAGACCTGGGATACGCTGCTTAACAGCTTGCGGCTGCGGCCTGGTGCCGTGTGAGCGAGGATGATATGCGACGCTACGACATCGTAAAGGGCGACACAACCACCGTAGGAGGCATCGTTCAGAGCGGTGATGGGCAGGATATGCTGAATGGCCGGGAGCAAGCCTACGAGCACGATCCGGTGTTGTGTCCGGTGTGCAAGACGATGGGCAGGATTCAGTGCGATGGTTCCCGGATTTCCACCACGGGACCGGATGGCCGGGAAGCGGCGCTGAGCGACGATCTTTGTATCTGTCAATGTTCGCCGCCCCCGAAGCTGGTGGCGTCGCAGTCGGCGTCATATATCGAGCTGTGAATTGGGAGGGTGTGATGGTCAGGAAATTGATTGGGGCCGCGGTGCTGCTGGTACTGATGGCGAGCCTGTCGGGTTGTGCGTTATTTACCTGTACTGCCCCTCCGGTGTGTTGATCGCGTCCGAGTGGCCCCGAATTCCGACCATGGGACCGGACGGACGGGTAGCCAGCGTTTTCGCGACCGGGGCTTCGTAGCGATCATGACCGGGCGACCAGAGAACTAGACGCCACGCATAGTCAACTCGCGCCGACACGCTTTTTCCCCGCGTCTCGCATGCATCGCCCTCAAGAACACCCGCTTGGTTTCCATGAGCTGCTAGATGCGATGCGCCGCGAGCAGATCGTCGCGCGTGACATTCTTGATATTGAGAAAGCTCGCCTTTCGCCGTGACCTCGGACACCTGTTGTTAGTGGTGCAAATCCGCACTTAAACGGCAGCGCAAATCCGCGTGTACGGGCACGTCCGGAAGGCTTCATGTAATTCACCTGTACCCCTACCGCAGCCCTCGCAGCAGAATTCGTGCGGACGTTCGCTGTTGGTCCGGATCTTCTGGCGACGAAAGTCCAGCCCCAGGGCAGTCCTCAGCCTATGCGGTACCTATTTGTCTGCCGCGTCTGCGTGCGAGCGCTTTAGAAGTTGCGGTGTCGGCTCTCCACGCCCTCCACCCGATTCGATGTGCATTCGCAACATGCTCGGGTAATCCCGCGTTGCCCCTGGTTGTCAAACTCCTTACAGTGCCGCATGTTCGCATTATGAATCACAGTTCTATATGCGAACAAACCCAACAAAAAATTTCGACGACCGGGTCGCCCAGATCTTCTCGCAGGTCAGGCAGGTCGAATTGGAGAGCACCACATGAATCGCAACATCACTATGACCCGGATCGCTTGCGCGATCGCAGCTCTCGCCAGCACGCCGGCATTCGCGCAAAGCAGTGTCACGCTGTACGGTATCGTGGATACCGGTATCGGTTATCAATCCAGCCAGGCTTCCCTCGGCTCGACTTCCGGCGGTAAATCAAACGTCAAGATGATCAATGGCGTGTGGGCCGGCAGCCGCTTCGGCCTGAAGGGCGGGGAAGATCTCGGCGGCGGCACCAAGGCCATCTTCCAGCTGGAGTCCGGTTTCAATTCCACCACCGGCGCGCAGCAATATACGAACGCCCTGTTCGGCCGCCAGGCCTGGATCGGCGTGACGAACCCGACCTACGGTACGTTCACCGCAGGCCGTCAATACACGGCGTACTACACGCTGCTGTCGCCGTATAGCCCGACGACGTGGCTCACCGGCTACTACGGCGCACACCCGGGCGACGTGGACGCACTCGACACGATCTACCGCGCCAACAATTCGCTGGTCTATACGTCGCCGAAACTGTACGGCTTCACGTTCAGCGGTTCGTATTCCGTCGGCGGTGTGCCGGGCAGCCTGAACCGCGGCTCGACGTGGAGCGGCGCGGTCCAGTACCTCAACGGTCCGGTCGGCGTCGCAGTCGGCTTCATGCGGATCAACAATTCGACGCTGGGCGGCGGCGCGTACGGCGCGGATTCGACCGTGTCGAACAACGGCGTCCAACCGGGCGTCTCGGCCGTGACCAACGGCTATCAGACGGCTCAGGCGCAACAACGCTTCGCGGTCACCGGCGGCTACAACTTCGGTAACGGCTGGGACGTGTCCGCCGCGTACTCGAACGTGCAGTACATTCCGGGTGTCGGCTCGAGCTTCCGCGATACGGCGATCTTCAACACGGCCGGCGTCGTGCTGCACTGGAAGCCGACGATCGCATGGGACTTCGCCACCGGCTACAGCTACACGCGCGCCACCAAGGCGAACGGCATCACGAGTTCGGCGCAGTACCAACAAGTCAACCTGTCCGAGTACTATGCACTGTCGAAGCGCACCGGCCTCTATGCGTTGCAGGCGTTCCAGCGCACCAACGGCAACACGCTCGGCACAGCGGGTTCGGGTCACATCATCACCGCGACCGCAACCATTGGCGACGGCTTCCAGAGCGCGCCGTCGTCGTCGCGCAGTCAGTTCGCTGCCGGCGTAGGCATCGTGCACCGCTTCTAAACGGCGTACGATCGTAAAAGAAAGGAAGGCTCGTTACGACGGGCCTTCTCGTATTCTGCAGTCAGGAGACCATCATGAGCCGCAGCACCGCCGTGAACGTTCAAACGTTTATCAACGACCACCCCTTCTCGCCGTTCCAGTGGCTCATCTTTTTCATGTGTTTCATCATCGTCCTGCTGGACGGTTTTGATACCGCCGCGATCGGCTTCATTGCACCGTCGCTGATCGCCGAATGGGGCATCACCCGGCCGGCGCTCGCGCCAGTGTTGAGCGCGGCGCTGTTCGGCCTCGCGTGCGGCGCGCTCGTCTCAGGACCGCTGTCCGACCGGCTCGGCCGGCGCTCGATGCTGCTCGGCTCGGTGCTGCTGTTCGGTGTGGCCTGTTTCGCCTCGGCGTTCTCGAACAGCATCGAACACCTGACTGTGCTGCGCTTCGTCACCGGTGTCGGCCTCGGCGCAGCCATGCCGAATGCCGTGACGATGATGGGCGAATATTGCCCCGATCGCCGCCGCGCGACCGTGATCAATCTGATGTTCTGCGGCTTTCC
>OVEP010005483.1_pt1 | contig 11045 bp, 10 predicted proteins | sample 1779801 | NCBI WGS metagenome assembly OVEP01 (sample SAMEA3914791, study PRJEB12502) | metagenome | biome: forest; material: soil | place: Canada | collected 2011-07-03 | depth 0.1 m
ATCGACTGGCAGGACTGGATGTCTGTCAACGATACCCGTCATTTGCTCAGCCACTACCCGGACCTGCGCATTGCGGTGCTGACCGACTCGGTCACACCCACTGCCGTGCGAGACCTCATGGACGAAGGTGTGCTCGGCGTGGTTCCGCGCGAAACCGACCCGTGCCTGATCGTGCGCGCGTTCGAGATGGTTCTATTAGGCGGTCACTACGTGCCACCCGGTGCGTTGGCGCTCGATCCTCCGCTCCCCCCGGATGCCGCCATCCGGCCGTTCGACGAAAAGAGTCCGCCACCGCGCCGGACCAAACTGTCCAACGGCCTGTCGCCACGCCAGGAGCAGATCATGCGCTGCGTCCACATGGGCAGCACCAACAAGATGATCGCGCGCACGCTCGGCATCAGCGAAGGCACCGTCAAGATCCATCTGACGAGCATATTCCAGCAACTCGGCGCGCCCAATCGTGCCGCCGCGGTCGCACTCTACAACGGCTGGCTGTCGGCTCATTTGCAAGTACTGCGCAACGATGACGAAGGTCCGGCTCGTCCGGTAATGGGACAAGCCGGCGTGGTGCCGTTGCGGCGCCGCACACTGCGGCGCTTCCAATATCCGTTGCCGGCGAACGACACGGCCGACACGCTGCCAATGGCAGCCGAACCGAGCACGGCTTACGGCGAAGCGCCCGCTGGGCCGACGGCGGAGCAGGTCGCGCAAGGTTCGGTATAACGTCAGCCGGCGCACGCACCAGAATCGGAACGCGCGCTTTCTGGCAGCGTTCGCGCCGGCTGGCATGGAATCCGCTCACACCTTTTCTCGTCCAACGAGTAATATGGAATACATGGGTTTCCTCTACACACCGCTTCCGTTCTGGGTCGCTGTCGGTGGCTGGATCGCCACTGCGATAGTGGTCGCGCTCGCGCTGTGGAAAAATCCTTTCAAACGACTTCAGGACGGCACACTCCAGCATGTCTGGCTCGCGATCATCGTCGCGGTGTCGGTGCTGTGGGCGAGCAATGCATGGCTCGACGACGGTACAGTCATGCATCTGCTCGGCGCCACACTGGTCGTCACATTGTTCGATTGGGGACTGGCGCTGATCGCCATGGCAATAGTCACCGGTCTCGCCGCTGTCGTCTTCGACGCCCCCTGGCAGGGCATCGCGTTGACTTTCCTCGTGTTCGGCGCGTTGCCTGTCGGCATCTCGACCTTGATCCAGCGCGCCAGCATCGCCTGGCTACCGCGCAACCTCTTCATGTTTATCTTCGGCCAGGGTTTTGTCTCACCCGCCATTGCCGTGTCCCTCACGGCGGCCGCGGCGCTCGGCGTTCACATCGCGCTCGCCGACGGTTCCATGACCGTGGTACCGGCCGGCTACGCGTTCAGCGTGCTTCTGCTAGCCACTGGCGAGGCCTGGTTCACGGGTATGTCGACGGCGTTGATCTCAGTCTACCGTCCGGCGTGGGTCACCACTTATGATGTGCGTCGATATCGATTGGGCGGGCCTCGCACCTGACACGGGCGCGGTATCGAGCACGTATCTGCGGCAATCAGCCGTCTCGGCACGTAAAGCGCCTGAGCCCATGCACCACGACAGGACAAAATATTTGTGTCAGGATTGAACTCATCCCTCGCGCCGTGCATCTTACGTGCCTCATGTCTCATTAGCGTCTAACGAACTAGATGGATCGCACCAACGTACCGCGCCGATTGCTGCGGTTGGTCGGCCGGTTAGCAACATTTGCAGCGGGTCTCTCGCTCATTTGCACTGCTCCCGCATACGCCGATCAACTCGAACAGCACAACGATCTCGTCAACAAATTTGTCAATGACATGCATGCAGACCCGCTAGTCGCGGACTGCGCTGCTCATGGCGATTTTGTTGCAAGCACATCGACCGCCTTCGACCATGTCGAATTTCCACCCAGCTCCTTCGACAGCGCGCACGCGTCGGTCACCCCGTGGAACGATTCGTTCGACGAGGGTAAGCAGCGCGTCAAGGTGGACAACATCGTTACCGTCGAGGGCCTCGGTATCCCCCAAAGCGGCGGAGACCCCGCTGATCTCAAATTTCGCTGCGGCTATGTGGGCGCCCAGATGCTGGCGTTCAGCTGGAACGATCCCGTGCCGCCGGCCCGCGCGCATAGCGCCGGGTCTACGGGATCGCGAGCGTCCTCGGGCACGCACAAGAGTGTGAAGGGCAAGCACTCCGCTAGCGGCAAAACGACGAAGAAAGCGACCGGCAAGTCCTCGAAGGCAAGCTCGGGGAAATCTTCGCGAGCGACTTCCAGCAAGTCTTCGGGCAAGTCCTCGAGCAAATCGACCGCGAAGAAATCCCAGACGAAAAAGACTCAATAATGGGCAGGACTCACGGCCGTTTCAACTGACCCGCGCCGCGGGCCATGCTGGCACCCAAGAAAAAGGGGCACGCACTTTCAAAGTGTGTGCCCCTTTTTTATTGCAGCGTCCGATTAGGCGAACGTCTCCACGTGCCGCAAAATCGCCTGTAGCATGGCGGCGCCCAGCGACGCGCTACGTTCCCCGTTCCAACCCACCCGCTCGTCCGGCAGATTGGCGTTATCCTTGAACGGCATCTCCAGCGTCAACGACAGGCAGCCGAATTCGTTGCCGATGTACTTCGAAGCCAGCTTGAGCGCGTCCTCGCGATACTTGCTCGCGGCGTAGCCGTACTTGTCCTGGAAATCCGGGCTCGCATGTTTGAAGGCTTCGATGAACGCTTTCTGCTCTTCGCCCTGCCGCTCGGTGAAACCCGGCAGCATTTCGGAGCCGGCCACGAACACGTACGGCAGCGCCTCGTCGCCGTGGATATCGAAAAAGAGGTCGCAGCCGATCGCGTGAATTGCGTCACGCACCACCAGCACCTCGGGGCTGCGCGCGGCATCCGGCTCCATCCATTCGCGGTTCAGATTCGCGCCCGTTGCGTTGGTGCGCAGATTGCCGTGCACGCTGCCGTCCGGATTCATGTTCGGCACGATGTAGAACACCGCGTGATCGTAGAGCTTGCGCGCCACCGGATCGCCCGCCCAATCGCCCCAGCCCGCGAGACGCTTGACGAGACCTTCGATAAACCATTCAGCCATCGTCTCGCCAGGATGCTGGCGCGCGATCAGCCAGATCTTCTTCTTGGGCGTGTCGCCGGTTTGCGGTGTGCCCAGCGTCAGCAGCGACATCGGCCGGCCTTCGACGGTCTTACCCAACTCCGTGAGCGTGGCCTGCGGCATCTGCTGCACCGCGCCGAGAAACTCCGAGTGACGTTCCTCGCTATACGGCTCGAAATACGCGTAGTAGATGCGGTCGAAATCCGGCGTGTGGTCGATCGTCAACACACGGCCGTCGTAAGAAGTCGGCACGCGGAACCAGTTCACCCGGTCATAGCTCGCTACCGCCTGGTAGTCGCGCCAGCCTTCGGCGAATGCGCACGCTGCGGCATTTTCGAAGGTCATCACGCAGCGCTCGCCAGCCGCGCCGGACAATCCGAAATAGAACCACTGCGCAAACTCGGCGTGGCTGTCCGGCCGCACGCGCAGACGGATGTTGCCTGCGTCTTCGCAGGCCAGCACTTCGATCGCGCCCGCGTCGAAGTTGCTCGTAATGGATAACGTCATGAGGTTCTTCCCTGCTTGTGTGCGCGGCAATCGCCTAGTCAGCGATGCGGCGGCGGAATACGTAAGTGGAATCATTCGAGGCTTCAGCGTCGAATGCGTAGCCTTCAGAGTCGAAGTCCTTCAACTGTTCGGGCTTGTCGAGACGGTTTTCGACCGCATAGCGCGCCATCAGGCCGCGCGCGCGCTTGGCGTGGAAACTGATGATCTTGTAGCGGCCACCCTTCCAGTCCTCGAACACCGGCGTGACGATCGGCGCTTCGAGCAGCTTGGGCTTGACTGACTTGAAGTACTCGCCCGAAGCGCAGTTGATCAGCACGCGCGAGGCGGCAGCACGCTTCTTCAGTTGCGCGTTCAAAGCCTGCGTAATCCGTTCGCCCCAGAACGCGTACAGATCCTTGCCCCGCGTATTGACAAAGCGCGTGCCCATTTCCAGCCGGTACGGTTGCAGCAAATCGAGCGGGCGCAGCAATCCATACAGACCGGAAAGCACACGTACGTGGTTCTGCGCGTAATCCAGATCGGCCGACGACAACGTCCTGGCGTTGAAGCCTTCGTACACATCGCCATTGAACGCGAGCACCGCCTGCTTGGCGTTGTGCGTGCCAAAGCTGGGCGACCATTCTGCGTAACGCTGAAAATTGAGGTGCGCGAGCTGATCGGAAATGCTCATCAACGAGCCGATCTGCTGCGGCGACAAAAGACGCAATCCGCCGATCAATTCGGCCGCGTCATCGACGAAATCGGGGATCGTGTGCTTTTTGACGTGCGGAGGGGTTTCGTAGTCGAGCGATTTCGCCGGCGACAGAACGATTATCATAGAGGCTTGCAGGCACGCCGTGCCTGGCGGTCAAAGACGAAAGCCAGATTGTAACGAATGCCCGGTTCCCATGCCTCACACGGCGCTTTGCGCGTCGTCCTCGATTCCAACGTATGGATCGATATTCTCGTGTTCGACGATCCCCACACACGGCCGATCCGCGCCGCGCTCGAATGTGGTGCGCTGGCCGCGCTGATCGACGCGCGCTGCCTCGCCGAACTCGCCTACGTGCTCGACTATCCGCAATTCGTGCATCGCAATGTCGACAAGGCGGCGGCGCTTGCCGTCGTCGCGCGCCTGGCGCAATTGGTCGAACCTGCTGCACCCGCGGAAGATGCCAGGCCGTTGCCCAAATGCAAAGACCGCGACGACCAGAAATTCCTCGAACTCGCGCACGCCGCACAGGCCGACTGGCTGGTGTCGAAAGACCGCGCGGTGTTGAAACTCGCCAAACGGATTGCGCGTGACTTCGGCTTCCAGATTGCACAGCCGGCGCCGTTCGTCAGCGCCTGCATGGCAGACGGGCTAGCGCCCGTATGACCCCTGGCCGGATGGCCAACGTCGGGCCGGCCGCGCGCACGCTGCGCCGCGATTCCCTACAATCAGGCTTCGTCCTTTTGCAACGACGCCCCCTGTCAGTTTCGCCAACTCACTCGACCACGCTCCGGACAGCGCCATGAATGCACCGCACGATACGCCCATGAGTCCCTCGTTTCCGTCTCGCCTGCCGGATGTCGGCACGACGATTTTCACCGTGATGAGCGCGCTCGCCGCCGAAAAAGGCGCGGTCAACCTCGGCCAGGGCTTTCCCGACTTCGGCTGCGATCCGCGCATTGTCGACGCGGTCGCGAACGCCATGCGCGACGGCCACAATCAATACCCGCCCATGGCCGGCGCCGCACCGCTGCGTCAGGCGATTTCGGACAAGATCGCCAACCTGTACGGCCGCCGCTACGACGCCACCAGCGAAATCACCGTGACAGCCGGCGCCACGCAGGCGCTGTTGACCGCGATTCTCTGCACCGTGCATCCGGGCGACGAAGTGATCGTGGTCGAGCCGAACTACGACAGCTACGTGCCGTCGATCGAACTGGCCGGCGGCAAGCCGGTATTCGTCACGCTCGAGGCGCCCGACTACACGATCCCGTTCGACAAGCTCGCCGCCGCGATCACGCCGAAAACGCGGCTCCTGCTGATCAACACCCCGCACAATCCGACCGGTACGGTCTGGCGCGCGGAAGACATGCGCAAGCTCGAAGACATCGTGCGTGGTACCAACGTGCTGATTCTGTCGGACGAAGTGTACGAGCACATGGTGTACGACGGCGCGCCGCACGAAAGCGTTGCGCGTTACCCAGAACTGGCGCAGCGCAGTTTCGTGGTGTCGAGCTTCGGCAAGACCTATCACGTTACCGGCTGGAAGGTTGGCTACGTCGCCGCGCCCGCCGCGCTCACGGCTGAATTCCGCAAAGTGCACCAGTTCAACGTGTTCACGGTCAACACGCCGATGCAGGTCGGCCTCGCGGACTACATGAAGGATCCGGCACCGTATCTGGACCTTCCCGCGTTTTATCAGAAGAAACGCGACTTCTTCCGCGCCGGCCTCGCGAATTCACGCTTCAAGCTGCTGCCTTGCACGGGCACCTACTTCCAGTGCGTCGACTATTCGGCGATCAGCGATTTGCCCGAAGCCGAATTTGCGCAATGGCTGACCGGCGAGATCGGGGTCGCGGCGATTCCCGTGTCGGCGTTCTATCACGAGGCACATGAATCCGGCGTGGTGCGTTTCTGCTTTGCCAAGCAGGAAGCCACCCTCGCCTCCGCGCTCGAGCGGCTGGCGCGGCTCTAGGATGCCCCGCGCGATGCTGCGAACGAACCCACGTTCCTCGCCATCGCGCGCAGCGGCCCACGCGTGCGTTGCACGCCCGATTTCATGTCACCCGCAATGCACTCGCGCGTTAAGCCGGACGCGAGGCCGCGATGTACGCCTTGCGATCGTCGGTCACGCGCTGCGCAGCCGGCCGGGCGTTGATCGCCTTCACATAGCTTTTCCAGTCCACGCCGGCCTCGAGCAACAAATCACGGCCGTAGATGGTCTGCGTCGCCATACCCACCAACGGCAAACTCGCAAAACCTGCTGTGTCGGCGACACTGAAACGCTCACCGCGCAAATACGGCCCGAACTTCGCGATCCGCTTGAAGCCTGCAATGTGATGGGCGAGCAGCTTCTCGACGCGCCCCTTGGTCGCGTCAGTCACCGTGCCGCCGAAGAATGCTTCCTTGTAGACATTGCGCGCGGTCAGTTCGAGATGCACATCCACGAACATGATCAACTCGCGCTCCTTGGCCGCTTCCCATGGGTCAGCGGAAAAAATCGCCTTGTCGGGAAAACGCGCGGCCAGATACTCAACGATGCTTTGCGATTCGCACAGATCGCCATGCTCGGTCTGGATATAGGGGACCTTGCCGAGCGGAGAATGCTCAAGCACCGTCTCTTCCTGGCTGGGCATCACGAACAGTTCCTCGAACGGAATGCCGTGTTCGAGAAGCACAAACTTTACCTTGTTGTAATAGTTAGAAAGCGCGAAACCGCACAGCTTGATCATCGGGTGTCTCCTTCCTTCGAGTTGTTTGAGACCGCTCGTCAAAAACAAAGCAGCGGCCTGCGATCAATCATCCAGTAAATTGCACGATCGTGCTATTCTAAAATAACCATGGAGTCGAGCATCACAATGACCTCTCGCAAATTCAGCATCGAGACTATTGGCGTTGTCGGAACCGGTGCAATGGGCCGTGGCATCGCCCAGATTGCCGCACTGGCGGGCCTCACCGTGCGTCTTTACGACACCAACCCCGCTGCGATCGGCGCCGCGCGCGACTACCTCGCCGAGACTTTCGCCAAATTGACCGCCAAAGGCAAGCTCGATCAGGCCCGCTCGCTCGCCGCGCTGGCGAACGTGAGCGGCGCGCAGGTCATCGGCGACCTGGCCGATTGCGATCTGGTCGTCGAGGCGATCGTCGAAAAGCTCGACGTGAAGCAAGCCCTCTTTCGCGAGCTCGAAACGGTGGTGAGCGGCCGTTGCGTGCTGGCGTCGAACACCTCGTCGTTGTCGATTACGGCGATTGCGGCCGGCTGCACCAATCCGTCGCGGGTGGCCGGTTATCACTTCTTCAATCCGGTTCCGCTGATGAAGGTCGTCGAAGTGATCGACGGCTTGCGCAGCGATCCCGCCGTCGGCGACGCGCTGATGGAACTCGCGCGCCGCATGGGGCACACGCCGGTGCGCGCGAAAGATATGCCCGGCTTCATTGTCAATCATGCCGGTCGCGGCATGAATACAGAAGGCCTGCGCGTCGCGGGCGAAGGCGTTGCGAGCTTCGCCGACATCGATCGCATCATGCGCGAACAGGCGGGCTTTCGCCTCGGGCCGTTCGAACTGCTTGACCTGACCGCGCTCGACGTATCGCATCCGGTGATGGAATCGATCTATCACCAGTTCTATGAAGAACCGCGCTTCACGCCCTCGCCGATTACGGGCACGCGGCTCGCGGGCGGACTGATCGGCCGCAAAACGGGCGAAGGCTTCTACCGCTACGAAGACGGCAAGCAGCAAGTGCCCGCAGAAGCGCCCGCGCCGACTGAACTGCCGCACAGCGTGTGGGTCAGCAAGCGTTATCCGCAAGCGCATGAAGCGGTCGTGCAACTCATCGCCAAGGCCGGCGTAAAGCTTGACGAAGGGGCCGCGCCCGCAGCGGACTCGCTGATCGTCGTGACACCGTTCGGTCATGACGCAACCACCGCCGCCGTCGACGAAGCGCTCGATGCAACCCGCGTTGTCGCTATCGACACCCTATTCCCGCTGGCCGCCGCGCAGCGCCGCACGCTGATGACGACGCCCGCCACCAGCCGCGCGGCATGCGAGACCGCGCACGCACTCTTTGCCGCCGACGGCGTTCCCGTCACCGTGATCCGTGACTCGACCGGCTTTGTCGCGCAACGCGTCGTGGCGACCATCGTCAACATTGGCTGCGACATTGCGCAGAAACAGATCGCCACGCCGCACGATATCGACCTCGCCGTGACGCTCGGCCTCGGCTACCCGCGCGGGCCGCTCGCACTCGGCGATGCGCTCGGCGCGAAAACGATCCTCACCATCTTGCGCAATATTTTCAGCGTGCTCGGCGATCCGCGCTACCGTCCATCGCCCTGGCTGGCAAGGCGAGCGCAACTTGGTCTGTCGCTGACACAACGCGACGCTGCCGACACTCAAACGGAGACACAACAATGAGCGCCGAACTCCTCACCTCGCGCCCGACTGAAAGCGAATCGACGCTGGTCCTCACGCTGTCGAACCCCGGCGCACGCAATGCCTTGCATCCGGACATGTATGCCGCGGGCATCGAAGCGCTCGATTCGGCGGAGCGCGATCCGTCGATTCGAGCCATCGTGATTACTGGAGCCGACAATTTCTTTTGTGCTGGCGGCAATCTGAACCGCTTGCTGGAAAACCGCGCAAAAGATCCGTCGGTGCAGGCGGAGAGCATCGATCTGCTCGGCGAATGGATTTCGGCGCTGCGTCTGTCGTCGAAGCCGGTGATCGCCGCCGTTGATGGCGCGGCTGCCGGCGCGGGGTTTTCGCTAGCGCTCGCGTGCGATCTGATCGTCGCCGCGGAAGACGCCAAGTTCGTCATGTCGTATGCGCGCGTTGGTCTCACGCCGGATGGCGGTGGCTCATGGTTTCTCGCGCGGGCGTTGCCGCGTCAACTGGCAACCGAGGTGCTGATCGAAGGCAAACCGATCGGCGCCACGCGTTTGCACGATCTTGGCGTCGTCAACAAACTGGCGAAGACCGGCGCAGTGCGCGACGCCGCGGTCGCCTGGGCTGACGAGCTCGGCAAGATTTCGCCGAATTCGGTCGCACGCATCAAGGGGCTCATCGGCGCGGCCGGCGCACAGCCGCTCGCTGAGCATCTGGTTGCCGAACGCGACGGCTTCGTCGCATCCCTGCATCATCGCGACGGTCTCGAGGGGATTTCCGCGTTCCTCGAAAAACGCGTGCCGGTCTACAAGTGAACCTAAGTGAACGAAGGAACGATGCCTGAATACCGACTCCCCAAGCGCCGCCGCATCTTCCTGATGCGTCACGGCGACGTGACCTACTTCGACGACAGCGGGCGCGCGATCGATCCTGAAACCGTGCCGTTGAACGCAAGCGGCCGCGAACAGGCAAGCGCAGCAGGCCGCGTGTTTGCCGAGCAGCAAGTGCGGTTCGATCGAGTGATTGTGAGCGGCTTGCCGCGCACGGTCGAAACCGCGCAGCGCGTATTGGCCGAGACAGGTCAGCAGATCGAACTCGACATCGAGCCCGCCTTGCAAGAAATTCGCGGTGGCAAGCTCAGCAACATTCCGCCGCAGGATATCGAAGCGGCATTTCTCGGCGTGTTCGACGGCATCGTGCCGGAAAGCATGCGTTTTCTCGACGGCGAAACCATCGGCGCGTTGTTCGACCGCGTGTTGCCCGCAGTGGCGGCGTTGCGCGAGGACACGTCGTGGGACACCGTGCTGCTGGTGCTGCACGGCGGCGTGAATCGCGCGATTCTGTCGCACGCGCTCACCGCCGGCGGCCGCACTTTCTTCGGCCATCTGGCGCAGGCCACCGGTTGCATCAACGCGCTCGATGTCGGCGCCGAGCCACGCGACTGGGTGCTGCGCACGATCAACTATTCACCGCCGTCGCCGCTCCATCGCGACGTTCGCAATACCACGATGGAAATGCTCTACGCACAATTCATTCAATACCAGCGTAGCTGAACCCGAACTGGAGGAGACATATGGTGCAAGCCACACAGACCGGCGAACCAGAACACAAACCGGATTATTCGGCCTTCGAGGGCACGCGCCCGGTCAACGAGCGGCAACGCTTCGACAGCGACGCGCTTGCCGCGTGGCTAGCCCAGCATGTCGACGGATTCTCCGGCCCGCTCACGCTGGAGCAATTCGCCGGCGGCCAGTCCAACCCCACTTTCAAACTCGTCACACCGTCGCGCTCGTACGTGATGCGCGCCAAGCCCGGGCCGGCCGCGAAGCTACTGCCCTCAGCGCACGCCGTCGAACGCGAATACCGTGTGATGCATGCACTCGCCGATACCGACGTGCCGGTCGCGAACATGCTCGCCTTGTGCGACGACGAAAGCGTGATCGGTCGTGCGTTCTACGTGATGGAGTTCGTCGAGGGCCGCGTGCTGTGGGATCAGTCGTTGCCCGGCATGACGACTGCGGAACGCACGGCGATTTACGACGAAATGAATCGCGTGATCGCCGCACTGCATAGCGTCGACATCGCAGCAATCGGTCTTGCCGACTACGGCAAACCGGGCAACTACTTCGCACGTCAGATCGGGCGCTGGAGCAAGCAGTACATTGCGTCCGAAACCGAACCGATCGACGCGATGCAGCGTCTGATCGAATGGCTGCCGCAACATATGCCGGCGGAAACGGGCGAGCGCGCCTCGGTCGTGCATGGCGACTACCGGCTCGACAACCTGATCTTCCATCCCAACGAGCCGCGCGTGCTGGCCGTCCTCGACTGGGAGCTGTCGACGCTCGG
>OVEP010002936.1_pt2 | contig 11039 bp, 9 predicted proteins | sample 1779801 | NCBI WGS metagenome assembly OVEP01 (sample SAMEA3914791, study PRJEB12502) | metagenome | biome: forest; material: soil | place: Canada | collected 2011-07-03 | depth 0.1 m
AGGAAGCCGCGCTCCTTGCCGAGCTTGATCAGCGCGCGCAGCTTGGAACGGCGCTCTTCGAGTTCCTCGACGGTGCCCGGCTGAGACGACGCGAACGCGTCTTTCAGCAGCGCTTTTTCCTTTGCACGACGATCGCGAGCCTTGACCTTTTCCACCTTGCCTGGAACGGCCGCAGGGGTTTCGTCGCTCTGGGTTGCATCGTCATCGACGGGTGTTTCGTTCAGCTTTTTCGTCATGGAGTTCGTCGTACCGGCTGTAGTCTCGACTCGCGGCTGTTGGACAACAGCCGGTTGAACCGTGGATACTGGAATCTCGCGCTCTACCGCATCGTCCTGCGCGGCAGGCGCTTCCCTTGCGCTTCTGACACCCGGCTGTTGTGCGGCCGGTTGTGGTACAGCTTTCACCGCCCTGACCGGCTCCGCTCGCGCAGCGGAACTGGTCGAGGATTTCTTCCCGGCAGCAGGTGTGACGCTTGCGGCAGACGTTTTTCTAGGGGAAGAAGCTAACTTGGCCTCGGTGACCTTTCTGGTCGGCTCATTCGAACCTGTGCCCGTCGCTTTTTTTCCGCCTGGTGTCTTTGCCATCGCAATCGCCTTTTCGCCTTTGCTAGGAAAACCATTGAAAAAACAAACCGCTAGAAACCTTTTATTATAGCACTCCGCTTTCTGCCATCCCGCTTACAGCCCGAGCTGGCGCTTCATCTCAGCCCGCTTCTGATTCAGGCTCGTCAGCTCCGCAAACTCCTCCGGCGTGTGCCGGGATTGCCGCGAAAGCTGCTCGAGACGATCGCAGTAAGCGTCATATCGCATCTTCAGAATCGCCGCTTTCAGCTCCTCTCCGACGATCCGTTCCTGCTCGCGCCGTTCCTCGATGACGGTCGCATCCTCCGGGTCCTTCAGCAGTAAATCCCGGACGTTTTCATCATAGTCTAGAATTTTGCGAAAGATTTCCTCGAAAGTTGGGGCATTGGCGCCGTTTCGCAATAGATCGGACAGCAACTGGAACTCCGCCGAATCGCCCAGCGCACGCGCATGCGTCGTCACTTCTTCGAACAGCTCGCCATGCCGCGTGACGCTCAGAAGCGCCTGCTCGGCTTCCTCGTCGAGCACGCCCACCGTCCGCGGATACATCACCAGATTGCGCAGCGTTTTTTCTTCGATCCCCGTCACACTGCGCCGGTCTTTGCGGGCCGGCGCCGATCGGGCAGCCGCCGCAATCCGCGCATCGACTTCGCATAACGCCGCCACTTCGTCGAACGGCACATCGAGCCGGTCGGCGAACATATGCATGATCTGCGCGCGCAGCGCGTTGGCGGGCAGCTGCTGCAGCAGCGGCTTCGCGTCGAACAGCGCGCGGGCGCGGCCTTCCGGCTGATCCAGCTCCTTGCCGGTCAGCACCTCGTTCAGCATGAACTGCGACAGCGGCATGGCGCGCTCCACCTGGTCGGCGAACGCTTCCGTGCCGAATTCGCGCACGTAGCTGTCCGGATCGTGCTCGGACGGCAGAAACAGGAACCGGATGGTCCGATTGTCCGCCGCGTGCGGCAGACAGGCATCCAGCGCACGGCGAGCGGCGCGGCGCCCTGCCGAATCGCCGTCGAAGCTGAAGATGACCGTATCCGTCTGACGCATCAGTTTCTGCACATGAATCGGCGTGCAGGCCGTGCCGAGCGTGGCCACCGCGTTCTGGAACCCCAATTGGGCCAGCGCGACCACGTCCATATAGCCTTCGACCACCAGCACGTAATGCTGTTCGCGAATCGCCAGCCGTGCCTCGAACAGCCCGTACAACTCGCTGCCTTTGTTAAATAGAGGCGTTTCCGGTGAATTCAAATATTTCGGTTCGCCGCCGTCCAGGACGCGGCCGCCGAAGCCGATCACCTGCCCTTTCACATTGCGTATCGGGAACATGATCCGCTCGCGAAAGCGGTCGTATCGGCGATTCTGGCCTTGCGCATCGGATTTTTCGCTGACGATCACCAGACCCGATTCGACCAGCGAATCGTCCCGATAGTTGGGGAACGCGGGTTCGAGGTTTTGCCAGCCATCCGGCGCGTAGCCGAGGCCGAAGCGGGCAGCGATTTCGCCGGTCAGCCCGCGTTTCTTCAGATACTGGATCGCGACCGGCGCGCCGCGCAGCTGCTTGCGGTAAAAGTCGCACGCGGTCTGCATGACATCGGACAGCGCCGTGGTGACCGCCTTGGAGGCAGCCGGCGCATACCCGCCGGAACCACCGCCGCCATATCCCGGCGAAGGCTCGTTCGGCACGGTCAACCCGACCGATTGCGCGAGTTCGTTGACCGCCTCCGGGAACGTGGAGCCGACGTGCTCCATCAGGAAGCCGATGGCCGTGCCATGCGCGCCGCAGCCGAAGCAATGATAGAACTGTTTAGTCGGACTAACCGTAAACGAGGGGCTCTTCTCGTTGTGAAACGGGCACAGCCCCATGAAGTTCGCGCCGCCCTTTTTCAGCTGCACATACCGGCCGACCACGTCGACGATATCGACGCGGTTGAGCAGGTCCTGCAGGAATGACGGTGGAATCACAGTGAATGACGCTACCTAAAAAGCTCAAGGCTGCGCACGCCGTCGGATAACGGCGCGCGCAGACCGGAAATACAGGAATTACTTCGCGAGCGCGGCTTTGACTTGCGCCGAGACAGCGGTCATGTCGGCGCGGCCGGCCAGTTTCGGCTTGAGCACGCCCATCACCTTGCCCATGTCCTGCGGGCCGGCGGCGCCGGTTTGCGCGACCGCGGCCTGAACTTCGGCAACGATCTCCGCTTCGGACATCTGCGCCGGCATATAGGCGGACAGGATGGCCAGTTCGGCCTTTTCCTTGTCGGCGAGATCCGTGCGGCCGGCGGCTTCGAACTGGCTGATCGAGTCTTTGCGCTGCTTGATCATCTTGTCGATGACGGCAGTGATCGCCGCATCGTCAAGGGTGACGCGTTCGTCGACTTCGCGTTGCTTGACCGCGGCAAGCAGCAAGCGGATCGTGCCGAGACGCTCGGTCTCACGCGCCCGCATGGCAGCTTTCATGTCGTCGTTGATCTGGTCCTTGAGGCTCATTACTCACCTGAATGCGTTGAAAATTTAAAAACCGGCCGCTTACCGTACCAATACGCTGTATCCAGCACAAACGCCCGCTTGGGACTGCTTCCTCAAGCGGGTTGGCGCGATTTTGCGTAGTGGATGCGACCCTGCCGGCTGGCCCGAAGGGCCGTGTTTTCCGCGATGGCACCTGCTGTGCCGTCGCCGTTGGATGTCGCCGCTCCGTTCGACAGGAACCGCGGCAACGCCAGAATCAGTAGAACTTCTTTGGCAGCATCTGGCCACGCAGACGCTTGAAATGACGCTTAACCGCAGCCGCCTTCTTGCGCTTGCGCTCAGCCGTAGGCTTTTCGTAAAACTCCCGGGCGCGAAGTTCCGTTAGCAGCCCGTTTTTCTCCATCGTGCGCTTGAAGCGGCGCATGGCGACTTCAAACGGCTCGTTGTCTTTTACGTGGATAGTCGTCATTTTTCAATAACGAAACTTTGTAAAGGTTCAGGAGTATAGCAGAGCTTTCTCACAAAGCTAATGCGCCGTCAAGCCCCTAAAACGTAGTCTGCGCACGCCTGGCCGGCTGCCACGCCGGAGGCCCACGCCCATTGAAAATTGTAGCCGCCGAGCCAACCGGTCACGTCGACCGCCTCGCCGATGAAGTACAAACCCGGCGTGCGGGCGCTCATCATGGTCGCCGACGACAGGTCGCGTGTGTCGATGCCACCGCGCGTGACTTCGGCCTTGCGGTAGCCTTCGGTGCCGTTCGGGGTGAGCGTCCAGCGCGACAAGGCCTCACCGACGCGGCGCAGGGTCTTGTCCGGCAGATCGGCCACGCGGGCTTCGGCGGGAATCTGGTGGGTTTCCAGCCAAACGTGGGCGAGCCGTTGCGGCACCCATTCCGAGAGCAGATTGGCGATCTGGCGCTTCGTGCCGGTTTTGGCTTCCAGCAAGGCGGTTGCGGCGTCCTGCTCGGGCAGCAAATTGATGTGAATCGGCTCGCCGGGCTGCCAGTAGCTCGAAATCTGCAGAACGCCCGGGCCCGACAGGCCGCGGTGGGTGAGCAGCAGGTCTTCGTTGAATTCGGCGCCGGTCTTCTTGTTGCCGGTCGCCAGTTGCACTTCGAGCGACACGCCGGAGAGCGCCGAGAACGGCTCCCAGTCGGCCGGAGCGAAGGTAAGCGGAACCAGCGCGGGGCGGGTATCGATCAGCTTGTGGCCGAATTGCTTGGCGAGACGGTAGGCGAAATCGGTGGCGCCGATCTTGGGAATCGACAGACCACCGGTCGCTACCACGAGCGCCCGGGCCATGATCGGGCCCGAGTGAGTGTCCAGCGTAAAGCGCCCTTCGGCGCCATGCCGCACCTGCTCGACCGACAGCGGCGTGCGCCACGCAATGCGGCCCGCGTCGCACTCGTTCTTCAGCACATTGATGACCGCGTCGCTCGACTGGTCGCAGAACAACTGCCCCTTGTGCTTCTCGTGCCACGTTACGTGATGACGCTTGAGCAGCGCCATGAAGTCGCGCGGCGTATAGCGCGCCAGCGCCGAACGGCAGAAATGCGGGTTGGCCGACAGGTAATTAGCCGGCCCGGCGTACAGATTCGTGAAGTTGCACCGGCCGCCGCCGGAAATGCGGATTTTCTCCGCGAGACGCTGCGAGTGGTCGATCAGCACCACGCGACGGCCGAGTTGCCCGGCCACGGCCGCGCACATCATGCCGGCCGCGCCTGCGCCGATCACTGCGATATCGAAGGATTCCATGGGGCCGCATTGTACCCGCGCGCCTGCGGCCCCCTGCCCACGCTGCTATACTTTCAGGCTTGCCTTATCACTTTTGGGTGCCCGAGTGGCTTCACTCGCGCGCCCGCTCAAAGCCCCCATCATGCTCGTTCTCGGCATCGAAAGCTCCTGCGACGAAACCGGTCTCGCGCTCTACGACACAGAGCGCGGCCTGCTCGCGCACGCGCTGCATTCGCAAATTGCGATGCACCGGGAGTATGGCGGCGTGGTGCCGGAGCTGGCGTCGCGCGACCATATTCGGCGCGCGCTACCGCTGCTCGAAGAGGTGATGGAGCATGCCGGCGCGGTGCGCAGCGACATCGACGCGATCGCCTATACGCAAGGCCCTGGCCTCGCGGGCGCGCTGCTGGTCGGTGCGAGCGTTGCGAATTCGCTGGCCATGGCCTGGGACAAGCCGACCATTGGCATCCACCATCTCGAAGGGCATTTACTGTCGCCGCTGCTGGTGGATGAGCCGCCGCCGTTTCCGTTCGTCGCGTTGCTGGTGTCAGGCGGCCATACGCAGTTGATGCGCGTGACGGACGTGGGTGTCTACGAGACGCTCGGCGAAACGCTGGACGACGCCGCCGGCGAAGCCTTCGACAAAACCGCCAAGCTGCTGGGTCTCGGTTATCCGGGCGGCCCGGAAGTGTCGCGGATGGCTGAATTCGGCACGCCCGGCGCCGTGGTCCTGCCGCGCCCGATGCTGCATTCCGGCGACCTCGATTTCAGCTTCAGCGGCCTGAAGACCGCTGTGCTCACGCATGCCAAGAAGCTCGGCGGCGCAAATATCTGCGAGCAGGCGAAGGCCGATCTGGCGCGCGGTTTCGTCGATGCTGCCGTGGACGTACTGGCGGCGAAATCGCTGGCCGCGCTCAAACGGACGAAGCTCAATCGGCTGGTGGTGGCAGGCGGCGTCGGCGCGAACCGGCAACTGCGCGAGGCGCTTTCCGCCGCGGCAAAGAAACGCAATTTCTTCGTACACTACCCGGACCTGTCGCTGTGTACGGACAACGGCGCGATGATCGCGTTGGCCGGGGCATTGCGATTGCAACGCTGGCCCGATCAATCGGCCAAAGACTACGCGTTCACGGTGAAGCCGCGTTGGGATCTGACCTCACTCGCACGCTGAGCCCGCGGCGCCCGCTGCATGCCGGGCCACACCATGACAACCCCCATAGAAAAAGCCGCTTTCGAAGCGGCTTTTTCTATTTGCGGCAAGCAAGAGGCTAAAGCGAGACTCACGCCGCCCGCTTATCCCGTTCGATCACTGCATACGCGCTGTGATTGTGAATCGATTCGAAGTTCTCAGCTTCGAGCACATACGCAACGATCCGCTCGTCCGCGTTCAGACGTTGCGCGACATCGCGCACCAGGTCTTCGACAAACTTCGGATTTTCGTAGGCACGTTCAGTGACGAACTTCTCGTCCGGACGCTTCAGCAAGCCCCACAGTTCGCACGAGGCTTCTTCTTCAGCAATACGAACCAGCTCTTCCACCGCCACATCACCCGCCAGCTCGGCGTTGATCGTGACGTGCGAGCGCTGGTTGTGCGCGCCGTACTGCGAAATCTTCTTCGAGCACGGGCACAGGCTCGTGACCGGCACCAATACCTTCAGGAACAGACGCGTCGCGCCGTTGCGAGTCTCGCCCGTCAACGTCACTTCATAGTCGAGCAGACTTTGCACGCCCGATACTGGCGCGGTCTTATTCACGAAGTACGGGAACGACACTTCGATGCGACCAGCCTCGGCCTCGAGCTTTTCGAGCATCGCGGCGAGCATGCGGCGGAACGTGGCCGCCTCGAGCGGTGCCTTGTTCTCTTCAAGCAGCGCGACGAAGCGCGACATGTGCGTGCCCTTCTGGTCAGCCGGCAAATGCACGTCGAGATTCCACGTGCCGACAGAAGGCTGCACTTCGCCGCCTTGCGTGCGCACCGTCAGCGGATGGCGCACTGCCTTGACGCCGACTCGTTGAATCGGAATCTGACGCGTATCAGGCGTGCTCTGCACGTCCGGCATCACAAAGGCGGGGTTCATCTGGTTCATATTCTTGTCCTTTCAAGAAAACGCCGGGCCGCCCCAAGTTTTCCGCTCCGCAGGAAGTCTCCCGCCCCAAAGGAAGTCCCCTTGAGGGTGCCCCTTCAGGGGCTGTCGCGAACCGACAGGTTTGGGCGTTCTCAGCAGCCGTGCGGACCAAGTCGCGCAATGGCAAACGCCGGCCTTCGCCGGCGTTGGATGATGGACCCAAGGGTCCATCGATTCAAGTTGGAGATTGCTATGGCCGCCATAGCCGCGGCGTAGCGCACGGCCACGCTGCTGAACGACCAGCGAATCGACGCAGTTAAGCGACGCAACTAAGCGACGCGCTTCACCGAGGATTGACCGGCGACTGCGCCGCTGGAAAGAAAGCGTTCGCGAATCGACTTGGCAATGCCCGCTGCGTCCAGACCGCACGCGGCAAGCAGCTTGGCCGGATCCCCATGATCGATGAAGCGATCCGGGAGGCCCAATTGTAGTACGGGTCGCATAACCCCACTCTCAAGCAGGGCTTCGACGCACGCTGAGCCCGCGCCGCCCATCACGCAGCCTTCCTCGACCGTGACGATTGCATCGTGCGTTTCGGCAAGCTGGCGGACCAGCTCTGCGTCCAGCGGCTTCACGAAGCGCATGTTCGCCACCGTAGCGTCCAGTTGTTCAGCGGCCGCCAGCGACGGCGCAACCATCGTGCCGAATGCCAGAATCGCAACCCGCTTGCCGGCCGGCTGCGACGTTTCGCGACGGATCTCGCCCTTGCCGAGCGGCAGCGCCGTCATTTGCTTGACCGTTGCCACGCCCGTGCCGGCGCCGCGCGGATAGCGCACCGCCGTCGGGTTCGGCTGTTGCAATGCGGTGTAAAGCATCTGACGGCATTCGTTTTCGTCCGATGCAGCCATCACGGTCATGTTCGGGATGCAGCGCATGAACGCCAGATCGTAAGCGCCCGCGTGCGTCGCACCGTCCGCGCCGACCAGACCCGCGCGGTCGATGGCGAACACCACCGGCAGGTTTTGCAGCGCGACGTCGTGAATCAATTGATCGTAAGCACGTTGCAGGAAGGTCGAGTAGATCGCGACCACCGGCTTCATGCCGTCCGCAGCCAGACCGCCCGCGAACGTCACAGCGTGCTGCTCGGCGATGCCGACGTCGAAGTAACGGTCCGGGAAACGCTTCTCGAACTCGACCATGCCCGAGCCTTCACGCATGGCCGGCGTAATGCCGACCACACGCGCGTCCAGCTCGGCCGCGTCGCACAGCCATTCGCCGAACACTTGCGTGTAGGTCTTCTTCGACGGCGTGCTGGCAGGCTTGATGCCCTCAGCCGGATTGAACTTGCCCGGGCCGTGGTACAGCACCGGATCAGCTTCGGCCAGCTTGTAGCCCTGCCCCTTCTTCGTGACGACGTGCAGGAATTGCGGACCGCGCAGCTCCTTGATGTTCTGCAGCGTCGGGATCAGTGAATCGAGGTCGTGACCGTCGATCGGGCCGATGTAGTTAAAACCGAACTCTTCGAACAACGTGGCCGGCACGATCATGCCCTTCGCGTGCTCTTCGAGTTTGCGGGCCAGATCGAGCATAGGCGGCGCGACGCGCAGCACACGTTCGACGCCCGCACGCGCGGCCGCGTAGAAGCGGCCCGACATCAGGCGCGCCAGATGGCGATTCAGCGCGCCGACCGGCGGCGAAATCGACATGTCGTTATCGTTGAGGATGACCAGCAGCGGCACGTCGTCTTCGACGCCGGCGTTGTTCATCGCCTCGAAGGCCATGCCGGCCGTCATCGCGCCATCGCCGATCACGGCGATGCCCATGCGATTCTCGCCTTGCAGCTTGCTGGCGACCGCCATGCCGAGCGCGGCCGAGATCGAGGTGCTGGAGTGCGCGGTGCCGAAGGTGTCGTATTCCGACTCGTCACGTTTCGGGAAGCCCGAGATGCCGCCGAGCTGACGCAGCGTGTGCATCTGGTCGCGGCGGCCCGTCAGGATCTTGTGCGGATACGTTTGATGGCCGACGTCCCAGACGATCCGGTCACGTGGCGTGTCGAACACATAGTGCAGAGCAATGGTCAACTCGACCGTGCCGAGGTTGGACGAAAGATGGCCGCCCGTCTGCGATACGCTGTCGAGCACAAAAGCACGCAACTCGTCTGCAAGCGGTTGCAATTGGCGGCGATCGAGGCGGCGCAAGGCTGCCGGGTCGTCGATGGTTTTCAGCAAGTCGTACATCGTCGTTCCATTGTAGGAAAACTTACGCGCCCGCACTTCATACACGCACCGTAGCAAAGGTGCGCGGCGGCGGGCTTTCGCGTTCAGCTAACCCGGTTCACCACCAGGTCGGCCAATTCGGCAAGACGCTGCGCGCGCGCACCAAACGGCGCAATCGCAGCGTGAGCGTCGCTGCGCAGTTGCGCTGCAAGTGCACGTGACGCCTCGAGCCCAATAATCGACACGTAGGTCGGCTTGCCGTCCTTCGCGTCTTTCCCTGCGGTCTTGCCAAGCGTCGCGGAATCGGTCGTGACGTCGAGAATATCGTCGACGACCTGAAACGCGAGGCCGACAGCGGCCGAATACGCGTCGAGCGAGCGCATCGCGTCCGCATCCGGCGTTTCGCCGGCAAGCGCGCCCATGCGCACGGCCGCACGCAGCAGCGCGCCGGTTTTCATGCGGTGCATGGTTTCCAGTTGCGCGCGCGTCAGCGTATGGCCGACGCTCGCCAGATCGATCGCCTGACCGCCGCACATGCCGATCGAGCCGCTTGCCAACGCCAACTCGCGGACCAGCGAAGCCTGCTGTGCCGGGGCCAGAACATCGGACGTCAGCGCGACGAAGGCCTGCGACTGCAGCGCGTCGCCGACCAGCAACGCCGTGGCCTCGTCATATTTGACGTGTACCGTGGGTTTGCCGCGACGCAGCGCGTCGTCGTCCATGCAGGGCATGTCGTCGTGCACGAGCGAGTACACGTGGATCATTTCCAGCGCCGCCGCTGCCGCATCCAGGCATTCGGCGCGCGCGCCGGTCAACTCGCCGGCCGCGTGGCACAGCAGCGGGCGCACCCGCTTGCCGCCGCCCAGCACCGCATAGCGCATGGCCTCATGCAGTTTGGCCGGCTCGGTCGCTGCCGTGGGCAGGTAGTGTTCTAGTGCTGTTTCGACGCGCTCAAGTACCGAGCGTGTCCATTGTTCGAATGTCATAGGTCGTCCCCGCTTTCAGTAGCGGCTGTGCCTGCGCTATTCATAGGCAGCGGCTTGAGCGTCTCGCCATCGAGCACGCGCACCTGCTGCTCGACCTTCTCGAGCTGCTGCTGGCAAAACGCTACGAGAGCCGCACCGCGCCGGTAGGCGGTGAGCGACTCCTCGAGGCTGAGATTGCCGCTTTCCATGCGCGCCACCAACCCTTCCAGCTCAGCCTGGGCGGCCTCGTAGTTCTCGGGCAACGGCGTGGTATCGACGCCTTCAGCAGGCGCGGCAGCAGTATCTTTCGACGCGGTCTTCGCCATGAATAGTCGCAAAATTAAAACAAGTCGGACATTCTACGGCAAAAGCGACTTTTCCGATCCCATCGCCAGCCCGCGCCCCGCCTTCGCCCTCCGTGTCCGACCCTCAGTCTCGCAGAAAAAAAACGATTGGTCTGCGGCGTAAACCGTGAACTTACTTGACATTTTTGACCCAAATCAGGCACTTAAGCGCCCCAAGGTGGGGGAAACAGGTATAATCTCGGGCTCCCTAAATCGAATCTTCGATGGTTGGGTTGTTCACTGCTTTCACGTCTTCACGGGAGTGGGAATGTCCAATCTGAGCAATGCATTGCAGTTGCGGTCTGTCCACAGCCAGCTGCCAGTCACGGCTTACTTTGACGAAGCGCTTTTAACGCGCGAAATCGACACCCTTTTCAAGAAAGGTCCTCGTTACATCGGCCACGATCTCATGGTGCCCGAAGCGGGGAATTATTTTGCTTTGCCCAGCGAGAGCGAAGGGCGTGTGCTCGTCCGTAACCAGCAGTCGCAAATCGAACTGCTGTCGAACGTGTGCCGCCACCGGCAAGCCATCATGCTCAACGGCCGCGGCCAGACGGAGAACATCGTCTGCCCCCTGCATCGCTGGACGTACGACCTGAACGGCCAGCTCCTCGGTGCACCTCATTTTGCGGATAACCCCTGCCTGAATCTCGGCGCCACGCCG
>OVEP010008494.1_pt2 | contig 11030 bp, 10 predicted proteins | sample 1779801 | NCBI WGS metagenome assembly OVEP01 (sample SAMEA3914791, study PRJEB12502) | metagenome | biome: forest; material: soil | place: Canada | collected 2011-07-03 | depth 0.1 m
ATCATCGTGCCGCGCGTCGAGACCGCCGAGCAGGCGCGCGACGCGGTGATCGCCACGCGCTTTCCACCGCTCGGCCAGCGTTCGCAACTGGCGACGCTGCCCTACGTCAACTTCGAGAAACTGCCCGCCCGCGAGCTCAACCGTCGCCTGAACGAAGCGACCGTACTCAAGGTGCTGATTGAAAGCCGCGCCGGTGTCGATGCGGCTGATGCGATTGCGGCGATTGAAGGCGTCGACGTGCTCGCGCTCGGTTGCAACGATCTCTCCGCCGATCTGGGCCACACCGGCGAATCGGCGCATCCCGAGGTCGTGGCTGCGTGCCGCAAGGTGATCGCGGCGGCGCAACGGCACGGCAAGGTGGTGATCGTGGGGGGCATGCCGGAGTGCGAGGCGCTCAGTGGATTGCGCCGCGACGGTGCCGCGCCTTTTGTCTTCGCCGGCATCGATAGCGATGTTTATCTGGCGGCGCTGCGTGAGCGCGTCGAGCAGGCACGTCAACTTTAATTTAAACCTCTACGTTCAGATCATGGCAGAAACCCCACTGATTTCCACACCGATGCGCGACTACGATACCTTGTCGCGCCCATCGTTTTCGATGCCGCCGCTCGCCTGCGACGCGCACATGCATGTGTTCGGCCCGGAAGACAAGTACCCGAAGGTCGAGCATCCGCACTACACGCTGCCGGACGGCAAGCTCTCGCACTATCTGCAGATGATGAACGTGCTGCAGTTGAAGCGTTTCGTGATCGTGCAGCCGAGTTTCTACGGTACGGACAACCGTTGTCTGATCGATGCGCTCCACGTGGCGGGCTCGATCGCGCGCGGTGTCGTGATGATCGACGAGAACATGGACGCGGCCACGCTGGACAGTTTCCATCAGTCCGGCGTTCGCGCGGTACGCCTCGATCTGTTTGCGCGTTCCGGGCTGCCGACTGGCGAGATTCAGCAGTACATCACGCGGATGGCCCGCTTGTGCGCAAGCCTCGGCTGGCACGTTCAGTTCTATGCGCCGGGCTGGGTCGTGCGCAATCTGATTCCGTTTCTCGCCGACGTACAGACCGATTTCGTCATCGATCACATGGGCTACATGCTGGAAGAAGACGGCCTCACGCAAGCGGATTTCGACCGTCTGCTCAGTTTGCTGAAAGACGGTCACTGCTGGCTTAAACTCAGTGCGCCGTACCGGATCGCCAAACATCGCGGCTATGAAGCCGTGGCGCCGATGGCCGAAGCGATCGTCAAGGCCGCGCCGCAAAAAGTGATCTGGGGTTCGGACTGGCCGCACATTCCCGATTCGACGCGCGACACCGGCGAATTGCTGAATCTGCTCGGCGCATGGACCGACGATCCGGCGGTGCACGAGATGATCCTGTCCGGCAACCCCGCGCGTTTGTTCGATTACTGAGGTCAACCACACCCACCATGCCCTACCAACCCAACGCAGCGTTTGCCGGTCTCTTTCGTGCGTTCACGTCGGACCCGCAGAGCATCGGCGCGCATCTGACGCAGCAGATGGCGCAACAGCAGGCGGACGATCCGCTGCTGGTGTCGACCGGCAGCGATATCGTGCTGTTTCCCGGCGCGGGGCGTGCGCCGACGATCGAGAGCTTTCGCAAATCGACGCGTGGCTTCATCGAGTTGACGGCGGTATCGCATTTGCCGCTGGCGCTGGCTTACCTGGCGCGCATGCGTGAACTGTCGCCGCACGACGACGCGTGGCGACGCGACGCGTCGAACCTGCGCGAGCATGCGCAGGCAACCCGCGCGGCGAACTCGCTCGCGCTCTGGCGCGATCACGTGGCGGTGGATAGTTTCGCGGGTCACGAGCAGAAGATCGCCGATCTCGTCGACTACACCTGTGGCGTGACGATCGATCTGCTCGATCGTGCCGAGAAGGATCATTCGTTGCTGAGCTTCGAGCGCCTGAATGATGAGTACTTCGCCGCACCGCCCACGAGTGCGTTGCCTGTGCCGATGAATGATGTGATGTTCGCGACCTTCGGACTGGCGTTTCTCGACATCGTCTACCGCATCGGAAACTGGTTGCGCGCGCAAGCACTCGACTGGAACCGCTTGATGGTGCTCGTCAGCGGCCGGTCGGGCAGGCCGACGGCAGGAGTGACGTGGGCGACCAACAACATGTGCTACCTGGTGTGGTGCGCGTCGAACCGCGTGTTGTTGCCGGAGCGCGTGTTCATCGCGCCGCATGCGCCGTCGTTTTCTATCGCCGAGTTGCCCGACGCCGCGGGCATGGCGGAACTGGAGCGCACGTATCGGGAGCTATGGCTCAACACCCGTTCGAGTATCGATGTCGCGCGCGCGCTGTTTCCCGGGCAGCGTCCGTTTCACTTCGATCCGGCGCCGCCCGACGGCATGCCGCCCATCACCTCGCTCGACGACCGCGATGCGACCACGGCGCGCCTGCGCCGCATCATGGAAGATCCCACGCAACTGTTGTCCAACTGCGTTGCGGATTACATCGTCGATCAGTTGTACCGCAACGGCAATCAGCCGCAGAAGGTTGAGATTCCTGGTTTTACGAATGTGACTTTTCCGAGCGCCGTGCAGTCGTAGCGACGGCGGCCGGACCGACACCCGCGCGCAAGGGCAACCGCGCAGGCTATAAAAAAACGCCCTTGATGAAGGAGACACGCTTCATGAACCTACTTGCACAAGAGCCGTCGGCGGGTCCGCCGGTCAGCAACGTGCTGCGCATCACGCTGGTGTGCTTCGCGGTATCGATGATCGACGGCTTCGACACGCTGATGTTGTCGTTCGTCGCGCCGTTGCTGGCGAAGTCGTTGCAGATCGATCACGCGACACTGGGCCGCGTGTTCGGCGCCGGCTTCATCGGCACGGTGCTTGGCTCGCTGATCGTCGGGCCGCTGGCGGATCGCTTCGGCCGACGGCCGATGCTGGTGCTGGCGCTCGCCGTGACCGGCATTTTCACACTCGGCTGTGCGTTTTCCACGTCCGCGACGATGCTGGCGGCGCTGCGGTTTATCGGCGGTCTCGGCATGGGCGGCGCTATTCCGCCGGTAGCGGCGATCACGGCTGAGAGCAGTTCGCCGCAGCGCCGCTCCTCGCTGGTGATTCTGATGTTCATCGGTTTTCCGCTCGGCGCGGTGGTGGGCGGTGCGATTACCGCGGCGTTGATGGTGCGCTTCGGCTGGCCGTTCGTGTTCCTGATGGGCGGCACGTTCGCGTTGCTCGCGCTGATCCCGGTGCTTCTTGTGATTCCCGCGCAAACCGTCAGCCGCGCCGAACGGGCGGCCGCACGACAGCAAGCGGCGGCGCGCGGTTTGAACGTGGTCGGCAGCATGTTCGCCGGAGGTCGGCTCGCGGCGACGTTGGCGCTGTGGGTCAGCGTGCTGTCGAGCATGATCCTGTCAGGCTTCCTCGTTAGCTTCATGCCGACCATTCTCAACATGAACGGTGTCGAGCCGGGCCGCGCCGCGCTCGGTTCGGTGCTGCTCAATCTAGGGGCCATCGGCGGCGCGCTGGTGATGTCGACCCTGGTCGGCAAACGGGGGCCATTTATGCCGGTGGCGATTGCGTTTCTGGGCGGCGCTGTGTTGACGGTGGCCTTGGGCCAGATCATCGGCGCGGGGAATGTCGCGCTTGCGATGCTGTTTGCGGTCGGCGCGTTTCTGGTCGGCGGGCAGTTGACGTTTCCGGCGATTGCCAGCTATCTCTTTCCCGCCAACGTGCGGGCGGCCGGCGTCGGTTGGACCTTGGCGGTCGGACGCATCGGCTCAATCGTCGGGCCCGTGATCGGCGGCATGCTGTTGTCGCAGCATCTATCGTTCGAAACACTTTTCATGCTGGCGGCGATTCTCGCGGTAGGCGCGGCGCTAGGCCTTTGTCTCTCCAACGTGCTGCGGCCGCGCGAAAAGGAGGGGGGCACGGTCACGCCGACTGGGTCATTTGCAATCACGGGTTCGGAGTTAGGAGAAGCCAGTCATGGCAAAAACTGAATTGGGCGACGGCCTCCTCACGACGCTGCAGCTACTGCCGACCAGCGGCGCGCGCGCGGTCGAAGTCTTTACAACGGACGAGGGCACCTTTCTCGCGGTGCCGCAACTCGCGCGCGATGTGCCAGGTGAACCGCCTTATATGAACGGTGGCGACAGCGACATTGAAGCACCGATTTACCGCTGGCAGGACGGCCGTTTCATCGAACATGAAGCGCTGGCACTACCCGGCGGCGAGGACCTCGAGTACTTCGAGATCGACGGCCGGCGCTTCCTCGCGACGGCTGGCATTCGAAGCGGCAACGGACCGTACGATCTCGATACCGATGCAATCGTGTATGAACGCATCGCCGACGCATGGGTGCCGCTGCAAAGCTTTCCGGTATTCGCAGCGAAGCAGTGGACGGCCTTTTCATTCGACTCGCGTCATTTCCTCGGGTTGGCGCAAGGCGCGGTGGTCGACGGTGTCGTGCCGAAAAACCCACGCGAATCGTGCCTGTTCGAATGGAATGGCGAGCGCTTCGTGCCGTTCCAGACTTTCAACGGACAGTGGGGCTACAACTTCGCGTTCGTGTCATTCGGTGGCGAGCACTATCTCGCGTATGCGGATCATGTCAGTGGATCGTCGGTGCATCGCTGGAACGGCGAGCAGTTTGTAGCGCTGCAAACGTTCAGCGAAAACGGTGGCCGTGCGTTTCGCTTTTTCGAAGCAGAGGGCGCGCTATGGATGGTGCACGCGAACCTGCTCAAACACACCACGCTTTATCGATTCGACGGAGCACAGTTCGTTGATATGCAGGTGCTGGGTGGCCCCGGTGGACGCGAACTGTGTCTGCTCGACGGCAAGGACGGGCGCTATCTGGTGCGCGTGTGCTTTATCACCGGAACGCCTAAAGCACCGGTTGTCGTGCCGCAATCGGAGATTTTCCGCTGGCGGGATGCGTGCTTTGAACTGGTGGAGGAGTTCGCGACATCCGGTGCGACCGATGCCGCTAGCTTCGTTGCTGATGGTCAGCGCTATCTGGTGGTCAGCAACAGCCTGAGCGACGCGATTCGCTTTCGCACCGATTCGACCTTATACCGGTTCAACGGTTAGCGGCTAGACCCCGATATCAGTTGTGCCCGGCGGCCCGCCGGGCCGTTCCACACGGGAACAGATTTCCCTCTCGCGGGGGAGGGCGACGCTTTGCCTTTTAAAAATAAAACCATTGGAGACGAGCAATGAAAAAGTTTGCCTTGAGCTTAAGCGCAACCGCTGTACTGGCATTAAGCAGTCAGATTGCCCATGCACAAAGCAGCGTGACGCTGTACGGCATTATTGATGCTGGCATCACCTACTTCAGCAACGTGAACGGCCATTCGAATTTCGTCGCTAACGACGGTTCGATCCAGTCCAATCGATGGGGCTTGCGCGGGGTGGAAGATATCGGCGGTGGCACGCGAGTTATCTTCGTTCTGGAGAACGGCTTCAATCTGTATTCAGGCACGATGGTGCAATCGGGCGTGTTGTTTAGCCGCCAGGCATGGTTGGGTGTCGAGAATCAAACGTACGGCAGGTTCACGCTCGGCAAGCAGTACGACTTCTTCTGGGACAATCTCACGCAGTTCGCAATGGGGCAAGTTGCCGGGCAATACTCCTGGCACCCGGGCGACTTCGATCACCTTGCGGGCACATTGCACATCAATAACGCGATCAAGTACACGTCGCCGAACTACTCGGGATTGCAGGCGGGGGCGCTGTATGCCTTTCCTTCGCAATCCGTATCAGCGGGAACGGGGCGTGTGATTGCTTTCGGACTGCGCTATTCGAATGGTCCGCTGAACCTCGGCGCTGCGTACACCGACACGCATGATCTCGGCTTGAATGGGCCGAGCCAGGCCGGCACCACGTTCTTCCCCGATCTACCTGCCACGCCTGTGCTGGCGAACAGCGTCAGCAGCTTCGGTGTGGGGGGCAGCTATCGCTTCGGCAGGAGCCTGACGCGGCTGCTATTCACCGACACGCACTTCCGCATCGGTCACGATAGCGGTTCGATGCCGACCTATGAAGTGAACGAAGTGTTTCAACTCACCCCTGCCACCACGCTCATGGGCGGTTACTGGCACAGCACGCTCGGCGATCAGAAGTGGCAGAACGCGACGCTCCTGCTCGATTACGCGCTGTCGAAGCGCACCGATGTCTATACGAGCGCGACCTATCTGCGCGCATCGGGTGGTGCGGCGCCGGTTTTCCTCGGGGGAGGGGCCGCACCGGTGTTTGCCAATGGCGTGTATGTCGGCACGGGTGAATCGTCGACGGCGGTGCGCGTGGGGATCCGCACGCTGTTCTAGTCGTTGTACACCTCGGCGACCGGGCAAACGCTTGACTTCGGTTATCCGGTCTCGAACACCTACAATGCGTACACGGCGCATCAGTGCAGCTACTGGTACGGCGAGGCGCCGTCGCACGGTCTCTAGGCGTGCAAGGAGGCGCGCTGCTCGGGATTCACGGTGCACCACAGGGATGCACCGCACGGACGCACCACACGGACGCACCACGGGCAGCGCCAACACTGATTACGGTTTGATCCGTTTTCCGAAAACCAATCCACAAAAGCTTGTTTGCGATTCCGCACCCCGGTCGCTAGATTTATTCATATAGCAATGAATCGACGGAGGTCGCATGGCCACACTTTCAGCGACGCTTATCTGGGGCGGACTTCGGCATCCTGTGCGAAGCCTGCAGAAGCAGTTCTCAAAACGCGCGCCCGTCCCGGCTGAACAATCCTCAGACGAGACGGCTGCCGCACCCTACCTCTCCCCATCGCCCGAGCGGCTCGAACGCATAGCGGCTTACGCGCGCAGCGGCTATTTCCATATGGAATACACCGCCGGCATGTTTGTCGTGCCGCTAGAGATCCCACGAGAATAATCCGCGTGGTGGCGGTGATGCGGCGATTCCGCGGCGAGCGGGCAAGGCAGGGCTGCTTCAAGCCGGAGCGACCGAACCGATGCTTCTTTAGAAATGACAATAAATTGGTTCGGCTTCGGTTCACTCTCTTTCATAGTGTCTCCTGATGGCTATAGGCGGTTGAAATCGCAGATGGCTAAGACCTGCGCGTACCGAATCGCGCGATATCGAAGGAGACGTCATGACGCTTGAACTCGCAGAACGACCCACCCACGCGCTGCTTGAAGCCGCCCGTTCGGCCGCGGCCGAAGCCGCTTTGCCTTATGCCGGCGGCGTGTCGCCGCAGGACGCGTGGGCACTCGTCCAGGCAGGCGACGCCGTGCTGGTGGATGTGCGCACCGCCGAAGAACGCAAATTTGTCGGACTCGTGCCGGACAGTCTGCATGTCGCGTGGGCGACCGGTACGAGCTTGACGCGCAATCCGCGTTTCGTGCGTGAACTGGAAGCGAAGACCGGCAAGGATGCGGTCGTGCTGCTGCTGTGCCGCAGCGGTAACCGCTCGGCGCTGGCTGCCGAGGCCGCGGCGAAAGCCGGCTTCACGCAGGTATTCAATGTTCGGGAAGGTTTTGAAGGGGAGCTGGACGGCGCGCAACGGCGCGGCGCCAGCAATGGTTGGCGCTTTCATGGGCTGCCGTGGATTCAGGACTGACAGCCAGATCGTCCACGCTGCACTTTATGGGGAGTAACCGCTGTGGCTGTGTTTGATGTCGATGAAATTGTTCACGCGCTTCAGACGGTCCGCCAGCAATGGCGCGAAGTGCAGAAGCGCTCGCTCGAGCCGGGTGGGCGCGAATTACCGGGGCGCGAAGCGCTCTCGGAGGTCATCGACACGCTCAAGGGCGTGCTTTTTCCGATGCGGCTCGGACCGCCCGATCTGCGTCAGGAAAGCGAAAACTTCTACGTCGGGCACGCGCTCGACGCCGCGCTGCATGCCTTACTGAGCCAGGCGCGTCTGGAGCTTCACTACCGCAGCCGTCATCAACCGCCGCCCGCCGCCACGATCGAAGCTCAGGCCGGCGTCGCGGTGCGCGCTTTCGCGGCGCGGTTGCCGGCGATTCGCAGCTTGCTCGATAGCGATGTATTGGCTGCGTTTCACGGCGACCCGGCGGCGGGCAGTGTGGATGAAGTCTTGCTGTGCTACCCCGGCGTGCTGGCGATGATCCACCATCGGCTTGCCCACGAGCTGTACGGGCTGGGGCTGCCGCTGCTGGCGCGAATTATCGCCGAGCTCGCGCATGCGCAGACTGGTATCGACATTCATCCCGGGGCGCGGATCGGCGCGGGGTTCTTCATCGATCACGGGACGGGTGTGGTGATCGGTGAAACCGCCATCATCGGCGAGCGCGTGCGGGTCTATCAAGCCGTCACGCTGGGCGCGAAGCGTTTTCCGCGCGACGCGCAGGGACATCTGGAAAAGGGTCATGCACGTCATCCGATCGTTGAGGACGACGTCGTGATTTACGCGGGCGCCACCATTCTTGGACGCGTCACGCTCGGGCAGGGCGCGGTGATCGGCGGCAATGTGTGGGTCACGCAGGATGTTGCGCCGGGTTCGCATGTGACGCAGGCCGTCTCGCGCAACGAAGGTACCGGTACTGGCACCGCCGCCGCGGTCCGTGAGCGCGCGCCGCGCGATCACACAGACGCGGAGCCCGTCGCGGCCGGAGCGGCCCGATGAGTGTGCTCGTCAGAGACTTCGGCGCCGCGGTGCGGCGCTTTCGCGAGGCGTCCGGCTGGTCGCAGGAGCAACTGGCCGAGTACGCCGGACTCAACCGGTCTTATGTCGGCGAGATCGAGCGCGGTTCTGCTATTGCGTCGATTGTGACGCTCGACAAGCTGGCCCGTGCTTTCAACGTGCCAGTCGAACGCTTGCTCAGCCATTCAGCCGACAGCGCGAACCTTGCCGCGCGCTCGCATTCCGCGCTCATCGATCCGGTGCCTGCCCGTTAGACCGTCTCTTTGCCGTCTATAGCATGTTGAACGGCAGGGGGTCCCTTCCGATAATCACTTTCGTTCATAAGCTTTCCCGTTTTTCTTCTATCAACCCCGGAGCTTCAGATGACAGCAACAGTGGGCGGCCTGACGGCGCTCGGCGATACCGCAGCACGGCAACTAGCCAATGCCACCAAAACCGTTCCGCAACTCGCAACGATTACGCCCCGCTGGCTCACCCACCTGCTCCAGTGGTTGCCGGTCGAGGCGGGCATCTATCGCCTGAACCAGGTGAAGAATCCTGAAGCCGTGGTGGCGGCCTGCACCGCGCGCGAAGATGAAAGCATCCTGCCGCGCACCTTCGTGCCCTACGAAGAGCAACCGCGCGAGTACTTCCTGAATGCGGTCAGCACGGTGCTCGACGTGCACACGCGGATCTCGGATCTGTACAGCAGTCCGCATGATCAGATCAAGGAACAACTGCGCCTCACGATCGAGACGATCAAGGAGTTGCAGGAAAGCCAGCTGATCAACAACCCGGACTACGGCCTGCTCGCGAACGTGGCTGAAGAGCAGCGCGTGTTTCCGCTGACCGGCGCGCCCACACCCGACGATCTCGACGAACTGCTGACCAAGGTATGGAAAGAGCCGGCGTTCTTCCTGACGCATCCGCTCGCGATCGCCGCCTTCGGTCGTGAATGCACGCGCCGTGGCGTGCCGCCGCCGACCGTCAGCCTGTTCGGCTCGCAGTTTCTGACGTGGCGTGGCATTCCGCTGGTTCCGTCGGACAAGGTGCCGGTTGCGGATGGCAAGACCAAGATTCTGCTGCTGCGCGTGGGCGACAAGCGCCAGGGCGTGGTCGGCCTGTTCCAACCGGGCGTGGCCGGCGAACAGGGTCCGGGTCTGTCGGTTCGCTTCATGGGCATCAACAATCATGCGATCGCTTCGTATCTGATCTCGCTCTATTGCTCGCTCGCCGTGCATTCGCCGGACGCGCTGGCGGTTCTCGATGACGTGGAGATCGGCAAGTACCATGACTACCCAGACACCTACAAGTAAGCCCATGGATAGCGTCCTGCCGCACGATGTGCCGACGGGTCCGCCCGCGGGTTTGCCTGATCCTGCCACGTTGGCGTCGCTGGCCAATGCGTTCTTCTCGGCGCTGCCGGGCAGCGCGCCGCAGGTAGGCGGTGCGCCCGACGTGGCCGCCACGTTGCCGTTCACGGCGCCTGTGACCAGCGAAATCAGCAATCCGGCCCCGGCCGGTTCGCCGCTCGCGGGTCCCGGCGGCGCGGGCACGGGTGTGCCTGGTGCAGCGCTGCCGCAGGGGCATGTGCCGGGGGGCAATCTGCTGCCCTCGGCACCTACGCATGTCCTGTCGCTGGGTAATCGCGCGCCCGCGCTGGCGCCTCATGCGGTTGCGCAGAACGGTTTGCCGGACAGCGCGGTGACCGTTGCGCCGGCATTCGATCCGCGCTTTGGCGGGGCCGCGCTTGGCGTACCTGAGGGACACGGGGCGCAGCGTCCATCCGCGGGCGGCGCAGCGCCTGCGTCGCCGGTCTCACCGGGGGCTGCATCGCCTTATTATTTCCTGGGCGAAACGGGACAAGCTCGGACCTCGAGCGTGGCGTCGCCGGATATCGTCGTGCCAGGCTGGCATGAAGTGAACGCGCAATCGTTCGGCCTGCCCGGTGTCGATGAACCGCTTGCGGAGCAACGCTTTCCATACGACCGACCCGCTGCCTCGCAAGCGGCGCCGAACCCGACGCCGGCAGAACCTGGCGGCGGCTCGCATTACTTTCTGAATCTGAATGACGCATCGCGCTTTCCTGGGCAGACACCTGGTGCGGCGGATGGCGTGCCGCATGCCGGGCCGTCAGCCCACCCGCCATTCGATGTGAATGCGATTCGCCGGGACTTTCCGATTCTGCAGGAGCGTGTGAACGGCCGTCAGCTGGTGTGGTTCGACAATGCCGCGACCACGCACAAACCGCAGGCGGTGATCGATCGGCTGGCGTATTTCTACGCTCACGAAAACTCGAACATCCACCGGGCCGCGCATGCGCTCGCTGGCCGCGCCACCGACGCGTACGAAGCCGCACGCAGCAAGGTGCAGCGTTTCATCGGCGCGGCGTCGCCGGAGGAAATCATTTTCGTGCGCGGCACCACGGAGG
>OVEP010000316.1_pt1 | contig 11021 bp, 9 predicted proteins | sample 1779801 | NCBI WGS metagenome assembly OVEP01 (sample SAMEA3914791, study PRJEB12502) | metagenome | biome: forest; material: soil | place: Canada | collected 2011-07-03 | depth 0.1 m
CGTGGTCCGCGCCGGGAACGCACGGGCGGGATCCCGCGTACCAGTGGCTCCAGTGCCTGGCTGTCGTGGGTGTTGGCGGCCGAGATGCCCACGGAGATCGGCAGTCCGACTCGGTCGCAGATGAGGTGGATCTTCGATCCGTTCTTGCCTCGATCGGTCGGATTCGGTCCGGTCAGTGGCCCCCTTTGAGTGCGCGGACGCTGACGGAATCGATGGCGCACCTGGACCAGTCCAGCTGGCCCCGAGCCCCGAGTTCGTCGAGAACAACGCGGTGGAGCCGCGCCCAGACACGCTCACGGCTCCACTGCGCAAAACGTCGGTAGACCGTCTGCCACGACGGCCCGAACACCGGCGGCAACTGCCGCCACGTGCAGCCCGACGTCGCAACGAACACGATAGCTGCCAGCGCCTCCCGGTCCCCGGCTCGCCGACGCCCACCACCCTGCGGACGTACTACCACCGTGGGCGGCACGACACGACGGAACAGCTCCCACAACTCGTCCGGCACCAACCGCTCGACAAGACACTCCATAACCGACCCAACGACCACACAGTCCAAAAGAAACGGCTTCTTACTCCCCGCACTGCCGACATCCTGCACACCGTGCTGGCCTGCCCGGCCGCCGAGGTATACAGCGACGCCGGGGAACTTCAGGATCGGCCGGTCACCGCCCAGGAGTGCGGAACCTCGGGGATCTTCAGACGACTTCCGCGGATCACCTGGCGCCAGGACCGGTCCTGGCGCCGCCAGGTCGCCTGCGACGACCTGGCTGACGACCTCGCAGCGGGCCACTGGCCCGAACCCACCTGCACGGCCGAGGAGAGGATGTTGCACCTGGCCATCGAGGACGTCCCCGACTACGTGGACCGCGCCGGGGGAGACGAGGACTCCCCGCACCACGGCCTGCCCGAGCACGCGCAGGACTACGACTGGGGCGGCTGCGCGGACCTGCTGTTCCAGGACACCGACGTCCTGCTGCTCTTCGACGCCAGCCTGGACGGCATTGAGGACCCCGAGGGCGAGATCAACCAGGCCCTGGGCCTGACCGACCTCCAGGCCAAGGAATGGTTCGAACCCTTCGGCAACGGCACCCACCGCGACCCCGCACGAGGCTTCCGCCGATGAGGACCCGATACTTCACCGTGTGCACCGCGTCCATGCCCTGACAGCAACGTGGACGGTGGCTGCAACGAGCCCCCGGCAAGCCCTGTAGTCGGAGAGTGCGGGCCCGGCACCTGCTGACCTGCGCGGATGGATAGTGGGCACTCGCAACGTTCGCTGGCGTCGGTCAGGAGGTTCCTGGCCAGCTGTGTCGCCCAGGCTGCGGTGTTGGTTGGCCGGGACATCGCCTCCCGACGTCCTGGCACAGGCGCACCCCGGCCGCGGCGCAGCCGGGAGTCGCGCGCGACGAAAGCCCGCAAGGACAAGACGCGAGACCCCCTCAGCGGTGGTGATCGTCGAACGACGACCAGGGGTAGGGCACGAGGTCGCGCACTGCTTCGCCCCAGGGGCCCCGGTCGCACCACTGACACTTCGTCATACAGTTCGGCGGTCGTCGATGGCGTCACGGTTCCAGTCGATGCCCAGACCAGGGGCGTCCGGCGCGACGGCCTGTCCGTCCTCGACACGCATCTGGCTGCGGGTGACGGCCCGCAACTGCGGGATGTGCTCGACATAGCGGCCGTTGGGGATCGAGGCCACCAGGCTGACGTGCAGTTCCATGAGGAAGTGCGGACAGACGTGCACGTTGAAGGCCTCCGCGAGGTGCGCGACCTTCAGCCAGGGGGTAATCCCACCGACCCGCGCGACGTCAACCTGGACGATGGACGCTGCGCCGCGCGCAAGGTAGTCGCGGAACTGGCCTGCCGAGTAGAGGGACTCGCCGACCGCGATTGGGATGGGGGTGGAGCGGGCGAGTATGGCGTGCCCTTCGACGTCGTCGGCCGGCAGGGGCTCCTCGAACCAGGCGAGCCCGAGTGGCTCGAAGGCTGCGGCTCGGCGGCGTGCCTCCGCGTGCGTCATGGACTGGTTGGCGTCGACCATGATGTCCAGACCGTCGCCGACCGCGTCACGGACAGCCCGCAGCCGTTCGACATCCTGCTCGACCCGGGGCTTGCCCACTTTCAGCTTGACCCCGCGCCACCCTGCGGCCTGCGAGGCCAGGGCACCCTTGACCAGTTCGTCGGTGGACAGGTGCAGCCACCCGCCCTCGGTGTCGTACAGCGGGACCTGCTGGCGGAACCCGCCGGCGAGGTGCCACAGCGGCTCTCCCGCCTGCTTGCAGCGCAGATCCCACAGGGCGGTGTCGACCGCGGCCAGGGCCAGGGAGGTGATCGCGCCGACGGTGGTGGCTCTGGTCGAGGCGAACAGGTCGGACCAGATCTGCTCGACCAGCGCCGCGTCGGCCCCGGTCAGCCGGGGGAGCAGATGCTCGTTGAGCATCGCGAGGACGGACGCGCCTCCGGTGCCGATCGTGTAGGAGTAGCCGGTGCCGGAGTTGCCGTCCTCGGTGGTCAGGTCGACGAAGATGGTCTCCTGCTTGACGAACGCCTGGACGGCGTCCGTGCGCAGCGTCTCCACTTCGATGTCGACCAGGTAGGCGGTGGCGGCGACGATGGTACTCATGGAACTGCATCCTCACGGTTCTGGATGGCTCGGGGTGACCGACCGGCAGCATGCCGGTGGTGGGGGGTGGACGAGCGGGCCGGAGGGCGCGTGACTGCGCCCTCCGGCCGAGCTGTCACACGGAGGCGTCATTCGAGCTGTCGGGTGCACTCGGCACTACAGCTCGCGCATCCGCGATCTCGGCAGGGGCAGCGCTCATCCGAAGACGCGGAGCGCGTCCAGGGTGAAGTACTGTCCGTTGACCATGGTCGCGGCGAAGGTGTGACGGCCCATGGTGAGGCCGCGGATACTGACGCAGGACTGCTGATCCACTGACGCCGCCGCGTTGCAGGTTCCGCTCTGGGTCGTGCCGCTGTCGGTGGTGTAGGTGAAGGCGCCGCGGTTGGGCGCCGTGGTCGAGACGAAGTCCAGGCCGGTACCGGTGAAGGCGTAGTGGAACGAGTCGCCGACGGTGGTCGTGTAGTGCTGCGTGTTGTCGTATTGCCCTGTGTACGACTCGGGCTGCCAGGAACCGGTGTAGGTGATGCCTGGGTCGGTGTCGTCGACCATGACGCTGGACTGGGCGCCGAACACCCGGACCTGGGCGAGGGCGAGTGACTGACCGTCGGTCTTCACGATGGCGACGTAGCGCCAGGTCCCGCTCGGCGGCTGGCAGTCGATCCGGGCCTGGTAGGGAAGCGGTGTGGCGGGCTGGCTGCACGCCAGGGTGTAGCCGTTGCTGACGCTGGGTGTTGCCGCCGAGGTGTTCGACACGAGGACCTGGAAGCCCTGGCGTTCCGTCGCGTAGTCGTAGGCGTCCTGGCGGAACAGGATTTGGATGTCCGACAGGGTGTGCTGCGCGCTGAGGTCCGTCTGCCACCAGACGTTGGTGTCGCCGCTGGCGGAGGCCCAGGGCGTCCCCACCGCACCGTCGTTGGCGTTGGACGGCCCGAAGCTGCTGGACCATGAGCTGGAGGCGGTCGCCGGCGTCTGGTAGGCGAGGTTGGTCTGGCCGCTGCCGCTCAGTGCGCTGTGCGCACTGTCCAGGCCGGCGTTGGCGATGGTCGTCTGCGCCGCGGTCGGCCAGCTGGTCAGCCCGGTGGTGTTGCTGCTGACGGTGTTCGAGGCGTTGCCGTTGTCCCAGCTGGCTCCGGAGGCGGCGTCGACGTAGTTGTTGGTGACCGTGTTGTCGTTGGCGCTCGGGGCCCCGCTCTGGACGAGCAGCCAGTGGGACACGTAGCCGTCGACGACGTTGTTGCTCACGTTCCAGTTGCTGGAGCCGTTGTCGAGGTACAGGCCCGCGAAGTTCTGCGAGTCCTGGGCGATGTAGTTGCCGGTCACGGTGGAGCCGGCCGCGGCCTGGAGGCCGTTGAGGTAGATCGCTCCGCCGTCGATCAGTGACGAGGTCATCACGTCGTGGACGTAGTTGTCGTCGACGTGGTTGCCCGACATCACGGCCGAGCTCTGGTACCCCCAGCCGTAGCCGAGGCTGATGCCGGTGTATGGGGTGTCCCAGACCTCGTTGTGCGCGATCGTGGTCCCGGTCACCCAGGCCGCGGCGATGCCGACGCCGCCGAGGAACTCGTTGGCGACGTTGTAGACCTCGTTGTTGTTGATCATGTAGTTGGATTCGAGGACGGCCGGTGGGGTGTTGTAGCCGGTCTGGTTGACCTTCGTCGGATCGTAGTTCCCGGGATCGCCGATCTCGATGCCGTTTCCGGAGACGTCTGTCACGACGTTGCCCTCGATGGTGTTGCTGCTGCCGCCGCCGTCGAAGCCCAGGGCGCTTCCGCCCAGGTGCGCGAAGGTGTCGCCGGTGAAGGAGACGTTCTGGCAGGCCAGACAGACGACGTTCGCGGCCAGCGGGGCGTCGACGTTCGGATTGCTGGTGCGGACCATGTCGGCCTGCTGGTCGACGACGCCCTGGCTGCCGAGCAGCAGAGTCCCGTACTCGAAGGACAGGCCGGTGAAGGTCAGGTGGGTCACCGGGCTGGTGCTGGTGCCGGCGATGTCCACGAGTGTCTGCAGCCCGGCTGCCGTGACCGAGGCGGTGGTCATGTTCTCGCCGGTCCGGGGAACGTAGTAGATCTTGTGTGCCGTGGTGTCGAGGTAGAACTGCCCCGGGGTGCCCAGCAAGGCGTAGTCGTTCTCGACCGAGGTCGGCACTGACACGATGGGCCCTCGCGCGGCGTTGTTGTCCGCGTTCGTGTAGCAGGGGGTCTGCTCGGTGACGGCACCGCTGGAGATGGACGTGACCGGGCAGACGGCCTGCTGCCAGTGGTAGCTCTCCCCTGCGGTGGAGTACACGACATCGGATTGGGCCCAGTTGTCGGTGCTGCCTGTGGGCGGGGTGCCGGTGAAGGTGAAGCCTGACGCGGTGTTGGTCATCGTCCCGAAGACCGTGTTGGCGGGCTGGCTGGCGACGTCGGCCCGCTGGCCGTTGACGTAGATCTGGCGTGTGTCCAGACCGGCGGGGACCGGGGTGGACCAGATGGTGGTGCCTGCCGTCTGGGTCCAGTTCGTGGTGCCGCCGGTGAACGCCGTGCCCTGGGTCAGGGTGGTACCGCCGCTGAGCACGACGCTCTGCCCGGCTTCGGCCTGCCAGACGACGTTGTACCCGTTCTGGCCGGAGTCGGCGGCACCGAAAGTGAGGGTCTGGGCCAGGGGGTAGGTACCCCCTTCGAGGTTGACGACGATGTCGCCGGTCATGGTCGGGGCGTCCTGCCGGACCAGTTGCTGTGCCTGGGTGATGGTGCACGCCTGGCTGGTGGAGCAGGCGGTCCCGGAACCGGTGGGCGAGACGTAGAGCTGGACGCTGACAGCGGCCTCAGCCGTCGTCGGCAGCGATACGGCGCCGACGACCAGGGCCGCAGCCGCAGCGGCGAGCCTTCTCAAGACCTTGGATCCAAACATGAAATCTCCAGTCTCATGTACGATTTCGCTACATGCTTGGGGCTCGGGTCAGCCCGTGTCAACGGCCGTGCAAGGGGTTTCGCTCGGCGTGACGGCATCGTCGCAGCATGATCTAAAACCTAAAGTTTAAAGTTTCATGCACGATTCTATTGACGGGTCTCGGCTCTCCTTCCTAGGGTGCTGGTCTATCGCTTGTCTTGACTCACTGCGCCGGGAGTGTGCTGCGATGCGGCGCCCGCGCATTCATGGTGGGGAGTTCGATGTCCGAAAGAGTGACGATGCGAGGCGATGCCGGCCTGAGCGGTCGCGCGGTGCTGGTCACCGGCGCGGGCGGTGGTCTGGGCAGGGCGATCGCGTTCGGCCTCGCCTGGGCCGGCGCGTCGGTGGCGCTCAGCGATCTGCCGGGCGCGGCCCTGGACTCGGCGGTGGCTGAGCTCGTCGGCGCGGGGTTCCGCGCCCACCGGTTGGAGGCCGACCTGCTGGACGACGACCAGGCGCGTGCCTTGCCGCAGCGGGCGGTTGAGGCGATCGGGGGCCTTGACGGCCTGGTCAACTGTGCGGGGATGATGCAGACCAAGCCGATGTGTGAGCTCACGGCGGCGGACTGGCGTCGCGTCGTGGACGTGAACCTCACCGGGGTCTTCCAGGTCACGCAGGCGGCAGCCAACCACATGTCGTCCGCGGGCGGATCGATCGTCACCCTGGCGTCGGTTGCCGCGCGTTCGGGCCGCCCCAACGCCGTCCACTACGCGGCGACCAAGGCCGCGTTGTTGTCCATGACGAAGTCCGCCGCGATGGCGTACGCCCCGGCGGTGCGGGTCAACGCGGTGTGCCCGGGGATCTTCCTCACGCCGATGTGGGAGGCGATCCTTGCGGACCGTGACGCCGAGTTCGGCCAGGGAGCGGGCCAGGCATACCTCGACGAGGTCCTGGCCAAGGTGCCGCTCAACCGGGCAGGAGCGGTCGAGGAGTTGGCCCAGGTCGTCGCGTTCCTGATCGGCGACGCGGCCTCCTATGTGACCGGTCAGGCGATCAATGTCGATGGTGGATTGGAGATGGACTGACATGGAGGACGAACCCCAGCCGTTCGACCTGTTGACGACGCAGCACCGGGACGAGCCGATGGCCCGGATCTGGTCGCAGGAGGGATCGATCAGCCGCTGGCTGGCGACGGAGGCGGAGCTGGCCCGTGCCCAGGCGGACGTGGGCGTGATCCTGCCCGAGCACGCCGAGGAGATCGCCGCCGCGTGTGCCGCGGACGCGATCGACCCTGGCCGGTTGTGGCACGAGGCCCGGAACGTGGGCTACCCGATCCTGCCGCTCATACGGCAGATCACCGCTGTCCTGCCACCTGGTCCGGACGGACGCGTGCACTACGGCGCGACGACCCAGGACATCATGGACACGGCGCTCGCACTGCAACTCGGCGATTCCTGCCGACGCCTGGAGGACCTGCTGGTCGGGTTCGGCGACGCCCTCGCGCGGCTCGTCGAGGAGCACGCGTCGACGGTCATGGCCGCACGCACGCACGCCCAGCACGCGGTGCCGACGACTTTCGGCGCGAAGACCGCGGTCTTCCTCGACGAGGTACGGCAGGAGCTGCTCCGCGTCAGGACGATCGGCACGCAGGTGCGGGTGGTCTCCCTGTTCGGTGCGGGCGGTACCTCCGCCGCGATGGGCGAGTCGTCGGCCCGGGTGCGCGCCGGGCTCGCGAACCGTCTCGGGCTCGCCGACTGCAGCGTGCCGTGGCATGTGGCGCGTGGGAATGTGCTGGGCTTCGCGCTCGGTGCGGCGAGTGTCGCCTCCCTGTGCACGCGGTTCGCCCGGGAGATCGTCGACCTGTCCCGCAGTGAGATCGGCGAGGTCCGCGAACCGATCGGACCGCATCGCGGCGCCTCGTCGACCATGCCGCAGAAGACCAACCCGATCTCCTCGGAAACCGTCATCGGCCTGGCGGTCAACGCCGCCACGCTCGCGACAGCCCTGCTGCGCGCACGGGAGGCGGGACACGAACGCGCCGCAGGGGAGTGGCAGATCGAGTGGTTCGCCCTGCCCCACGTCTCGATCATGACCGCCTCGGCGCTCGCGCTCTCGGCGCAGATCGCGGGAGCGCTGCACGTCTCGCCGGACGCTATGCGCCGCAACCTCGACGTCGAGTCGGGGCGCATCATGAGCGAGGCCGTGATGATGCGGCTCGCCCCGCAGGCGGGCCGCGAGCGAGCCCATGACCTCGTCTACGCCGCCGCCGAGCGCGGACGCACGACCGGCGAGACGCTGACCGTCGCGCTCCACCACACGCTTCCGGCGGACCTCATCGGCGTGGTCGGGTCCATCGAGCCGGGCGACTACACCGGCGAGGCCGAGCAGATCTGTGCGGCGGCAACCCATGCGTGGGCGGCTGTGCGCACCACGCAAGCCCAAGGAGAGGAGCGGCCATGAGTGCCCCCCTGCACGACCACCTGCGAAGCGACTTCACCGGTATGCTGCGCATCCGGCTGTTCGAGGAACGCATAAGGGAGTTGCGCCTCGCCGGTGACATCACCGGGTCGGTGCATCTGTGCATCGGACAGGAGGCCGGACCGGTCGGGGCCTGCTCGGTCCTGGCGGAGCAGGACGCGCTGTTCGCCACCTACCGGGGCCACGGCTGGGCCATCGCACGCGGAGTCCCCCTGGAGCCGCTCTTCGCCGAGCTGCTCGGCCGCGAGTCGGGAGTCTGCGGCGGACGCGGCGGATCGGCCTACTTCACCGCGCCGCAGTACGGGTTCCACGGCGAGAACTCGATCGTCGGAGCAGGTGCCCCGATCGCCGTCGGCGCTGCCCTGGCGGGTCGGCACGACGGCAGCGACCGGGTCGCGGTGACAGTCCTCGGCGACGGTGCGATGAATCAGGGCTCGGTGCACGAGGCGATGAACTTCGCCGCCGCCTTCAGCCTCCCGGTTGTCTTCGTCTGCGAGAACAACACCTGGTCGGAGCTCACGCCGATCGCCGAGATGGTCGGCGATCCCGAACTGTGGAAGCGCGCGGCCGGGTACGGCATGCGCGGCCTGCGCATCGACGGCAACGACCCCGCCGAGGTGCGCCGCCACGTCGGCGACGCGGTCGCCGCGGCCCGCGGCGGAGCGGGCCCGGTGCTGCTGGAGTTGATGACCGAGCGCCTGGTCGGCCACTACATCGGCGACGTGGAGCAGTACCGCCGACCCGGCGAGGTCGAGGACGCAAAGACCCGCGAGCCACTCGTCCGGATCCGGCAGGCGCTGCTCGACGCCGGGGCCGGCACCGACGAGCTCGCCGATCTGGAGTCACGCGTCGCGCGGGAAGTCGACGCGGCAGCAACCAACGCCCTGGCGGCTCCCGTCGCCGACGCGACCACTGTGAGGGACCATGTCTATGCCTGACGTCCGCCGCCTCACGTACGGCGCGGCCATCAACGCCGCCCTGCGCCGGGTGCTCACCGACCTTCCCGAGACCCTGCTGTACGGCGAGGACGTCGCCAAGCCCGGTGGCGTCTTCGGCGTCACGCGCGGCCTGCGGCGCGATTTCGGCGAGCGGGTCTTCGACACTCCGATCAGCGAGTCGGCCATCCTCGGCAGCGCCCTCGGCGCGGCGATGATGGGCCGCCGCCCGATCGTGGAGATCATGTGGGCCGACTTCTCCCTGGTTGCGCTCGACCAGATCGTCAACCAGATAGCCAACGCCCGCTACGTCTCGCGCGGCGGCGTTGCAGCGCCGCTGGTGATCCGCACCCAGCAGGGAACCGCCCCGGGCGCGTGCGCGCAGCACTCCCAGTGCCTTGAGGCGTTCTTCCTGCACACACCCGGTCTTCGGGTGGTGATGCCGTCCACCGCGCAGGACGCCTTCGACGCCGTGCTGACCGCCACCCACGGCGACGACCCGGTGCTGATCATCGAGAACCGGGCACTCTACCTCGGCGACAAGACCGAGGTGGTGGTCGACGGGCCGGTGCCCGCGATGGGCGGTGCCGTCCGGCGGCGCGCCGGGGACGAGGTGACCGTGCTCACCTGGGGAGCGCTGACGCGCCGAGCCGAGGCGGCGGCTGACACCGTCGCGGACCTCGGCATCTCGGTCGACGTGATCGAGGCGCGCTGGCTCAACCCCTTCGACCTCGAAGCCGTCCTGGCCAGCGTCGCCCGCACCGGGCGCCTGATCGTCCTGCACGAGGCCAACGTCACCGGCGGGTTCGGCGGCGAAGTGCTCGCCCAGATCAGCGAGAGCGGCCTGCACCTGGCCGCGCCGCCGGTACGCCTGGGCCTGCCCGACATCCGTATACCCGCGGCGCCCGCCCTGGCCGGCGCCGTGATCCCCGACGTGCCCGACATCGTCGACGCGATCCGGAAGATCGCCGGCGTCTGAGCCGAAGGACAACGCACATGAGAGTGGCAATTCACAGCATCCTGCGCCCGGGCCAGGAGGAGGCATACGAGCAGGTGCACGCGACGATCCCGCCGGAGATGGCCGAATCGCTCCAGGCGGCCGGGATCTCCAACTGGTCGATCTGGCGCAGCGGCCGCGACCTGTTCCACCTGGTCGACAGCGAGGACTTCACCGCTGCCATGGCCACGCTCGCCGACGACCCGGTCAACCAGTGCTGGCAGGAACAGATGGCGGGCTACGTCGAGCGCCTGGTGGAGCAGGAGGACGGGCCCGACGCCCTGGCGCTGAGCGAGGTCTGGACCCTCGCGCAGCAGCTGCGCGGCCAAGCCGCGTCGGCGAGTGAGGCGTGATGCCGGTCATCGACGCCCACCAGCACCTGTGGAATCTGGACCGGGTCCAGTACCCGTGGCTGACCGCGGACTTCGGCCCGCTCTACCGGACGTTCGAGGAGGTCGAACTGGAGCCGCAGCTCGCCGCGGCCGGGGTCGATCGTACGGTGATCGTCCAGTCGGCCGACTCCACCCAGGACACCGACTACATGTTCGAGGTCGCCGACCGGTGGCCCCGGATCGCCGGGGTCGTCGGATGGGTGCCGCTGGAGCGGCCGGACGACGCCGCCGCGCAGCTCGACCAGCGCTGCCGGGATCCCCGGTTCGTGGGTGTCCGGCACCTGATCCACAACGAACCTGACCCGGACTGGGTGATCGGTGAGAAGGTCCAGGACAGCCTGGGCCTGCTCGCCGAGCGCCAGTTGGCCTTCGACGTCGTCGCCGTCCTGCCGCGTCATCTCGAACACGTCGTCACCCTGGCCGAGCGGCACCCTTCGCTGCGGCTGGTCATCGACCACCTGGCGAAGCCGCCGATCGCCGAAGGCGGTTGGGAGCCGTGGGCGACTTTGCTGCGGCGCGCCGCAGCCTGTCCCAACGTCCACGCCAAGCTCTCCGGTTTGAACACCGCAGCCCAGTGGCAGAGTTGGACCGCTGCCGAGTTGCAGCCGTACGTCGATCTGGCGCTGGAGCTGTTCGGCCCGCGGCGGCTGATGTTCGGCGGCGACTGGCCGGTGGCGACGCTGGCCGGCGACTACGCCAAGGTCTGGCGCGAGACCACCGCC
>OVEP010009279.1_pt1 | contig 11015 bp, 2 predicted proteins | sample 1779801 | NCBI WGS metagenome assembly OVEP01 (sample SAMEA3914791, study PRJEB12502) | metagenome | biome: forest; material: soil | place: Canada | collected 2011-07-03 | depth 0.1 m
GTTGTAGGTGACGTCGGCGGGTCCGCAGGCGGTGGACCAGCCGTTGGCGACGTTGTCGGTGCCGAGTTTGGTGATCCAGGCGGGTTGGTTGTTCCAGGTGGTGGCGGGGTTGATGGTGCCGGTTTGGTAGAGGTCGACGGGTTCGGCGGTGCAGGAGGCGGACCAGTTCTCGTAGAACGAGATGGTGGAGGTCAGGACGGTGGCGTCCCATAGGGCGCTGTGGACGCTGGTCTGCAGGAAGGAGCGGTTGGTGGAGACGTCGGTGGTCCAGTCGGTGTAGCCGACGTGCAGGGGGCCGGGGGTGGCGGCGGCGGGGTCGTAGAAGGCGGTGGTGGGCCATTCGCTGTCGACGGTGGCCCAGGCCTGGACGGTGTCGCTTTGGCCGCTGGGGGTGAAGGTGGGGTCGATGTAGACCGGGTAGACGGTGGTTTTGCCGTGCAGCACGCTCGCGTTGGCGGTCAGGGTGATGTGTCCGTCGCGGTAGGCGGCTTTGAGGGTGGCGTGGTGGGCGCTGGTGCCGGGGCCGGTGGTGCTGGAGGTGGTCGGGTTCCCGGAGTGGGCTTGGAGGTTCTGGCCGGTGGTCAGGGATTTGACGCGGGCGGTGGTGGGGGTGTTGGTGGTGGGTTGGGTGGAGTCCCACATGGTGGGGGCGGTGGCGGTGAACAGGGTGCGGCCGTGGGTGTCGCGGCCGGTGATGTCGCCGGCCGGGTCGCTGGACAGGGTGGCTCCGCTGGTGTGGGCGCCCAGGGCCAGGGTGGCCAGGTGGGGGTTGGCGGCGGCTTGGGCGTTGTGGACGACCAGGACCTCGCTGAACCCGCCGCTGTCCTGCGCGGTCACCGCCAGGTCCACGCCGGGCAGCACGGCGTGGTAGGTGGCGGTGGCGCCGGAGACGGTGGGCGCACCGAGGGTGAAGCCGGTCGGCAGGGACAGGGCCAGGGCGCCGTCACCGGAGCGCATGGTCGCCAAAGCCGCACCCGTACTGGTGCCGCCGCTGCCGCCGTTGGTGAGGGTCAGTGGGCTGGAGCTGGTCCTGGGTGACCAGCTGCCGTCCGGGTCGCGGACCAAGGTCGCGTCCAGGTTCCGCCACTGGCCGTGGACCAGCTTGCGGACCGGGGCCAGGTTCTGGGTCAGGGTCAGCGTCCCGTCCGGGTTCGCCGTCAGCGTCGAGGTCGATGTCGTCTGCGCCGACGCCACCACCGGCTTGCCGCTCCGCCGCGCCAACGCCGACGCCGCGTCCGCCCCCAACCACGACGACGAAGACGCGGACGCGGAGGCGGAGGTGGAGGCGGAGGGGGTCGAGGCCGGGCGCGGCACCGCGGCGACCGCGGGTACCGCGCCGAGCACCGGCGCCAACAACGCCGAAGCGACACCCGCCGCACCGACCCGCACGGCCAACCGCCGCACACCGAGACCCTGCCGGGAACCTGGAATTCTCATCAACTGACTGCCTGTCGGATATCCTGCGGACAAAGTAGGTGTGCGACAGACCAGCAGCCGGCAACTCCCGGCCAAAAAGCCTTACTTACCTGTCGGTCTGTCGAACCGTGCCCACCCCTGGGGACCACCGGCCGACGGCTCACCGCCACCGCGCCCCCATCGGCACGATCGGAACCCTACTGGCCTGCGCGAATGCCGACAGCTCAGTGTGCAGGGCATCACATTGATCAGATGTCCGATTCATCCACTTCTTGATCCATTAGCGGACCCCGAGCGTCCGGTTTCATTACTTGCTCTTACCAGATTCGCCCTCAGGTTCCGATATTCCTTTGCGGGTTGAACAACCGATTCCACGGGGGAGAGCCATCGCTGCATCCCGCCGCTGGATCACGACTGTACGCACACAGCGGAGGGAGCCAAGCCATGCTGCGACAGCGGGCAAGGCGGGACATCGGGGCGATACGCGCCCGAAGAAGACGAATACGGCTTCGGCTCATGGCGTGGAGCGCCATGATCGCCGCCTGGTCCGCCGTCATCGGTCTGGTCTTCGGGCAGAGCGCCAGTGCGCTCCCGGTCGTCCACACGCCGGTGGCCAGCGGTAAGGTGAAGGTGAAGCCCGATCTGGGCACGTCCGTCACGGGTCTGACGCGCGTCCCGGTCAAGGGCGTGCCCACCTCGAAGGCCGCTGACAGCACGGTCGTCCCGTCGCACACCGCCTGGCCGGCGGCCGGCGCAGGGGCGCTCGCCCTGGGCACTCCCGGCGCCAAGGCGTCGGCCTCCGGTCCCGCCTCCGGTCCGGCCTCCGTCGCGACCGGGACCCCCGTGTGGGCCCAGGCGGTCGCCCCCGCGCACGGCGGCTACGGCGGTCCCACCACGCTCGGCGTGGGCGTCCAGTCCCGTACGCTGTCGGCCCGGCTGGGTGTGTCCGGTCCGGTGTGGACCCTGTCGGACACCAGCAGGACGCCGCACGGCAAGGGCAACGTCCGGGTCGGCCTCGACTACGGCGCCTTCAGCCAGTCGACCGGCGGCAACTACGCCCTTCGCCTGCACCTGGTCGAACTGCCCGCATGTGCGCTGACGACCCCGCAGCTGGCGGAGTGCCGCGTGGAGACGCCGCTGGTGTCGACCAACAACGCCAAGACCTCCAGCGTCTCGGCGGTGGTCAGCCTCGGTTCCGGCGGTGCCGTCAACGCGGCGTACTCCACCGGTGCCAACGGGTCCGCCGGCTCCGGGGCGCACGCGGCCGACGCCGTGTCGTCCGCCGTGTACACGGCGCGGGCACCGCAGGCGGTGACCGCCGAAGCGGCGTCCACCGCGGGCGCGGCGACGGTCATCGCGGCGACCGACTCCACCGGCCAGGAGGGCGGCGCGGGCGGCAGCTACGCCTCGACCCTGTCCTCGGCCGGGTCCTGGTCGCAGTCCGGCTCGTCCGGCGACTTCACCTACACCTACGACGTGCAGGTTCCGGCGGCCTCGACCCCGCTGACCCCGGACGCCTCGCTCTCCTACGACTCGGGCAGCGTGGACGGCAAGACCGCCGTCACGCAGGCGCAGTCCTCCTGGGTCGGCGACGGCTGGAGCACCGACGAGTCCTTCGTCAACCAGCAGTTCACCCCCTGCGACGACACCCCGGAAGGCAGCGCGGGCTCGGTCACCACCAACGACGAGTGCTACGCCGGTCCGATCCTGACGCTGTCGCTGAACGGGTCCTCGACCTCCATCGTCTACGACGCCACCACCGGCAAGTACCGCCTGTCGGACGACGACGGCGCCACGGTGGCGAAGGTGACCGGCTCGAACAACGGCTCCGGCACCTACGACACCTCGTACTGGGTGATCACCGAGCGCGACGGCACCACCTACTACTTCGGCCGCAACCAGCTGCCGGGCTGGGCCTCGGGCAAGGCCACCACGAACTCGGTGGACAGCGAGCGGGTCTACGCCGCGCACTCCGGCGACCCGTGCTACAACTCCACGGCCTCCAGCAGCTACTGCACCATGGCCTACCAGTGGCACCTGGACTACGTCACCACCGTGACCGGCGCCGCGATGGCGTACTACTACAACCAGGACACCAACTACTACGCGGCCTACGGCGGCGCGGACAACGGCTCGTCCTCGGTCCCGTACACCCGCGACTCCTACCTCGCCCACGTGGACTACGGTTTCACCACCGCGACCGGCCCGTACGGGACCGTCCCGGACAAGGTCGTCTACAACACGGCCGGGCGCTGCACCTCGACGAGCGCCAACTGCGGTACGTCCGAGACGTCCGCGAACGCCTCGTACTACCCGGACGTCCCGTTCGACCTGATCTGCGCCTCGGGGGCGACCTGCGGCAACCAGGCCCCGTCGTTCTTCTCGACGGTCCGCCTGGCCTCGATCACGACCGAGCAGTACTCCGTCGCGTCGAGCGGCTACGTCACCGTCGACAGCTACGCGCTGACCCAGACCGAGCCGAACACCGGTGACGCCACCAGCGCCACCCTGTGGCTCTCCACGGTCCAGCGCACCGCGTCCGACACCACGGCGGGCGGCTCGACCTCGCCGATCACCACTCCGCCGATCACCTTCACCGGCTCCGCGCTGGAGAACCGCGTGAACACGTCCACCTACCCGGGCATGTTCCGCTACCGCATCACCGACATCGCCACCGAGACCGGCGAGAACATCGGCGTCTCCTACACGCTGCCGTTCGCGTGCGACACCTCGGCGAACCCGTCCGCCAACGCCGGCTCCTGCATCCCCGAGTACTGGACGCCGCAGGGCTACATCAGCCCGATGCTGGACTGGTTCAACAAGTACGCGGTCAGCGAGGTCCTGGACACCGACACCACCGGTGGCTCCGAGGCCCTGGAGACCGACTACTCGTACGCCGGCCCGGCCTGGCACTACGACGACGACGAGACCACCCAGGCCAAGTACCGCACCTGGGGCGAGTTCCGCGGCTACCAGCAGGTGACGACCACCACCGGCAACGGGGCGAGCGACGCCAGGACCGAGCAGGTCGACAACTACTACCAGGGCATGGACGGGGACTGGCTCTCCGCCAGCTCCACCCGCAGCGTCTCGCTGACCGACTCGCAGGGCGGCACCCACACCGACTCCGACCAGCTGGCGGGGAAGCTGCTGGAGTCCACCTCCTACCTCGGCGACGGCGGCGGGATCGACCACTCGACCATCTACTCCTACTGGGTCTCCCCGGCCACCGCCACCCGGACCCGCTCCGGTCTGCCGGACCTGACCGCCAACACCACCGGCACCGCCGAGGAGTGGACGCGGCAGCGGCTGAGCGACGGCGGCACCGTCTCGTGGCGCTACGGCGAGACCGACACCAGCTACGACGCCAACCCGTCGGACGCGAACTTCGGTCTGCCGACCTACGTCTACGCGCACTCCGTGCCGGTCGACCCGGCGTACGACCAGTGCACCGCGACGGCCTACGCGCCGGCGAACAGCTCCCTCAATCTGGTGGGCCTGCCCGCGAGCTCCGAGACCGACTCGGTGGCGTGCTCCGGCTTCACCGAGGGCTCGGTCGCGTCGGTCCCGAACGGCCTGAACACCCTGGGCGCGCCTGCCAGCGTGACCCGGCCCGACCAGGTCGTGAAGGCCACCGAGACGTTCTACGACGACCCGACCTTCGCCACCGCCTTTCCGCAGACGGCCGCGCCCACCCTGGGCCTGGCCACCATGACCCGGGTCGCGACGGGCTACAGCGGCGGCGCCTTCACCTGGCGCACCACGACGCAGAACACCTACGACGGGACCTACCACCGCGTCGCCAGCTCCACGGACGGGAACGGCAACACCACCAGCACCGGATACACGGTCAACGCGGCCGGCCTGACGACCGGTCAGACACTCACCCAGCCGACCGTGAACGGCATCGCGCACGTCAGCTCGGTCACCTTCGACCCCGAGCGGAACCTGCAGCTCACGTCGACGGACGTGAACGGCGTCGCCACGACCACGCAGTACGACGCACTCGGCCGAGTCACCTCGGTCTGGCAGGACTCGCGCCCGACCACCAGTCTGGCCAACGTGACCAACACCTACACGGAGTCGGACAACTCCATCTCCGGCGTCGTCACCAACACCCTCAACGACAACAGCGGCTACCTGACCTCGGTCACCATCAACGACTCGCTCGGCCGGCCGCGCCAGACGCAGACCTACACCCCGCAGGGCGGACGTCTGATCGACGACACCTTCTACGACTCGCGAGGATGGGTCGCCAAGAAGAACACCGACTACTGGGACTCCACCACCACACCGACGCTCGCGCTGGTGGCGGTGGCCGACAACCAGGTCGCCCAGCAGGACGTCTACACCTATGACGGCCTCGGACGGCAGATCTACGACACCTCCGAGAAGAACGGCGTCGTGGTCACCACCACGACGACGGTCTACAACGGCGACACGACCACCGTGATCCCGCCCGCGGGCGGCGTCACCAAGGCCACCCGCACCGACCTCGTCGGACGCACCGTCGAGGTGGACGACTACTCGACCGCGCCCACCCTGACCACCCCGTCCAACACGACCACCGGGATCTTCTACCTGACCGGTGGCACGGCGACGGCCACGACGTACGGGTACGACGGCCACGGCCAGCAGTCGACGACCACCGACGCCAAGGGCGACAAGTGGACCACGACGTACGACCTCGCCGGCGAGGCCGTCTCGAAGTCGGACCCGACCGCGGGCGCCACGACCATGGCCTACGACGCCGACGGCAACCTGCTGCAGACCGAGGACTCCCGAGGTGACTACACCTCGTACAGCTACGACGCGCTCGACCGGAAGACGGCCGAGTACGCCGCGCCGTCCTCGGGGCAGGTGGCCTACACCTCCACCACGTCGCCCGGCAACGAGACGGCGTCCTGGGTGTACGACAACGCCAACAACGCCGTCTCCGGCATGACCGACGCGATCGGGCAGACCACCACGACCACGTCGTACACCGGCGGCTACCCGTATGTGGAGCAGGCCGTCGGGTTCAACGTCTTCGGCGAGTCCCTGGGCGAGGAGACGATCATCCCGTCCGGCGCGCAGGGCACCACGCTCGGCAAGACGTGGAAGATCACGCACACGTACACCAGTGTGCTCGGCCTGCTGTACACCGACGGCTACGGCCTCGGCGGCGGCCTTCCGGCCGAGACGGTCACCCACACCTACAACAACCAGGACATGCCCAACGGTCTGGCCACCACCTCCTACAGCTACGTCTACGGCACCACCTACTCCGCCTACAACCAGCTGGCGCAGGTCCAACTCGGCGGTTCCACCAGCAACTTCGCCACCGTGTCGGACACCTACGACCCGCACACGGGCAACCTGACCGACCAGCTCGTCACCCGCTCCACCACCACCCCGGCGAGTGTCGACAACACCTCCTACACCTACGACCCCTCCGGGAACATCACCCAGCAGACCGAGACCCGCCTCGGCTCCAGCACCAACGCCGAGACCCAGTGCTTCAGCTACGACGGGCTGGACCGGCTCAGCACGGCCTGGACCGCGACCGACAAGTGCGCGGCCACGCCGACGAGCGGCAACGACTCGACGGTCGGTGACGGCATCTCCGGCGGCTCCTACTGGACCAGTTGGACCTTCGACGCCATCGGCAACCGGCTGACCCAGGACCAGCACTCCCTGACGAGCGGCACCAGCGACACCGTCACCACCAACACCTACTCCAGCACCCAGCCCAACACGGTCACCGGCACCACCAACACGGGAGGGTCGACCAGCTCCACCAGCTACGGCTACGACAGCACCGGCAACACCACCACCCGCGACACCAGCACCGGGAACCAGACCCTCAGCTGGGACAACGACGGCCAGCTCACCAAGGTCGCCAACGCGACGACCAACGCGAGCACGTCGTACATCTACGACGCCGACGGCAACCTGCTGCTGCAGACTGACCCGAGCGGCACCACGCTCTACCTCGGCAGCGAGCAGGTCACCGTGGCCGGTTCCACCACCACGGGGGTCCGCTACTACGACGCCCCGGGCGGGACGACGATCGTCCGGACCGGCACCGGCAGCCTCTACAACTTCGAGATCGCCGACCAGCACGGTACGAGCACCCTGTACCTCGACTCGACCGCCCAGACGCCCACCTGGCGCCAGTTCGACCCGTACGGCAACGCCCGTGGGGTCACCACCAGTTGGATCGACAACCGGACGTTCCTCAACCAGATCAACGACCCGACGACGGGCCTGACCGAGGTGGGGGCGCGGTTCTACGACTCCGCTCTCGGGCGGTTCATCAGCCTCGACCCGGTGTTCGAGGCGACGAGCAGCCAGCAGCTGGGCGGCTACACCTACGCCGGCAGCAACCCGGTCGACAACTCGGACCCCTCCGGTCTGTACATCAGCGGCTGCAGCGGCGGTGATGACCCGGGCTGCACGCTCCGTGTCGTCAACACGCCCAGCGGCCCGGTCGCCGACGGCACGCCCGGCTACGACTACCAGGCGACGAACAGCAACTGGCAGTCGTACGACATGGGCCAGATCATCTACCACCACCACCAGGCGCTGAGCGAGCAGCAGTACCAAGCGCACGAAGCGCAGGTCTATGCGCAGGACCTGGCCCAGGACAGGGCCCAGATCCAGGCAGAAGAACAACAGGAGAAGGAGAAACAGCAGCAGCAGCATTCTTGCGGTTGGTGCGGATTCATGAAGGGCGTCGGTAACGTCATGGGCGATATCAGCACCTTCGCAGGCGTTGGCGCGGCAGTCCTCACATTCATTCCGCCCCTCGCGCCGGTGGCGGCGGGACTGGGCACCATTGCGATGGTGACCGGCGGCGTGTCCGCGGCCTCGTACGCGCTGGGTGGGGACGTCTCCGACGCCGAAGCCGCCGCAGCCGGAACGATGCTCTCGTTGGCCACCGGCGGCCTCGGGAAGACCTTGGGCGGTGTCGCGGGCAAGAGCCTCGGCGACCTGGGTAAGGATGTCGTTCAGGGAGGCATCGGCGGCCTGGTCGATGCCACCCGGAAATCTGCTGCTAAGGTCGTCGGCCTGGCCCTGGAAGATGACGACACCAGTGACGTCGGCGGGACCAAGACCATGTACTTCGCCACCAGGGTGGTCCTGAACATCACGACAGGCTTGGCGCCGACAGCAGGACTCGCCCATGCGGGCTGGGGCGGCTGGACCCCCTCCAATCCGATCGCCAGCAGCTAAGGAAACGACCATGACGAACCTGGCGATGCAAGCGAGTGCCCCCTCGGTCGGTTGGCTGACGGCAGTCGTCGGCGTCCTCGCCTTGGGCATGGCCTGGCGCTTCTCCTCGCTGACAGCCACCCGCGGGCAGAAGATCGGGATCTGTGCGGGTATTGCCTTCGGCTTCGGCGCCCTGGTGGCCATCGCGGCCGCCAAGCACGACTCCGCGGCAACCGCACTGATCATCTTCGCGGACGTCCTGGCGGCGCTCCTCGTGTCCACGTTCGGGAACGAGGGTGACCTCCGGCACGTGTTCCAGGAGCAGGCACAGGGAAAGTCAGGTGCCACGGTCTCCGATCGGACAACGCGTCGGATGCTCATCGCCATCATGGGCGTCGGCGTCGTGGCCATCGGCCTGGAGTTCCTGCTCCACTGGCTGTAAGCCGCGGGTAGTACCGCATCCGGGTCCACTGGGGCTGCCGCGTCTCCGCGGCAGCCCCAGTGCCGTTCCCCGGGCCGGCCCCGGACCGTGGGACGGGGCCCGGGAGCACGGGCGTAGCGGGACGGTCGGGTACGCGGCCGGTGAGGGCCACGGGCGGCCCCGCCCGGGCGGAGCTTTTACAGATCGTCCCCCATCAATCGGCACGGATTCGGAAGAATCGAGCCGATCCCCTTCGGGTAATAGTCGAGTAAGAAAGCGGAGTGTCTGACTCCGTAAAATGATCAACGGGGGAGGAAGCGGACATCGGCCGCTGTAACGTCGCTCGCGCTGCCGCGAGTGTTCTTGCAGGAAGGCGGGGTCCCAGCTGCTACTGGAAGTCCGAATCCATCCGCCGACACGGAAGTCGTCGCCAGCAGCGCTTCGCATACTGCTCAGTAAGAACTGCCTCTTGGTGTGGATCTGGTGCTGCGGCGGTACGTCGCGCATTCATATTGGATCCGGATATCCGACAGGCAGTCAGTTGATGAGAATTCCAGGTTCCCGGCAGGGTCTCGGTGTGCGGCGGTTGGCCGTGCGGGTCGGTGCGGCGGGTGTCGCCTCGGCGTTGTTGGCGCCGGTGCTCGGCGCGGTACCCGCGGTCGCCGCGGTGCCGCGCCCGGCCTCGACCCCCTCCACCTCCGCCTCCGCCTCCGCGTCCGCGTCTTCGTCGTCGTGGTTGGGGGCGGACGCGGCGTCGGCGTTGGCGCGGCGGAGCGGCAAGCCGGTGGTGGCGTCGGCGCAGACGACGTCGACCTCGACGCTGACGGCGAACCCGGACGGGACGCTGACCCTGACCCAGAACCTGGCCCCGGTCCGCAAGCTGGTCCACGGCCAGTGGCGGAACCTGGACGCGACCTTGGTCCGCGACCCGGACGGCAGCTGGTCACCCAGGACCAGCTCCAGCCCACTGACCCTCACCAACGGCGGCAGCGGCGGCACCAGTACGGGTGCGGCTTTGGCGACCATGCGCTCCGGTGACGGCGCCCTGGCCCTGTCCCTGCCGACCGGCTTCACCCTCGGTGCGCCCACCGTCTCCGGCGCCACCGCCACCTACCACGCCGTGCTGCCCGGCGTGGACCTGGCGGTGACCGCGCAGGACAGCGGCGGGTTCAGCGAGGTCCTGGTCGTCCACAACGCCCAAGCCGCCGCCAACCCCCACCTGGCCACCCTGGCCCTGGGCGCCCACACCAGCGGAGCCACCCTGTCCAGCGACCCGGCCGGCGACATCACCGGCCGCGACACCCACGGCCGCACCCTGTTCACCGCCACCGCCCCCACCATGTGGGACTCCACCCAACCCACCACCAACACCCCCACCACCGCCCGCGTCAAATCCCTGACCACCGGCCAGAACCTCCAAGCCCACTCCGGGAACCCGACCACCTCCAGCACCACCGGCCCCGGCACCAGCGCCCACCACGCCACCCTCAAAGCCGCCTACCACGACGGACACATCACCCTGACCGCCAACGCGAGCGTGCTGCACGGCAAAACCACCGTCTACCCGGTCTACATCGACCCCACCTTCACCCCCAGCGGCCAAAGCGACACCGTCCAGGCCTGGGCCACCGTCGACAGCGAATGGCCCACCACCGCCTTCTACGACCCCGCCGCCGCCACCCCCGGCCCCCTGCACGTCGGCTACACCGACTGGACCACCGACGTCTCCACCAACCGCTCCTTCCTGCAGACCAGCGTCCACAGCGCCCTATGGGACGCCACCGTCCTGACCTCCACCATCTCGTTCTACGAGAACTGGTCCGCCTCCTGCACCGCCGAACCCGTCGACCTCTACCAAACCGGCACCATCAACCCCGCCACCACCTGGAACAACCAACCCGCCTGGATCACCAAACTCGGCACCGACAACGTCGCCAACGGCTGGTCCACCGCCTGCGGACCCGCCGACGTCACCTACAAC
>OVEP010014174.1_pt1 | contig 11013 bp, 13 predicted proteins | sample 1779801 | NCBI WGS metagenome assembly OVEP01 (sample SAMEA3914791, study PRJEB12502) | metagenome | biome: forest; material: soil | place: Canada | collected 2011-07-03 | depth 0.1 m
CCCGGAGATCTTGCGGAACTCGACGGCATCGTGATGCGCGCGAGCCGCACCGGCCGCGTGCGCCACCGGACCATGCGCAACACGGCGGGCGGCGAAATGCCTGCGCAGCTTGGCGAGACCATCATGGTCAACGACCCTGCAGCGATGCGTGAGGCTGCGATTCTCGGACTGGGTGTTGCGCTGCTGTCCGTGTCGGACGTGCTGTTGGCGGTCGAGCGAGGCGAACTTGTACGATTACTGCCGCGCTGGTACGCGGACGCCGGGGCGATTTCGATCTACTACGCGACGCGAGCGCTGCTGCCGGCGAAAACACGGGTGTTTGTCGATTTCGTTGTCGAGGCGTTCGAGCGGGAGCGATTGGCTGAGCGGTTTGCGGGAAGCGTTGAATGAGCCGCTATCGGAACGCTATTGCCCGGCTGCGCTCTCCTCAGCGGCAATGATCACGGCAGAGGTGACGGGCGAATGGACAGTCCATCCCATGGCACTGTACAGCGCAAGGCCATCGGCCGTCGCCACCAGAACGCCTTGCCTCTTTCCCCGCGCCACTGCCTCGCCGCTTAATAGCGTCATGATTGCGCTTCCCAGGCCACGTCTTCGGTGTGATTCATGCGTGATGATCTGGTCAAATATGCACGACTCTCCGTCCAGGGCGCACTGACCGCTCGCGGCTAGATCACCCGCAGCATCCTTGAGCTGTGCCCGGATAATTGGCCCCTCGTCAAATACGCGCACGGCATACCCTTTTGGAAGGACTTGCTCGCCTCGCGAACCTTCGTTGTCGGCCAGGGCGGCGGTCATCATGAATACAGGCGCTTGCACGGTCCAAGTCGGCGGAAGGACCTCAGCCACGGTGCGCGGCTCGGCGCAAACCTTGATGAAAGTCCATGGGGTATGGATGCGGGAAGCCAGATCCGTAACGACTTCTGGTCGAAATTCCGGCAACACATAGCGTGCGTTTTGTTGAGGCAATCCGACGTCGACCCGAAAACCAATGGGTAACACAGTCGGGGCGGGCGTTCTTCGCGACAGCGCCCAGCCCGTTACCCACGCTTCGACGATCAGAGGATCAACCCGATGAACGGCCAGGGGTTTTGGCATTTCCATTGTCGATACTTCCATCCAATCCGTTCCAGTGACATAGTCGGCCGCCGAAAATCTCAGTGCTCAAACATCCCGGCGGTTCAAGACACCTTTCAGGGGTCGTCCATCTTGCCCGATGCTCAACTCGAGCATTGGGCGAAGAGAGTGATTAAAAGCACAGAGCAGGTCAAGCGCATTACTCTTTCGCGCTCTCACCGGACAACGTAGCACGCAAGGAATGAGGCTTGAGATTGTTCCCAACCAGCAAGCCTCCTTCAGCGTTGCATGCTGCTATACGAGCCCTTGAGCTGTCATCGCTAATAGCAGCCGTTCTGCGCCGATGCCGAAGCCCGCACCTTCCCGATATGCCCCACCGCCTACGACTTGCTGTTGCGCCCCAAGTTCGGTGCAGCGTATCTCGAAACCCTGACCGTTCAGATAGTAGCTGAGGCCTCTACGAGCTGCGCCGTCGATTGCATAGCTAAGTCCGAGTGAATCGAAAAATCCCATCACTATCTCCTGACTACACCTGACGGCCAGTTCAGGATCGGGGCACAGGTATTCGAATCCCAGCTGCGAGAACTCTCGATACCGGCCTGCCTGCGGTCGCTCATATCGATAGCATCGTGCAATGTAAAACAACATACGTTCCTGTCGGCGACCCAGCAACTCGCTACACCGCTCCTGGAATAGAGCCGTCGCCTCCGGAATCAGGCAGCACGGTCTTCCCTTCTTATCCGGAAAGGCCCACATTTGGCCGATGATCTCACTGCCGCCGGCCTTTTGGATGAACGTATCCTGCGACCATAAGGCAGGAACGATCGTCTCCTCGGCTCCAAAGTTAATGAAGATAGCTCCGGAACTGATTTTCCAGAGCGCGTATTTGTGCGGCTTCGTTGCCAACGATGAAACGGGTTCCGCGAATCATGGTCATGAGAATCCTCTTCGGTGTAGAAAATAAAAAAGGCGCCTAGGGCGCCTTGGTCGTTTGTGCATGGAGAGGGAGAAACGAAGCCCCAGATTCCCTGCTATGGACGTAACGAACCACGGCGCATTGGCTTGCGACCATGATGATGGTGAAACTTGCTCGGGACGTTACGGAGTTCCATGCTGCCAATATTGACACATAAGCTCAGTTTTGTGCGCATGCTGATATGTCTCCGCGGGTTCGTTGTGGCGATAGCACCGGCTGACCGTTCGTGGTCGCGTGCCGCCTCACGCAATGCGCATACTTACGCCGGCCTTGCACGACTGCGATCGGCAGCACGCGACCCAACTCGGCCACACGCGGATAGAGGACAAACGTCCGAAACGGTGCCAGCAGCGGACGCTGGCCCGTACCCCGCAAAATCGGTCGTGACGTCCAAGATAAGGCTATCTGAGAACTCGCCGTTATCCGCCCCGCCTACAACCGGTCGAGGCAACGTTTCCGAATCCTCTCTTCGCGCTCGTCACATTGATACGCGCTGGATGGCTCCTGCGACCGCTCGCACGGCAAGCAGGTATCCATCAACACCAAGGCCGCATATCACGCCGTGTGCCGCGAGCGAGATCAGCGAATGTCGATACTGTTCACCCCGCTGGTGGATGTTGGTGATGTGCACCTCGATCACGGGTTGGCGAATCAGCTTGACTGCATCCAGCACGGGTATCGACGCAAACGAAAACCCCGCTGGATTGATGACGACGGCCGCATCCTTCTCGAAGGCTTCCTGCAACCAGTCGACCATCACACCTTCATGGTTCGTTTGGCGAAAATCGCATTCGAGGTCGAGCTCGGCCGCGAGGGCTTCAGTACGCTCTTTCACCTGAGCAAGGGTCGTCGTGCCGTACAGGTGAGGTTCGCGCTTGCCGAGCATATTCAGGTTCGAACCGTTCAGGACATAAACAAGTGGCTTCATCTGCGTTGCCTGCATTTCAGTGAGAATGGGATTGAGTCGGCACGTGTCCTGACGAGCCAAGGACTTCTTCGGCAGAGTCGACCCGGTTCATGTCGATACCCAGCGTTTCGGGAGCGGTGAGAATCGCGATGAGCGAAATAACGTTGAACACGACGCACACTGCGATGACGCCCCACGGCGAGCCATTGCAAAGGGCAAAGAGCCAGACTGCAAGAACCGGCATCGGACCGCCCGCGACCAGATTGGCGCCGGTATAGGCAAGCGCCGAGCCCGAGTAGCGCACGTTAGTAGGGAATGCTTCAGCGAATGCAACCGGCTGGATGCCGCTCTGAAATTGGGTGAAGCCAAGAAAGAAACCCATTGCTGCCAGCATGGGCACGAAACTCTTCGTATCAAGAATCTGAAAGTACACGAACAGCATGAGCAAGGTTGCGGTCGACCCTATCGCGAGCGCCTTCTTGCGACCGATACGGTCACTCAGCATGCCGCCGGCCAGCGCGCCGACGATGGCGCACACGTTCGCGCCCATCAACAGCAGGAAGCCCGTCTGTTTCGGCACGCCCAGCGTTTTTGTGACGTAACTCAAGGAGAACACAACGATCAGATAGAAGATCGCTGCAGGGCCGCAGAAGAACAACATCCACCGGAGCACCGTTCGCCAGTGAAGGCGCAGTGCATCGCGCAGCGGACTGCCGACGTGGGCTACGTCGGTTTTACGGAGCGCGACGAACGCGGGCGTCTCACTGACTCGCAGCCGGATGTAGATACCGACGATCACGAGAATGAAGCTCAGAATGAACGGAATGCGCCAGCCATACGCGTCGAACGCCTGCGCCGACATCGTCGATGAAAGTGCTAGCAATACGCCGTTGGCCATGATCTGGCTGAGCGGCGAGCACAATCCGAGAAGGCCGGAGTATTTGCCGCGACGATCGGGACTCGCGTGCTCGATTGCCATCAACTGCGCACCCGTCGATTCACCACCCAGCGCGAAACCCTGCAGGATGCGCAGCACGACCAGCAATAGCGGCGCCCATACGCCGATGCTCGCGTAGGTTGGCAGCAAGCCCATCAACATCGAGCAGAGACCCATTACGGTGACGGTACCGAGCATCAGATTGCGCCGTCCCAGCTTGTCGCCAAGGTAACCACAAATGATGGCGCCAAGCGGTCGCGCCGCGAGTCCGACACCGAACGTGGCAAGCGATGCCAGCAACGCGGAGGTCGAATCCATCGACGGGAAAAACAGCTTGGGCAGCACGGTGGCGGCCAGTGCGCCATATAACGTGAAGTCAAACCATTCGAGTGCGGTCCCGACGGCCGCCGCGGTCACGGCGCGCGTGCGCATCGCCTGCTGCGCGGGTAGGTGCGATTGCTGATCCATGTTGTCTCCTGTTCCAAACCTGTGTCGGCTTCACGTCCCGGAGAACCTTGTCATGTCCCCCCGCGCGTGGCCCGTCTTTTGTTATGCGTCTCTTGCTATCTGCGCGATGAAGCATTCGACGAGACGGCATGTTGCACAGATTAACAGCGATGGTGGGACGCTATTCCAAGGTGGAATCTCATTCCACATTATGCAATCATGTGTGTTCTACTGAATTGACGGGAGGTTCCATGCCGGGTGTGACTGAGAGAACACTGGCGGTACTCGAATTTCTGGCAACACAGATGGAAGGAACGCCCCTCGCGTTAATCTCGGATCAACTTGAGATCCCGCGCAGCGCCTGCCATCGCCTGCTCGCCGATCTCAAGCAGTGCGGCTATGTGCGTCAGTTACGCGAGCAGGGCGACTATGTGCTAACCACGAAGCTGGTCGGCCTGGGTCTCAGCTATCTCGCGACGTCCGGCATCATCGACATTGCGCAAACCATGCTCGACCGTCTGGCGGAAACGTCCGGAGAGCTCGTGCGGCTTGCGATCGTCGACGGAGACAGATTGACGTGGGTTGCCAAGTCGCAGGGCGCGCTGAAGGGCCTGCGGTACGACCCGGACATGGGTATGGACACCATTCTGTCGTGCAGTGCAACAGGCCACGCCTGGATGATGACAATGACCGATGAGCGGGCGCTCGAATTGGTGACACGCCAGGGGTTCGGGCAGCCAAAGCAGTACGGACCCAACGCACCGACCACCGTGAAGGCGCTGCTCGGGTTCGTCGATGCCGCTCGTTCCCGCGGCTACGCCACAATCTATGAGGTGTTCGCGCCGGGGATGACGGCGATGGCCGCTCCGGTCCAACGACGGGGTTACCCGGCTATAGGGGTCATCAGCATTGCAGGGCCAGCCGTCAGATTAACGGAGAAGCGCATGGCGACACTCGGCCCTGCGCTTGTGGCGGCTGCAAACGAGCTCGCGGCTGCCAGCCTGGCATCTCCGCTTTTTGGCCGAATGCGTTAGTGTCCGGCGCGCGGTCGAAGCACATACGTTCGAATATGAGGGCTGCTTATGGATCATCAACGGACGTCCATGAATGCTCGTCATTGGCAGCAAATGGCACGGCCACCGCCTGTCATCGATCGGCGGGCACGCGACCTTAGCGGGCAGTCAGGATCCTCGACAACGGACATTCACATGCGTGAGTGATTAACCTCCCTAAGCACGTCTATAAACGCCCGCAGACCAGCAGGCACGTGTCGATGCCCGGGATAGTACAAGCAGAGCCCCGGGATTAACGGGCACCAATCTTCCAGCACGGTAACCAGCCGGCCGTCGTCCAGCCAATCACGGGCCGTGGACTCCGGTACATACGCAAGGCCCAAACCATCGGACGCCGCCTCAACCATCAGGCCGTTGTGATCCAGCGTGAGTACGCCGGGAACATCGATCGCCACTTCCTGCCCGTGCTTGCGGAACTCCCAGCGGTAGCGCTTGCCGCTCGGCAGCCGCTGGCGAATGCAGTCGTGGTGACGAAGGTCGTCGGGCGTGGTGAGCGGTGTTCGTCCCGCGAGATACGACGGTGCTGCAACGACTACGAAGCGAAGATCATCGCTGATGCGCACCGCCACCATGTCGCGCGGGATCGACTCACCAAGCCGTACTCCGGCATCGAAACCTTGCTCAACGATATCGACGAGCCGTCCCTCCGCGACCAGATCGAGCGACATGCCGGGGAAGCGTTTTAGAAAACTCGGCACTACCGTTTTCAACAACAGCCGCGCCGCACTCTCATTGGCATTGATTCTGAGCGTGCCGCTCGGGTTACCGCGCGCATCGGCGACGGCATCCAGTGCTTCGTCAAGATCGCGGAGCACGGGCGCAAGCCGCGCGAGCAATGCTTCGCCGGCTTCTGTCGGCGCTACGCTACGCGTCGTGCGATTGAGCAGACGTACGCCCAATTCACGCTCCAAGGCGAGCATGGCGTGACTGAGCGAGGAACGCGAAACGCCGAGTGCATCGGCGGCGCGGCGGAAACTCCGATGCGCGGCGACAGCGGAAAACGCGGTGAGATCGGCAAGTGTCGGCTTGGTCATTGGTGGCGAATTTTCACGGGGTCATACGCACTATAGTGGCTTCTCTGACCAATGACGGATGCCTAGACTGGTCATCATGCAATGCCACTCCATCCACTTTCCGAAGAGACACACCATGATGAAGACCTGGTTTATCACCGGCACATCGTCGGGCCTCGGCCGACTACTCGCCGAGCGCCTGCTGCAACGCGGCGATCGGGTCGTCGCGACGCTGCGGCGCGAGGGGGCGCTCGATGATCTGAAAATACAGTACGACGGCCGGTTGCATGTGCTGACACTCGATGTCACCGACCTCCGCGCGGTGCACACGAACATCGCTGCCGCATTCGAAGCGATGGGCCGTATCGACGTCGTCGTGAACAACGCGGGCTACGGGTTATTCGGCGCGGCCGAGGAAGTGACTGATGAACAGATCGATCGGCAGATCGCCACCAATCTCACCGGATCGATTCAGGTGATCCGTGCCGCGCTGCCTCACCTGCGCCGCCAGGGTGGCGGCCGGATCGTCCAGATCTCATCCGAAGGCGGACAGAGCGCTTACCCGAATTTCAGCCTCTATCATGCGACGAAATGGGGCATCGAAGGTTTCGTCGAGTCAGTGGCGAAGGAGGTGGCGCCATTCGGTATCGACTTCGTGATTGTGGAGCCGGGACCGACCAGCACGCAGTTCGGTGCCGGTCTCGATCACGCGGTGCCGATGCCCGAGTACGACGATACCCCGGCGGGCGACGTCAGAAGGGCGATTGCGTCCAACAGCTTTGCAATTCGGGGCGATGCCGGCAAGACGGTCGCCGCAATGATCGTCGCGGCGGACTCGGCACATCCACCGCTACGCTTGACGCTTGGCGGCGGTGCCTACGACTCGATGAGCGCTGCATTGGCCGAGCGCCTGAAGATGCTCGAAGCACAGAAGGACATTGCGTTTTCGGCGGACTCGATAGACTAAGCGAGCGCAGAGGGGCGCGCTGACGCAATAGCTGCATGAGGGTCGATCCCGGATCGATCCTCAACGGACGGTGAAGACGGGGCGGGTGCAAGCTGCACAACAGACATTTGCCCCATCAGGATTGGGCTTATCTCGCCGCAACGCGATATCACGCGATCTGCTGAACCCACTGGCTCCGCCAAGCCGGTGCTTCGAAGGGATCCGAAAAATACTGGGTCTCGTGAATGACCTTGCCGTTGCAGAATTCCATAATGCTTACCGTGTAAGCCGCTCGCCCCTTATAGGTGATGGCGTATTCCGTGACCCAGAGATTACCTTCTCCCTGGATTCGCCTGACATCGAAACCTGATGGCTTATCTGGATGATGACTCCGCAGTGCCTGCAAATTAACTCGCCCGACGATTCGTTCACCTGATTGGGGATAGTCACAGACGGCATCGTCATCGTAAATATCGTGTTCTGCGTCGAGATCGCCAGCCGCCGACGCTTGCCAGTGCGCGTTCAGGGCTTCACGTATTGTCTCTTCCTGCATGGCGTGCCTCCGCATACCGTTCACGTCTATCTATTACGTACGCCGCGGAATAAACCCGGGGCTGCCCGTCTTGACGACTTCGTTGAACCTCTGCCTCGTCTCAATCCGGTTAATCGCGTCGAACGCGTCTGCCGGAAGCGCGGAGATATCGAAATTCTCGCGCGCGCGGGTCGCAGATTTGGGCGTGGTGAGCAAAGCCCCGCCACGCTGGATCGCCCAGGCAAGGAGTACCTGTGCAGGCGTCTTTCCGATTCGCGCGGCAATCTCCGAGATGACGGGATCCTCAAGCGGTCCCGGCCTGATTCCGTGACCCAATGGCGCAAAGGCCAAAAACACGATCTCTTTCTCTTTGCAGAATTCCAGAAGTTCCGTTTCCGGAAGATACGGATGGGCTTCGACCTGTACCGCCGCCGGCTTGATTCGAGCCGATTCATAGAGAGGCCGCAATTCGTTCAAGCCGATGTCAGACAGTCCGATGGCCCTGCATCTTCCATGGTCGACGAGATCTTCCATCGCCCTCCAAGTGTCTAGCAACGTCACGCCTTTATCGTAGATGACATCGCCGTTTTCATCGCGCGGGTCCTGCTCATCTCCAGGCTGAAATGCAAACGGAGTGTGTATCAGGTAGAGATCAAGATAGTCGATCCCGAGTCTTTCAAGACTTGCCTCGAAAGCCGGTTCGACACGCTCGGGACGATGATTGGAGTTCCACAATTTTGTGGTCACGAAGATGTCTTCGCGCGCGATCCCTCCGGCAGCAAGGCCTATCCTCAGCGCCTCGCCCACCTCGCGCTCGTTCCGATATCGCTCGGCGCAATCGAAGTGTCGATAGCCGGCTTCCAGCGCGTCTCGGGTCGCACTTTTAGTTGTCGCTGCGTCGGGAATCAGCGTGCCAAATCCGAGCGCGGGCATATGGCCGCCTCCGTGATTAAGCGCGATCTTTTTGCTCCGGAAATCGGAAGACTCAATCACGGCAACACCTCCGCACTACTTCGTGTCATGCGAGGAAGAACCGACGCCTGGGCTTGCGGTTGTGGCGCCGGGTCGATGAACAGAAAGAACGTCAATGTATTCGAGTTGTGTGGATTCGCAGCTCAGCCACCGCCATCAGGGTCAGACCGAGCGCCAAACAGGTCGGCTTCCTGATCCAGTGTAGCAAACGAATGACTGGGCGGCGGAGGAGGGTTCCGGAAGATGCAGCACGCAGTGGGTAGGTGACAGATAGCTGACAACGGACGGTCGACTCTCCACGTTGCAAGAATTGACGTCGAGCTAGCGCCGCTACTTCTGCGCGGAAACAAGCCGGCATCAATCCTTCTATCGGATCTTGATGACAACCTTACCCTTAGTACGTCCTGTTTCCACGTAAGCCAAAGCCTCTTTGGTTGACTCAAACGGGAAAACCCGATCGATCACAGGCTTTATCGCACCTGCCTCGATGAGCGCAGCGATCCGGCCTAGCTGGTCTCCATCGGCACGCATAAACAGAAATGAATAGCTGACGTGATGGCGCTTCGCCGCCTTTCGGATGCGATAGCTCAGAAAGCGCACCGCCGTTTTCAGGAACCAGGGGGCACCGATCTGTTTAGCGAAATCAGGATCGGGCGGCCCTGCGATTCCAATGAGCTTGCCACCCGGCTTGAGCACTCGCAATGATCTTTCAAGCGTATTTCCGCCCTGCGTATCCAGCACCACGTCGAGGTCTTTCAGCACGGCGGAAAAGTCGTCTTTTTGGTAATCGATGACGATATCCGCGCCGAGTTGCTTCATCAACTCGGCATTCGCGGCACTCGCTGTCGTCGCGACGGTCGCGCCCAGATGCTTCGCCAGTTGAATGGCAAAGGTGCCAACGCCGCCCGAGCCGGCGTGTATGAGCACTTTCTGCCCTTTCTTTAGTTGGCCTCTTTCGATCAGCGCCTGCCAGGCGGTCAAGCCCACCAATGGGATTGAAGCCGCTTCTTCCATACTGAGCGCTTTGGGCTTGAGCGCCACGGCGTCTTCCTTGATCGCGATAAATTCAGCGAAAGTACCGATCCGATCTTTAGGCGGTCGCGCATAGACCTCATCGCCCGGCTTGAATCGCCGCACGCCCGATCCGACTCGGGCAACGACCCCGGCGAGATCGTTGCCCAAAATCAGCGGCAAACGATAGGGCAGGATGAGTTTGAACGCTCCATCGCGGATCTTTGAATCAAGAGGATTCACGCCGGCGGCATGAATTTCGATCAATACGTCATCCTCACGTATTTCCGGGACCGGCATATCGCCGGCCCGAGCACCATTCTTGCGTCCATATCGATCGATGACGAATGCCTTCATCACGGTTCCTTGTCAGTTTCGTTTTGCGTCAGGTAATAGCGTCTACGTTGCGAGCCGCAGATCTTTGCGAATGCCGGCGTCCACCAGGCCCGCGGGCGCAAATCTGCGTAGCAAGCGCAGACGTCCGGCGAGCCCACCGGCTGCATAGCGGAGTTTCGGGCGAGCTGCGAGGGCGGCCTGCAATACGGTTTCGGCCACAACCTCAGGACCGTCAGCGCTGTCGACCACCTCCTTGACGCGCTTATCCACGGCCGCGCGGATCTCGCGGTACGCGTCGAGGGGGGCGTCGGGCGCCATGAAGTTCGCATCGAAAGGCGTCTTGATGTAGGCAGGCTCAATGACCGATACCCGGATGCCCATCGTACGCAACTCATGGTCGAGCGACTCTGAATAGCCTGCTACCGCGTGCTTGGTGGCGGTATACAGCGCCATATAGGGCATGGGTAAGAAGCCCAACACAGAACCGATGTTGATGATGCGACCGCCATCTTGTTGCCGCATCTGGGGCAGCACGGCACGCGTCATGCGGACAATCCCGAAGAAGTTCGTATCGAAGATCGCACGGGCCTGGTCAAGCGAGCTTTCTTCCGCGGCGGCAGGGGCGACGCCGAAGCCCGCGTTGTTCACTAACAGGTCGATGCGGCTGTGCAGACGGAGCACTTCCTTGACGGCTGCTTCAACGGACGCGTCGCTAGTCACGTCGAGCGGCAGCATCTCGAACGTCCGCTGCCCGACTTGTGCACCGCGCCGGCTGGTGCCGTAGAC
>OVEP011218189.1_pt1 | contig 10996 bp, 10 predicted proteins | sample 1779801 | NCBI WGS metagenome assembly OVEP01 (sample SAMEA3914791, study PRJEB12502) | metagenome | biome: forest; material: soil | place: Canada | collected 2011-07-03 | depth 0.1 m
TGCCCAGGATCAGCGCGGCGACCAGGGTGACGGCGTAGGACTCGAACAGGTCGGCGGCCATCCCCGCGCAGTCGCCGACGTTGTCGCCGACGTTGTCCGCGATGGTGGCGGCGTTGCGCGGGTCGTCCTCCGGGATGCCCTGCTCGACCTTGCCGACCAGGTCGGCGCCGACGTCGGCGGCCTTGGTGAAGATCCCGCCGCCGACGCGCATGAACATGGCCAGCAGGGCCGCGCCGAAGCCGAAGCCCTCCAGCACCTTGGCGGCGTTCTCCTTGTAGATCAGCACCACGGCGGAGGCCCCGAGCAGGCCGAGACCGACGGTGATCATGCCGACCACCCCGCCGGTGCGGAAGGCGATCCGCATCGCCCGGTGCGAGACGCCCCGGATGTCCGGATCCGCATCGGACCCGGCGGAGCCGGCGGCCGGGGTGGCGGCGCGGGCCGCGGCCGCGACCCGGACGTTGCTGCGGACCGCGAGACGCATCCCGATGTAGCCGGTGAACGCCGAGAAGGCCGCCCCGACCAGGAAGAAGGCGGAGCGGCCGATGCGCTGGGACCAGGTGTCGGCCGGCAGCAGCAGGAGCAGGAACACCATCGCCCCGGCGAAGACGCCGAGGGTGCGGAACTGCCGTGCCAGGTAGGCGTTGGCGCCGTCCTGGACGGCGCCGGCTATGCGCTTCATGGCCTCGGTGCCCTCGTCCGCGGCGAGGACCTGGCGGGCGAGCACCCAGGCCACGCCGAGTGCGGCGACGGCGACGATCGCGACGATGACGACAACGGTCTGGTCCGTACTGGTCAGCACGGCACCAGCGGTAGCTGGAGCACCGGTGAAGATGAGCCCGGCCATTCGTCCTCCTTGACGTCTGGCTCGTGCGCCGGGCGGGCAGCGGCAGTTGGCCGACCGGCTGCGCGGGCGAGTGTGCGCCGAGTCGCATCCCTGTTGTGCCGACACGGCAGGCCGCGATTGTAGGAATCACGGCCTGATCAAAACAGGGTATGCGCAGGGATTAGTGCACAAACCCTGTGATCACCGCCGAATCATGCCAAATCCCAACCGCACCAGGATCTTCCGCCCGGCCCCTGCGGCACTGCCGCCCCAGCCGCAGACCGGACATGACGGGCGATCAGGGCCGGGCGCTCAGGACTCCTTCTCCCGACTCCGCAGCAACTTCCGGATCTGCAGCACCAGTTCGTCGTCGCTCCGGACCGGCCGGTCGGAGACCAGCGCGCCCAGGCGCTCCGCCATGGCGAAGTCGTAGGCCCGCTCCTCGTCCGCGCCCGGAACGACCGCGTACTGCTCGGCCGAGCGGAAGCCGACCGCGACGTCCACCACCTTGGCGATGATCCAGGTGAGCAGGAAGGAGAAGGCCGCGACGGCCAGGATCGCCACCACCTGCTTGCCCAGCAGTCCCCATCCGCCGCCGTAGAACAGGCCCTTGTGGCCGCTGATCCGGGCCGTGGCGAACAGTCCGACCATGATCAGACCGGTCAGGCCGCCGAACCCGTGCACGCCGACCACGTCCAGGGTGTCGTCCACGCCGAAGCGGTACTTGAGGGTGATCGCGAACGCGCACACCACGCCCGCCACCAGCCCGGTGATCACCGCGCCGGTCGGATTGATCTCACCGCAGGCCGGAGTGATGGCCACCATGCCGGCGATGGCCGCCGAGGCTACTCCGAGCATGGTGACCCGACCGGTGCGCCAGTTCTCCACCAGCGGCCAGGTGATCATCGCCCCGGCCGCGCCCAACTGGGTGTTGATGAACGCGGCGGCGGCCGTGCCCTGGGTGTTCAGCGCCGAACCGGCGTTGAAGCCGAACCAGCCGAACCACAGCAGCGCCACGCCGATGACGACCAGTGGGATGTTGTTGGGGCGCTCCTCCCGACGGGCGAAGTCCCGGGGCGCCCGCAGGGCCAGGGCCACCGCCAGGCCGGCCACCCCGGAGTCGAGCTCGACCGGCAGCCCGCCGGCGAAGTCCAGCGCCCCGAGCTGCTCGACGATCCAGCCCTGCGGGTCGAACACCCAGTGGGCGAGCGGGATGTAGACGATCAACAGCCACAGCACCGAGAAGACCAGCCAGCCCTTCATGGTGGCCCGGTCGGCGATGGATCCGCTGATCAGCGCCACCGTGACGATGGCGAAGCCCATCTGGAAGGTGCTGTAGACATAGGTCGGGATGGCTCCGGTGAGCGTGGTCAACTGCACGCCCCGGAAGAAGGCGTGGTCGAGGTTGCCGATCAGGCCGACGCCGCCGACGTCGTGGCCGAAGGCGAGGGAGTAGCCGACGAGGTACCAGACGACCGTGCCCAGGGCGAGCGCGGAGAAGCTCATCTTCAGCATCACCAGCAGGTGCTTGATCCGCACCATGCCGCCGTAGAAGAACGCCAGACCCGGTGCCATCAGCAGCACCATCGCGGTGGAGGCGAGCAGCCAGGCGGTGTCGCCGGAGTCGTAGCCGGGCGGCATGGCCGGGGAAGAAGCGGTGTACATCAGGACGCTACCTGCCTCACTGCGATGGACCGGACGGGCTGGGACGGGGGCTGGGACAGGGTCGGACCCCTGGGACGGTCCGGGCCGGGTGGGATGGCCTGGGGCTGGCCGGTCTGGGACGGTCTGGGACGGTCGGTCAGGGCTTGCGCAGGTCGGGCGCCGGTCGGCCGATGAGCAGTCGGCGTACGGCGTCCCAGGCGGTGCGCTGGGCCCGCGCCACCTCGACCGGGCCGTCCCCGACCAGGCGCAGCCAGGCCCCGCAGTCGTAGGGGAGCACGCTGACGCCGTAGGGCAGCCCGGCACCGGCCAGGGCCCGGTGCAGGGTGTCGGCGACCTCGTCGGCGGGGCGGCGGTCGGTGGCCACGAACAGCGAGGCGACGTGGTCGTAGCCGGCCAGCACGCCGGGGCCGAGCACTCCCTTCGAGCCGGAGCCGGGGTCCTCCGGCTGCAGCCGGAGGGTGTCCACGGCGAGCAGTCGGCCGTCCGGGCGGATGATCCGCAGGTCCGTGGCGAGCACCCGGTACTGGTGCCGCTCGTTCCGGGCGAGCCGTCCGGCGGTCAGGGTGTCGCCGAGGACCACGGTCCCGCCGGGGGCGACGGTGACCTCGGTGCGCTGGTAGTAGCGGGCGTCCTTGAAGGGGATCAGCGGGTCCGGCAGGTACTCGACATAGGCGCCTGGTCCGACGTCGATGTTCACCAGCTGGGTCGCGTAGTCGTGTTCCATCCGGTAGACCTTGGTGGCGGCCTGGGTGGTCAGATGGACCAGGGTGTCGGGACCGCAGCGGACGTCCGTGCGGTAGCGGTCGGCCTGGGCGATTCCGCCGCCGCTGGACATCAGGATCAGGAACGCCATCTCCGGCAGGTTCGGGTCGTACCAGAGCGGCTTGACGATGTGGAGCGGAGCCTTCTGGAAGCGCTCGACCAGTTCGGTGCGGCCGCCGAGGACCTCGAAGCCGAGTTCGAGGATGCCGACCTTGGCGGGCGAGCCGGGGCCGAGGGTGTCCGGCTCGGACGCCCAGCCGATCACCTCGGGCGGGGTCCGCAGCGGCTCGTAGTAGGACGGGGTCAGCCGGTCACGCGTCATCGGCACAGCCCCTCAGGAGGCGCTGCCGAGCAGGACCCTGCGGCGCGACTCCAGATAGCGGGCGATCTCGTCGATGCCCTCGCCGGTCAGGCAGTCGGTGAGCACCACCGGACGGTTGTCGCGGACCCGCAGGGCGTCCGACTCCATGGTCGCGACATTGGTGCGGACGTACTGGGCGATGTCGATCTTGTTGATCACCAGCAGGTCGCTGTCGGTGATCCCGGGGCCGCGCTTCCGCGGCATCTTCTCGCCCTCGGCGGTGTCCAGCACGAACAGGAACAGGTCGACCAGGGCCGGGCTGAAGGTGAGCGTCAGATTGTCGCCCCCGCTCTCGTAGAGCAGGGTGTCGGTGTCCGGGAAGCGCTCCAGCATCTCGGCGCCCGCGGCCAGGTTCATCGTCGGGTCGTCGCGGACGGCGGTGTGCGGGCAGGCGCCCGTCTCCACGCCGACGACCCGCTCGGGTTCGAGCACTCCGGCCAGGGTGCGCCGGACGTGTTCGGCGTCCTCCTGGGTGTAGATGTCGTTGGTGATCACGGAGGGTCGGTGGCCCCGCTCGATCAGCAGCGGGACCAGCGCCTCGATGAGCGCGGTCTTGCCCGAGCCGACGGGACCGCCGATGCCGACCCGCAGAACGTTGTCGTCCATGGTGGTGCTGCCTTTCCTAGAGGTTCAGGGGTGATGGGCGGTCGAGCCGGCTCAGCTCGCGAAGAGCCGGGCCTCCGCGCGCTCGTGCTGTCCTGACATCACGTCCGCCAGGAAGGCGGTGGCGCCGACGTCCGCGAGTTCGCGGCGCACCGCCTGAGCCACCACCTCCTCGATCACCGGGGCCGCGCCCCGGATCAGCACCTGCGCCCGCCGGTGGTCCGTCAGCCGCAGCCGCAGGGCCGCACCGGCGAAGCTGGCGCAGAAGGCGTAGAGGTCGGCCGCGACCGCGTGCCGGACCGCGACGCCGGTGGCCGCGTAGATGACGCCGGCCGCGACGGCCTGGGTACCGGGCGCCTCCCGGCGGACGACCGCCCGGTGGTAACCGGTGATCCCCGGCCGGTCGAAGACCTCGGCGGCCAGGTCCAGCAGCTGGCGTCCGGTGCGGGTGGACGCCAGCCTGCCCTCCCGGCCGAGCTTGGTCGCGTACAGGTGCTCGTCGATCCCGGCGACCCGCTGCCAGTCGTCCGCCGCCGCGGCCCGGTGGGCGAGCGCGAGGGCGGTCGCGTCGGCGGGGCCGACGCTGTGCCGCAGCAGGTCCTCCAGCAGCAGCGGCAGCGACTCCGCGTCGACGGCCCTGGCCTGGGCGAAGCCCTCCAGGCTGTGCGAGAGGGTGTAGAAGCCGCTCGGGAAGGCCGAGTCGCTGAGCTGGAGGCTGACCAGCAGCGCTCCGAGGGACGTGCCGCCGCCGGCCCGGCCGGCGGCCAGGTCGATCCGGCCCTCGCCGACCTGGCCGGCTTCGTTGTCCGTGTACACGAGTGCCTGTTCCCCGGCCCTAGACCAGGAAGTAGAGCTGGGTGAGCGGAAGCTTCGCGGCCGGGTCGATGGTCGCCACATGGCCGTCCAGCGAGACCTTGTAGGTCTCCGGATCGACCTCGATCGTCGGCAGCGCACTGTTCCTGACCATGTCGCTCTTGCCGATGGTGCGGGTCCGGCTCACCGGCAGCACCCTGCGTTCCAGGCCCAGCGAGGCCGGGATCCCGGCGGCGATGCCCGCCTGGGACATGAACGTCGCGTGCGTCGACTGCATGGCCCGGCCGCTCTGGCCGAACATCCCCCGGTAGTAGACCGGCTGCGGGGTCGGCAGCGAGGCGTTGGGGTCGCCCATCTGCGCCCAGGAGACCATGCCGCCCTTGATCACCATCTTCGGCTTGGCCCCGAAGGAGAGGATCGGCCACAGCACGATGTCGGCGAGCTTGCCCCGCTCCAGCGAGCCGATGTGGTCGGCGATGCCGGTGGCGATGGCCGGGTTGATGGTGACCTTCGCCAGGAACCGCAGCACCCGGTTGTTGTCGTTGCGCGAGCTGTCCTCGGCCAGGCTGCCGCGCTTGTCCTTGCAGTGGTGCGCGGTCTGGAAGGCGCGGGTGAAGGACTCGCCGACCCGGCCCATGGCCTGGGAGTCGGACGACATGATGCTGATCACGCCGAGGTCGTGCAGGACGGTCTCGGCGGAGATGGTCTCGGCCCGCACCCGGCTGTCGGCGAAGGCGACGTCCTCGGGGATCTCGTGGCTCAGGTGGTGACAGACCATCACCATGTCCAGCAGCTCGTCCACCGAGTTCACCGTGTAGGGCAGCGTCGGGTTGGTGGAGGCCGGCAGGATGTTCGGCTCACCGGCCACCCGGATGATGTCGGGGGCGTGGCCGCCGCCCGCACCCTCGCTGTGGAACGTGTGGATCGCCCGGCCGTCGATCGCCGAACGGGTGTCCTCGAAGAAGCCGGCCTCGTTCAGGGTGTCCGTGTGGATGGACACCTGGACGTCGTACTCGTCGGCGACGGTCAGCGAGCTGTCGATCACGGCCGGGGTCGCCCCCCAGTCCTCGTGGACCTTCAACCCGCAGGCACCCGCCTCGATCTGCTCCCGCAGCGCCCCCGGGAGGCTGCCGTTGCCCTTGCCCAGGATGCCGATGTTCACCGGCACGTCCTCGACCGCCTGGAGCATCAGGCCGAGGTTGTACGGGCCAGGGGTACAGGTCGTGCCGTTGGTGCCGTCGGTCGGCCCGGTGCCGCCGCCGATCAGGGTGGTGATGCCGTTGGTCAGCGCGTGCTCCGCCTGCTGCGGGGAGAGCAGGTGCACATGGCTGTCGATGGCACCGGCCGTGGCGATCAGGTGCTCACCGGCGATGACCTCGGTACCGGCGCCGATGACCAGGTGCGGGCTGACATTGCGCTGGGTCCCCGGATTGCCGGACTTGCCCAGCCCGGCGATGAGCCCGTCCTTGATGCCGATGTCGCACTTGACCACGCCCACGACCGGGTCGATCACCACGACGTTGGTGATCACCAGGTCCAACTGGCCCTGGGCCGAGGTGACCTGCGGATTGGCGCCCATGCCGTCCCGCATGGTCTTGCCGCCGCCGTAGAGGATCTCGTCCCCGTAGCAGCCCTCGTTGCAGTCCTTCTCGACCTCGACCAGCAGGTTGGTGTCGCCCAGGTGGAACCGGTCGCCGACGGTCGGACCGAACATGTCGGTGTACTGCTTGCGCGGCAGGATGGGCATCAGCGGGAACCCTTCTTCTTGGACGGGGCGGGGGCCTTGCCGGTGGTCTTGGCAGAGCTCTTGGCTGCGGTCTTGGTCGTGGTCCTGGCGGTGCTCTTGCCGGTGCTCTTCGCCGAGGACTTGTCGGCCGGCTCGGCTGCGGGCTCGGCTGCGGGCTTGGCTGCGGGCTTGGCCGTCGGCTTGGCCTCGGGCTTCCGGGCGGGGCTCGCTGCGGGTACGGCCCCCGGGCCGCCGTCGAGCGTGCTGTTCTGGGCGCCCTGGAAGCCGTCCTCGATGGCCTTGCGCACGGCCTCGACGCGCGCGGGCAGTGAGCGGACGCTGCCGTTCAGCAGGCCGCTGAAGCCGACCACCCGGCCGGTTCCCGCGTACTCGCAGAGCTCGACCTCCTTGGTGCCGCCGGGCTCGATCCGGACGGAGGTGCCGGCGGGGATGTTGAGGTGCATGCCGAGGGTCGCCACCCGGTCGAACAGCAGGGCCGAGTTGACCTCGAAGAAGTGGAAGTGGGAACCGACCTGGACGGCCCGGTCCCCGGTGTTCTGGACCGAGACGGTGAGGGTGCGCCGTCCGGCGTTGATCTCGACCGGATCATCGCCGTAGAGGTATTTCTGACCGAATGTCATGGAGTGCTCCTTCTCGCGTGGGCGGCGAGGGCCGCGCAGGGCTTGCCGCTGTCACCGGGGAACTGCGGGGACTGGTCCCGGCCCGGCGGAACGTCGCTGTGGTCGTGGCTGTGATGGCTGTGGCCGTGGTCGCCGTGGCCGTGGTCGCCGTGACCGTGGTCGCCGTGGCTGTGGTCGCCGTGGCTGTGTCCGTGGTCGCCTTGGTCGCCGTGGCTGTGACTGTGGCTCAGGCCGTGGCCGTGGGCGGCCGAGAGGCCGGCGGCGATTCCGCTCTCGCCCCGGTCGCGCCGGCGGCTCCGCGCCGCCGTCACCCGCGCGTCGACCACGCGCAGCAGCGCCGGAGCCGGGAGCAGCGGACCGACCGGGAGGATCGCCTCGGCTTGGGCGGGCCGGGGCTGCCGCTGGGGCTGGGGCTGGGGCTGGACGAAGGCGGCGGGCAGCAGGGCCACCCGCTGGGCGCCGAGGAGACGGCAGCGGCGCGCGCCCTCGGCCGGATCGGGGTCACCGTCCGTGAAGGCCACCTCGACGATCCGGTGCCGACCGTACTGGCGTACCAGTCGGGCGATCCGGAAGAGCTCCGCGTCCTCGAACGGCCCGCCGGACGGGGCGGTGACCAGCAGTCCGGCCTCGACCGGCACCCGGTTGGCCGCCGCCCGCAGCCAGCCGACCAGGTGTTGGGCCGTGCCGAACGGCTCGGCGAGGACCACCCGGTCGCGTTCCTCGACCGGCAGCGCCAGCAGCGTGCGCGCGGCATCCGCGACCAGCTCGGGATCACGCCCCAGGGTCATCGGCACGACGCAGAGCGGCTCCTGGCGATCGTCCGGGCCCTGGCGCCGGAGCAGGTCACGGATGCACTGCAGGAGTTCACGGCCGCCCGTCACCAGGGACAACGGGAACTCCCCCGGCCCCGGTACCGGTCCCGGTGTCGGCCCGGGTGTCGGCCCGGGTCCCGGCGCCAGGAGGTCCCGGAGCGCGCTGCCGCCGTCGCTCTCGTGGCCGCACACGGCGACCACGCCACTGCCGCCGGCCACGCGCCTCAGCCCCCGATGGGGTCGTGGCAGGAAACGAGCTTGGTGCCGTCCGCGAAGGTGGTCTCGACCTGGAGCAGCGGCAGCATCTCGCGCACCCCGGGCATGGTGTCGTCGGCGCCGACGACGTGCCGGCCGAGTTCCATGCAGTCGGCGACGGTCTTGCCGTCGCGGGCGCCTTCCAGGATGGCCTCGCTGATGAGCGCCACCGATTCACTGAAGTTCAGCTTGAGGCCGCGGCCCTGGCGCTTGCGGGCCAGGTCGGCCACGACATAGACGAGCAGCTTGTCGATCTCACGGGGGGCGAGATTCATTGTTGGTACCTCTCAGGCGTGGGGACCGTGGGTGGGAGAGGCGACGTGCTGTCACCGCTGCGGCGGAGCCGAACCGGTCACTCGGCCCGCCGGAAGCGCGGCAGTGCGGGGACCGCCGCCATGAAGGCCCAGGTGGTGAGGATGAAGGGCCAGGTGAAGGTGTGACCGCCGAAGGGTTTGAACAGGGACGTCACCGAGGCGGTCAGACCGGTCGACGCGAACCCCGCGACGAGGACGTAGGCCGTGTTCCAGGCCCCCGGCCGCAGGTAGACCGCACCCATGGCGACGGCCACCAGGACCGCGTTGTAGCCGTAGATGCCCTCGGCGACGAGGGACGTCGGCGCCCCCAGCGCCCAGGAGGCGAGGATGCCGACCAGGCTTCCGACGACCGCGAACGACACCACCAGCCAGCCGGCGCAGGCCAGCCCGATCAGCATGATCAGGCCGGTCTTCCAGTCGCTGACCAGGAACACCTCCGACACGTTGTCGAGGAAGGCGTGCCAGAGGATGCTCCAGGAGAGCCGGGTGCTGCCCTGGGTGGTGCTGGTCACCGCCGTCGCCGGGCCGCCGTGCCAGATCCGGGAGAAGGACGAGGCCCCGGCCACCATCACCCCGGAGATCACGCAGAACGGCGCGGTCAGCGCGGTGAGCCCGAAGGGGGCCGTCAACGTCCCGAGGGTGGCCGTCAGCACCGTGCACAGGAACCCGCCGCAGACGGCGAGCAGGTAGGTGGAGAGGTGGTTGCCGAGCGAGGCCACCAGAGCGATCCCGGTGAGGCAGCCGCAGTAGCCCTGGAGCCCCTGCGCGATGCTGTTCCGGTCCACCTGCAGCACGACGGCCGTCACGGTGGAGACCGCCGTGCCGATCGTCGCGAAGAGGCCGATCTGCCAGCCCGCCACCCAGAGCGACGCCAGGATGAGGGCGCCGGTCAGCAGGGAGGGCTGCAGGTCCACCTGGCCCACGCCGCGCACCATGGCGAACACGAGGTCCACGGGTCGCCGCACCGGACCGGATGGCGACTCCACTGGATCGGCGGACGACACGTTGGGCTCCGGGGCGTTGGGAAGGCACGACGAGGACTGGCCTTCACCATAGACATCAGATAAGTGCCATAAGCCATGAAACACGGACAAATCGACCACGCGTCACCAACTGGTCGGGTCCCGGTGCTCCGTTCGGGTGTCCCGGGCCGCGACCCGATGCCCGCGACCCGATGCCCCGGTCGGCGCGGCCGGACCGGACTGTGCGTCACCCGGCCACCGACCGACCGGGGTGACGCTCGGGGTGCCGGCTGCCCGCGCCGCATACGGGCTGCAGGTCAGGACTGGAGCGGGCTGATGACCGGCGACCCGCTGCCGGCGCCGCTCGGCGGGACGGCCGAGGCCCGCATCCGGCGGCCTTCCCCTGGGGCCTTCGCAGTCGCGGGGCAGGCCGAGGGGACGTCAGCACTCAGCTACGGCTGCTGCTGGGAACCTGGTTCTCCGGCTCGTCGGCGTCCGGACGGCGGCGAGCCGACGCCACGTCAACGGATACGCCGTCAGCCGACCCGCCGTCAGTCGACGCGACGTCAACCAGCAGCGACAGTCGGATCCGGGCTCAGGGCAGTACGGGGTGGACGGCGACCGGCCAGCTCATCTTGACCAGACCTCCGTCCTCGTCACTGCCGATGTCGAGGTCGTCCACCAGGCCGCTGATCACAGCCAGGCCCATGGCCGCCTCGGCGGAGTCCTCGGCCGCGGCGTCGGAACCGTCCGCGAACTTATGGCCGTCGACGGAGTTCTTGCCACCGACGCCGTCACCGACCTCGATGAAGAACCGCTTCTCCTGCTCGACGAGTTTCACTCGAACGGGTTCGTCGAGACCGTTGCGCCGGTGCAGTCCGACCGCGCGTGAACATGCTTCGCCCACGGCGAGGCGTACCTCGTCGAGAACGGATTCGTCGACTCCAGCCCGGCGGGCGACGGCGGCGGCGACCAGCCGCGCGGTCCGTACGTGCTCCGGGAGCGCACTGAATCGGAGTTCGACAGTGGCCATGGCTCCCCCTCGAAGGTAGCTTTCTCCGACCGGCCCGGGGCCTCAGCAGCTGGGGCCCCGGGTGTCGCGATGACTGACTCGATCTGCGAGCGGGTCAGTCGTTAGCGGCTACGGCCTCGTCCACGGAACCGTGGATGGGGAACACCTTGGTGAGCCCGGTGATACGGAAAATCTTGAGAATGCGCTCCTGGTTGCAGACCAGACGGAGCGAACCCTCATGGGC